>Ga0307507_10000045_pt1 | contig 173741 bp, 50 predicted proteins | sample 7_EM_MG_FD_207223 | JGI IMG/M metagenome (GOLD analysis project Ga0307507, IMG submission 207223) | Populus trichocarpa ectomycorrhiza microbial communities from riparian zone in the Pacific Northwest, United States - 7_EM | ecosystem: Host-associated > Plants > Roots > Unclassified | place... | reverse complement strand
GTCCATTGTCCGCTACAATTTGGCTGGTAATTAGCTGCCTTTGCAAGCTGTAGTTGGTCCTTAAGATGACGGAGGCACATAGGGGTTACTTTGGTAAGGATATCTTCAAACTCTGGCTGGCGAACGTTATGCGGTGGGCGGTCTCTCTGCCTCGCCAACGTTATTATATGGGCGTTTATATCATTCCTAATGAGATTCTTAATGTTCCGAATAACGTCAAATAAGTCGCCATTAGATACTGTAAGGAAGCGCTTTAATTTAGAGTGCGCGCCCTCAAGTCACGATGAGACACTAGAGAGTACGTTAGCTAAGAGAATTTAGAAAAGCTTCATCTACGCCTCTACAACTTTTTGCTTACCAAATTCCAAAGTGCATCCAAATATCAGTATAGCAGGTTACGAACTCCCTCTAATATGGCCACCACTCATCACGTAAGTAGTTGGTAAGGCGCTCTTAATCGCAATAGTCCTCCATAAGCTGGTCCCAGGCAGCGGTAAAGCCTCCGGATAACCTTTGCTTATAGCAATCTGTCCAGCGCTCCATAAAGTTATTACGGTGCTCCTACGCCTTCTCCTTTTCCTCATCTGATTGATCTGCCCTTACTACCCAGTTATCTTGTACATGGGTAAGGACGTTCTTAGCAACGTGCCAGCGGCAGAGTAGCTAAGGAACCAAAGGGAAGTATCGCCGCAGCGCGTTCTTAAGAGCTTGCTCCTTATCTGTAATTACAACCTTTGGAGCTACATTGTATTGAGAGTAGAGAAGATAGATCTGTTAAATTACGAAGTTGTAGTCGTCTTCTGTTTCACCCGGTAGGAAGCAATAAGCAAGCTCAAAGTTCTGCCCACTATTGTCGACGCCTACTGCATGTAAGAAGGGCATCTTGAACTTGTTTGTTTTGTAGGTGCAATCAAGTAGTAAGACATCAGGATTCTTCTGCAAATATTTGAGAGACTCTGAATGAGCAAAGAATAAGTATTTGAGGTGATTGCTATCGTCTTCCTTATGCGCAAAGTAGTATTTTGATTCAAGATCGTCGCCTCCGTGTTCGTTGAGAGCCTTGAGTAATGCCTGCACAGGGGTGAGCCCATCAAGCAGCTGCTTCTTGTTTAGCTGCCGTTCGTTGTAGATATCTCTAAGGCTAATCGTAATGTCCTTCTTCAGCAGACTTGTGAGTATTTTACTAGGCGCAATACTGCTGGCCGATATATCAGCAATTGTCTTCTTTGTTTCCTCGGTACGCTGGCGGTAATGCGGTAGAGCTGCAGGATGCGCGAAGGCTCCGTGATTGTGAGTAGGATCCTGTACTTCCACCTGCCACCCAATTGCTGTACGTGTAATAGTAAGTGCAAAAGGGCAATCAGTCATACGAGAGCCAGTGAGGCGCTCCCTGGAAGTCCTTTTATAGCTCCTGCCTTTGGCGCATTGGAGCCATATTTTACGCACAGTAGGTGGTGTCTGCTTATCAGTTTTTGAGCGGAATTTTGATACCGCATAGCCCTGCCCTTTGGCGAACTCGTTGATATCATCAAGGGCAAAGTTTACGTAATCGTACAGCTTCAACGGAGGTGGGTTGAGAGCCATGGTAGATGTAGGGAAAGGTTTGCAAATGCGAGGTGTTGATTTGGGTATGGACGCGCGATAGTTGCACGCGTACACACGTGACGTTCTAACCTGAAGAGGAAGGATCTAAGCCTGTTTAGTGGGGGGTGTTCGTGTATCAAATTGGGGGGTGTACGCGCAGTGATTAGGGGGTGTGTAACTAGTAGTGGCCATACTTAATTATAAATGCTGCTAAATGCTGGGAAATGCTGGGAAATGCTAGGAAATGCTAGGAAATGCTGAAATGGCAGAAAGGTAAAATTAAATGCTGGTAAATTTTTTCCTGACGTAGGGGAAGGTCTATAGGTTTCTTTACAGGCTTTTATTAAGCTATATTTTGCAGTATAGGGTTTATAGTCTTCCTTAGCTTACGTTCTATTTTCTATAAGTTTTCTCTCTAGTCTATTAGTTTAGTATAGCATTTAGTATTCTTAGCCTTTCTTTATAGCTATATAGGGCCTAAGTTCTCTATAGAGGACTTAGCTAAATTATTACTAATTTCCTAGGTCTTTAGTATAGGTGGCGTAATATAGGTAGTCTAGGGGCGATATAGTATGTAGATCTATTGCTAATCGCGCTATATATCTTTTTTAAAGGCCTGGTCCCTATATATAGCATTAGCTTAGTAAATAGTATTAATCTAAGGCTATATAAGGTTCTCTATTATAATACTAATTTCTTTTATAAAGAAAGGGGTTAGAAGTAGAGTTTTAGGCTAAATAAGCTGTCTATTTTATATATTAAGCTATAAGCCTAAATAGGCTAGCTATTTTCTTTTTAAAATTATATTATAGCTTCCTAGGTCCGTAATAAGGAAGGGGATATTATACTATCTTTATCTATTAACACAAAGGTAAATCCGCAAGATAGTTATAATAGGTGGCCCTATTTATCCATTATACCTATAAATAGAAATTAGTTTAAGCAGTTCTTCTAGGAGTATATTTAAAAAATTAGCTAGCTTTATAGCGCACTAAGTATCTATTAAGGTAAAGGTATTTACTCCTAAGTTAGCTAAAGTAGAGGTTAAAACTTAATATCTATTATAAAATAAAGTATCAGGGATAGTGTAGCTTTTTCTACTAACTAGCCGACCTAGATTAACGTATAATATATTAATCCCTTTTAACCCTAAAGAGGAGTCTTCCTCTAGGGTTTCTTTTTTTCTAACTTTATACTGTTCTTCTATATTAGCAGAACTTTATTTATTTTTGCCTTTATTAGGCAGTCCTTAGTAAAGTAGTTTTTTTAGCTGTATAAAAAGCAAGCTCCTTAATTACTAAGGGCCTATTTATAGGGGTTGCTATATATAAGCCAAGTATACGCTAAATCTGCGATAGGACTAGCTATATAGCTAGCTACTAAATTAATAGCAGGCTGTACGGCTAGTGCTATAGAAGTTGCTAATTGTGCTAGGGCACTATAGGCTATTCTTATAGCGCTTATAATCTAGTTTAAAGAGTTTTTAGCTTTATACCGCTTAGCTTATACCTTAATTTAACAGAGACCTTAATTAATAGCTAGGTAGTAGTCTATAAGTACCTTTAGCGTCTATATAGTAGTAAAAACTAGTAGTATAGCGTGCTATAGGTCCAGGGTAAGCTTGTTAAAGAGGTTTAGCATTACGTCTTTATAGGGAATTTAGGCTTAACTAGCTAGGTATAAAAAGCGGGTCTAAAAGGCTAAAAAGGTCTCCATTGTCTTTATATTAAGGGCTTTATAATTAAGGTAAGTATTTTATATCTTAAAGGGATCCTTATAAATGGAAGATAGGTAGTTAATTATCTCCTCTTTAGAGAGAAAGGGGTCTGCTAAGTCCTAGGCATATTACAGACGTAGATACGTCTATATATCCCTATTAATACGGCTAAAAATATAGGCCATCTTAGCTTAAGTAGTAGGGAAGTAGTCTATATTAACTTTAAGCTTATTTTATAGTTAAAGCTTCTAATTATTAAATATAGGGTTAGTTCCATCTATAAGTAATAGGGGGTCTGTAACCTGTGACGGCTCGCACAAATGCCTCTGAACCGAAGCTTGTGGATTGCTATCTAATGAAGATACTAAGCTAAGGAGAAGAAAAGAAGGGGGTCGCAAGGACCATAATAAACATATATAAAGGGGCAGCCGCCAAGGCGCTAGCGGTAAGCAAGCCAATCGTAGGTTGGCAGAATATGGCAGCAGCATAGCAGAATTTAGCAGGTAACGCGCTCTAGCACCGTCACATCACCCCCCCCTCCTAAAAAAGCCTGCCCTTAGGCGTTGTCTAAGCTCCCTATTATTGTCTAAATTATTATAATTATCTAACCCTTCTTTCTAGCATTTAATCCAGTTGTCTAATTTACGTAGTGGTCTAGGGAGGTTGGGGTAGGCTAGGTGGAAGTCCCATAGCTTATAAGGGGAGTACTTAAAATTAGATGCGGGGTACCACTCTAGGTCGTCGTTATGGCCTACCTAGCTTACACGGTATTTTAAGACATTACGGACCTTTTTTACTGCTAGGATTTCTTTAACTTCCCATTCTTCGTCCTTAGCAATCTGGATTAGCGGTAGGGGGTCGTTATACTATCCAGGTAGTGGATCATCCGTAGCCTTTTATAGCCGGTCCAGAGAGAAGACAGGGTAGATCCTTATTAACTCTAGTAGCTTAACCTTAAAAGAGTGTCCTACCTTTTAAAGAGTCTTATATGGGCCAGCCATTTGGTAGTCTAACTTATAGCTCGGCCTCTAGGTTTTCCAGTTCTTTGTTAACACCTATACCTTATCTCCTACTTAAAAGTCTTCCTCGCGATAATATTAGTTTATATTAGACTTCTTTTTTTCTTACGCCTTTCTTATAATTATTTAAGTAGTCTCCTAGGCTCTATACATTCTCTTAGTAAATGCCTGGGCCTCTTTATAGCTGAGGCGTTCGCGGGCTATAGCGGGTTTAGTAGGCCTATCCCAATTAAAGGACGTTCATAGTGTATACCTATAGAGCAGTTTAAATGGGGACATCCCTATACTATTATAGGGGAGTGTAAGCTGCGCGTAGTCTATTATAGGCAATAATTCCAACCAGTTGTCCTAATAGTAGTCTATAAATAGCCGTAGTTGCTGGTTAAGGTACTGGTTTATAATCTTGGTTTGGCCGTTAGTCTAAGGGTGGAATATAGTAGAGAGCTTAATCTTAATCCCAAGGATATGGCAGAGTTTATTCTAGAAATCCAATATAAACTAGGGGCTATGGTCAGAGACAATTAATTCAGGGGCGCCGTAAAATCGATAGATATTATTAACGTAGAGGTGGGCCATATCCTTCGCAGTCATGGTCTTAAAACAAGGGAGGGAGACGGATTACTTGTATAGTCGGTCGACCACTATAAAGGCTACATCGTGGCCGTAGGCGTCCTTCGGAAATGACTTAAAGTCCATAGTAATATGTTGCCAAGGGCGTTCTGGAACTGGTAGTGGTTATAGCTACCCAGGAGTTCAATCCCTAGGGGCATTTACGCGTCTATAGGTATGGTAGTTTCTAACAAATTAATCCACATTAGATAGAAGTCCTCGCCAGTAGTAATAGGGCGCTAGTAGTTAGTGGGTCTTATTACAACTAGGGTATGCTATAGAGACTTAACAGTAGGCTTCGCGGATTAACTCTATCCATAGGTTGTTAACATCTGGAACTATAAGCCGTTCTTAGTATAGAAGCAGTCCTTCTTCTATTTCTAAATTAGGGTCCTTCTTCGCGGCTTAGTCATAGAGGGCTTTTAGGGAGTTAGCCGTGCGGTTTGCAGTTAGGATATAGTTAACTAGCCCTATTAGTTCGTCCAAGACTGCTCCCTTTAAGGGTGCTAGCTTATTCTGTTTAGAGTCTAGTTCTTTAAGAATTTGTGGGTTGAGCTGTTTGGGATAGAGAAGGGCGCGCGTCTAGTATTAGGTCTTTAGCTTATCCTAGGGTCCTACATCTTATTCCCTTCGGGTTAGTGCATTAGCTTTAGTGTTTTGCTTACCAGAACGATATATAATCGTAAAGAAGAATTTGGAGAGTATTTTGGCCCAGCGGGCTTGTTATCCAGTAAGCTGCTTTATAGTTATAAAGTACTCTAGGGCTTTATAATCCGTATATATCTTAATCTAGGAGTTCGTGCCTTTAAGCTCTGCACGCCATTAGGACAACAATTAGATAATAGCTAGCATTTCTTTATCATATACCTCGTAGTTATACTTAGCTAGGTCCATTGTTTTTAAGAAGAAGGCAATAGGGTACTATTTGCCATTTAGATATAACTGTGATAGGATTCCCGCTACAACTCTATTAGAAGCATCCGTCTCTAGCATTAATTTAAGGTCTGGGTTATAGTAACAAAGGATTAGAGAAGAGATAAGCCGATCTTTTAACTCTCCAAAGGCTTCCATATAGTCGTTATTAAAGATAAAAGGCGTATCTTTCCGGGTAAGTTATATAAGAGGCGTTGCTACAACTCCATAGTTACGGATAAATTGGTAGTAGAAATTACAAAAACCTAGGAAGGACTGGATACCCTTTACAGTATAAGGGGGCTGCTAGTTGCGGATTATGTTAACCTTTTTAGGGTCGACTTTAATCCTATCCGTACTTACTATAAACCCAAGGTACTTTGTGCGTTTTACCCCAAATTTATATTTCTTAATATTAACTTGTAAGCCTGCGTTCTGTAATCTCTCTAGGACCTTCTTAACATAAACTTAGTGCTTAAGTTCATTGTCTAAGTATATGAGGATGTTGTCTAGGTATGCCATGCAGAATTCGTTAAGGTAATTAAAAAGAACGTCATTTATATACCTTTGGTACATAGCCGGTCCGTTTATTAGTCTAAAAGGAAGAACTTTGTATTTATAGGACCTGTAACGGGTACAGAATGTTGTTAAATCTTTAGATATAGGGTCTATCCTAATTCGGTAGAAAGCTTGGCGGATATTAAGTTTAGTAAAGATCTTTACCCGGCTTAGACGTGCAAGGGTTTCATTAATTAAAGGAATAGGATACTAATCCTTTTAAGTAATAGCATTTAGCTTCTAATAGTCGATACAAAAACAAAGGCCTCTACTAGGCTTTTTTACAAATAGGATAGGGGAAGCAAAAGGGGCTTGACTTGGCTTAATAAACCCTTTATTAAGGTTATTAATCAAGTACTACTTTATTACTTTTAGCTTATCCGTTAATTGTTAGTAAAGGGGGCTATAGCCTAGTAAGTTATTAGCTTCTAATTAAATCTTATAATTATATGTCTGGTAAGAGGGTAACTTATCTAAAGCCGCCCTTAAGAATGCGTCCTTGTACTTAGTATAGATGGTAGGAAGGAGATGTTTAACCAGTTCCTTATTAGTTTCCTTAATTAGCTTTTCTTCCCTCTTATTAATAATCCGGTTAATCTTATATAGGCTTATTATAAAGACCTTATTATCCTTCTGGTATATATTAAAGTAGAACGCTATAGCGCTAATTACAGCAATGTCTACTGTAGGGGGGTTATATAATACTAGGGGCGTGCGTAACCTTAGGGCCCTCTAGGGTATTGGCGTTATTATTACTCCTTTTAACTCCTGTTGCATCTTTTAGAGGCCATCCCTTATATCTTATCAGTATGTTCTTTTCCACACTAGTTGGATCTGCGCAATTTGGCTATTGTCTATATTACTATCTATCCTACTTCTGTATGTAGAGTCCTCCTCAAGCATAGCGCTTCGGGAGAGTATCCTTATTAGTATGGAGTTCTTTCTAGCTTCGCAACGGGCGTCTTCTTGGGCGAAGGCTAGGTTACAGGCCCAGACATCCTGCTGGTATATAGGGTTAGACTTCGCGGCTAGTGTTTTGCGGTCAGTTTGGATTTCTCTAATAAAGGAGGGTAATTTCGGCCTATCCTCTGGCCAGACAAACTGTCTTTATTATATATTCAGCCAAATATTAAAGTAGGACATCTATTTTTGGCTAAGGATTATATCGTGGGACCCTAGGTCTAAGATGCAGAAGGGGATGCCATATTAACGTTGTCTATTAAGGGAGATATGTAACTTTAGGATATGGGTAACCGGCTTACCAGCTTAGCCGTTATAGCCTTTTACCTAGACAGGCTTCTCTAGTAGGGTAGCTTTTATATTTAGAAACTTGGCAACGTTAATTATATAGGTAGTATTTATAAAGGCAAAGCTATTTGCTCCAGTATTAATAAGGGCAGTTGAGTTAACTCTATATCCATTTTAAGATACTATATATAGAACTATAAAGTATTTTCCACCTATTAACTAACTTAGATCAATCTCTTTAAAATTAATAGGATACCCTAGGGGGGAGTCTTTCCCTAGGGTTCTTTTTTTCCTAACTTATTAGATGTTTCTTCTTCCTCTATCTCCTTAATATCCTTTAGTTCTGGGCAAGACGAGGTAAAGTAACCCTCCTTATCGCAGTTATAGCAAGTAGCTGTGGCAGGGTTAATTAGGGTATTGCAACAAGTACTAGTTAAGGTTGTGGTACGTAGCTGGTCAGGCGAGGCTCGCTGGTGCGTAGTTGTGACCACTTTTAGTGTAGTAGCGGTCGTGGCTTGTCTTCCTACTCTAGCTCCCGTAGGGGTGGCGGGTAAGCTTTAATTACTATAGGGTCGCTTCTACTAATCCAGGCGGGCGTTAATCCGCTTTAGCTCTAAGTCCAATAATAGGCAACAAGCTGCAAGTCTTTTATAGGTTGGTAGGTTGTCTAAAGTTATAGCAATCTTCTCTTATAGCCTAATTGTTAGTTTGTTGTAAAGGTCCAATTAGTAGTTTTTAAGGGGGACCTAGCCTTCTCCTACAAGGTGTAAGAATTAAGTCTGGAATTCGGCAAAGGGTTAGTTTAGCTTTATTATTAGGCGGTTATAGTTATACTAAGCGTCCCATACTTTGTTTGGGTTAACATAGATAGCCGCTAGGTACTGCAGCATCTTATTAACAGATACAAATCAGATAGGAAAGTTATCTTTAAACTTAGCTTAAAGGTGACGTTAGGCGTCCCCCATAGTTCGGCTAAAGAGGTAGAGCATTTTAGCCTCTTTAGAGGGGAAATGGTTATAGTTAATTTAGAGTTTTCCTTATACTTAAATCCTCTAGTTCTTAAAGGTAGGGTCTATCCCATTGGATAGTAGTTAAGGGTTAGGAAGCTTGACGGATTTTAATTACTTTATTATTGTATCCGTACTCCCTAGTATATCGCATTCGGTTGAGCGAATAGGTTAACTAAGGCTTTGTAAAGGGGAGGCTGGGCTGCTTTATAAGGCAGTAAGGCTTTCTAGGATCTCCTTTAGAGTCTCTTATATGCTTTAGGCTTAAAGACGATTAACCTTCTAATTGGCCGCAAGGGCGCGAATCTGTTTGCGTATATCTGTAACGTTGTTATTATCTTTAATTTCTAATCCTAATTGGATCTCATGTTCCTCTCAGGTAGAGGCAGGTCTTTTAGATGAGCTTGCTTTAGGTGCCATTATTAGCTTCCTAGGGTTTATCGGTCTTATGCGCTTCGGTTTTAATTCTAGGGGTATAGGTCTAGTCCTGCCTAGCTTATAAAGTGGGATATTATTAAGGCCTTTCTAGGCAGTATAAAGTTGTTCTGGTGTCTGAGTATAGCGCATTAACGCGTTGTTGCAGATAAAGTTTCTTTTAAGATATGGGGATATTATTGAGGCCTTCCTAGGCAGTGTATGGAGAGCTTAGTATAATGTGACGGCTTACATAAATGCCTTTGAACCGAAGCTTGTGGATTGCTATCTAATAAAGATACTAAGCTAAGGAGAAGAAAAGAAGGGGGTCGCAAGGACCATAGTAAACATATATGAAGGGGCAGCCGCCAAGGCGCTAGCGGTAAGCGAGCCAATCGTAGGTTGGCAGAATATAGCAGCAGCATGGCAGAATTTGGCAGGTAACGCGCTCTAGCACCGTCACATAACCTTTATAGATTATAACAATATTAGTACTATGCGTTGTGCTAGGGCCTTAAGAACTATAGCGAGTCTTTAGGTATCTAATAACTCCTTACTAAATATAGAGGTGTCTCTAATTTTAAGCAGCTCTTAAAGTTATTTGATTTTAGTATTAACTACTATAAGTTCTTCCTAGGGGGTTAAAACGGCAACTGTTTTACTACTAGAGGTATTTATAGGTCCTATAGCGGCTTTGCCGGCTACTGTGTTTCTTAGCATAGTAGTAGGGATATTAGGTAATTTCTGGTATTTGTTTATTTTCTAGGGGTTTTAGTCTATGCGTGTCCCGTTCTTAGGGTTCGCGTTTTATTTATATTCTTTTAGTTCTGTCCTGTCCTTATAGTCCTAGTAATGTCCTTATAGTTCTATTCTGTATTCCTGTCCTATTTATGGTCCGTAGATATATTTAAGTTCCTTCTTAGGAAGAAAGAGTAGTAACGAGCTTTGGATAATATTAGCGACTTAGTTAATTAAGGCACGAGTACGGCAAGAGGTTCGCGCAAGCCTGTATGATTGGATTGTCTATAAACGAGGATCTAAAGCTAGAGAAAGGAAAGGAGAAGAATAGCAGCGCCGCTCAGAGTTTTATAAGATCCTCTGGTCACGTGGCCGCAATCTGCCGTATTCTGCCGTATTCTGCCAGTACTGTAATAAAAAGATATTAAAGAGTAAAAGAATAGAAATAAATTATAAAAGGACAGGGACAGGCGTTAAAATTTCTTATGGTTTTTCCTACTATTTTCTTATTCCCTAGTAGTTATAGTAACTTAGTATTTTACTAAGGAACTGTAAACCCCTAGTTTAGAAGTTTATAAACCACTAGGATATAGCTACTAGTATATATTAAGCTACCTAGAAAGGATTCATATATATAGAACCATAGCGCTATAGCCTAGAGGCTGTATGCGCAGTATTATACGTAGTATAATCCAACGGATATAAAATTAAAAAAAGACAGCGGCCATTTATTCTAAATTTGGCCTAATAGTATCTAGAATATTGCAACGCTCTTTAGAAATTGTTTATATACGCCTAATACATTTCTACCATATTTTCTATTGCTTGTCTGCGTGCTTATTAAGAAGAATTAAGCTCAAGCTTAACTACCGTTTCCAAAGCGTTCTCGAGGCTGCTTAGGGTAGTAGTAAGTCGGATGAATTAAATGCTAGCACCACGTGCGTCACTAAGAGCGCTGATGCTGGGTTTTAAATCTTGATGCCAGCGATAAAGTCTCCTAGTGAGACATCGAACGAGAAGACCATCATGTTATGGAAGCGGACAGTCCGCAACCCTAGGGAGCCTGATCCAAGAGTAAGCATCTCCGACTAAGGCATCCGCCAAGTTCCAATACATATCTTCCAAGCCTATTTAGTATGACCGAGTGCTCCTGTCCCTCCAGTAAACTTTGCAAACCTCTTTCTTCAACCCTCAAAACACGTCTTCCGTCTATGGCGCCTGAAGATCGGCCGTAGACGTGAGCGATGTATCCGCTTCCAGCTTGCAAAAACGATAGCAGTGACAGCCACCGTGATTACCCAGAAGATCCAAAAGAATCCACTAACGCTAAAACGTGACTTTGGATCGGCTGAGTTTCCGAAATTAAAGAACTGGGTCCCAAAAATGGTGGCGACGGTAGTGATGGGGAGGAAGAACAGCGTTACGATGGCAATTGTCTCCATGCTGCTGCTACCGCGGGTAATGAGTTGGCTGTCTGCTTGGTTGACGAGATTTGCATGCTGGAAAATGTTGTTAGGAATAATTGCTTGCAAGCTGATAACACGAAGGAGAACGAGGGACGCAGTAAAGAGAGAATTGGAAACATGTGAGGTAAGAGAGGGAACGGAAACTCTAGAGACCTAAGACGGGATCTCCCGGGTAAAGAATGAAATAAACCGCACCAGGTTAATGATGTTAGCCATCCGCTTTTCAATACTCTTCAAACGCAATTGAATGCTTTGAAACAGGCCCTTTCGATAGCGCAGGCCTTCATCCGTAGCTAGCGCTAAAGCTTTACCTAAGAGATTTTGAGAATTGCAGACATTATGACAGGTTCGCATGCCATCGAGTGTGAAGGTCATGGCATCCGCTGCTTCGTTGAGGTAGATGACATGTTTAGCTATATTGTGCAGAGAGACAAAATCTACTCGATTGGCAAGTCGACCGGGTAGTGCGCCGTCCATTTCGAGAACGGCCTGAACTAAGGTCAGTTCGGGCTTAAAATAGAAATGCGTTAACATCTTACATGTTCAAGGCTTCCAAAAGCCCGCGACAAGTTCCATGCAGTTTGGTCGAGCTGCAAGAAAAGTTCATCCACCACCAGTTGGAATAAAACGAAGGGATCGTCCAGTGCATCTCCCCAATGCCATAGTTGTAGAAGGCGCTCGAACTTCACCTGAAGAGATGTAGGAGCTCCGAAACACAGTAGAGCGACATTTCGATTTGGAAGTCCTAGCGTGGAGCTGGAGGTGTTGCTAGGGCTTTCACTATCTTCGGTCTGGCTCTGAGAAGATTTAGGGAGGCACTTCAGAAAGTAGGCCGAGCGTAGCCAGCCGTAGTCTGCTTGGCGCGGAGCGTGCGTGTTTGGAATTTGGTGTTCATTGGTCACTTCCAGTACCTTTCTACCTTCAGGCATTGGTCTATAGGCAACAGGGACATTTTTGCACAGGTAGTGGAACCAAGAGCCTATAAATATAAGATATACATGTCCAAAAGAACACAAATTAGCAAAAGGAATTGGACGTGCCACTTACAATGATCGCCGTTTCTCCAACCATAGGTGCCAAAAGAATGTGACACGGATTGTAGTCTTTCTCTGATGAAAGCGTTTGGAAACTCGTAGTGTTCGAAAAGGGCTCCTAACGCTTGAACGTTGCGCGATTGGGGTAGGTCGAGCTCTGTAAAGCTAGAACGTGTATCAGCATTTCAGTTGGATCAGCAAAGACGCATAAGGAGTCTTAAGGCACCTTACATTACCGTAAGATCGCTCGCTTGTGAGCTCTTGAGATCTTCAAGGCTTTCTTTTCGGCGTTGTCCATGTGCCTGGCCTTGATCTCTTAGTTAAAAACCGAAGGTGTAAATATGAAACCATGGAAGAGCCTTAATACCTTTGGTCCATCGAAACACCGACAGCTCAAACTCAACGCAAGGCTCCCGAGTCTGGCAATTGCCGCGAAACTCGCTAAGGTCGACGGCATCATCAGCAACAGTGAACATGTCGTCGGTTGTTACTCAATTGTTTCTCGGTCTTTGCCCAGTTGTATCCCAGTCGTTGCTGATCTTGGATTTCGTCTTTAAAGGCCTTCATAGGAGGTGCAGTTGGGATCAGGACGTAGAAGTTAGAAGTGATAAAAGGAGCCTTACCAGCCGCATCTCGACACGGAAGTTGAAGCACATGCCAAATGTGATTACTTCTGCATATAAGTCCAATTCCCAGCCATGAAGGCTTAGATATGCAGAGCTACTTCGAAAAAGATAATACGCGTGCCTCCCCCTCATTTTTGACTGCAACCCTTCAGCCTCGTCGCACGTGTACCTAACACTTATACTTTTTTCCTTATTTATTTTAAGACAGGGGATTATAATTAGACACGGAAATTCCAGGCATAAAAGAGAATAATTTTTCATTCGGCGATAAGTGGAGCGGACTTTGTTTGAAACCTGCAAAAGACTCCCAAAGGGAGACTAGTCGCTCACCAGGATTGCAATCCTTCAGCCTTGTAATATGAAGAACACTTTGCGAATTGTTAGACCCATCAAACAGTTATTCCAGTTACATATAAAGAGTGACAAATGTTCCAATTCCCCTACTTGTTCAGAAAAGAAAAGGCCTTTTGAATAAAAGAGACCGGCCAAGGTCGGGCCACAGCAGCGGGAGAAGTTCATGTTCTGGAAAGAGGCTCTGGTACGGTCCGGACGCGAGGTTGCATAGTGAACGTATAGATAAGCTCTGTCACTATCAAATATCTTCTTTTTATTTTTTATACTTACCTTTTTTAGCCTATTTTTCACTTTTACTTTTTTTTCTTGTATTTTAGCGTCGCTTATTCTCCTCCAAGCGAACTTGCCTCAACAGTGCAGATGTCCGCTTTTGGCCTGGTCATTATAATCGGTTAAGCTTGAGCCTTTCTTCTAATCAGTGTGGGGGCCCGATAGTTTCATTGGGTTTTAATGCGGAAGTCGGAACCGCCTGATGGAAGCACGATTCTACAGGAATATTTCGTCCGCTTTTGATGGGGGCCGAAATAGAACATTGGCTGGCTATACCCCCCTTATCCGCCCCCAAATCAGGCCAAGCCCAGAGGGCTTGGCCCTCCTAGGTCCAACACAATTACCAGATCCAACACAACGCGCATCGAATATACTATTCTTCCAACTTCATAACTATATAATACCACTAATTTTATATTAGTGTCTTATAATTTAACTAAAGAGGCTATTTAAGATGTAATTAAATAAATAGAAAAGAATAAGTATCCTGGTATATTTAATAGGTCTATTAAAAATTTAATTTTCCTTATTACTACCTACTTGCGTAATAAAATAGACACCTAAGTTAGAGACTAGGGTAAACAATTATAGGCTATCTAAAGAGGTAAAGCAGGCCTTATTAGGATATATTAACCGTATATATAGTGCTATATAGCTTTAAATTCAATGCGTTGTGTTGGATCCAGTAATTGTGTTGGACCTAGGAGGGCCAAGCCCTCTGGGCTTGGCCTGATTTGGGGGCGGATAATATGCCTTGTTTTAGGAACATAAATTCCGATCCTTGTTCACTACACCCTTCACCTCGATTGAGCCCCCAAAAACAGAGCAGGAGGGTTCGTCCGCACTGCTGTTATAATTTGAGGTAAGCCAGTGCTGCTAAAGTCAGCTCGTCCCCATACTGAAGCGTCAGTGCCTTGCCTGCCAGACAATCTTAAATATCACTTCAAACACTTCTTCTTAACAGCATGGCGAGTCCACGGGATTCTCACGGCGGAGGTTACATTCCTGGGAATACATCCCCAAGTTCCTCCAATGCCACTCAGGCCTCTGATGGCGTGAGTTCTCTCGCACACATTAATCCAACTAGCACTAAGTGCATTGCTTACCTAAATCAGCGACATGGCGGCGGTTACATTCCCAGGTGCCCAGTTCAATCTGCGCAGCGTAATCTTTCCGACCCTCCAAGAAGTATCGAGACTCCGCCAAATCCTAGAAATGGGTATTATCCTGCCGTTCAAGAGCCATACATGCAACAGCAGCCCCAGAACGGAGCATCAAGTCCAAGCGCTTCATACTATCCAGTCAACCATAGTCAATCTTCTGTGCAATCACCGTACAATGGTGATTATGTTGCACGCGCTATCTATCAGAGCATGCCACCGCCTGGACAGCCTGTTCCCAATCAACAACCTGGGTACAACCAGGGAATGCCGAGTTTTTCAAGCCAGGCAGTCAGTCGCCTTCTGTAGATATAGCATACCAACATTAATTACTCCTCTGTAGGCTGATGCTCCCATCCAAGATCCTGAAATGATAATTCGACCAACGCCCCAGCCAACGCCGGGTAGAAAACGAGGCTTTGGGGTAAAAGCGATCAATTTCATGTTTCGTTGAATGTTAGGTAACCATTTGGATAGGTCTTTCGGAGAAAGGCGGCGGAGACTGAGAAGACAGCTTTCATTAATACAGTAGAGGTGGACGAGTATAATGATGCTTACGATGTACGTAATCTGTCTCAAACAGAACTTGAATTTTTGCAGGATGCTATGATCGAGAATAAATTGACTTATTCGGCTCTAGCCCAGACGTAAAATCCGTTTGAGAGGCTATCGTCACATATTCGACGCCCAGACGCACGTTCGCTTTTTCAAGCACCCACATTTCTACAGGCCTTCACAGTGGATTTATGACGGGACCACAACGTATCGCAACAAAGATTCCATGTTGAGATTTCGAGAGGGTGCCTTCGACGATCGCTACATTAGTCCATTTAACGGTCGCACAGAAGAGCTGATTGTCCAAGCTATCGATAGTATCTACGATGACTCTTCGAGCCATGGAACATGGGATCGAACCTTTATCCGCGATATCAGTCCCTGGCACCTGCGCCTGGCTAACTGGCCTGTGAGCCACATCGATTATAGAGCTGACAGTGTAACAGCAAAACAGACACTCCTCATGCTTTTAAAGTACATCTCCTCTTCGCTTGCTCTAATACTTGTGGTATGTAATCGACTGGCGTTTCCCACAAGATTGAAACTTGGACACTGACAATTTCTCTTAGCTCAGCTTTCCGGGTAATGTAGAAGGTGAGGTTCGTAACGGCGGTCGCTATGACTGCTTCCCATATAAGTTCCACGGATATTCAAAGGTATTCTTCCTACATTTTCCTGGTGAACTACTCCTTACTGACTACAGCACTCAAGGTTGCCCGAAATCTTCTCGAAGAGAAGGTCGCAAAGAAGCATGCCGAGCACGCACCGCAGAAGACAAACCCTGTAGCGAATCGCCTGCTTCGCCCTCGCTACCTTTGCGTTCTGAACGATCCTGAATCGTCAGATATGGCGGGCTGGCAGAGGGTATTCATCAACGACTGGACGAAGAAGCATCGCTCCAATAGACCTTTGCCGTACTTGTTCATCTCTTATATGACAGAACAGTTTCCAAGTAACTCCGACGCTCATTGTGACGCTTTGCATCGAGTCGCTGAAAGGGCGGCTCGAGCTGAAGGCCTACCAGCTTACTGGATAGGCTGCTCTTGTATGCCGGATCCTGATCAGCTACAAGATGACGTATGGAAACTCCGATTGTGCACCAAGAACTCTTGAAACTGGGCGCGAGACTGACAGAATTTCAGGTCTTCCGTATCAGCGATGTGATCCGTGGCGCCTCGGCGGTTGCCATAGTGGTTGGACCCCCAGTGCATCAGGAGCCCTACGCAGCAGTGACGACCAGAGATGCCATGCTACTGCAATGGGGTCAGCGTCTTTGGACATTTCCGGAAGTGCTTCTCAGCCCCACAGGAAAGCCTCTCAAAGTCTACAAGGCCGACAGCCTAGAGATTGAGGATGGTCCGCCTGGTCCGCCCCTCGTTCTTGAGAAGAATCAATTCCCGGCTCTGGTGTGGAGTGATCGCAACGTTTCGAGACAACTCGTCGACCATTATGATGGCAACCTAACTCTGAGCCGACTCGAATTCATTATTCTGGCCCTCGAATGCCTCTACTCGCGTCAGCACGGGAAGTACCTGGCAGGAGATCACTCATATGCACTGATGGGTCTTCTACGAGTCCGACCGGAGGTCGACGAAACCGACAGTGACTTCCAAGCTTTTGCTAGGTATGTTAGTTTGCTTCGTTATTTTCTTAGATTATTTTGACTCACTTCTATTCTCACTTCCAGGCTTTCCCTCGCAAATGACAGTGACCTGCTCCTAGAACGGTTGGCATGCATCCTGCCTAAAGACCCTAGTCAGCCTTGGTACTCGATGAACGATGCCTATGAAGTAAATCTGTGGGATATTTATCCAACATGCCAAATTGCTGGAATTGGAGAAGATAATACCATTATTGTCGACGGCGCACGAGGGGCCAACGTCCGTTGGAAGTCGTTTGCTTCAGTTCATGTTCGCCGTCGATGGTCGTGGACGCGACTATTTGTGAGACTCCTGCTCCATACTGCTTCTATCGCACTTATGATCGGTGCCATCATGGTTTGGATAGCGTATTGGATTGTCAAAAAGGAAAATGATGCCGCCAGCGTTTTTCCGGTTCAGAAGGATCAGGAGGGTCAGGAGGGTCAGGAGGGTCAGGAGGGTCAGGAGGGTCAGAAGGTGCAGAATGAAGGCTTTAGATTTGTTAAAGCGGTCGTTCGAATCGTCGTTGATCCGAAGGTTATCAAAGGCTGGGGCATTGTCTTCATACTCTATTCCATTCCAATGCTCCTCTTTGCACCCAATTTGATTCGGGTTCTATATGGCGGAAAGCTCTGGAACACGCAGCCATGGCTGTTTGGCTTCGAAGGATATCTTCCGATCGAGCAGATTGAGGTTCTCATCTTTGGTGATCGTAAAGGTCGCCTCCGCTGGCATCCGTTCGGATCTCCTCTCTCACGGCACGAAGTCGACAATGAGTATGAAAATGGTCATTGCAATCCAGTCGACCCAACCACGGATAATGAAATTCGCGCACTGGTGGAAAAAGCGAAGAAAAGCACCATGGGAGATCAGAAGGTATGCCGAATTGTCTATCTCATTGACTATGAATTAATCTTGCGGATAAAACTGACACTATGGCTGTGATAGATATTTACACTCGTTGATACAAACACCATGACCGTAACACTCTTCCAAGCCGCGAGACCACCTGTTTGCTTTCTCCTTCTTGGTAGTGAGGGAGGAATGCAGCGCGCTGTAGGCTGCAGCTACGACTGGACGACTGGTACGCTATACCGAGAGACAGTCCTGCGCATGGAAACATCTTGCAAAGATAAAATGGATCTGGTGTCAAGGGCGAGAATAGGACTAGAGAAGAAAGTAAAAGGACCTAGGATTATAGCAGCACCGCCGAAGCCGAAAGGAATGAAAAGGTCTAAAATGTAACGGTTGGTGTGTTAAGTACTCTGCGAAGGTAAGTATAAGAGTATCCAGGTACCTAGTGCTGGATTGTTATTATTATTATTTTTTATATCCATTATATTATACTACGTAAAATACTACGCATACAGCCTTTAGGCTATAGCGCTATAGTTCTATATATAAATCCTTTTTAGGCAGCTTAATATATACTAGTAACTATATACTAGTAGCTTATAAATCCCTAAACTAGGGGTTTATAGCTTCTTGGTAAAATGCTAAGTTGCTAATAATTATTAAGTAGTAAGAAAATAGTAAAAAAGATTATAAGAAATCCTAACGCCTATTTCTGTCCTATTTATAGTTTTATCAAATTATTTTTACTAGTTAATAGGATTAAGTCTAAAGTATTTTATAGCTACTTATTTTTATCTTACTATATTAAGATCGGGCCCCCAGTACTTAGACGCCCCCTAAGCTTAAACATATCAAAATTAAATCACTAACTTCCCCACCTAATTAATCTACTAATTCTTATTTAATATAGCCCAAATTAAGGACATAGCATAAAAAGCTCTTGTTAAATAGAAATATAGTAAATATTTGTCTATCTAAGAGTCTACGCTGGCTTATAACGTCCTAGATTCAATTTTAAGCGATTATTTATATAAGAAGCTTCTATAACGATTTGTATACTAATACTAGTAGCGATTAACCTCTACTTAAAAAGAGTTACTTATAAATCGGATCCTTAAATAGGACTTATAAGGATTTACTTCTTTATATACGCGTATATAAATTATAGTTACCTAAATTCCTTACTAAAATAATAATATTAAGCCCATAGATAAATTAGAGATAAATAGGATTTTAAACTATAATCTGTATATTAAATCTGTATATAGCTAACTAATAGAGGCTATATAAGCTAAAAATATATATTATAGACTAAATTTAAGAGTTTTATAGTTATATTAAGCATATTTAAAACTAGAATAAAATATAGATAAAAGTAGTATTATATTAAAGGTTAATATTAATATAATTAGTTTTAGAGACTTAATAAATTAGAAAACTCTTATATAATTACCATAAAACTATAAATAGGCATTTATTATAGGGATTATCTCTATTAACTAGTTCCTACTAAGTTCTGCTAGGACCGCTACTTAAATCCTATTTTGCTCTGTATATGTATTAACTAAGCAACCAAACTAATAATATATACCCTTTCTTCCCGTTTCCTTACTTTCTTTCCTTACCCAATATCTTAACTTTATTATATATTTTATGTACATAGCTTAATAATATCTACTTCGCTATATATTATCGCCGCTTATACTTACTCCGTAATACTAGGCGGCTATTATAGTCAAGTTAAGATAGTGGAACTACTTTAATATAAATACTATTAGCTAAAGCATAAGTAGGAAGTAAAGGAATATATTAGCTACTATAAAAAGTATTAAGTATATAAAATCTAAAGGCACAAGCTATAGGGTTTACTTAAATCGGTTTCTCCCGCTAACAAACTATAGTAATATTACGCTATAGATTTTATTACGGATTTTCCGCTATCTAAAGATAAGTAAGAATAAATATACAATTTAGTCCTAGTACTTATTAATAGGTTTTTAAAATATGTCTAATACCTTTCTATTAATAAGATAATTAATATATAAGCGCTTATATACCTAATTAAGGAGAAATGCTTTCTTAAAGTAGATTAACTATACTCTATTATTACTAATAGGTGTAGCGTCTTTATAAGCTAATACTAGTTAGATTTATACTTTTATTTAAAGATGGACTACCGCTGTAATACGGCTTTCTATCTATAGATAAATAGGCAAACAAAATATCAGAACTAGGAACTAGAGTCTTATCTATAAATATATTTAAACTACTAGTAAGATAATTAGTGTAAGCTACTTCTGTATATAGAGTACGCTTATAACTTAAAGCAATATTTATTATATTAGTTTACACTAATCTAGGTTGCCTATAGCATTTAACTATCTGGATTTAATAGTATGTCTAATAATTACTAGCTAAGGCCGCATAATTAATTATAGGATCCTATTAGAAAGTTTAAGAATATCTACTAGAGAGTATAAGAGTACCTTAAGAAATAGAATAAGTAATAGAAGTATATAAAGCAAAGCCTATAAGATACTTAAGAGCAGTAGAGACTTTGGTATAACCATAAATACTAAAATAAGTATTTTTGGTGTAGGCAATAAAGTTCTATTATATATAACAAATATTAAAACCTGTTAACTATTAAAGAAGCTTAATATAAATACCTAGGTCCCTTCTAAATTAAGAAATAAATTAGTAAGCTAGCCTACTATCTCTAGCTTATATATATTTAGTATTTTATATAAATCTACTAGAGCTATAGCATAAACTACCGCTAGAAAAGAACTTCCGTTTAGGCCTAATTAAATACCCTAAAGTAGTAGGCGGGCGGCATAAGGTTAAAGCTATACTATACTACAAGTCTGTTAAGAATAAGCTTTAATATAAAGTTAAATGGCTAGGCTGGCCCACTAAGAACTCTATATAGGAACTAGATAATCGCCTTAATTATTATAAAGATATTTTAAAAGAATATTAGGACTAAGGTCCGTTATTTATAAATTACAGAAAGCGCTTAAATATTATAGTGTTATTGCAACCTATAAAGAAAGCTTATAGTAGGCCGTAAGAGACCCTAAGAAGTAAGAAATAGGTTAAATTAGATATAGAACGAATAGGTTCTAGAAACTATAAAAATTAGGGCTATGGCCTAATGTAATGGAACCTTATAGCAGGAACTACGGTGGGTTCGTCAATAGGCTAAGTATATAGATATTTAAACGAAGTCAATAACGTAATAGTACAGGATAATAACTGGTAGAGTGGTTGCCCAATAGATTAACTTTAATTATATTCTAAGATTTACTATAAGGAAGGAACTATCTAGGTAGGGACTAAGGTCCTTTAAATATATAACTATACTTCTATAAAATCCTCCTTATATATAAGGTATGTAAGATACGTATTATACGTGGGCGTATACCGCGTATTCTATATACACTGTGTATAACATTATATAACTTACTTACTACTTTCTATTATATAGTTCTACCGGCTCCATTCTGGACTATACCTATATTAACTAACTAGCTTTCTTTAACTCCTCTCTTAGTAGTTATAGTATTGTACTTAAAGCGTCCGTAACACTATCTCCCTCCTCTCTATCTTTATTTTTAAAGATTCCTAATATCTCTAAGTTATCTACTAAAGGTGTAATATCCGCTTAATTAACTTAATTAATATTTTTACTTATTATGCCTAAAGCTTCTTCTTCTTTATAAGTATAGCGTTATACCCATACTATTGCTACTATACTATTACTTAGTAAAGTAATATTATCTTTACATTCTTATTATGCAAAAGAGGGGTTAGTTTATATTGCGCTAGTAAGTCCCTTATCTTAGCAACCCTCCTTTTACTTAAAGTGCACTAAATCTAATATTTAATTATTGTGCGATGTTTGTTCCATTTCTAACACTAAGTATATATATCCTATTACTTTTAACAGTCTTTAAGTTCCCTAAGTAACTTATTATAGGGTCTTATATTTAATCTATTGCTATAAAGCTTAAGTTAGAGTTGGCCGCTACTTATACCAAACTCTATTATTTATTAGAGGAGACTGCTCTAGCCCTTAAGGCTCAGCGTTATTCCTTTAAAACTTAATAAGCTACCTTTGCTTAATTAACCTATCTTAAGAAGGTTATAAAAAGGTCTATTTTAAGAAGTGGAAACTAGTTTAATAGGGTTTGTCTAAGCTAGGTAATAAGAGAGTAGTGTCTCTAAAGAAGGAAACAACTCTAAGTAATATAGTAGTTGCTCTTCCTAGGTCCCCCTTAGGTAACTCGTCCTTTAGTAATCCTTTTTTAATACTCCCTAACCTACTTTTTTCTAATACTTCTATACCTTTCCTATAGCGTTCTTTAAGTTATCTAGTAGTTTCTAAGTAGTCTCTTTATAGCCTATCTACTTTACTTTATACTATATTTCTTTATCTATGTCCTTATAACTAATAACTTTTAAAACTTACTATTTATCTTCCTCTTATCCTCTATATATATCTATCTTATAGACTAATAGCTTAATATTCCTATATACTAGCTCTAGTATTATAATATATTATATAGGGTAGATCTTTATTTTCTTTAGTAAGTTAAATCTATATATAACTTCTAAGATCTTTGCTTTAACTATAAATAGTCCTAGTCTAATATAGTCTAACTTCTTACTTAGTTGTTAACTTTTAAAATTTTTATATAGTAGCCACACTTTATTCCCCTCCTTAAGATCTGGTCCTTTAGATCTCCTAGCGTTATAGTACCTTTTTATTCTTTTTTATACTAATCTAGCTGTTTCTTTAAGGTAATTATAAAGATTTATTAGTGTCTCCATTCTTTTTTTAGCTATACTACTTATTTTCTTTACTTATCTTGGCGATAATAATAACCTTAGCTTCTAGCCATAGTTTGCTTTAAAAGGTAATATGCCTATCCCTTTTTATGGTGTAGTATTATATATAAACTATATAACTAATTATTTTGTTACGCGGGAAACTGTATCAGGAAATGGAGGCTTCCTTTACGGGCAAGGCGCCCTTGCTTGTTAACCCCGGCCAAGCCAAGACTGCCCCTTGACCTCAACCATAAAAGGCCATTTCTCTTGCTACTTTTCCTCTCATCCTCCACCTTTCCTTTCTCCTAACGCTGCGCCTCCTCCTCTTCTTACTGCTAGTCCCTAGCACAGTCGCATTAAGGCATTTCTGCCGTCCCCTTAGCGCTTATACATATACAAGTCCAGCCTACTTATTCCTTCATTCCCCTATGTCTTAGACTAACAATTAATACAGTTAACTACGGCCTTTCTAATAGGTAAGTCTCCATTCTATAGTAATGCATAAACGGTCTTAGCCTCCTCTCCTAATTCCCGCCTCTAGAGCCAATGGCTTTAATTTTTATTAAGCTCTTTTAGCGCCACCTCTGTCCGCTAAGCGCGTCCATATCCTTATAATTCTATTCTCTCTCTTATACACACCCTCTCTCCTTTCACCTTCTAGATAATGCTAGTCCGCAACCGTCCCATGGGAAGAGGGTTAGGGGAATTCCATAGTTACCAGCCGCGTTAGTACCATTGTCTTATTTAACTCTACCGCATATCTCCTTCTAAGGTAGGGAGGGACAGGCGTACTGTATCGCCCCCCTTAAGGGCTTAAGCGAGCTTACATCGCACTCGTTTTAGCTAACCCATACGCTATTTTCTCGCCTGGGATATACTATTAGTTAGACGGCCCGCTTTAGTGTTTAATAATAGCTGAAGCTACCTACATTACGGCTAGTATGCCTACTAGGCTACTTAGTAGAAAAGCAGCTGGACGTTGCTAATCTAAGCAACCACCCTATATGGGGCTGTGTTAGGCATTATTTAAACAAATATCGCACAGAGCATTGCCTAGGTGGCTATGCATACCTACCTAGCGGTATAGTTATATTGCCACAGATATTTTGGAGACACTGTTTAATCTACTAGTTTAGGGTTAAGGGGCTATTAGCTCTGCCTAACTGCTCAGCGGCAGAGCAGTGAAGGATTAACAATCTAGGCTCCTAAGTTATGGGGCTATATAAGAACCACCTAGATCAAAATTAGAAGGTTGCAGCTTTTAGGCATATAATAGATTAGTGGCACAGCAGCATAACTGTAAAGGAATCTCTAACACTAGCCAGCCACGTTAGGAGGGCGAGCATCCCTATACAGTCTTTCACCTAATATATTTATAGATATACATACAATCACCGTACAAGCGGCAGGCGTATCCATTACTGGGTAGTTAGTATTAGAGAACCCCACCCACCACTAACAAGGACACTACCTCCTTCTATTATAGATAGCTTATAACGCGCACGCATAAGTAGGGCTTCATCTTCTACTAATACAAGCAGCATAGAAGATCAGCTAGATCGGCATTATTAGGAAGTAAATAGACACGTTAGCGTTACCCTTTACCAAGGACTAAGGGTAGAGAATTTACGCCACTAACCTCCTAATAAGGGGCTAGATGCAACGGCTGTGTTAGAGCTAAACATACCAGCTTAGATGGGCGGATATGGTTTAACCGCAATTTACTAAGGGTATTAATTAGGCGCTGGAATTTAAGCCCTTGCAAACCTTACCCTATAAACAGCAATTAACCCCAGTCTATATTGGAGGCGCACACATTAAATACTTTAATTTAATAAGAAACCTAAACAAGGGGCGAGGGGTAAGGGGCAATGGATAAGTGCTAGTAGTAAAGGGAGGACTAACATACACTTAAAAAGACCATTAATCCCCCCTTAAAGCTTTTAAAAGCCATAAAGCAATGGCAACTCTAATAACAATAATATTAGCACCACCTTAATCTTCATTTCATATCCCTTATAAAATTTCACTTAATAAGAACAATTTCTATACTGGTCCCCCTAGAAGATTAACAGCTTTATCTTAATACCATAGAATCACAGCCCCTAAGAAAAGCGCAAGCAGTAAACCTAAAAGGAGAAATAGGGGAGTACCTCTTTTCCCCCTAAAAAGTTATGAAGCATTAAAAGCTTGGGCACTTAATAGCATATTATTCCACCTAGGGCCTTAATTTAGAGATTCCATCTAATAAAGCGCCTATAGACCCTACATATAATTACAAGAAAGCCTATAATAAGTATTATAAGAATGACGAGAATAACAAGGACAATAAGGAAGATTTCTATAGGGATAGAAATAACAGTTAAGTCTCTGGGGGAAGTAGTTAAGGTAATTATCCCAATAATTATCCCACCACTCTCCGTCTTTCCCCAGCAGTTCCAAATATATAGTTTTAACAACTAGCAGCAAATCTAATAGTTATTAAAGATAATATAGCTAATCTAGACTCGGAAGCTGAGGGTAATAAAGCTAGTAACGCTGACAACAAAGCCAGCAAAGTTAATAAAGCTAGTGAAGCCGATAACCAGCCAATGCCCTATAAATTAGGTATGTGCCTCCCTTTAATTTACAATAGCCTTATCTAACAATTAGTAGATAATGGGAATAATGGCAGTAATAAGGATAATAAAGAAGATAAGGAGCTGCCTTTATTAAAAGCGCTATAAGAGGAGGTACACGCACCTACGCATAATTGTACCCCACCCTTAACGCTAGACAGCAATTAAACGGATAATTTAGCTAAGGAGCGTCGCATTAGAACTACTCCGCAATTTAAGCAGGAGCTTAGGACATCAGTAATTACCAGTTAAGAATCTTTAAGAGCTAAGAAGTTAAAGAAGCAGAGATTTAATTAGCTTAAGTAACTAGACAATACTAATTATATCTCTAATACTTCTATTAGCAAGAGCAGTAAGAACCTACAACCTAGGAAGTAATGAAGTTTACCAGCTTTCTAGAAGACCTTACCTCCTAGCCCTCCTACCCTTAGCCTTAATAATAGCAATAAACATATTAAGGAGCGAGCGGCCTCCGCTGCGTAGTCTACTAGCCCTTCCCTTTAGCGATCTTTGTCTTCTTATAATATTAGACCACTATAAGATAAGGTTAATAACAGTCGTAATTAAAAATTTAACAGTCTTGTTAATAGCTTGGCTAAAGAATCTAATTATAGCAATAACAATAAGGATAGTAAGAGTGATGTGGATAAAGGTAAGGCCAAGAACTATAATAATAGAAGTGATAACAGCAATATGGATAATAATAACACTGGAGACAGTAACAGCAGTAATAGCGATAAGGGTAACGAGGTCTGCGGGTGTGTAGGCTAACAAGGATTACTAAAGCATTGTCTTCAGCGGTCTTACTATTCTTCTTTAATTTCATCCCTATATACATCTGCCTAGAGCACTGCGCCTAGCAGCAATTACTGTAAGCGGGTTGGATCCATAATACATAATCGCCTACGTGCCTAAAAACCGCTATTAAACTCTGTCTCTGGCTCTGACCCTAATAAAGCAATACTAGAAGCTGCCTTAAATAATTTAGAAGAATTATTAATCTAAGCTATTTATAAGCGCTAAGAAGACAGGTTATATATAGTAGACATACTTCCTTAACAATTCCACTTACTAGCTAACCTAGTTAAGCAACCTTAAGAGCCAAAATTAAAGCCCCAAAAGCTAAAGTCTAGAGTGAAATTTATAGAAGAGGAAGACGCGCTGCTTACTAATCTAAAGGAGAAACAAAATCTCTTATAGGAACAGATTAAAGACAGCTTTCTAAAAAGAAGTTTTGGATTACTATAAGGGCGTTACTGTTTAAAATTAAAGGCTTAGCTTATTGCGCAGAAGAAAAAGGGGTAGCCTACTAAGTAGAAGAATTAGCAGTAATAATAGTGCTGTTCTTTTTAGCTTAAAGTTCTATTTTCTTCCATAGTAGCTTCTATATATCACGCAATTCTATAAGGCGTTTCCCTTCTAAGTCTATCTATAGCTGCGCTAGCTTTAGATACCCATAATAGCGCTAAATTAAGTCTAGTGTTTTATACCGGAAAAAAGTTCCAATAGTCTTCTATGGCAACCCATTACTAACTAACGTTAGGTCCTTAGCAGGTTTTGTTAATAGTCCTAACCGCTTCCCTGCTAGGCCTAGCATTAACATATAAGGCAACGCGCCAAGCTTAGATCTAAGCCACGCTCCTAAATCATTTTAAGACTCTTCTTTGACCCTTCTTTATGCCTTTAGTTTCCTTTACATATCCCCACATTAATAATCCATGGGCTCCTTAGTCTAATATTACTAATCCCCTTTAGCAAAATCCACCAAGCTAGGGATAATCTAGCCCACCTACCAGGTTCCTTGCGCTCCCTTAGCAGCTTTGTTAATAGAGCAACAAACACAATCCCATAGTATATGCACCCCTCTTATTTTCTAACACTGTGGGTATAGGTACTATAGCTATTACAGATGCCTCTAACAGAGTATACTGTTTATTACCTATATGTTTTAAACAGCTAAGATATAGTGGGCTATAGCATTACGGGACTAGTTACTCATCTTAATGCCATTATAAAGTTCGTCTAGCCTTCCAAGCTACAATTTATTAAGAGAGAAAAGCGCGTCTACTAACGCCTTGGACACAATTATAATGGGGTCCTTTAATATTATAGGAGCCTAGAGGACGCTCTTATCCTATAGTATGCCTATAACGGTTCTATAAAACAGTACTTTATAAGATAAGACAAACCCATTCCACTTCCGCAATAACTCCGCTAGGTTTAACAAATCACAGCCTTAATTGCTTTTATTCATTCCAGAAATGTAATACATAGGGATATCTCCTATAACAACGTCTTCCTTAATAAAGAGCTTAACGCAAAGCTTGGCAACTTTGCTAGATCTCTAATTAACAACAAAGCCCCTCTTATCTGTTATAAGACTAGTCATAAGCATCCTAATAACAAAGGTGTCTTAATAAGGAGTAAGGTTTTTACTGTTAGCTCTACCTTCTATAAAGTAATGATAGGATCTAAACCATATAAAGAGCTTTTAGACGAAGCGATATGTAACGTATATGCCTAGGGGGAATTTCCAAGCCTGGCTTCCTTAGCCGCGTTTAGGGACATTATTACTAAGTACTAGGCTTAAGGCTATATAAGTGCAGATAAATTACTAAAGGATATAAAGGCCGAAGGTATGTTTTTCATTTAGTAGGATATTTAGTACTAATAATTTTCTAGTTGCTGCAGAGTCTAGACGCGCTACGTAGGTTAAGCTATCTATAATCCTTTATAATACTGCATTTCCTATAGCCCTTACTCTTATATTCCTACTTCCTATTACATTCTAGGCAAGAAATCATAAATAACAGAGCTAGTTGGCTAAGTTTTTGTATTTTTAGCAGATATCTAAGTTTTTATTATTTACCCATACCTTTTAAGGCGGACACTAAGGACAGTTACCCACAGTTTTTAATAACCCCATTACTAGCACTTTACTATTTAGACCTTTGGCTGGTAACACATCGGCACAGTAGTGCCTATTAGCTTGGGCTTTCGTGCATTTATCCTAGCTACATTCTAACTAAATATAACAAGGCCAAGCGCTACATTTACTATAGTAAAACAATTGGTTAAAGTAGTGGCATATTATATAGTTAACGACAAGCAGCTAAAATCAGCAAGAGGCTCCCGTTTTAGTGGGGGAAAAATAAGGTATAAAAAAATAGGCGATAGGGAAATATATCCTTTTATACACCTTTTACAGCATTTTAATATGGCCACTATAGGACTATTCTAGGCAGCAGGTCTACCTAGATAAAAGCTTGATCTATTTATAGCGCATTTCCTGTCACATAAGGGCTGCATAAAAAGGTCCATAAGAGTATTACTTTTTCAAGGGCAGTAAGCAAGAGCCACTTATTACCACTTATAACGCCACAAATGATAGAGAATGCAAGGCTGAAACTATGTTTATAACTTGGCCAGCCAATTTAAATTATATAACACAGCTAAAACCAAGCGGCAGTCTGAATAATATAAAGTTAGGCGTTAATAATTAATCAACTTATGCATACAATGTAAAGGCGTATAAACTGGCTATAAAAACTTAGTTTTTAGTTAATTTGCCTTACTGATAAAAACAAACCATAAGAATCCAATCCTTATGAGATATTTTAGTTGGCGGAGGGCCATATATATCTGGTAACTCCAATACACAGCTAAAATACGCGTCATAGCAGACGCCTTACCCATTCTACTGTTCGTGGCCTAATTATACACATAATGTTCTATGCTAGAAAGCTTTAATAGTGGGGCAGAGCAAATCTGGCCGCAGCTCAGCCCAAGAGGTAGCCGCTTGGCAATTCTTTTATATAAGCCTTCCCGTCAGGCACCAACACCTAAGCAGCCATAAACCTATCAGCTGCAGCAACACCTCTATTTTCCCTTATAAATTTCCTTTAACCCTACTTCGCTAATTGTTCGCAGCGCAGTTCTATAAAGCCGCTCTCTATTTAAGCCTACAATCCACCTCTTTTTATATTTTTTGTGTTCTGCCTCTTATAGTTATCTAGCAATTCTATTCTTGCCATTAAAGTAAATATTAGCTTAGCTATTCTACCCCACGCAGCATATGCCTAATTACTTATATCTTTTATAATAGTTATGCTTTAATGCGCATATACTTTATGGCTTTTTATTCTAAAACAAATTCCTAAATTAGCCGTCATTTCTCCTTAGATAGCTATCCGTGATTAAAAACGCTTTACAAAAAACAACATTTACTTAATATTTCACATCCATAAAACACCTCTCCTTTATAGCTACCAGTCCCACCAACTTATGTAGTTACACTTTTAGCTACACAGATTATATCCGCTAAGGCTAGGGATAAGGCGCTTAATAGGGAATAGGAGGAGATTAGAGGTTATAAATTTAAGATAACAAAGGATATAACTATGACATTTAAAGGCGGATTATGTCTTATTAAAGACGGCAAAGGGAAGGTAGTTAAAGTATTAGGTATAGAAAATGGACAAGTAACAAGAGAGGTTCTTGCTAGATATAAATATTATATAATAAGGGCACAGATTAAGTTAAAAAAGAGGTAGTGCTAAGTAGTAATCCAAAGCAATATATGCTATTTATTTGTGGATAAGAGTCAATCTCTAGCTTCTTCTATAGCATTTCCCTAAAACTCTGGAGTATCTAGGTCCCCAAACTAAATAAATTAAAGATGTTCTATCCATCCTTATAGTTAATCCTAACTAACAAAAGAGCGTCCTTATTGTCCTTTAGCATATATATAGATAGGCAATTTATAACTGCTAGTCCTCCGCTCTCTTTTTCCTTTCTCTATAAATTACTTATCTTTATCCTAGTGTGAAATGGCTTAGGGAGGGTTTTAATTATATAGCGCCTTATAAATAAGAAAGAAAAGTACTAGCCCTCCCCTAGCAATATTGGATTTCCTATTTAATGTTAACTATAGATATAATATCTTATTAAAGGTTATTTTACAGACCTAGAGTTTGCTATAATTCCAACCAGGGACGCTTTAATGCTGGTTCATTAGTAACTTAACAGTATACTAGCACAATAGCACTTAGAGGACTCTTAGAAGAGGCGTCTATCTTAGATAAGTATTAATGTATTAAATTTAGGGAACAAGGTATCTAACCGTTGGTTTTAGGATTATTAGATAAGATTATACTTTCCTTTTATAACAAATCTTACTCTAGGATATATAAGTAACCAATTAACAAGCACCTAAGACTTGTATACTAAGCGTTCCATAAGCGTCCTAAGGGATTGGAGCTTTAGAATGCCTCTCTAATAACCAAGAGTCTTAGGCTAACCCTAGCGGTAGTTAATACTAAGCACTAATTATATAACTAATCAATTATTACGTACCTAAGCCTAGGCCTTAGGCTCTGGTTAACTAAGCTTCTCTATTAGGTCTAGCTTATTAATTTAGTAATACTGCTGTAATTAGTTATACTCTCTCCTTAAATAGGGAATAGAGGTTTGCATACCTTCATCTTACTTATATTTTATAGGTTGGAGCTTAATATATGCTAATCCAGTCAGATACCCCATTATTTTGGATTGGCAGAGGCAGAAAAACACTTTAGGAATTCTTTAAACAAGTTATTATCCTTAGGATTAAACTCGCCATAAACGGCCTTATTAATGTCCTTGCGATACAAATATTGTGAAAGCTTTTAGCAATGTATAAAGTCCACTACATTTGCGATAAGGAAGTTAAACTCCGCTGGCGGTAATTTAAGGATATCCCTAACCTTGTAAGCTAGTCCGTAGAACTTTAAGGCATCGCAATCTAGCTTCTATAACCGCGTTTGCCTTTTATTTCCATAAGTTGCCTTTTTAAAGACAAACTTAATAAAGTGCTTTACCCTGGTGGCCTGCTTGCCTAGAAGTAACTTATTACTTAGATGTTATCACAGCAGTTCCACTATTATCTAAAGCGCTCTTTAGACTTTTAGCTATGCATACAGCTTTAATAAGCTTTTTAGAACATTATCTAAAACAAAGGCGGGACCATTATAGCACTAAATATCTTCTTTAACCTTATCTGGGTTCCACCTAAGCTCCTATAATAAAAGGACCGCCATCTTAAACTTAATACCCTAGCGGTAGTAAAAGAGTAAAAAATTTTAAACTTAAGTAGTTTAAGTGAAAAATTCGCTTAAGGCATTAAAAGAGATTTGGGCCCTGTCTGGTTTAAGTATAGGGCTTTTTAATAAGGGTAGTACACTATATTTAGGCTCGGTAAGGGTAGTGTAACAGATTGGGCTTAATAAGGAATGTGACAGATTAAGCTTAACAAGGGTGAAAAAGACATTTTACTCTACTAAGGACCCTAGACCTAACCAATTATATTTGTGTATATATACGCCTTCAGCAGCGCACTACCTCTATTATTCCCATTTATGCGTAGCCGGATTACTTATTGCAATCAGGCTAGCATTACTGGCACCAATTCTATACTTATATCTTCAATTTAATCTAAGACACCGTCTATCTCCTATATGTTAATTAGAGCGCTCTTTGCTAGTACTCTAACCCGTTATCTGTATGCAAACCATTAGTAATAGGTAAATAGTTAAGGATAGAACATCCCTACACTTCCGCTAGCTCTTTACTATATTAGAGTGATATGAATATGCATTATCTGGCGGCTTCTAAGATTGGCAAGGGAAGGTACTATAGCTAAAAGAGGCGTGCAGCGAATATTCGCGGTATAGCCGTAAGTTATGTCACATTACTGGGTATAAAAGAGGGCGGATCCTTTAAAGAAATAATATTATCTACACTTAGTTCCTTACTCCAACTTTATACTTTAGATTAGTATTATATTACTAAAGCTTTATAGAGCAATAATGCCGGTTATATTTAAGCCAGTTACGCCAGCGCCTTTGCTGCCTTATAACGGCATAAATATACCCCCCAGTAGTCTAAGCAAAACGTATCTACATTATAGGCAGTTAGCGCAGTATCTTATAGTTAAAATGCTTGCAGCGGTGTTGAAGATAGTCTAAGCGGTCTAACCTCCTCTACCTCCTCTACCTCCTTTACCTCCTACGAGTTTAGGGGTTAAAGAGATACCTAAAATAAAAGGTTCTAAGGTTGAAGTTAAGGTGTTAAATAAGATATATGCTCGCAAAATCCCTAAAACATGCTTAGAAATACGCTAATATAGTGTCTGCTATAGCTGGGATAAATAAAGCTGCCAGTATAAGACTATAGAAACTTCGCCGGATATATTAAGTAAGCGTAATATATATAATTAGTATATTTATATCTTTTGGAAGAAATTTGGTCTGTCTCTTAGGTGCCTTTAAATATATTAACTTAGATGCTAACTTTAAGCTAGAAAAGGACAAGAAAGACTGCAGTATATACCTAGGCATAAATTTAGGAGAAGTAAGAGACGCCTTACAGGTGGTGCTAAACGGCGTATAAGCTATTACCCTTTAGGAAGACAAGCTTACAGTAAGTGGACCTTTTTACAGATATAGCTTATTCTAATTTAACTTCTAGATTCCTATAAACCTTATATTTAATTTTTTACCCCAATTAAAAACATACCAGGAAAGTCTTTCTCCCAACTTAATTAGCGCTAGGCACCTTTAGGGGTTACTAAGATTCCTTAAAACCCATTTTGCGCCTATAACTAATAGCCTTCTACCGCTTCTAAACCATAGCGAAATTAATTTTAATCTCCTTTAGGCCTTATTTAAACCAAATACGCACGTCCTTATAATTTGCGAAGGCTTAGATTAACCAAGATGCCTTATATATAATTTAGGCAACTTTAAAACCTTACTTTTTAGTAAAAAGAGCTTTGAACTTAACTGTTACTATTTTAGCTATAATAGGAAGGCGTTTAGCAAGGTAAAAACCACCCTTTCTATTCTGGAATTCCATTTAACTATAAAAATTATATCTCTTAAGGTATTTCTGCTGGAGTGTTATAAGAGACAAGCCAGGATAAAGCAGGATCTTATTAGTAATGGCCAGAAGTTTGTGTCTTTAAGAGGTATTAACTACCGTAAATATAAAGGGATCGCGTTTTTCTGGACCAAAGATGGTCCGTTAAGATTTTCTATAAGCGGCCGCATTATGGTAAACACGATAGCATTTTATTATTAGAATCCTAACTATAGTAAGCAGCTAATTGCTATAGATATATACGGAATTGGCGTGTATAATTAAGGGACTAATTAGTAAGGCAATATAAAGAATTAAGGTTTAGTTCCTAAGGAGATAGGAGATAATAAGTACCTAATCTGTCCACTAATAGCCCTAGCCTTCGGTTTGGCAGATAAAAAATGGGGTTAGGCTTTCTACACTCTTTTTCTAGAACTAGCGAATTATATATACTAATATAAGCACCAATAGGTGAATTTGCCGTCGCTAATATTAAGGACATTAAATGGAATGCCTTAGCATTTAAGTCACTCGCAATTAAGGAGGACAAGAAAATGGTGCTTTAAGGACTTATAAAGAGCTACTAGTCTAGGTCCAGGAAATCAAAGTTTAATAATGTAATTAAAGGGAAGGGGAAAGGCCTAGTTGTCTTGCTATAGTAAGTTTTCTGGCAAGGCATTGGCTATTTCAAAGGCTGATAGTTTTAGTGGCCCACCTAAGGTGGGAAAGATATTAACAGCTAAAGCACTTGCCGAATCTTAGAGGAGACCCCTCTATATGGTTTGTTCCCCTTTATAAGTGTATTTATATACCAGTCTAACTATAAGAAGGCTTGTATGGGAGACCTTAATATAGATCTAGCCTATTTAGAACAAAATTTGGCTCTAATAGTTAAAAACATTCACCGCTAAAGTACTATCCTCCTTCTAGATAAGGCTAATATCTTTCTTATAGAAAGAACTTTAAATAATATCCAATATAACAGCCTAGTATCCGTCTTCCTGTAATAAATGGAGTATTTTTAAGGCATTATATTTCTTACAATAAATAGGATTACTGTATTTAATGCAGCTATATAAAGTAGAATATATCTTGCACTTAGATATAATAAGCTAAAGAGACTGGTAAGAGAGTAAGTATAAAAGACCTTCCTAAAGCAAGCCAATGCTACTACTAATATCTCTAAAAAAGATATAGAGCGGCTTTTAGACTATTAATTAAACGGAAAATAGGTAAGGCAATGTTTAAGTAAGAGTTTTGAGGCTAGTACTAATATACTGTATTAGATTAAGAACACTATATAGATTAGTTACGGCTTAGCTAAAAGTAAGGGGGAGAAACTTATATATAAGCATTTAAGAATGGCTCTTATGTTAAACCAAAATTTTAAAAGTAACTTTAAAGGTGCTGGATTAGTTAAGAATTTGAACTTATATATATAGATTCGCTTATATATATAGTATTAGCAAATACGTTTTATAGATCTTATAGCTAGTGGCATTAGTATTTATTACTTTCTTAAAATTGTAATTATGGATAGCTTCTATTCCTGTAAGGATATAAGCCTATATACTTACTTTCTCCTATAACAACAAGGCCTATATAGTAGGCTATAGTGTAGGCAAATTGCTAGAGGGTCTAGGAATAAGAGAACAGAAGCTATAGGGCATTAGTTCCCATACAGAAGAGGAAAACATGGCTGTGGGCTTCCGTAGGGGAGTAAAAGCTATATAGGAATGCAAGCTGTAGGGGATTGGTTCCTATAGGGCGGTGGAATACATAGGCATTGGCACCCATGGGGAATTTGTTACCGCAGGAGATTTATTACCACAGGGGATTTGTTGCCGTAGGGGGTTTATTACTGCAGGGGATTTGTTACTATGGAGGATTTGTTACTATGGGGGATTTATTGCCATAAGGGGTTCGTTGCCGTAGGGGATTTATTGCCGTAGGGGATTTATTAGAGTAGGGGACAAGATCCTATAGGAGATTTATTAGAGTAGGGGACTGGTTTCTATAGGGCGGCAAAATATACGGGCATTAGCTCCCGTAGGGGATTTGTTTAAGTAGAGGACTTATTTAAGTAGGGGATTAATTCTCCTACGGCCTCTATTTAGGCGGTATAGGGCGGCTTCTAATAGGCTAGGGAGTGGATTATATATTTTATAGAAATATAAAGCCTATATAGGATAGTAGGGTGTAGGGACCTAATAATCTAGCAGAAGATTAGGTTATCCACTTTCCTAGGTTTATTTAACCCAGGCGACTCGCCCTCTGCTATTTTATATGCGTTTCGACCAAGGCTGCTGCCTAGCCTTAGCCGCCCAAATCTCTGCAAAACTTTAACTTATGTGATAGAAGAACATAGGATAATGAAAATTTATTTTATCTACTCTGCTAACACCTCTAGATCCTTCTATACTTGCTAGAGAATCTCTTTTATCTAGGAATAAAGCGCCCTATCTTCCTTTTCCTACTTCCCGTCTATTAGGAAAACTACCTTCTATATCTTATTAACCCATAGGACTAGCGGCTGGTAGTAAGGTATAAATGCCTTAGCTATACGGTTAAGAAAATGCCCTTCCCTGTTTACTAGCCCCAATTTTAACTTAGCCAACTTAGTAGTATTCTCATAGTTCCAACGCTCAAACTTAGTTGGACTAATATCTTTACCCAGCCCATTATAGTGTACGTATATCCAGAAAAGTACCTAGAAGAACGACTCTAGATTATGCCTAAAGGAGTGTTTCTTGCCTAGAAGCACTCCTATAGCTATAAACGCTCTTATGCTGGTCTTACCCTATACTCCTAAAGGTCCTTCTCACTTCTCTTTAATTACAAGATTAAAGTTAATTAAGAATACTGGCTAAGAAGGATTGCTGTCTTCCTTATTCATTATAAGGTTGCCTATTAAAATGTTACATTAGATAATACTGGCCTGCGTGTATAAAGACTTATATCCTTTAATGCCACCCTCTAGTATAGTAAGCATTGCAGCCCAAGAGCTTGCCTTGTAAAGAGGCTTCCTATAGTTACTAGTAATAACGCATTAGTGCACGCGATTCTGTATAATAGGGCGCTTAGTTAAAGAGGTTAAATATAGGCGCTTACTAGGCAGTAATAGGGCGCTGTAGCTAGAAACCCTTTTCTGCTAGAACTTTAACCTTTTCTTATACTTCCTTGCACTCCAACTAGTTTTAGAGGCATTATTAAGCCTTCTAGCTTGTAGTTTGTTGCTTTTATAATATCCAGCCCCTTATAGATATTAAAGATGTCATTATCTTGTCCACTTACGCAAATAGTCTTATAGTGATAATACCTGGCCATGTTAACCACTCCCTTCTCTAATATCTTATGCAGTAGTTTGCCTTCTTCCTCGCGCTTAGGGTACTGCCACAAGTCTTTAATAACAAGGGGTATCTTAGGTGTCCCCTTATGGTGTGCTTTTTAGCAAGTAGTTGCTTAACTAGTAATATAGCATGCCCGCTTTATAAGTTCATCAAGGATAAGACACTTAGTCTGGTCATTGCGTACTATTTTAATGTACTATTTGCCGTCTAATGTTAGAATAGTAGGGTCAAACCCAAGCTGCTCCTTATTTATCTAGAAAAATCCTAACATTACCAAGGTAAATTATAGTCCGTCTTTATTAATATTAAATAGTAATAATACAATGCCTTCTACCTAGTTATACTCCCATAACCGCATAATAGATCTATAGAGGGTAAAGCCTAGGATAAAGCAACAACTGTCCTAAGCGGCGAATACTTCCCTTATATATTTCCCCAAATTAAACCATGCTTTCAAGGCTATATTAGTATTTAGATTACTCTTTAGCTCTCCTAGTATAAGTATATACAACCAATAGCATTAGGAGCTTTCGCTGGCTATTAAATCATTCATAAAGCTAATATCTAGCTTTTGGTCGGCTATAGATCCTTATAAGGGCTGCTAAGTGTACTCCACTAGTCTTTATTATACCTTTAGAACGAACCTATACTCCTTTATAAAGTCCAGAAATGATATAATTAACTTATTAAACCACTTTAGGGCTCTATATTCTTTCGCGCCTTTAGGCCAGTTACGCCAGCCGCCCTTAGCGTACAGTAGATTATCCCCTTCCTTATATTTCTTAAAAATAATGGCGCTTGCCTCTTTAAGACCTTCTACTTCCCTAAAGAATGCTTTATATAAGCCAGGAACTCCCATATAAAGAGGGCCTAGCTCCTCCTTTAGAACATTATCCATGTATTTCCTATGTTTAGACAAGTTAGCGAAGCTGCTTGTATTACATTAATATAGGGTTTAAATATAGAATGGTAGTGGGCAAGGAGGAGGTGTGGACTCTATTATAATGGTATAGACCTTTTCCTAGATAACCTTATTAAGTTAAATCTAAAAGATTGTATTTAGAAGAGGCAGGAACTGTTTAATATTAAAGTCATTAGAGTTAACAGATCACTAAGGAGGTTTTTATTGCTACTATTAGATGGCAGTGGGTAAGAAGCGGGGAGGCTCTGCAGCGCTAGTATTAGATTAAGCAAAATATCCTTTAGTTCTGCGAGCGTTAGATAGAAACTTGTAATAGGTATATTAACAATTACCTTTATTACCTATCTAGTGCAATAAGTCTAAAGAGCTAGAGATATCTAGATCCTAATAAGCCAAGTTAAATAAATTACAAAAGTTATTTAGTCCTTCTCCAATAGGTTTCGTTTTAATTATCTCTAATTAGGAGAGATTCGCTATCTAGGTGAATGCGCTAAGAGCTACATCAGGAGGGCCGACGTGGCAGGCGGGTAGGTAGACAAGGAGGGGAGATTAAAGAGGCTAGTATATAACGGATGGTATAATGGCAGATAAGTGTAGCGAGGTTGAGTATATATTAGGCGTCTTGCAATAAGGAAATGACTATAGAGAAAAGTGTAAGAAAGGAAGCAAGGTGTAAGTAAACGCAGGGATAATTAGGCGCGGAAAAGTCAAGCCAATCTGACGTGGCTCAGACTAAGGCTTCGTAGGGCTTAGTTAATACTGAGCCACAATAGCTAGGTAGGCAGCGTTTTCTGGTCTATAACTAATTATACTTATTAGTTTTAGTTTATTCTGTGACGTGTAAGGCTCTAATACAGCGGAGCTTTTAAGGGGCGCCTAAGAACGGGTTAACTGTGGGGTTGGTTGTATAAGCGCCCATAAATAATTATGTGGCTTATCCTAAAACAAGCTAAACCTAACACGCCAAACACAGATACAGTCAACCTCCTCTTATAGTGGTTAATTGACCTATTTCCCAAAAACAGGTTCCAGTTCTTAAAACTGGATCTGGTTTTTAGAATTGTGCCCTTTATATAGTAGTTAATTAACCTATGTCCCAAAACTGGAATTAGGATCTAGTCTCCAGAATTGGATCTGGTTTTTAGGATAGTAATTTAAACTGGAACCCAGAATTGGGATATAGTCTTTAAAATTAAAATATGGTCTTTAGAATCGGATCCAGTTCTTAAAACAAGATCTTGTTTTTAGTTAAAACTTAGGCCAATATTAAGGCGTAGATCCTATATTTATTCTTAACATTCCCACCCCATTAATATAAAATTCAGAGTTAACTTGCACCCTAGTTACCCCACTAAACGCTAGCAGGCTATTAATTATCTAGTATTACAGTAATATGTCTAAAGCAAAGGTCACTGCCGAGGTTAAAGTAAGCTATAATAAGAATTTTTAAAAGCAAAAGGCTAATAGATTAAAGCAAGACTATGACACAGATTGCTATATCCTAATACGACACAACGATTGATTTTATATCTATACGTCTATAGATTAACCTTTATAGCCTCCAAACCCATAAGACCTAGTAGGCCCTCTTCTCTCTATTACTATATAGACTACTAACTGCTTTAAAGGAAAAGTTCTATCCTATACTAGTTAAGAAGACGCTAGCACATTTTAACTAGGTTAAAGAGGGTAGGCCAATAAAGGCTAATTCTATCCTCTACTAGTAAAAGAAGACGCTAGTAGAGAGTAACTAGACTTAAATATATAATAAGGAACGTAGTTCTGCTCGCTTTAAATACTAAGCTTAGTTAGATCTGCTAACTTATTGCTAATTAAGCATATAAATGCGGCAAACACTTGCTATAAAGGGCAGGGCTAGTTCTAGCTTAAATCTAATATATAAATTTCCTTTAACAAGCAAACAATACAATAACTAAAAAGCGTACTATTTAAGTTAATAAATTTCCTCTTTAATTCTGTAGACCTCTCTATTCTTAGGTTAAGCGTACCTTTTCCTCTTAAATGCTATAATCTTGTTTCTAGCCTTTGCAACCCATTTATCTCCGTAATCTAAAGTTTTATCACCGCCTCTCTTAAGAGTGTGGATTTCGTTTTAAAACCGCCTAATAGTATCTCTTATTTTTTTCCCAGCCACTTTTTAGGCTGTTAATCCAATTATTAACTCTCCCTAGATAACTTATAATGTAGCGGTTGCTATTTTTAAGGCTGCTAACTTTCCCTTTAAGTTGGCTGAGCCTATAGCTAAGCTAATTAACTAAGCTACCTAGTCTCTCTATTGCCCCTAATAGAGTAAGCTAGGGGTTAATAAGCTTTATTAGAAGGAGTTACCAAGCGGACTATATTAAGACGACTTCTTTATCTTATTAGTGCGGGATGAATATTTCCTTACAGTTCCTTTTGCATTGGCCTTATTATTCTCTAAATCACTTTTGTGTTCTAGTGCTAACTAGATATCCTACTTATGTTAGTAAGCTAGCGAATAGACAAAACCATAGGGAAGCAACTATTGCATACCTGCCCTACTATATCAACGGCCTTATTGGAGCACCTTAATCTAATACAATGTGGTATCCACTATTGTGGCGTCCAAGTCGTCTAAGTTGCTTATTGTTAAAGAGATAAGGCAGCTAATAGTTTGAGTGTCTTTACAAGAAAGTAAGGAGGGATTTCCTTAAAGGATACTGTGCTTAATAAAGGTCTAGTTAAAGGATATAGAGGCCTTCTATATCCTGCTCCTCTCTACCACTTAGCTAATAGGAGAGCTGACGGTAAGCTCCGCTTCAACTATACCTTAAAAGTTAAGCCAATTTACTAAGTTAGGGATACTAGTATAGTATTATAAATGCACTATAATACAGCTATAATAGGAGCATAATCCTTCCCTATCTATACCCCACTTTACTGTGCCTCTATAGGAGGGTTATATTAAATGATAAGGGCTAGTATTAACCCCTTTCTTCCAATCATTTTAAGACAGCGATATTAAGGCAGCTGGTTAAGCGTTGCTTCGCACAGCAATGCCTATCCAGTTGCGTGGCTTTACTTAAGCCCTATTATGCACCTTAACGTAACTTCCTGTTACCTTAATAGCTAATAACCCTAGCCTAAGGTTAAGACAAGGTAAATAGGCAACTTAGCTTTTAGACAGCCCTAATAGTGTAGTGTTTGGAGGTATTTGTATAAAGTTGTAAACTAGAACCGGAAGCCAACAATGACCTCCTAATAACGCCTTACCTAGCAGGAATAGCATTATATAATTTACTCTTAACGCCCACCCTTTACGGAGCAGAACACTACTTAAGCAGTAGACTCATCTCAGCCAGTTAATCTTATATATTCACTCCCTATCTGTGGCAAAGGAGCTATTAGTGCGTTATAGGGTAGTTTAATTAGCATTCTAGCTAAGCCCTTTATAAGCACTCCGCCTTATATAGGCGGTATAACAACTTCTGTTAATCTGCCTTGCGTTAAGGGAGGGCTTATATTTAAGACGCTAAGCAGCCAGTACTTAGAGGCACACAAACTTATACCCTTATTCATACGTTCTACCGCGTCCTCATTTCTATAAGTAGTTGGTTTACTTTTCACTTATTATTTATCTATTACTCTATCTTCTCCCCTTCTTACTAGCCATTCTATCTAGTTATTAATGTTAATCCTCCTCTTCTCTATAATAACTATTCTGGAATTTGCTTTAGATCCTCACTTATAAAATTAACTAAAAAAAAAAGCTAAACACACTATTGTGGATTTAAGGCGTTAGTGTTGGCCTAAGTACCATCGGACTTTTTAGTCTTTACTATACGTGGGTACCCTCCAGACTATAAAATCGCCCTTCTCCATTATACTCTTTCTAGTAATAATTAAAAACCGTGCTTATAATGGCATATTTATATCTAGCAACACTCTTAAAAGCCTGTTAAGTAGCCTAGATAAGGTTTAACGATAAACAACCTAATAAAGAGGCCGGTATAGGCCTGCAAAACCCCTTATATCTTTAGTTAATAATTAAGGAGGAAAGGCCGAATATGGCTTTAAAGCGTAAGATACCTACTAAGGATTAGGTTTATGCTGTCTTGTTTAGTTTATAGATAAACATACTTCTTCTTACTATTCCTGTCGGCTTTATAGTTAATTATCTTTACATTAACAGCATTGCTATATTTATCGTTAACTTTATTGCCATTATTCCACTTACTGCAATAATTAGTTACGCTACTAAAGACATTACGCTCCGCGCCGGTAATATATTAGGTAGTCTTTTAAATGCAACTTTTAGGTACATATCTTTGCTTCTTATTTGTCCTAATATTATCTAATATTTAGCATAGAAACGCTATTGAATTAATTGTCTCCATTTTAGCCCTAACTAAGGGCCAGATTACCATTATTAAAACTTCCTTAATTAATAGTATACTTTTAAACTTACTCCTTATCCTTGGCATATGCTTCTTCTTTAGAGGCATTAACCAAATAGAATAACATTTTAATGCAACAGTAGCAAATACTATGGCCAGTATTCTAGCTCTATGCGTCAGCAGTCTAATTATTCCAACCGCCTTCCACTCTATACTATTAAGTAAGTTTAATAATAGCTTTAGACCTATAATAGATACTAACCCATATAGCCATAAGCCCTAATAGGTCTATACTTAATTAGGAGCTTTCCTATGGAACAGCTATCATCCTCCTAATTATATACATTTACTACCTTATATTTCAATTAAAGTTATATGCTAAAATGTTTAATGCTTTAAGCCAAAGGGCTTCTAAGCGCAAATCCTCTCAAGTTAAGTAGGGTATGTCTCTCTATAGTATTGCATAGGTCGGCGCTGGAGCGGCGGCTATATTTAGAGGCGGAGTAAACCAAGAACAGCTTATATAGGATTTAAATATAGAAAAGGAAGACAATAAGATTAAGAAGCCCTAATTGACGATCTAGGGTGTAATTACAACCCTTGGATTCTCTACCGCGTTAGTTGCCTTCTGTTCCAAGTTTATAGTTAACAGTATTAGTAATGTTATGGCAAGCGGCACTGTCTCCACCACTTTTATCGGTCTTATCCTACTCCTAATTATTAGGAACGCTGCTAAGTATATAATGGCAGTTATAGCAGCTTTTAAGGATGATATAAGTCTAGTAATTAATGTTGCTATTAGATCTAGCATATAAATCGCCCTTCTAGTTCTCCCCTTTATTATTATACTTAGTTAGATTATAGGCTAGGATTGCATAACGCTTTTATTCAATACCTTTTTAATTACTGTTTTATTTGTTGCTATGCTCCTAGTAAACTATCTTATCTAAGATAGCAAATCTAGTAAGTTTTCCTTTCTATATAGGTAATCCACTCTAACTAATACTAAAATAGACTGGCTTAAAGGCGTTCTTATTATGGCAATCTATACTATTATTGCAGTTACTGGCTGGTTTTATCTAAAACAAGTTTTAGATCCTCTCTGTCCTGCTTAGTTTAAGCCTCTAACTACTATCTTACTCCTCTATTAGTATTAACTAGTTTCTATTACTTAGAGCTAAATAGTATTTTTATAAGCTGTGTGTATAGCTTTCTAGCAAACCCTAGGCTAATCTTCTTGTATCTATTAAGCCATCTAGGTTGGCTAAAATGTTGCCTTCCTTTGTCTTCTCTTGAAAAAAAAAATTTCTTTAAGTTATTGCAAAGTTCATAGGGGTCTTAATGTGGGAACTTCTTTAATGTTTCTAGATCTGGGACTTATGTATTTCTTTTTTTTCTAGTTCTAGTATTTTCCTAACATTTGCTTCTTACTAATTGTGTACTAAATGTAAATAGATGCTGGGCCAAACCACGCAGCCTCTAACCTAACTTGTATAATTACCTAGCTTGCATAACTAGGGCTGTAATGTTAATTACGTACTAGATACACATACACCCCTAACCTTATTTAGTTTAGATACTTCCTTACTAAGTTTAGACACTTCCTTACTAAGTTAGAAAATTATATGCGTTTAACTTGTTTGCGCCTATATTACGAAAATTAAAGTGCGCGGCATGTAACTTTTATAACCGCAACACCACGATTAAGTCTTAATTTCAGTTGTAGTACAAGTAGTAGAGTTTAAATTAGATTTAAAACGTGCTAAAGGAGCAATTAATTAGATTGCGCAGTGCTTTATGAGGCGTTACGTAAACTAATTTGGGTGCTGCCACCTCTATAAGCTGCCTCTGCTGCACCTACGCCCGCGCCCGCGCCCAAGGGGAGTTTTCGCACAGTTGGTGGCACCTGCTTATTGATTTTTAACCGGAAAACTGACACTATATAGCCCCACCCTTTAGTAAACTTATAGATGTTATTAAGCGCAAGCTTCTAAGAGTTATACAGCTTTAATGGAGGTAGGTTAAGAACCATAGTGCATTTGGGTGGGCGCGCACTTTAATTTTCGCAATATAGGCGCAAACAAGTCAAACGTACGTGATGTTCTAACTTAGTAAGGAGGTATCTAAACTAAATAAGATAGGGGGTGTATGCGTATTAATTAGGGTGTATAAATAGTGGTGACCTTTCTTTATAGAGGACCAAACAAGTTATAGAATGGCTAACTTATCGCTGCTAAGTATATAAAGGTGGAGAACTCTTAACTTCAATCCAATATGCAAAAACTTGTCCATACACGTAAACAGTAATGAGATATTCTTAACATAGAAGCAACTAGATAGAAATAAAACACCAAGCTAAGGAAATCCTAATTAACGCCTTAATTTTTAATGCTGAAAGACAAGAATATAATTGCAAAAATCTTCCTTATAAGAAATTTCTTATACCTTAAACCTCTTAGGATCTCTATCTATAGTGGGATCCACCTTTCTCTTACGTACCCTTCTCCTTAATATCTCTTCTAATAAATCCTCTAATGCCTTTTCTAGTTGATCTCCTTACTTATACGGTTTGCTCCTCTTGGCTATCTCTATTATAACATCTTTAAGTAGTTTATATATCTTAGCATAACGGCAAAAGAGATGGGGATTCTTAGCATAGTATAATGCAAGTCTGTTTGGTGGTATGTCTACAGCTAAAACCTAGGTAGGATACTAGCATATTACTACAATAGGGCCGAATGTAAATATAAATAATTTATGACTAGGGCTTTAAAGACGTCTTAAGTCCTTTATTATAAAATAAGAAGGCAACCATAAAACGAGATACTTTAGTTATCCATATGAAATTATGGCATTGGAAATTGTTAATATTTTAGATAGGGGAGATACAACCCTAAGAAATGTTATAAGATTAGCTAAGCTATTCCCTACTTACTTATTAGTATTACTAAATAAATATAGGTGTTTTATAAACATACCTAGAGGCACCAGCAAACCTTTAATATAAACCTCTTTTAGTTAAGGTGAGTCTGTTTTAGCCTCGCCATGGCTCTCTATTGGCTTAGGTAAGACTGTCTTAGTTTTACTGCGGCCTTCCAGGCTCTTAAGATAATTGGCGTACATTTCCGTATCTTCTTATATATTACCCTCTATATTATCATCAATTTTATAAGAGTTGACCTTATTAGGTGTTTAAGTAGGCATATAAGGTATCTATTTCTACATAGGGTTAGAAAGCTGCAATTATTTCTTCTCCCTGCTAGTAGATGCTATGTCTTTGTTATTAATGCAATTCTGGGATAATTTAAGGTTTCCAGCAAGTTAACAAATAGGTATATTATCTTCGGGGTAATAGTATATTGTAATGTTTTTATAAGTACCAATTAAGGACCTATAGGTTATGTTAGTAACGTATCTAAGCTTGGTTAAGGTAACATATATAATGTCTGGTATTCTTATAAAGATGGTAAGGGATGTATGGTTAAGAGGTTAGATTTAAAGGTAAGTTAAATTAATGGCATATAAGAGCCAGGAGCATGACGTTTATATTCCATTTCTCTCTTAGGGCGGAGTTAGAACAAAAGGTAGAAAGGAAAGGCAGAGCATACTAGCCGCTCTTTTCCACTTTATATGGTGTCTATAGTATAATATTTAGTGGCTGTGATTACTCTCAGCTTATATATTGTCTACACCTAAGACTACAGGCGCCTAAAGTGATCTATAAGTGAAGTATTAAGTAAGGCATTATTGGGGGTAGCCATTGGCTAAGCTGTTACTAAATTTAAACGGCTAATAATTCCCAACAGACGCCATATACCTTAGTAGGGTTTAGAGGCGTTTATATAAAGTTATAAACTAGAACCAGAAGTTAACAATGACCCCTAATAACGCCTCTCTTAATAGGAATAGCATTATATAATTTACTTCTAACGCCTATCCTTTCCGGGGCAAAACACTGCCTAAGTAGTACACCTATCCTAACTAGTTAATCTTATATATTAACCCCCCATCTGTGGTAAAGGAGCTATTGGTGCCTATAGGGTGGTTTAATTAGCATTATAGCTAAGCCCTTTATAAGCGCTCTGCCTTATATAGGTGGCAATTAACTCCTATTAATCTGCCTTGCATTAGGGGAGATCTTTTACTTAAAGCGCTAAGCAGCTAGTACTTAGAGGTCTACAAACATATTCTATATCCAAACAGCATCAACTAAAACTCCTTAAGTAGTATCCCGCAACCCTTAAGGACCTACAAGTATACTGTCCCTAAATTGCTAGCTACTAAGTAGGTATTTATAGATAGAGAACCTAACTTTAGAGATAACGACAGTAATATAGAGGCGTGGACTAGTTGCGAAAGTAACTTTAGCAATAAGGATTAAGAATAGAACATAGAGACATTGTACGGCAGAGAAAATGGTTTTAGTACTAAAGATTAAGAAATAGGGGCAGACAGCAATAGAGAGGTGTTAAGCAACAAGGCTATATAGGCGACAGTTAAATACAGTAGCCTTAACTTTATAGTCTTAAATCTATAAATAAAGGATAAAAATATAAAAAAGAGTTCTAATAAAAGCTGGTAAAAGGGTTAAAACTTTAGCCTTTTTTTATTTAACCTATCGCGAAACAAAACAATATTTTACTATTCCCACCAGAGTCTCTGCCCACTTAACTTATAGCAAGCTATAAAGCATTCGCGATAATCTATGCTTTCACTTAGATAAATTTATTTACTACCTTAAAAGCAATAATGGAAGGCAAATCTATACTAACAACCCAGGATTTTTTAAATTTCTTATGGACCTAAGACGCATACCACGTTAGCAACTATTAGTTGTATTTAAGACTATAGTACTTATAGATTTATATCTTAAGGATATAAACATATTTTTTTATAGTGTTTTCTTTTTGTTTAAATCATTTCTCTGCTTATAGTACCCAGCGGTTATTTATCTATTCTGGTGTAATAAGGAGGGGTAGTTAGGTTACGCGAGGGGGCTTGGACTTATAGCTACGCTTATAGGGCTGTTTATATAGGAACTTCTCCAAGTATATATAAGGGGGGTGCGAGTTGTTGCAAAGTCTATATATATAGGAACTTCTTCAATGTTTCTAGATCTTGGACTTATATATTTCCTTTTTTTATAGTTCTAGTATTTTCCTAACATTTGCTTCCCATTTATATACTAGGCGTTAACAAAGGGCGCTAGATTAGATTACCCTACTTATATAATTACTCTGCTTACACAATCACTCTACTTATATAATTGCCCAGCTTGTATAATTACCTAGTTCACATAATTACCTAGTTCGCATAATTACCCAGCTCGCATAATCACCTAGCTTGCACAATTACCCAGCTTACACAATTGCCCAGTTCGCACAATCGCCCAGCTTACATAATTACCTAGCTTATAGGATTGCCCAGCTCCCATAAGCACTATACTTGCACGGTTACCTAGCTTGCATAATTACCTAGCTTATAGGATCGCCCAGCTCCCACAAGCATCTAGCTCGCACAATTACCTAGTTCGCACAATCGCCTAGCTTGTACGATCACCTAGCTTATAGGATTGCTTAGCTCCTACAAGCACCATACTTGTACAATTACCTAGCTTATAGAATCGGCTAGTTCCTATAAGCATCCAGCTCATATAATCAAAGCCGAAGTTATTAAACCTATTAATACCCAGTTTGCACACTAGGCATTAATTAGAGGGCGCTAGGTCAGACTACCCTACTTATATAATTACCTACTTTGTAGGATCCCCTAGCTCCCACAAGCCCCTAGCTCCTATAACCTCCTGGCTTATAGGACCAAAGCCGCAGCTGCTAAATCTATTAAGATCCTAGCTATATGTTTAGAGGGCGCTACGCCTAACTACCCAGCTCGCTCTTTTTATAGAATTCCTTAATTAATTAATAGTGCCTAAAGGAAATCGTTATAGAGGAAGTAAGGAACAATAGTTAGAGTAGTGGAACATGGATATAGGAGCATTTGTAAGCGTATATTAAATTTATCCTCTAACAGCTAGCACTATTTAATTTTAATTTAACAAACTACGTTAAATATATAGTGCTTTTTAACTTTAAGACTAAAGATAAACCATAACTAGATCCTTATTGCTACTACCCCTCTTATTTACGGCTCCTAGTATTAGTATTATAGCTACCTTCCCTAACAAAACTTATATTCACACTTAGAACAATAAAGGTGCGTATATTTACAAACTTTAATAGGTCCTTTAACAGGTCTGTGTCTGGCTTAACATTGACACTCTCTTACTATTAGCAGTGCTATATAAATATAAGCAGGTATGCTTACACAGTACTAAGTTTTTATATCCAATATATCTAACTCTTTATATGGTATATCTATAAGGTACCAAGTTGTTATATCTAACTCTATATTTAGCTCTTTTTCCGTTTCCACTGGACATTCCTTATAGGCTTTATATTTACACACATATATTATTCCATGTTTTAGCGGACCATCTCTACAATAACACTAGCAGCAATTACAATAAGCTTAACAATTAAAATGGCCAGACTTATATAATACCAGACTAGATAGCTGGATATAGGAGACTAAGAGTAGCTGGCCTCTGCAACTTCCATTACAGAAAATCTGTATAGCCTATATTAGCACCACCAAAAGAGCGACAGTGGTTAAGGCCTACATAGGTTTACACTGTGCGCACTTTAAATGCTTATAATTGGGGCACCTTTCCCCAAGTCTAGCTCCATTATAACATTGCTATACCTTCTATTAGGCCTTTTAATATTATTATAGAAGGATATATACGCAAATCCAACATTACTGCGGCGACTGAAATTGTTATTATAGGGCCTATAGAATTATCTGATAGCAAAACTTATAATGCTGTCACGGCACTGACCTGACGCGTTGTTATGGCTACGCGTATGCATGAGCACGGACCTGACCCCTGAGCAACACGTATATATACCTGCCTCGTCTCCTGTACATAGATCCTTACACGACATCGTTTGTCAATGATACACAGTCACAGTTACCTCGTTGACCCTCTGCACGTACTGTGACAAATGCGTAGTTTATAACTCTTAGGGTAATCTTTTTAGGCAGATTTAATAAGCGTGTTTTTTTCCTAGTTAGATCCAGTACCAAGATCAAGCTTTTTAAGTTGCCCTAACAGTTGCATATAATTTTCCATACTAGATATTCTTTGCTAGGATTAAGAATAGAAAGGCTAAAAGTTAGGAATTTATAGGTGGATATACGGGGCAGCCTAAAAGGCAGAAGTCTTGGCACATTATATAAGCTCTTATTCTGCGGGCCATATATCATTTTATAGCTACTAATATGTACTATACTATCTATAAGGCGTACATGCTATCTATAAGGCGTATATACTAGCTTCTAACCCCCTCCGTTCCGTCCATATTATCTAACACTATCCATATTTTATAGTATAATCCACGTTAGTTAAGCAACTTAGTATGACTTCCCCTTTCTTTTATTTCTCCTTTTTCCAAGAAAATAATTTTATTAGCACCCTTAACTGTGCTAAGACAATAAGTAATAGTTAAAATTATTTAATCTTTCCCCTAACTTTTAAGCGATTTACAAATTAATTTCTCTGTTATATTATCCATAGTAGATATAGCTTTATTAAGAAGCAAAATCTTTAGATTTTTAAGAAAGGCCCTTGCGATGGCAACGCGTTAACGCTTACTGCCTAAGAGTTTAATACCTCCTTCCCTAACCACTGTGTTGTATCCAGCATTACAACTTATAATCTGTTTATATATAAAAGCGGCTTTGCAGCTTTCCATAATTTTAATATTATTAATATAGAGCCCATACAATACAATTTCCCTAATTAACTTACTTGGTATTTTAAGGTTTTAGGGTATAACTGCAATATTTTCTTATAGACTTCTTAGTATAACATCACTAATATTTTGGCTATTAATTTTAATGCTCCCTTTACTAGGGTTAATGAACCGCTTTAGGAGATTAAGAAGTGTAGACTTGCTGCTCCCAGTTAGTCCAACAAGCGTAACAGTCTTTCCACCCTTAACTGTAAAACTAATCTTCTTTACCGCTGGCTCGTCGGCATAAGAAAATAAGACGTTGTTAAATTCAACGCGGCCGGCGGTAACCTTAAGGTATATTGCTCCTTCTTTGTTAACAATAAATAGCTTAGTTTAAAGAAGTTTAGAAAAGCTTTCTCCTGCACTAAGGCAGCCCATTAGCATATTATACATTTATATAAGATAGCCTATAAACGCAAATATGTTTTACTAGAAACTAAGTAAAATAAACAAGCTGCCTATACTTGCAGTATCCTATATAAGGCGAAGAAGCAAGACCAGCACTAAGATTGCTAGGCTAATTACTTTTAATCCCTCCCTAGACAGACCAGCAAAAAGTTATAGATACTTTATCCGTAATCCTAATGTATTACTGTCTATTAACACAGAGGAATATCCACACCACTCCTAATCTTGACAATTAGCTGTTTTTACTAGATCCTAGTATATAACTGTGTCGTACTTAATCTGGCCCTCCTTACACCTATTTATACTATAGTCTTAATACATTTAAAAAAGCTTAGGATTTTTAACGAGCTTAGTCTAGATATAAGTAATGATTACGCCTATTATAATAAGTCCTATATATGTATTAATAAAGTGCAAGAAATAAACTATAAAGGTAACAACATTAATTGCAGAAGGTATTAAATTAAGGATTAGACTCTCTGTAAGATAGATATACTATTCTTTTAAGACTATAACCTCCAAGACTTCCCTAGAGCTGTTATTGCTATAGAAGTCCAGTAAGAGTATCATAACGTGTCTTAAGGCGTGCTCTTTTAGGTTACGCATTAAACATTCCATAATGTGCCCCTTTATGTATAAGTTAAACCAGTTTAGAATAAAGGCAAGTAGCGCCATTACCTATAAAACAAATTCTTAAATAGGAATGGAATCTTTAGCGGTTAGTTAATATAACTTAGAAAGGACAAGAATATAGACCAGATCTATCTATAGCAGCATCTATAAGTGCACCCATTTATATTAATAGCAATATCACCAGTAGCCTAGCTAAGATTTATAGGATATTTACTAGGTAAAGCAACAACTATGTTTTTAAGTCCTTTGGCTACAGGTACAGTATAACTACCAAGAGATCCTCTATACAATCCCGCTAGCTTTTAATGTCACTAGCTTAAGGCTGCTTAAGTAGCGGTTCCGCTTTGCTTGCTAGGTAAGGTATTTTATATAGGATAGAGAGCCTAACTAATAGAAATATCCTTAGAATTGGTATTATAAGGCGCATAACTTAATAGACATTAATTGATTAGCTAATAGTAAGGACGATAAAACGGGCGACTTTAAGGATATAGGTAATTAGGTAAGAGCCAAAATAAGAATGCCTTAGGTAAATTAATTTAAGTTAAAAAAGGATCCAAATAGTACTCTATATAAGTATTAAACTTTCTATAAAGACCTAAACGTCTAGTTAGTATAGAACTATAATTCTATATAGGGACATTATATACATGCGTGTAGAGTAATTTACTAGTATATAGTCTAGAGAATACCTTCTATACCCTAGCCATTATTAGATATGCTTATAGTTGTAGAATTTAGACACTTATATAGCTGGCTATAGTTCCTATCACCATCTATAATATATAAGTTGGCCGCTTCCTATATGCAACTAGTAACAACTGCAATCTTATAGATTACACAGTATAGGAGAGGAAAGAAATAACCAGAAGGACGGAATAGATATAGTTAACAGTCTTAAACAGCTGCATAATTTATGGTTTTATGGAATAAGATATATTTACTATTATTAGCATTGACAAAATGTCTTTTAGGAAATAATTTACCTTCCTCTATTATTAGTGGAGGGAACTCTACTAGTATATTAGATATTTATTTAACATTTTACATATATTATAGAGGGCTTATATATACCAAAATTAGCTAAGGGTACTAAAGAATAATGCTAAGAAGCAACGGAAGAGGTATGTAATGCAGTATCATTGTATATTTGCAGTAGAGGCATAAAACCTAAAGGAGCCTAACTATGCTCTGTATTGCTATAGTGCTCATCCCTTATATGGCCGCACTTGTATAGCAATGTTCTAGTCTTTCTAGAGAACCCTAGATATAAGCAAATCCAGCACTAGGAGATGCTTTTGAAGAGAAAATTTGGTTCTAGGTAACGCAGTTATTTGGGTAAGGCCGCTAAGGAGTTTAAGGAAGATAGGATAGTGGATAAATTTAAGGACAGGGAGTGGAACTGAACTCCTAGCATTAATTTATCCTCTTTATTTCCCATTATTCTCCTATCTATCTCTTCTACCAGTTTTCCAGCCTCCTTTAATATTTTTAGCTCTGGGTTATGCTTCTTTCTTTCTACTTGTGATTTATAAATGTATTATAAATCCGCCCGTAAACATCTTAGGCAAGGTTTATTGTTATTGCCATTATACCTAACTTTCTTAGAGGAGTATTAAAGGCATTAATTTTTATTTGGTGGCAATTTCCGCCTTATAACAGCCTTTATTTTATAACGCCGCTTATGTCGCTTAAGGAGGTCATATTGGAAGAAAACTTTAGAGCATTCATCGCAACGGTAGGCCGGCTCAGTGTCTATAAGAATTAGGAATATGCGCTGCGGTTAAGTAGGGCAGTGACCTACGAGATAGTTGGTATTGTGTTAAGTGCTCCGCTTGCAAGTAACTCTTTATGCAATTGTTATAGTTACACATATAATCTTTCCTAGGTGGTAGCCGCCCCCCTATAGGTAAACTCTTAACTCTAGTAACTATAGGGCGGAATGTCCTTTTGCTTACCTGTTTCCATTCTATTACAGCAGTTAGTAGTAAAAGGTAGACGGCCGAGTATATATGCGATATTAAAGAAGTTTAAAATGCAGAAATATATAGAATTAAAGATATAAACTACTAAGAGGAGGCGGGATATAAAGTTTCCACGTATTAACGTGGCGCTAACACCAATATTATATATGGAATGATCTGGCGTATTAACAATTAATGTAGTAATATAAGCATTCCTAATATAGAACACTAGATCTCTCTCTATTTAAAGCGTAAGTTGTTTTACTATTTTATATTTTAGATAGTAGAAGAGTAAAATTTGAAAAGTTAAAAAGATAGACTGTTAGGGAGCGGACTGCTAAGCGGAACCTTTGGAAGTTTTAGAGAGTCCTATGTCTAGAAAACGCTACATAGGTAGAAGGAGCGAGCAAGGAAAAAGGGCCACTTTAATTACCTATAATACTTATAGGGAACACGTATCGTGCTTATTGCTATTATTTAGAGTATACATACTCCTAAATTGTTTTGGTTTTAAGACGGCTTATCTTCTTAAATAGGTAATAAGCTTTAGGGATGAATCCAATTAGCTCCTACTAAGCCTGTTAAACAATTATATTAAAGGCTTATAAAATATGGAGAGTTGTAGAATAAGGCTTGGGTTATCTAACCTTAAGGATCTCCTATAATTTGGCTTAGATTATATCTAGGATAACATTAAGAGAAAAGAAAGTAATATTAGCTTTTTGTCTAAATTATAGCGGAACCCTAAATGGTTTAGTGGCTTACAGTAACTACTAAATCCTAAACGCCTTCGCACCGCAACCACTAAATTATAGACGCCTTCGCATCACAACCACTAAATTATGGACACTTCTGCACTAGGACTACTAAATTATGGATGCTCTATACCGTAAGTACTAGTATAAAGAGCCCTACATCAATATCTAATCCAATTATAACATGCGTACTAGATTTAATAGTATTAGTAATAGATCCTAGTAGCTTAAGATGGTAAAGGAGATGTACTTATTGCTTATCTAGTGTTTGTCCAGAGGGCCCTATATAGTGTTGCGTAATACAAGCTCCTATATAAATACTTTGTTAATTCCTAGCACTCTTTAGTGGCAATGGGGATCTTAGGTACCCTGCTTTTCCAATACTTAAAGCAATATACACTCCTTTAATTAGTGATCCTTTTTATTTAAGAATAAAATGCTTAAATTTATTGCTGTTATTTAATATCCTTTAATATCCATTCCCTTCTGTTTGCTACTAGTAATGTGTAATTATACCTAGGTTTACTATAAGTGTTCTTATCTCTGCTACACCATAAGAGCTTAGTATACAAAATACTAGGAGACACAAAAAAGATATCTGGTAAATGTTGTCGCAATGTAAGAGTAAACACTTAAGCTATTAATGCATAACTAATTTTCTGTTATAGTGAATATAGGCTTAATGAAAACTGTAGTGCGCCTCTATAGATCTATATAGAGGCCTAAAAAGCTTATATAAGAATTTCTTCTAGGTAACTGCAAATACATATTAAATTAAGAGGCTTACTTAAATATATATAAGGTAAAGGAGGAAATGATTTAATAAATGTAAAGGGGGCTGCGCATTGCTGGCAAAGGGCGTGTACAATTCTCTTCTTTATAAATGCACTGTAAATAAGTATTTAGGGTAGAGAAACCAAACTATCTCTAATAAAGCATTTAATGTGTTCCAAACCTAGCAATAAGTGATAGTTATTGTGTATGTCCGGCCTGAACGAAACTTGCTTTAGAACGGCCCCTAGACAGTAAGACCTTAGATATAGGCTAGGTAAACCTCGGTATGTGTACTTACAACATTCCGCTAACCGCCCGTTAAATATATTTAATAGCTTTTAAATAGGATAGTGGTAAGTAGCTCTTTGTACGCTATAGACAGTATATACACTAACATTTACAAAGAAACTAATATATACAATGAATGCATTTATAGAAACATCTCCACCTTACCCCTAACCTGCTAAACGTTAATATCTGTTAAAGAGAAAAGATCTATAATACCGTTTGTTTTTATTGTATAAAGATCTTGCTGCATAAGTTAGTGTTTTAGAGGATATATTTGGGCTATTGCCTATAATATAAGTGGACGAAGCCGCCTTCACTAAGGCCGTTACCGGTCGCATTCTCGCCCTTAAGCATTATATAGGAGCTAGACATTTTCAACCCCTAAAGACAAAAGGAAAGTAGGTTTGTCCTGTTAAAGATTATAATAGAAATTACTAGCGTTTAGATTTGTATTATAAGCATATTAAAACTTTAGAGGGGTTTGGGTATAAGATTCTAAAGCGTTATCTTGACTAGGATATGTGTCTGCTATATAACCACCAATTTAACTCTCCTACTGGTCTTCTTTAATATAAGCGAAAAGCTTATAGTATAGAAGCTTTATCGCGGACTTAAATATTTACACCATTTATAACATATATTAAAAAGAGTATGTTATAAGATTATATTATTTTAGGAATGCTTATAAAGATATAAACTTATAATTAGCGGAGGCTAGTAATTAAATAAAACAAACGGAAGACTCTACTATTTATATATCTTACACAGACTTGCTAAAACCTGGCTTTGATGGTAGTAGCCAAGGAGAATCTATTCCTCTAAGCGCTGAAATAGGCCCCTTAACTTCAAAAGCCAAAGATAGCACTCAGATACCCATCCCAACGTCTTTTATAGGAGACTTTAAATTTACTATAGCACTAAGCACTGCGCTATGTGCGATTAAACCTAAAGCATAAGAAGGCAAAAGGGTGTTTAAGTTTTATATGGCATCAAGCGCTACTAAAGAGGGTTTTGGATTTACTATAGATCTATAGACCAATTTTTCTGTTAAACCTAAAGCTAGAAGGGGCTTTAGGTTAGGGTCACTAAGTACTAATACGGTTAGCTTTAGTGGAAATGGTGCTGAAGGGGATTTTTGAATTTAGGATGGAACCTTGCGCTGCTAATGTTCCCTTAGAGAATCTTATATTTAGAGCGGGCTAGGGTCACTAGTTATAGCTTTAGGACTCTTAGTAAAGAGATTAGATAAAATATATCTTAAATAACGCAAACTAGTTGCGTCTTGCTACCTATTAAGTGTGCTTATTCCCATTCCACATATAATAAATTACTATTACTTTCCCTTCTCTAATTATAGGAGTTAGACTTAATCATCTTAGCTACCTATTATAAATAACACTAATTTTAATAAGAGCTGGCTTAATTAGTGGGCGCGATTACTTATATATCCCCTCTACATGCTTTAATAATGGATATTTTATTAGTCTCTTCCTTTTAAAGGGCTAGGTTGTACTGTATAATCCATCTCTAATTAGTGTCTCCTCTAAGATAATAGTAACTAATAGTGATGATATTGTTGTCATTAGCTAGCTGTTTCTAATCCAGTAATTGTCCAATTATAAGTGGGGCATATTAAGGGAAATTGTGTTCTTTAATATATGAGACTTGGAAACTACTGTCCCTAGCAGAACTAATAAGGGCATTTATAAACTTTAAAGGTATTAGTAAGCAGAGCTCTTTTTCCTTAAAAGAAAGAAAACCGGCATGACCTTGTTCTCATTAATTTGCGGCCACTTTAGAATGGCATTGGTTGCACCTTTAAGGACCATAATGCCTTAATCTCGCAGAAGCTGCAAGACAAGACTGGTAGAGTTCTTGTTAGATAGGTCTAGCGACCACTCCTCCTAGTATCTATGGACTTTGAGGGCAAGAGAGCTTATATCTTTAACTTGGAGAAAATCTTAACCTTTATATAACACGATTTAAATTTAGGGCTAGTTGCCTCACTAATGCTAAGAGAACTGGAAAACTGAACATGTAAATAAGAGCAAAATTTAATTAAGAAACAATCCATACCCTAATAACGCTTTTATTTGTCTAACAATAAGGCGCTCCCTATATACCATATATTTAGCAATATACTCTTAGTTCTTATTACTATATGCTAGGTGTATAACTACCTAGCATATTATATCTAACTGCTGGAAAACATTCGCAGCGGAGTTATTTATTACCATTTAGAATAGCATTTTCTAGTAATTAGCTTAGTATTCTGTAATTATCTAGCTACATGTATATTACTAACCTTGTTTTAGTTCTAGTATGTCTAGTTAATCTAGGGTATTGGTATAACGGAGGCTTAAATAACTAAAAAGCACCAAATCCATTATTGTGTCCACTCTGTATATATACACTTAAAACGCAAGTTAGCCTAATAGTGCACTTAAAGAGGCAGATAGCTCTTATATATATAAGGCAACTATTAATAGAACTTAGCCTTATGCCTAACTTATAAGAAGGGTTAAGCAGAACTTGTTATATACTAATACATTTAAAGGAACAGTCCCCGTTCCTAGAATCACTTACCTCTAATATAAATTGTCTCTTTTAAGTTAACTACTTAGGAGTAAGGCAGCGGTTTATTTTTATATAACCTTTCCCACTTAATAGCAGCCATCCAACCGTGTCTCTAACTGGTATTAATTAGTGTTTTCTAGATATTACAGAGTTTTATCCTAGGCGCCGGATTTAGTTATAACTTAGTGTTACTTTAATGCTTGCTTACAGATTTTAATCCTTATTTATAATTACTAGCTTATTTAATCTTTAATTAAGGGATAATAACTACATTAAAGCTATGGATTTGGATTTAAATATACTTAGCTAAAAGAGGCGGTAATTGCTATGTTGGCTATAAGTGGCGGCTCTAATTTTCAGTATATCTATAATTTAGTAGTTACGGCGCGAAGGTGTCTGTAATTTGGTAGTTATAGTACAGAGGCGTCTATGATTTGGTAGTCGCGGTGCGCTATGTCTAGGATTTAGTGGTTACCGCGCAAAATGCCTCCCCTAGCCCCCTAAAGTTAGCCCGTCCCGCCTGCCCCAATACATCTATAGTCTTATACTAACTTTGTTTACCTTAGGAGATAGTATACAACCCCCTAGAAAAGCATTTCCAATATTGTATTAGTTCTTCCATAGGTCGCGATAGAATATTTAAGGCTATAAGTTCTAGTATTGCCAGCACAGATATAAGGGCGACAGGTTGACTAGGGCAAAGATATAGTTACCTTCTCCCTTTACCGCTCTTAGTTGTTTTAGTTATAAAAATATATAATTATTAGTTTGCCTACGCTACGTATTTCTATATACAGTTCTTTTATTGCTTTATACTATTCCATATTATACTTTATTAGTACTATAAGCCAAGCCACTTCTAGGAGCATCTTTTGCTCTAGGTGCTCCTCTTTTTTGTTTTTCCTAAACTTGTTATTAGGCTTCTTATTTGGTAGTACAAGAAGCTCTAGAAAGTCTACCCGCCCCAAGACTTATTATAGCTAATAACTTGGTTGCTAGAGTCTCTATTGTTACTTGTATTAGTTATCTAAGTTTGTAAGGCCACTATATTAAAGGAATCCACTAATAGGGAACTAGGTTGTAAGTCTATGGAACTCCTATAAGCAATACTGCTAAAGCCCCCACCTAGCACACCAGGTGCTCATTGTTGCCATTTTATTCCCTTCCCTACTCTAGCCTTCTAGTATAGTGCTATTATTCTTAACATTAAGCTAACTTTTAGTATGCGTCTTAACAGCTTTAGGAAGCGTCTTAGTGTAGGTTCTATTTGCTATAGCCTAACTCGTTATAAAGTGGGAGTGGCGTACACGTCTAGGCTGTAATGTATCTTTCTGGGTTATAGTAAAACAAATCTAGTTAGATAAAGCATCGCGGATAATTATACTTGGTGCAATTATTAGCTTTTTTCTAGCTATAGTAAGTTTAATTCTCCTTGTCTTATCTTGAACGGATTATTACTTCTTAGTAAGTAAATCATCTAACCTCTAAAGAAATCCTCTAATATAAGGTAGTAGGTATATGTTACAGTGTTTGCGGTAATATCTTTATTAGAATGCACAGGTTTTTAGAATTATAAATTGTAGGAAAGTAACAGGATTGGAGATAGAAACCCTAATGTCTAAAGCTGTTTAAGTATCCACCTCTTTACGCCGTACTTAAGCTAGGGTGGCATCTGTTGTGGTGTTTGTGGCGTTTATAATTAGTTAAGAGCATTTTATAAATCTATACTTATCCCTTGACTATAAATTCGCATCTAACCGTTATTAATAAGAACCAGCCAATTAATCAAGCCGAATTTAACGCTTATATTGTCATAGGGCCACAATTAGCATCTTAACCTCTGCAGCTTGGTTCTTCCTTATTTGCAAGTATTAGGGATACAGGAAGGCGTATTAAGGCGAAAGTTGCCAGGGGTGGGATTTTACACTAATTTAAGGCTTTATTGGTGGCGTCCGGGGATAGTAAGCGGGTTATGCCAGTTAGAACGGTTAGAATGGTTAGAATGGTTAGATTAGTTAGAGTAATATAATTAGTTAGAACGGTTGGGTCTTTGTCTTATAACCCCGCTTAAGTCATATTACATTATCCTAATTTTCCGTTTTAATGCCACTATGTCTTATAAGTCCAGCCTAGATGTATATACTACTATAGGATATACAGAGGACAAATAGAAATACTTCTTAGTAAGCTATATATTGTGCGCACTATAAAGTATTAGTTAATACTAGGCAGTTCTTATTATGTAAGGAAGCTAAGGATCTTACTAAAACCTATAATTCTTAAATATAGGTTCCTCTACCTATATAAAAGAAGGTTTAAACCTGCATAGCGGACAAGCTATAGGAAGAGAAGATATCCCCAATATATAATAAGGTTTTTTGGTGGCGTATGTTATAGGCTGTTAAAAGCAATTTCCTTAGGGCACAATCCTAGGGCATAATTCCATCTAGTCAGTTTCAGTTATAAATAGTTAATGTAAATACTTATTTAAGTTTTAGCATAATAAGAGGTAAGCTAATTAAACAGTTAACCTAAGACACTGGATAGGCCTTAGGATCCTGTAAACTAATTAAGTATTAAACCTAAAATACTGTGTAAGCTGCCTTAGGACCCTATAAAGAGAGGGAATAAGTAATAAATGGCTAGGATAAGGATGTATAAGGTAGGCAAAGAACTAATATAAAGCGGGTATTTAGTAGAAGGGGGATTCTGTCTTAAAGCGTTAGATTAATACCACTTAATACTAGTTTACTATATGGCCCTCCTCTGTCTATCTTATCCAAACTCCCCTAATATATATAGAATCTACTATACACGCCCACGCTCTACCAGATGCTAACCAAGAGTTGCCATTATCCTAGTCCTTATCCATTAGATAATTTCGCTCCATGTGTATTCTTGTCTGGTATCTAGGCCCTAATCCAATGTTAGGTTTTAGTGACAATTCTGCCTTATTTTTAGTTCTTTAGCTATTTAGGGGAGACTGGGTGTAAAAGGTCTAGTAGGCTGTCTTGCTTAAAAATTATTATAGTAAAGTTGTGTAATTCTAAGGTATCTTAAATATACTAAAGTATTATGTAATTACTCTTTGTACTAGATCCTATTAATTTAGAAAATGTATTTTTATCTACTAAGCTTTATATGGTAGTAGTGTGTTCGTAAGGTTGGTTTTATTAATCTATTTACTTAGTTAGCGAATTATTAGTAGGGAATATAGTATCTCTAAGACTTACAAAGTAATCAACCAAGAATCTAGTCAGTGCCCCTTATCTAAAAAGTATACTTTGACCTAATAAACTAAATAATATTAGAAAGAATAAATAAATCTATAGAATCTAACTATAAGGAATATAGGCCTTAATATAGGCCTATATCTATAGGGTCTGGGGTGACTACTACGGATATTAAAGTGGTTGCTACAGAGACCAAACGGGAAAGGACTCTGCTTATATAAGCAGGAAACGCGTGTAAACGCATATAGAGGACTCTTCCAGAACTATTGTCACGACCAGCCAATAATAAGAAGGTTAACAGTTGGGAAACCGCTCTTAGAGGTGTAGGAATAGTGTAATTGGCAGGCCGGTACGTAGGAACATAATACTATTTAACTTTGCTTAATGTGGCTTAGAGGAGTGCAGAGCCTTAACCTAAGCCATAGAAACACGTCCTCTAACTAAGCCTCTATTACATAACCTAACTACTTCTAAGTGCTATGGCCGCATACCCCTTTCTAGAACTTTAGAAGTCACATAAGTCCTTAGTTAAGCGACTAATGTTTAAGGTTTTAACTAATTAGCCAAATCCGTTGCAGATTAGACGAAGCTAATAATGGCTTTTTAATGTATATATAGAGGCTCTAGAGCCACGTTTAATAAATGTCGACCTAAATTGAAGTTCCTTACTACTATTGTAATACTGTCTAACGACCTAGATCGTCTATACAAACTATGTCTCAGTTGTCTTATATCTTAAGCTCATATGTCTCATCAAACGTCTCATTACCTATTTCTCTTAACTATAACCTACTACATAACGACGTTGTCGTCATTATATTTGGACCTACCTAATATATATAAGAGAGCTTCTAGAGCCCTCTTTAATAAACAGAGTTCTTATTCTAAATTACCAGTTTAACAATAAAGCAGAGTTCTTGTTCTTAATTATCCTATTTAACACCAAATCACTCCCTTAAATATTGCTTAAGACATAGTTGAAACTAGAACCAGGAAGGAAACCCAACAAAATATACTATTTAAAAGTATTCCGTTCGGCTTAGCGCAGCTCATAAACAGCAAGAAATATAGTGACTTAAAACTTATATGCTAGGGGCTGGAGTTTAAAGTCCATAAAGCGATTATATGCACCCAATCTCCTATACTTGCAGCTGCCTATAATGGAGGCTTTTAGGTAAAAGCTAACCAAATATTTTATGGAATTGACCCTAACTAACTAACTAATAGGTAGGAGGCGGTGACTAACATTATAAATATTAACGAATTCGATTCTGGCACCATTAAGAGAATGATCTAATTTATGTATAAGAGGGACTATGACAATAGCGGTGGCGATAATGAAGACACAATAATATGGCCGACAACGGCCGATATTACACTTTACCACATCTGCGTTAATGCAATTGCCGATTACTACAATATACCACAGCTAAAAGAGCTTGCGAATATAAAAATCCAACACATTTTAGAAACCAGCTGGTCTGTGGATAGGTTCCCTAATGTTATTAAGGATGTCTTCAGCCTAATAGGCGACTTAGCATTGCATAATATAATCACCTTAATAGCGGCCAAGCACATTAAAGAGCTTGTTAAACTTAAGGACTTCGCAAAGCTGGACATTATAAGCAATTTCGCCATTGGCATTATATAGACAGCAATTACCGCATCCAAGGATATAGAGGAAATTTTTATATGGAAACTTTAAGCTGTCTAATCTTAGCTATAACAAACGGAATTACTACTTTAATCCGCCAAGGCGAGGTACGCCGCGGCTGAGTGTAAAAGTGAAAACATTAATAACTGTCTTTATACCCTCTATACAACTAGGGCCTATTATAATATTGGTTACAGCGCCGAGTTTACATATTATATTAAGGACAGCAGTTATCTATCTAACCCTAATCACCTTTATATACTTTATTGCAAAAAGTACTAGTAAAGATGCATAGCTTAGGAAATCAGCTTAGGTAGGAAGTTATTATATAATACTTCTCTTTCTCCATTTAGGTTAATCTAAGAAATTTAAATATATATCTCGTTTATAGTTAGTCCGTTAGATATTATATAGCAACTATATTATCCATCCCCCATTAGCCACCCCTTATCTTACCTTACCCCTTACCCCTTACCCCACCCTTCATCTTATCCTTTACCTTACCTTCACCTCACCCTTACCTTACCCATTACCCCTTGCCCCCCCAGACAAATTATAGAATCCCAGTCATTATATCTACTCTACTAAATACTGGAACAGGATTAGATAATAACAAACTAAAATGAAATAAAAAGTGGTAAAGAATAATAAGATAAGCGCGCAATGACTAGGAAAAGGTCCTATGTATACTAAGCACATAATTTTAAATTTACTAGTTATGTGCCTTTCTATAGGTACTAGAGGGTCAGCATAGGATTCTTATATAGGCAAGGTGACTTACCTAGCGGTGCCTTTTAATTAGATGCTATACGCCATATATAAGGGCTACGTAATTTCTGAAATGCTTAAGTCCTTTAATCCACTCTAAATAACAAGGATGCTTATAGTGGAACCCCTACCTAAACACTCCTTCTACAACGTGATTATTAAGATGCTTTTATAGTATATCCTTCTTTATAAATAGGCGGGTCTGCCTTAGCGTTAAAAGTTAGTTATTACTAATGCAGATAAGGCAAACAAGATTAGTAAACGTTATAGGATACGGCAGCTGTATTATCTTAACACCCTCTTCCTTAATTAGGACCGCGCTCCGCGTCTTATCCAGATTTTCTTAAAAAGGCAAGTCTAAGCTAATCTATTCTTTCTGCCGCTTTGTCTATTAATAGGTACTAGTATTAGTATCACTTACACCTCTTTTCACGCCTATTATACTTTAGTCTACTTTAGACTTAAGTTAAAATCTAATAGCCTTACTTGGGATCCCATTCTGCCAGCTCTCTTATTAATTATAATACTTAATAAGATTGCGGATAAACTTTATACGGAGTTTCATAGCATGCCCTTCTTTGAATTCGTTTAGCAGCTAAGACAGCAGTTTAGCAATAGCAGCATGTTTACGAAATTCATACTATATAGCTAAACGGGTGGGAATATCCATCCCAACGCTACCACTGAGCTGTCTTTTAATATTGTGATCGTCAATAGCGTTGTAAAAATTAAGAATAACCTGGTCCTCTTTTTGTTTATATAGGACGTTTATAACACTATAAAGTTTATATCTGGCTTTATTATAACAGTTGTATAGTTTCATTCCCTTTACAGTGTCAATAGGGTAATATCCCCGGCTCCTAATCTTTCGCTTATATTGCTCTTATTTCTCACAAAGCTGCAGAATATTAGGGTGTTAATTAAGTTCTAACTAGAATTCAAGCTTTTACTTATTAGTTAGACCTATAGGGGCTCACTTGTCCCTTAAGATCCCCATCCATACAGCATATTAAATAAGGTCGTCCTGCAATAGAGTCCTAAAGTAGATTAACTAGAAATCGCGCTTAATTAAATTAGGTAAATAAAACTATTAGTAGGTATCGCCGTGATAACCTATTATCTAATTTCACTCTTCTGGAGTAAGGGTGCCTAGAAAGGTTAGTTAACAGATGCACTTATATTAAATCAAACACTTACTGTTTAATTTCCTTCTAGACACTTATCTGTCACGGAGCAAGCACAAGCGGTGATAATATATAGCGAAGTAGATATTATTAAGCTATGTACATAAACTGCGTAATAAAGTCAAGACGTTATATAAGGAAAAGAAAGTAGGAAATAGGGGGAAAAGGGTACATAACGTTCGCTTAGTTGCTAGGTTAACGGGTACTATGCTACGCACAGGCAGGGTAGAGCTTAGGTGGCGGTTCTAGTAGAACTTGGCAGAATTCGGCAGTTAGAGATCCTTAAAGTTACCAGTTAGCAACTCCAACAGTAGAGACAGCAAATTACAGCAGAATACAGCAGATTGCTGTCAGATTGCCGTCTTATGGTCGGTCTCTGGTTGTTCAGTTAGTAGAAACAAGTAGATGTGTGTAAGATGTCACGGGGGTGTCCCGTTGTTGGAATTACAAGGTCATAAGGTCACAGCGGAGGTGTCTTGAGGGTCTATTTGATGATAGAGATGACGCAGACGATGAATATTGATTGATTCGTGATGCAGCAGATGCGGTTGATGTCTATGTAGATTACATGCAGAGCTCGACCTTGCAATGTGTCCAGAGCTTAGTCAGCATTCCTCGCTTAATTCTAACACTCCCCCATGCTGACGACGCTCTCCTTGTCTGTCCCAAATAGGCAATTATAAAGCTATTCCCAAATACCTTGCAAGCGCCATTCAGCCTACATATAGAGGGAAAACCTAGTAGGCGAAAAACCTCAGTAACTTGCTCCGTTTGCTCCGTCAGTTACCGATTCCTAGTATTACACAGTGCTTCGTAAATTGGTTGATCGGTAGCTGTTTTGTAAGCATATCTCCAGGTTGATCTTTACCTGGTATATGTACCACTTCTAGTTGACCTTGCTGAACCATGTCGTTTCGTATGAAGAGATATCGAGTCTCGATATGCTTGGCTTTCTGGTAGTGTTTTGTGTTGTATAAAAGGTTAACTGTACCCTTATTGTTATAGTAGAGCGTAGGAACAAAAGGGTTGTCGTTGTCGTCTCTTTCTCCTAGATCTCTCGTTAGCTTCTTAAGCCATACTGCTGACCTTGCTTCTTCTAATGCCGCCATAATCTCTGCTTCTATTAAGCTTAATGCTGTTAACTTCTGCCTTTAAGCCATCTAGATTACCGCTCCCCTATAGCGTATAACTGCTATACCCTGGAATAATATCCGATTGTGTTCTGTTCCCCATATAGCATTAGTAAAGATATTGTAACTAGTAGGTAATATAAGCTTGCATAAGGGTAGGTGAATCTCTTAATTTAAGTAGGTAATTCCAGTCTCAAGGGTGCCGTTTAGATATTGTAGTAGCTGCTTACTTAAGCGGTAATGTGATTCTCCTGGTGCTGCTATAAACCTAGCTAGCTGACCAATAGCATAGCTGGTATTAGGACGTGTGTAGTTTAAGAGGTAGATTGTAGAGCTAATAATCTGTCAGTAGACTGTCGCATTGTTATACTTAAGGGGACTTTTAATATCCGCTTTTAGAACAGTGCCAGCTGGTATTAGTAGCTTAGCCAGATTACAGTTATCCATTTTTAGCCATTTAAGTAGCTTCTTGGTATACATTGTCTAATATAGCTTGAGGGTTTGGTTTGTACGGTCTTAATTAATTTGGAAGCCTATAAATACTTTTGCAGGACCTAGGTCTTTGTATCTCCATTCTCTTAAAATTCTTGTCTTTGTAATATTGAGGTATTGGCGCTTTCCTATAATCAGTATATTGTTAACAAATAGCAAGATATATACTTCATTTCCTATAAAGAGATTGGGGTTAGCATTAGCTGCTTTTAAACCTATGCTCTTAAAGAACTTCTTAACCATCTAAAACCATTCTCTTAGTGCCTGCTTTAGGCCGTAAAGTAACTTATTTAGCTTTAAGTAAGTGTCTTTTACCTCCTTAAGGTTAGGTTTAAAGTCTCTTAATAGGTTAGGAATCTATATATAAATCTATTCTTGTAACGGTGGGTTTAAGAATACAGTTTTGATATTAATATGGTTAAGCTTAAGGTCTTCTGCTGCTACCTTTACTATCAGGAACCTAAAGGTGTTGTATTATACAACTAACGTAAATGTCTTAAAATAATTAATGTTGGGGGTCTACTTGTCTCCCTAAATATATAGTCTTGCCTTCTTACAAATTACTTCTCCTTTGGTATTATACTTGTGCTTTAGAACTAGCTTGCTTAGGAGTAACAACCTTCCTTCTAGTACTCTCCCCCTTATAATGGTATAGGTGTGCATTCTCTTAAAAGAGAGAAATTCTTTAATGATAGCTTTTATCCAGCTAGGAGCGTCCTCCCTTAAGGCCTAATCTAACTTAATAGCATTAAATAGTGCTGTAGGTGCTCCTAAGGAGGTAGTATTCTCAGCTTCTAGGTGGATAGCTTTTATAGCTATTACTAACTGAACCACCGTATTGTTGAAAACCCTTATATTTAGCAACCTTCTAGACCTTATTCTCTATGTATAAGGAATGCGTATTAATGTGCTTTATATAGGCGTCCCACCCTAAGCATCACCTTAATTTAAGCGTCCTACTTAATCTTAACCTAGGCTTCCTACTTAATTAGAGCAGCCTACTTAGTCTTAACCTAGGCTTCCCACTTGGCTTAAGTGGCCCACTTGGTTACCATCTAGCCTACTTATAGTTCTTACAACTAGAGTCTCTGTTGGCGCGTTTAAGGTAGTAGGGGGAGGTATAGGTTGGCTCGCAGCTTAGCTTATAATATAATTTAAGTGTCCTACTTAATTACTATGTATCTTTATGCTTTATACGGGCGTCCCACCCTTAAGCGTCCTACTTATAGCATGTCTTGTAGCTTAACTTATAGCTTGCACCTAAGGTGCTCTATAAGGGAACCTGTACTTATTCACTTTAGCATCTCTAAAGAGCTTAATTGCTTGCATATGTAGGTTTATTATCTTAAATTAACTACTCCCTTTTAACCCCATAAAAATGTAGTTAGGTTTTATTTTTAAATTATACTTCCTAGGGTGTTTCTTAAGCGTATTAATTGGATTAGTGTAACACCCAAAGACAACCAGATTCTTTAAGTCAGGAACTTATTAGGTATATGCCTTGTAGGGTATAATAGCACCACTGTGCTCGTCGTTAAATGGAAGTGCTGAGGTAGGTACTTAATTCTTAATCTAGACAGCATACTTAACTGTGTAGCACCAGAGTTTAACTAGTATATTTCCTTAAAATAGAAGTGACCTTATTTTATAGTTAACTGTATAGATTACGCGCTTGATTGCGCCATTATATAAGTACTTATTTGGCAGATAAGGTTTAAAGTTAATACCCTAGGGTATTAGTTTGTCTTAAAATCTGCGGCCGAACTCCCCCTTTCCATTATCCGCTTAAATCCATGCAGCTTTATTACCAGTAAACCTCTCTGCCCTTGCGATAATCTCTTTAATATACAGTAGTACCTCTTTAGTTTGGAGGGTTTTAAGAGGAACAACCTAAGTATACCATATGGCGTCGTCTAGGGCTAGTAGGTAGTAGTTGTAACCTCTAATTAATGTACTAATTCATCCTATAGTATCTAGGTGTAGCCCTTAACCAGGTATCTTCTTGCGCTTAGTTATCTTCTTGCTTAGTATTTCTTGCATCTTTCTAGCTAGATAAGCTTCGCGTGTGCTTTTACTAACTAGTACTGCTCTCTTCTTAAGCTTTATGCCTAGTAAGGAGTGCTATAACTTAAATAGGTCGCTGTAATTTGTGTGTCCAGTTCAGCGGTGCTATAGCTTAGCATCTGTTTCACTAACATTTGGTTATAAATCGTGTGCTTCCACTATTGTATTAAATACTTCCTAATGCTCTTATAGTACATAGAGGTTATTCCTTATAATAGCCTTAAATGTTACACCTAATTTATGCTTGCTAGTAGCTTAATTATCTGGGTTAAATATAATTGAGTAGCCTTCCTAAGTGAGAGTCCTTACTAAGATTAGCTTAATTAACTTAAATAGAGGTATAAGCCAGATGTTTTTTAGCTTTAGGGTACCGATTTAAGCTTGGCTATATCCTATAGCAGGGACAACAATCCCATTTGCAGTGTGGACCTATTATAGTGTATTCCATCTCTTTAAGTGTGTTAGGTCTAATTGGTTACTAGTAAAGTGCTTAGTTGCACCTAAGTTAAGAGCCTAAGCTAGAGACGTTGTTGTAAGCATAGCATGTTTAGGGTTAGGGTTAAGGTAGATTAAATTGCTGTTAAATTCTTCCTTAGCTATTACTATATTCCCTACTTTCTCTACCTTAGGAGCACCTTAATCTGTCTTCCTAGTGTTATTAAATCAGAATTACTTAAATAGGGGACAGTCTTTCTAGTAGTGACCTTTCTAATAGCATACTCTGTACTTATCTCTTTCTGGTTATCTTAGCTCTTTACTTACTTAAGATAATGAGCTATAGTGATAACGCAATAAGGAATGATTAAATCTACCAGTACGACCTCTGCCCCTTATTTAACCTCGGTTTCCCCTCCTTCCCCTAGGTTCGTCTTTCCTCTTATATACAAGTGCTACGGTCTATGCTTATATAGGGAGAGCAGTCTCTTGCTCCTAAAGAAGGGTAATGCAGCTCTTAAGATCTTGTTTGTCTTATAGACACCAGGTCTTCACATTCTGCCATATAACATCGCTTGGTAGGGCTAGGAGAAGCTACTCTTTAATATTATTATTGGTAAGTGCTTAAGGCGTTAAGGCTAGATTGATCTTAAATCAATTAAGTATATAGAGGAACTTAATAATTTATATCTTTATAGGGTCGAATATAGTGCTATAGAACTCTCTGCGAAGTCTAGAGATATAGACCTCGTTATTAGCCTTATTAAACTTCTTCATTCCTTCCTACATTCCTTAAATATTATACGCCTTTATTATTGCACGCATCTCTTCCTAACGGTCGTCTCCTATTAAATTATAGATAATCTTATTTGCTTCCTCTTATCTTCTTCTTCCATCAGCTAAATTAACTTAATTTAGGTCCTCTGCACCAGTAACAAAATCCTAGCCCTCTAACATAATTAGGGCTGCCTTACAGGTGCGCTCCCAGTCTGCAAAGTTGTCTCCATTAAAAATAACGGTTTTACCAGCCTTGTGATTGTATGTAGGTGTTATTAAGGTTAAGGTAGAGGAGGTTATTTTTGGGGTTAATTTTTAAGTCAGGAGAGGTGTTGCTACCCGGGCTTATAACCTGTTGGAATTATAAGGTCATAAGGTCACAGCGGAGGTGTCTTGAGGGTCTATTTGATGATAGAGATGACGCAGACGATGAATATTAATTGATTCGTGATGCAGCAGATGCGGTTAATGTCTATGTAGATTGCATGCAGAGCTTGACCTTGCAATGTGTCCAGAGCTTAGTCAGCATTCCTCGCTTAATTCTGACACCCGTAACAGTACCCCCCCCTTTAAACTCGAGCATCTGCGAGATAGGGCTGTGGTAGTTCTGGGTGGAGTTTATAAAAGTCTTCTACGGCTTATGTAAGTCCTATAGAGTTAGCAGGTTCCTATAAGGGTTTAGTAAAACCTCTCCATTTTATAAGGTATATATATTTACGTTTCTATTTATCATACTTAATGTTATCAACTCTTTTAACAAGGTACTTACCCTTACCATCCACTTTAACTAGTAGGGGAGGGTCTTAAATCTGTCTAGGTAGGGCGTCTAATATAGGGGCGGTAGGGTAGAGGACTGACATATAGAATACAGGGTGGATTTTAACCGTATTAGGGAGCTTCAGTTAGTAGGTATAAGGAAAAACAACTTTTTCAACCTTATAAGGGCCAGTGTTCTTCTAATTAAGTTTCTTAGTAGGTTATTTTATATTTAGATTTCTTGTATCTAGCTAGATAAAGTTACTAACTTAATAGGCTGGTGCTAGGGTTTAGTTCTTATTTACTACGGCTTTATAGACAGATTGGGCCTATGTTGTTTTATTAGTAAGGAACTCTTATAATTCTTCTATCTTCTTTATAAATTTATTTACTTCTATAACTTATAAGGCCTAATAAGCTAGGTAAGGAATATTACTAAAGGGTTTAAAACCCATTTATGGATACTAGCTATAGTTAGCCAGGAATAGGGAGACCTTTGTAGTTTCCAAGACGGAGTTATTTGCAGTAAACTCAGTAAATATAAGCTAGTCCATTTAGTCGTCCTGTAGATACAACGTGTATATCCAAATATATTATTCCATTATAGCATTTGCATATTCTATTTAACCATCTATTTCTAGGTGGTATGCTATAAATAACAGTGCTTTAATATAGAGTTGGGTAGTTAGTTCTTTCCAGAACATAGAGACAAACTGGCTGCCTCTATTAGAGATAATCGTTTTAGGGAGTCTGTGGAGTTTCTATATATAATCTAGGAACAGTTAGGCAATAGTAGGTGTTAATATATTAGGACAGGCAATTAAGTGTCTTATTTTGGATAGTTGGTCTATAACTACTATAATATTTATACAGCCTTTACTTACGGGGAGTTTAATAATAAAGTTAATTAAGATATCCTTCTATCTTTGGTCCGGAATAGGTAGTAGCTTTAAAAAGCTGTTATATATCTTATATAAAGCCTTAGCTTATTAGTAGGTATAGCAGCTAGAGATATACCTTTATATTATATTATACATGTTTGGCCAGTAGTACTCCTATTAGAGTAGTTCCAGGGTTTTTCTACGGCCTAGGTGGCCAGCTACTAGTAGGTTATATATATGTTTAAGAAGCTTAAGCTTAAGTTTGTTGTAGTTAGGTACAACTAGGCGGTTCTAGTAGTATAAGTGGTCTCTATAAGCTTTATATTTACTTAAAGAGATCTTTTTAGAGCGTTTAACACTATCTTAAATTAGCTTAAGTGTCTCTTAGATAAACTCGTTATTTGGGTATTTATTAATTATAATCTGTTTAACTAATTAATTAGTTATTTTAAGGATGTATACCATAAGGTCTTCAGCTAGGGGATTAAATAATTTAGGGTAAAGTAGGGTTTAATTGCGGTAGGCACGCGCTTCTTCCTATACTAGTATATCTTATAAATATTAGGTTAAGGCATTAGGTTTTTAACCTTAAACGCCTAGGCAGTATATAATTAAGAATTAGAAATAAAACAGATATTCTAACTAGCGGGCTTAATAATAACTTAGCTATTTCATGGTTATAAAGTACTGTAAATTCTTATAGTCGCTAAAGACCTTAATTAGAAATCCGGCACCTTCTAGTTTGGGTCGCTATTGTTTAAAACATCTAATAATGGCTAATAATTCCTTATTGTAGATCTTGTAGTTATATTTAGCTAAACTTAGTTATTTTAAGAAGTATGCTATAGGGTACAGTACTCCTTCCTTATTATACTAAGACAAAATGCCTCCAGTAATATAGTTAGATAAGTTGGCTTCTATAACACTCTTTTGGTTTGGGTTAAAGTATTAGAGTACAGGTACAGTAATAAATATAACTTTTAGATAGGCAAAGGCCTTCTTACATTCCTTGTTAAAGATAAAGGTTTTGTCTTTTTAGGTTAGAGCTATAAGAGGTAAGACTAGGGCGGAGAAGTTATTAATAAACTATTAGTAGAAGTTAGCAAATCCTATAAAGGCTCTTACGTCCTTAATATTCTTAGGTTCTTACCAGTTTACAATTACTTTGATTTTCTTTGGGTCTATTTATATACCATCTATAGAAATAATAAGTCCAAGGTACAGGACTTCCATTTTATAGAATTCGCACTTATCTACATCTAATTATAGGCTAGCTCTACGCAAGGCTTCTAAGATAAGGTTAATGTATTTCTTATATTTAGTTAGGTTATTACTGTATACTAAAATATTATTAATATAAACAGTATAAAAAATGTCTAGGTAAGGTCGTAGAGTATTATTTATAAAGTATTGGAATAAACTTAGGGCATTTATAAGGCCGAACGGCGTCACTAAGTATTTAAATAGTCCATACCTAGTACGGAATGCAGTAAGCTATTTATCTCCTTTTGTAATACAGAGACGGTTAAATATATAGATAAGGTTAAGTTTTGTATAGTAGCGAGCCTTACTTAATTGGTTTAGTGTCTCTTAAATTAATAGAAGCAGGTACTGATTCTTAATAGTAATAGCATTAAGAGCTTAGTAGTCCATATAGAAGTGCAGACCGCTACTAGGTTTCTTAATAAAGATTACAGGTATAGCTATAGGCAAAGAGCTTGCTCTAATAAATCCTTTACTTAGGTATTTGTCTAAGTACTTTTATAGCACTTAGAGTTTATTTTAGGACATTTTATATAGGGGTCTAAATCCTAGCTATTTTCCTTCTTTAAGTATGATTTTGTGGTTATATAGTTAGTACTCTACTAACTTATCAGCTTTCTTTTATAAAAATACTTCCAGATGCTTATAATGGCATACTAGTACTTTTATAGCAGGGTTAGTATGCTTCTTTAGTACTAGGGCCTTTTTAATATTGGCTATTGTAATAGTAAAGATTATATATTTAGGTTTCCTGGCAAGTTATACTAATAGGGTAGCTCTAATTATATAGATATCTATAGAAAGGGGGGTAAGTTGCTAGCTAGCAACTTCCTTTTAATTATCTACTGTTTCTTATTTAACTTTAGGTTTAGTATTAGGTACAGAGTTAGTATTAGATTTGGGTTTAGGTTCTTTAAGTATCCTTTTTATAGTAGAATACCAGTTCTTCTAGTACTTTTATATATTAAGCTTAAGTTTAGGCTTCTACTTGGTTTGGGGTGGTATAGTAGTTAGGGTCGGTTTATGTGGTTTAATATAATTTTTAGGTTCTTGGTGGAATTGGGTGGACTTTTTAGGTATATGGTAAATATTAGTAGAAATTTTAGACTAATAAATCCTAGTAGATTTTTTAGATTTTGGTTTAGGGTCTAAGCAGTAAGTTATAAAGCATTTCTGCTTATAATGGGAGGCGGTAAATAGAAGCTTAAGGTTGTCCTAATTAATGGTTACCTTATATAGCTTTATCTAAGGTTGTCTAAGTATTACTAAGTAACCTAGGGTAGTAACAAAAAGCCTAATTAGTTCTTCATGGTTTAGGTATTAGAGTCTTAGGAATACTATATAGGTAATACAGCCTAAGACAGTGCGTTTGCCATTAAATCCAAATATATTAATATGCCAGTTAAGGGGGGTTAGGGTAAAACTATTATCTTACACAAAGATCTTGTTAATAAATCCTATGCCACTAGCTCCTATATTAATTAGGACTTAAGCATTAGCCTATTAATTATTCTGCTAAAAATAACAGTTAACAGTTATACTATAATCCCAAGAGTTAGAATTTATAACATCCAGAGCATTTAACAAGATCCTAAGGCAGCGCCGTCCTAGAGAGCGACTTAGCTCCAAGACCTTCCTTTTAGAGGCAACCAGGGTGGGATTCCTATAGAATATTAGCTGTAACTTCGTCCTTATAAGTAGTACTTACTAGATACAGGGCTGGAGCTATATAAAGATTGGGGATGGTAACTAGAGAATTAGTACAGTAAATAGTTGCTAGTGTTAGCCGTTTATAAATTGTGTTAGGGTATAGGAACAGAGCAGTATCTTAAGATATAAGCCTTGCTTCCGCATTTAAAGCAAAGGCCTAGCTTAATGCGTTGTTCTTATTTAGAGGACCCTAGTAGGGCATACTTTAGGGTTCTAAAGTCAATATCCATAGCGTTGGGGTGCTTAGGCTAAGATAATAACTTAGTGGTTATTCGCAGAGCTATTATATTATATTAAGGAGTGGACTTCGGTATTAGGTGTAGTATATCATTGTATTGTTTATTAATAACGTTTATATAGGCATTAAGGGCTCCTAGTAGGTCTATACCTATTAGGGAGGTTTTTAGTTTAGGACTTAAAGATTTAATAAGGCTATTAACTAGTACAGAGTCATTCCAGCCTGTTTCCTTTGCGTAATAGTTAAATTTAAAGAAGTATACTAAAAAGCTTTTTGTTCCTTAAGTTATATAGTTTATCTTTCTCTAAGCAGTAGCTTAGCGGTTTAGGTCACTATATATAGCTTTAAGAAGTATAACTAGACTTTATACTAAATTCAGTTAAAGGGGTTTAATAAGGTTAGCTGCATCTCCTCTTAGTCAACTTAGGGCGTAGCAGAGTCAGTTAGCTTTAGTTAGGTAGCAGTTAGCATTACTAGTTAGCTTATTTTTAAGCTGGCTTAGAAATAATCAGAGTTCTTATTATTTACTAGTAAATATCAGAGGGTCTAGTAGTTATTTAGATTATTATAGTACAGTAGTTAGTTTAGGGTAAATAGCTACAATAGGTTTGGGACTCTCGTTTCGCGTATTTATCTCTAAAGAAGGCGTTTAGTCTTAAGGCCCTAGTATAGGCATCTTAAGGGTGCGGACTTCTTCTTAAAGGTCCTTAATTATTTATAGGTGTTGTGCTTCTTATTTGGCTTATTATTATATTAAAGTGGCTTAGTTCTATGCAAGGGCGTCTACAAAGGACTTCTATATCTCTACCAACTATTCTTAGAGTATAGATATAATGCCAGCGGCTATTATAGGGGCTTTAGGGTTATTCTGCATTTTAGAGGGTAGTATATAAGGTTAACACAATATAGTGTTATAGAGTAAGCATAAGCAGTAATAATATATAGCGAAGTAGATATTATTAAGCTATATATATAAACTGCGTAATAAAGTTAAGACGTTATATAAGGAAAAGAAAGTAGGAAATAGGGGAAAAAGGGTACATAACGTTTGCTTAGTTACTAGGTTAATAGGTACTGTGCTACATATAGGTAAAGTAGAGCTTAGGTAGCGGTTCTGGTAAAACTTGGCAGAATTCGGCAGTTAGAGGTCCTTAAAGTTGCCAGTTAGCAACTCCAATAGTAGAGATGGCAGATTGCGGCGGAATACGGCAGATTGCTGTTAGATTGCCATCTTGTGGTCAGTCTCTAGTTGTTCAGTCGGTGGAAACAGGTGGACATGTATAAGGTGTCACGGGGGTGTCCCGTAACACATCACAGCTAATAAAGTTTAAGCAATTGTTTAAACCCGGCCACTTAGCCTAACTATATATAGTAATCGCGGCATTTCTAGTAAAGGAATGCTTTAGTATCTAACACTCCCCTATAACTAGCCATTATCTTAATATCTTAAAAGATGGGTTATTTATCCATCTTCTTCTTAAACTTCACTTTGAGACTCTCTTTATTTACTGGTATTTTAAGTCTAAAAATCTCTTCTAGCGAAGTGTAATAGCGTTAAAATGCATTATCTGTAATAGCAAGGCTTATAAGATGGGATAGGATACAAAAAGCTAGGATGCTTTTAAGATGGAAAATGAACCTCTTACTATAGGTCTATTAGCGCCATTCGCGCCGTCTTTAATTGGCGTCGCTATATACCGTCTACCTTTGCCTCTAGAATTCTTAATATATATATTATTCATTGCTTAACGTCTAATTTGGATCCCTATTGGGCCCACACGGACTACTCCTTATTTACATATAGGGAGAAAACTCTATTTGAGAAAACCCTATAATCTATCTCCCTGCCTTTTAGGACTCGCCTACTTAGCGCCTGCAAGTCACCGGTGGTACTCTTCTACCTTACTTTTTAACCTCCTTAGGAACCACTGCTGCCGTAACAAGCCTATAGACATACTAGTATCGCAAACTTTACTCTACTACTGTAGAGTTATTAGGGGGCGCCTATAACTTACCCCTTTGCCCTCCATTACTATTTCCTTTGCAACCCAGAACTGGTCTAGTACGTTTTAGCTAATAAGCCACTAGGTAACCGCTTTAAGGCCTTTTTATATTAAGAGCAGTATAGTATAGTTCTTTGTGCCAGCTACTAAGAGTATTGCTTCTTAGTTAGTGCGTAGGGGGCATAATAGTATTATATGTTTTGGTGTCTGTCTTGGCCAGCCATATTTGCATCTTAGGCTACCTACTAGGACACCTACCCAGTAGAGCCAATCTTTTAGTCCTATTATTCCTATTCTTAAGAGTATTGCTATTATATTTTCTGCCTTTATTAGGCCTTTTTGGAGCCCTTAAGTATTTACCCCCCATGGCGTTAACCATGCTACGGCTTGGGTTCCTCTTGCCTAAGTTAGCCTCTGTACCTTTAACTCCCATACGCCTCTCTAGTATTAGTCCAACCAGTATTATATTGCAGTGGATGGTTTCCTAGTATTCCTTTATACTCTACTTTAGCTCCTTTCTCTCTCTTACTATTGTCTTTACTAGCCTTTTACGCATCTCCCTTCCTCCTCTATATAGGCCTGGGCCCTAAAGCAGTACTATTCTTCTTCTGCTTTCTTTGCCTGTTTCTCTAATATATCTTCCCTACTTTAGGGTTGTTAGTTTATTCTCCTATAGGGCACCCTTAGGTCCCTTTATAGTTTATTTAGGCGTGTCTTAATATACTTTATAACATTAAAGTTATATTTATTTTGCGCCCTTTATATTATAGCGGCTTTAATATATAGTTATAGGGGGGGGATATTAGCTTCCTTCTCTAGCAGTGCTGTAGCCATTTGCTTGTACCCGCCTATTATACTCTAGAGGTAGGCTGTTTAGACCTTTTAGAGTGGTTTAAGGAGCGATTTAAGGGGGCCTTTCTTGGTTTCTCTAATAGCCTAAACACTGGATCTATATGTTATGGTTAGCTAAATAACTGCTATATATAATAGGCGTGACCTCTAGAAGCATGGGCCCCATATAGAATTAACAATCCTAGATAATATAATATACTATGCTTGGCCCTTATAGGCCGCTTACACCATATATACGCTCTACTAAAGCTTGCTATCTACCTATACTCCTAATACCCTTAGGCCCTAAACTGGTTAACCCCTAAAGCCTTAGATGTGGATTATATACTAGAAATCTGCAGATTAGTTGCGTTTTCTTATAAAGTGGATTAGCTGGTATTTCTCTGGTAAGAATTAGACTCTATATTGTCTTGCCTATTCTATATAGGTGTTATAGGCTTTCTCTAGTGTTCTGTAATTCTCTACAGCTGTTAGCCTATATATAATTAGGTTTATATCATTAACAAAGCCTATTCCCTGGGTTGCCCCTTCCTTAAAGGAGTTAAGTAGGTTACTTATAAAGAAGAGGAAGAGTATAGGTAAGAGGGGTGATCCTTATAGTATTTCTATTGCGACTATAATAGGGGGGCTCTGGTACCCGCTAAAGACTAGTAATATTTCTTTCTAGCTTATAAACCCTTAAATAAATTATATAATTTATTCTAGGAAGCCCTTTGCCCTAAGGATATATAGGAGATGCTTATAGGGCACGTTGTTATAGGCGCTACTAATATCTAGGCTAAGCATTAATACTACAAAGTCCCTTTACATCGCCCATACAGATTTAATAGTGGCAGTAAGTAGTGCAAGTGCTAATAGTATTAAGCGGTTCTTTCTTGCCCCTATTTAGCTTTATGGTAGTAGGGCATGTTTCTTAGCCATTTCTGCTATATAGTCCGCTATTACCCTTTCTAAGATCTTACTAAGGGTGTTTTCTAAGGCAATAGGGCGGTAGCTTCCTAGGACTAAGTAATCTACATTACCTTCTTTTCGCAGGATAACCATTATTATAGATCTTCTAAGTTGTGGGTAGTAGCCTATAGTAAAGCATGCTCTGGCTACATCTATAAGCTAGGGTGCTATAAGTGGTCCACAGGTCTTTAAGGCCTTATTTAGAATCCCATCTGGTCCTAGTACTATATTATTTAAAAGGCGGCTAATAGTTCTGGCCATTTCCTCTGTTGTTATATCGCTGTTAACCCACAGGCGAGTTACTGGTATTTTACCCGTAATATTACTAAGGTCTACTGGAGCCGGTTAGGGGAAGAACCTTTCTATAAGGATCTTTGCCTTCTTATCATTGTTATTAGTGGCCTATAATTCCCCTACTCTTTATAGGGGTGGTAGGTATAGGTCTTCTACTAAACGCCCTACCTTTTTTTTTTACCTATTTTGCTATAGCCCAAAGGCCTTTATTATAGGGGAGGCTTAGGTTAGAAGTGTACTTATTTATAAACTATTTCCAGTTATTCCTTGCTTCTTTTTTTAGGGTATTCTTTAACTAGTTTCTTATGTCTTTATATTGTTTTTTATCTTTAGGGTTATAGCTACTTATATATTTCCTTTTTGCTCGTCATTAGCTAGTAATAAGAACCGCGCATTATGTGGACTATGTGTATTATATATAGGGGCCCAGTTATAAGACTGGGCAGTGCTCTTCTAGCCTATTTTTAATTACTACCTAGATCCTTTTTAGTCTATAGTTGATTTCCTTAGGGGTGGCCAATAAGCCTCGCTTATTTAGTATTAGGTAGATTTCTTCTAGGTCTTAAAGTTATTGTTTAACTATATTAAGGAAATTGTCTATCTTAAGCTTCCTTATTACGTATCTTTTACTATTTAGTTATGCTTTAATGTCCAGATCTAGCTGTATCTAGATAGGGATATAGTCTAAAGCAAGTGCCTATTCTTCTTTAGGGTTATACCTTTTAAGCCTCTAGTATAGGCCTTCGTCTATAAATATAAGGTCAATTATACTTCTGGCGGTGCCTTATTGCCATATAGTTGCTCCTAGGGGGGTGGCTAGCTTAAGGCCCCAGATATCTATAGCTCTTAGTAAGCACTCTACCTATTATTTAGCAGCAATATAGATACCCTCCCACCGTAGGTAGTAGAGGTTTATATCTCCTAGTAGGATAGACTCTATGCCTTCAGTTTCTAGTAAGCTTATTGCTAATATAATATTCTCTGTTTATGGGACCCCTTTAACCCTAAGGTTATACATATTAATAATTTATACTAGTCCCCTATATGTCTAGATTATTATAACTATAATATCTAGGTTAACTACCTACCATAACTATAAGGATAGGCTAATAGCCTTGCTAATTATAAAGCACACATATATAGCTGCTTTTGGTTTATATAGGAGCTGGAATCCTTAGGGGCAGTATATTAATTATATATAGGTATTATAGTACAGTTCTTGTATAGCAAGGATATAGTATTTTTCTGGGTCTAGACTGTCTAGTAGGGGCCTTACAAAACGGTGGTTTGTATTACCACAGTTATATTATATAATAGATAGGTAGCGGACCCCTAGTAAGGGTCCTTTATCTCTCCTTTATTCCTTACTTCTTCTATTTCTACTTTCTCTAGGATATTTAGAACTTTTATCTCTTATATCTGCACCTTAGTCCCTACTTATTTTATATAAAGCTTTCCATTCCTATATCTTATGTTCCTATTAACGCTTCTATATCTAAATCTGTTATTGTTTCCGGTTCTTCCCTTATTCTTACTAGTTAGCTATATGCCCTTTATAAGTTGGCTACAAATATTATATTTGCCGCGTTAAGTCTAATTCTTAATTATCCTAGTCTTAAGCTTACTGTGGCTGTCTATAAGGGTCTACCTACAGGGCGTCCTCTCCCTTGTGTCCCCTATAACCCTTATATCCCTATTTAGTCTAGTAATATTACACGGCGTTACTTCTAGCCCATTAAGGCTTAAAATGGCTAGCCTAGCCCCCTAGTATTAAAGGTAGGAAATGCTGGAAAGGCACTTATGTCCCACTGGCTTATCGCCTATTGTTTCTATTTATATAACCTAGTATGCAGTTATTCCCATAGCTATTAAGCCCTTACCTTTTATCTCCTATATTTAATACAGTTTTCTCTCTCCCATGCCTTATATGTGCTTTAGTAGCAGTTTATATATTTTATTTAGTCTTAATTTAAGCAGTATCTTATATTATGGGGGCCTATATAGTAGCCGCAGCACACCTATACTGCGTATGTGGATTGGGTGTGTCCCTATTATACGCAATAATAGTATTGTTCTAGGCGTAGTCTATAGTTATAGAGCCTTGTGTTATATATAAGGCCATTTATAATTATTCCTTTTTAGATAAGGAGTTTTTGCATTCCTAGTGTATATATACTAACGATAAGGGAGCTATGCGTTCATCTAGCGTCTCCCTAGTAAGTCTCTAGCAACCCTTATATCCTCTTATTATTCTTATTATATGCTTAGTTTACATTTTCCTAATAAAGCTATTGGATTTAGGTAATCTTAAGTCCTAGTATAAGGCGTTCCATTTATCTTACTATCTCCTATATAATTGCTATATTATCCGCCTAGCGTCCCTTTTCTACCCTAAGGCTTATAGGAACTGCTAGGACTTTAACTAGGTAATCTTTATAGAGTACTTTTATACCAATGCGTTCTCCTAGCCTATCCCCTACCCTTAGAGCTTATTCCTTTACCTATTAATCCTTTAGAGTAACTCTAATATCTCTGCTCCTAAGGTGTTAGACTATAACAGCATTATAGACCTCTTTACGAATCTCTATAAGAACTTCTGTTTCTAATTATCCCCTAAGCCCCTCTGCTTTTTCTATATTTAGTTATATTATAATTATATACCCAGTTATTATCTTAAGGGGGGTAGGTTCCCTATGCTATAAAAGCGCAGCTATGGCGGCCTAGGTATGGTTTACCAGTAAGGGGGGGTTTTATTTATTTTTAATTTTGCTTAGCCATTAAAGAATTTAATTAAGGGTTTACTAGAGGGGCGCCTAAGGTTTACTAAACTAGCGGAGCCATTTTACTAGCTATGTTAGATTATTATAGCTAACAGTTACTCCCCCACAATTCTAGATACTAGACGCGTCTAATAGGCTTTATATTTTATTAGATGCCTTCTTAATAAAGGTATTTCCGCTTTGTAGTGTAGTATTCACCCATCTTTATTGTGGAGGGCCATTACTAGGCGTGGTTCTGGCGGTTGCGCGCGAGTGCGAACTACCGTCGTTTAACGTATGCCTCCCCTACGATGCATGCATTTTAAGGGGATTCTCTGGGTGATTTTCAGGGTTCTTTTGGTTGGTTTTGGTCTTTTTGGGCCAGGTGCAGCAAGAGCTCCCCTCCAGTATCTTTATTCAGAATTCTTAATATACATAAGACTTACAAGGGCAACAGTTATGGTTTAATTAAAGTTTTTTGCATTGCAAACTTTTAGGATTATAATATATTTATATAAAAGCGCTTTGTTGGAGCCTCTTACGCTTAAACTTTTAATAAGAGCTTAGGGTCTTGTTGCCGTGGCACTAGAGAGAAGGAGGATTGCTCCCATTTGCACTTAAAAACGACTATAGCAAGGCTTTACATCTATTGTCCAATGGGCATTGATAATTATATATAAGTCTTACATATACATTATATACTTTTCTTTCTCCAACGTGTCCAGGTTATATATTGGCGTTAAGTAGGTTGGAATCTACTGTAATAAATCAGCCAAGTTTTTTTTAAAAAATTGAAGATTGCCTTACATCTTGTATATTAAGTTCTACGCCATTATTTATACTATAGCCTACTACATCTATAAATTTGCATAGTATTTATCTTTAGTACACCTTAATTGCACTTTCCTTCTTAATTTAAGAATTCTTCACGCGCCATTTAAGGTATATTTTAAACGTGTTGGCTACGCACTAACAAAGGGCCTTAGTTAGGTTAGACTTAACTTTTAAACAGAATCTAAATACAAATTATTAGTATTATAAGGTAAATCTTGGTTTAAATATAAACGAACTTTTCCCACTCCTAGAACTTACGCTTAATAAAAGAAGTAGACCAGAGTTTCTGTTTTAACTTTGCTCTTCCTTGGTCCTTATAATACGCAATCCTCTACTATAAATATTCCCCCTTAGAATTGGCGTCTTCCCCAGCTCTAGAGTCAGAGCTCAAATCTAAGTTTAAAGCTGGCTTAGAACAAGACGGCTTGCCTAGTTTAAGGTCTAAGCTAGAGGCTAAATCTATATTTCGCTATTTCTTGCTTTAAAAGGGCATAGTGGTTAAACGCGTAGTGTCTTAGTGCTTTAGCAGCTGCCAGTTACCTACACGCAGAAGCTAGCTTAAGAGCAACTGCTATTAATAGGAACGCTAAAAAAGGCTCTACGGGAGATAGGCGTTCTTAAGAGCGGGACAGGGCAAAAAAACCCCATAAGTAGAAACCTATAAATTAAGTATTAGAAATAAACAATATAATAGCAGGGGAAAATGCATACGGAGCGTAGTGTAGAAGGGAGGTTTTGTTATATAAGGGTAGTGCTTTTAGCGGAGGATAAGGACAAAGGTAGAAACTAGATTAGGTAGGCGGCGTCTATAGCTTCTTAAATAGCCGCCAAGGGACGTTTAGGGAACTTCAAAAGGTGCGTTACAGGGCTACACACGCGCCTCTAGGTTTAGTGAGTAAGGGAGACCCTGCCCGCCTTGGTATGCTTAGCATATTGCAAAAGCGGCAACAGACATGGGTCTAAGCGAGGAGAAACAGCCTCCTAAAACGGGGGGTAGGAACCTCTAAATCCGGCTACGTCTTCTCCAACAATAAGATTCTAGAAGTAATAACAATACCTAATTATTTTATGTGTAATTAATATAATGCCTTAGATACTGTTCTAGTGTCTAGTTTAGTCTTTCTATTTATCCATCTATTTATAGGTAATATGTAGTTAACGTTACTGCTTAAACCCCTTGTTTAGCTAAGAACACTTCCTAAAATGCTACTATAAATCTTGGATCTCTATCTAATATAATCTTTATAAGTGCTCTATGTCTTATAAATACTTCTTTAATATAGATTCTAGCTATATCTTCTACGGATATTTCTTTTATACACGCTATAAAGTATCCTTACTTTGTTAGCTTATCTACTATTACTAAGATTATATTGTAATCTTATTTGGTAAAAAGATCTTTTAACTTTAGTAACTTAATAATAAAGTCCTATAATATAACTTTCTATAGTCTTTCTAGTGTCTTAATAGGTTATAGCCCTCTATATAGCTTATACTTTATTAGTTTATTTCTCTAGCAATCTAGATATTCCTTTATAACTTATCTTACTAGTTTCTAAATTCCTTAAATAATATACTCCTTTTAAAGTCTTAACACTAAGCCTATAGCTCTGTTATGTCCTTATGTTATTCCCTTATAGAATTCTTTTATAAAACCTTCTACTATTACTCTTGGAATATAGGTTACTTTCCTATTCTTATACTACTCTAAGTCTAGATCCTCTACCTATACTTTTTAAATCTTTTATACCTAATTACTCTCTAGTAATTTATAAACTTAGCTCTCTATAGTTGCTGTAATTTTTAGATAATTATATCTAATTAATCTATTTTAATCCTGTTATAGTAAAGCTCCTAATAGCTTTTTATTATTCTATAGTTTGGTTTTTCTACTTAGAGCATCTACTTGTGTATTATTTGTGCCCTTAGTATACTAAATCTTGAAATAATATTCTATAAGTATTTCCGCCTATCTAACCTATCTTTAGTTTAGTTTCTTTATTATTAGGAACCCTATAAGGTTCTTATAGTCTATCTTTACTATAAATGGTTTCTTAGTGCCTTATAAGAATGCTCTCTATTTTTTAAGTACTATAACTATACCTAACAACTCCTTATTATAGATGTTATAGTTTAGTTTTAATAGTATTATTTTTTAACTATAGTACGCTACTAGATGTTATGTGTCTAAATGCCTCTATAGTAGATATACTCCTAGTGTAAAGTCTAATATATCCGTTTCTATAACCGTATCTAACTTCGGCTAGTAGATTTTAAGGATTAGTTCCTAGGTAAACAACTCCTTAAGTTCTTTAAACAGTTTCTTTTATTTACTACCCTATACCTATAGTTTCTCCTTTTTTATAAGTCTTATAAATGGCTTAATAATCTTTAACCATTATACTATAAACTTCCTATAGTAGTTATAAAACCCTAAAAATAATCTTAACTGTATAATATTCTCTAGTTCTTGCTAACTTACTATAGCTTTAACTTTCTTTAGGTCTATACTAATTTTTCCTAATTTAATAATAAATCTAACAAAATTAGTCTTTCTAGTGAAGAACTTATATTTCTAAATTGTTACTAGCATTTTTTCTTTTTATAGTCTCCTTAAGACCCACTTAATGTATTCTCTATATTCCTCCTTACTTATTAAGTAAATAATAATGTTATTAAGATATGCTATAATAAACTTATTAAGGTGTTCTTCTAACACACTATTAATTTGCTTTTAGAATATTACTAGTATGTTTATAAGCCTAAACTGTATTACTAATAGCTTATATAGTCCTTTCTTTAACCTAAAGGCTGCCTTTTATTTATTGCCTTCCTTAATCCTAATCTAATGGTACGCCTATCTTAGATCTATCTTTATAAAGATCTTTATGTTACCTATCCTGTCTTAGATTTCGCTAATTAAGGGTAAAGAATACCTATCCTTTCTAGTAATACTGTTTAACTATCTATAGTTAATATATATCCTAAGTTTTCCGTTTTTCTTTAGGATAAATAGTACTAGATATCCCGCTAATAATAATAACGGTCTAATATATCCCTTTTATAAGTTCTCTTAGATAAACTCCTTAAGCACTACTAACTTAGTTTTAGTAAGCTTATAAATTAAAAAGAACCTTAAACTTATTCCTAATTCCAATTCTATCTTATAGTCCTATACTATATACTCTAATGGCTTTTTACTTTTTAGTAACTATAACTGTTTACTATACTTATAGTATCTCTTCAGTATATAACTTAAGCCTCACTTAGTCTCTTTATATATTGCTCTAACTTAGTACTATACTAACTTAGTTTACTATTATATCTTACATTATTAAGTATCCCTAATATTAACCTAACCTATAACCTAATTAATTCTTAGATTATATTTCTGTAACTAAGGCATTTCTAGTATTACCTTGTCCTTTCCTAATAGTAGAATATTAAAAGACGTCTAGACTGGTCTCCCTTTAATAGTTAACTAAATAGGTCCTATTTTAAGATTAATAGTGCCTCCTCTATAGGCTATTAAATTTCCTAAAATCGTTATAAATAGATATGGGTGTTTTTTCTATTTATATAGTAACCCTATCCTTTCCACTACTACTAGTAATATATAGTTCCTTATTGCTCCACTATCCACTAGTACTTTAAACTATTAATCTTGCTATTTAACTTATAAGTTTAAGTATTGTCCTTAAATTCCTTTAAGGGTTTAAGGCTCTACTACTAGCTCCCTCTGGTCCTATAGGCCTCCCCTTTTCCCAACTATTAGCTACTAGATCCTACTTATACTTAGTCCTCTTTTAGTTAATACTTAGTTTATTTCTTTTCCTCTATATACTATAGATAAGTATTCTCTAGATAATTCCACTACTATTATCTCTCTAGGTATTCTTCTATAAGAAATCTTTCTAGTTAAAATATTAGGTCCCCTTAACTCTATACTTCTACTAGGTGCTATCTATATATATACTTAGCATCTCTAAACTTCCTTTTATCTAGTGCCTAATATATCCTTATTAGGTACTTCCAGTTTTTGTTCTTTAGTACTCTATATATATTATACATATTATTTATATAAGCTATCTACAATAGTGTATAATGCGCTAAGTAACTTAGGTTAACTCTAGGCTTGTCTTTATTTTTTAGTTTAAACCTCTATTTTACTAATCTAACTATTAGTCTTTTATTTATAGGTACTAAGATTTATTACTTACTTCTTTAATCCCTAGATCCTTCTTCTAGATTTCTTAATATTATAATTAGTGCTCCTTTAATATAACCTATACGGTTCTCTATAATAGGTTAGTTTTAAATAACTTTTTTGTCTAGCTATATATAGAAATCTTTCTATTTATTATTATGTTATTACCTATACTACTTTTTATATAACTGGTTTAGTATATATAGTCTGTCTATTAGAAAGTACCTTATTATTACTATATTATAATAACCTTTAATATGCCTTTTTTTAAATCTAGTTAGAATTCCTAAATCCTCTTCTTATTCTAGTTTATTTAATTATTTTACTTTAAGCATCCCTACCTTAGGTCTATTAGTAATTCTTTATATAGGTGCTCTATCCCTTATACGTCCTAGCGTAGCTAATCTTTTATCTAGCTTTTACTCTTGCTATATAATAATTCTTTACCTAAACTTATCTATAGTTTCTTATTTTCTATATCTTACAGCTAGATTTTTAAAGTCGTCTTACTTTTTAATCTTAGTATTAACTTTTTAATCTTTAGGCTAAATACTATGTTTACCTAAAACTAACGTTCTTACTTATTCTCCAAACTTATAGTTCTTAAACTAATATCCTATACTTATTTATTTATCTTTAAACTAAGTTGCTGCCCTTTCCTATTGGTTTTTATCTATAGTAGGTCCTTAAGTATATCTTATCTTGTTTTAAAAATCTTAAGCGTCTTGCATCTTATCTTAAGAATTTTAAGCCTATAGCCTTTTGCCTTTACTAAGTGGTAGGCTAGCATTAGTAGTTATCTACTTACTTAATTACCTTTAGATATTACTCCTTCTATCTTATAAAGCGATAGATTCTATATTTAGTAGTATTATAATACCTATTACTAAACCGCGTTTTATAGTAGTCTTAGTCTCTACTTCTATTATATTATTAAAATTTAAGTGCCCCTAGTTAGCCTCCTTTTCTTCCTTATTATTATTAATTAATAAGTACTCTAACTCTATTATTATTATTAATTAATAAGTACTCTAACTCTATTATTATTATTACTAATCTTTATCTATATATTGCTATAATATCTTAATCTAGCTTATAGAGTTATTTTTATTTTTTATTTAACTCTTTAGTTTCCTTAAGCCCTTTTAACTCTAGCTCTTATAGCTAATAGCTTATACTATACTTAGTGTCCTTATAAATTTAGTATACGTTATTATAATAAAATATAAAGTATTTAATTAAACACTCCTTAGTTCTACGCAATATCCCTATATTTATATTATTATACTCTAATAACCTAGTGCCTTTTACCATATAGTTACTTTAACTACCTTTATAGTCTTTAGTAAAATAACCTTATTTTCTATAATTTATATAAGCTTCTTTTTTAAACTATTTTTCTTATTATAGAGTCTGCCTAAATATCTTCTACTATTAAGATTTCTAATTTAGCCTCTGCTTCTTAGTCCTATAATTACTTAATCCTTAACCTTTAGGTTTTTATAGTTTCTTACTCTATTATCTAAATTCTTTAGTACTACTTAGGTCTATTAACTACCTTAAACAATTAGACGGCGACTTGGCCGCCGTTTTTAGCGGTTTATAACGCCGTTTTCTAAGGCCGGTTTGCCTAAAAACCCCCCAAAACCTACAGCTGGTGGCCTAAGTGCTAAGGCTGTCCGGATTGCCTGTATTGGCCTAGCCTAGGCGCAAATAATGTTAGCAACAGAGCAAGGCACCCTTGGCTTTTTTTAACGCCAAGGTACAGTACGCCCAGGTACGCCGCATACTTGCATACCTTCAGACTCCAGCAAACTGTCTTCGCTCCTGTCACCATTAGGCGCTAAAATGGGCCCCTCTAAATTTGGCTAGCTAGCATATTTAAGATGGCCTCGCCCTCGCTCGTTAACTATAAGTAGTTACCTATCTTCTCTTCTCTTGTTAGATCTGCCTGTTCTGCTTACCATCTACCTCGCTTATCTTTAAGCATTTATTAATAGCAGCATTGCACTAACCCTCCTTTCTTTAACATATTCGCCGATAATAACGCAATATACAATAATACCTGTTAGATAAATACTCTTCGTCCAAAAAGAGCAAATATGTAGATTTAAAAACTAACGAAGCTAGTTCTAGCACAGACTTAACTAACGTTGATACCTGTAGTGACAATAATAATAATAATTGGGTATAGCTCCTTGCTAACAAAGGCTACCCGCCTAAGTACTACCTTAAATAGCTTAACACGTTTAATAAAGCAGAATATGCAAAGGAGGATTATAAACCTAGTAGTACCCGTCTACTTGACCGCATTAAAGAGCAGTAGTGCCAGTAAGCAGCCTATCTCTTTCCGTTTCCCTGCCGTGTTATACCACCCCAATGGCGCTAACGTGTAGCATAGGTTCTAGGCGTACTTAGGAAAGGACCCTTAAAAGGCCTATATAACCGTCTCTCTTCGCAGTCTCCACAGCTTTTTTAACTGGCTGCTTAATTAACGCTAAGGGAAAGAAGGAAGGAGGTGCCGTAGGACCAAAGTATTAAGCTCCCTTAGGATATACTAGAAGGTCTACCGCCTTATATATAAAAGAGCGACTAGTGCGAAGCTTAATAGTTAGTTAAATAGGAATATATATAAGGTAAGCGCATCCTAACTACTTTTAGATGTTGTATACCCTAGGCTTTAAACGTAACTAATTTTAGGGGTTAGGTGCTTAGAAAGCTGGCTAAAAAGTATAGCTTAAAGAAGATAGGGCCAGAGAAGCCCTATATATATATAGAGGACCTTATAGAAGTGCTACAGACAAACCTAATAACGACTGAAAAGAGGTACTCCTATAGACGCCATAGGATACTACTCCAGCTATATCTATAACTGGGTGGTTTTACTGCGAATCGGCCCCAAGCCCTTCTTAATCTCTGCTATTGGCATATTAGGGTTACGCTACTTTGGGACCTAGAGGGTGGGCCCCACTATATTTTACTAGAATTTATATTTAAATTTATAAAGGAGTACCTTAGTATAAAAGATATATAGGTTCTTAAAGTTCTATTCTTTCCTTTCAGTTTCTACTATTTATAACGTTATAAAATAAGTACTAATGCTTACCTGCTAACTAGAAATACCTTCCCTATTCCTAAAATTATCTACAACCTATCCCTTACCTTTAGCCCCTATATCTTCCTTCTCGGTCTCCTTTTTGCTAATTGGGCGTTTGTAGTATACAACCTTACATCTCCCGAGGAGCTAAGCAAGCTCTACATTAAGCTAGGCCGCAATAAGCTACTATTATAGCTGAATTGGAAACTAGACAATATTCCCATATTCCGCTGGTTAGTAAGGACTCTAAATAGCTAAACTATTTCTTATAATAAACCTCTTTTATACTCTACCCTTGCACCCTAGACTAAAGGGCTTAGGGAGATTACTAGCTTTGCTTAAGTCTCTTACCTATATTCGCTTAGATATAGTGCCGGAAAGGCATTTAATAAGAATAGTAAGCTCTATTATAACCGGCCTTTCTATTAGAAGCACTAAAGAGAAATATAGGTAATATTAGCAAGGCCATACAAAACCTAATAATGCAGCATGCTAATATATAAACGTTCTTAAGGCACTACCTATCGCGACATATTATAGTAGATATATAGGCAATCATCCAAGGCCTCTAGCCCCAAGATGTATTAATGCGGGCCGCTTATACCATAAGCCGTTTAATTAATTCTTAACAACCGCGGCAGCTTATAATAGAACAATCTTTATTAGTTAACGATTATCCTACTATCCGTTCTCTGCTTAAGTAAAGAGAGCAACTTAAATGCCGTCTTAAAGGCAAAGCTACGAAATATTTAAAGTATAAGGCGCTTAATGGCGAAATTAACAGGGAAAGGTAACGCTAGCGGTATGCACTTTTTAAAGATGTTAAGGAGACCTAGAAACAGGAGCAACTAGTATATAATATTGAACTACAGCTTGCCGGCGTTTAAGTTAATATAGAGGTTAGGGTAATAACAGATCTCTATAAGGGCATATTATTAGAACAGAAGGAATTAGTTAATATAGTTATCAGCCTACCAGGTACTATATTTAAAGAGGAGGTTTGTTAACGCGATAGGGCCATTTATATGGTTATGTAATACTGCAAGGTTAAGGAGGGTGGAATATACCCTACTACTTCTAAACTTTGCAAACGATTCAGCGGTCGTGCAACACCAGTTAAAATAATAGATAAGGCCAAGATTAACTCTTAAGTTAAAGCCTTAGAAGCAGCCAAAGTGTTAGTATATAGTGAGAAGAGGCTGAAGATATGTTTCCTTTATCTAGGTAACGAAAACCTGTTAATTAAACAGCGTATATATTTGTTTTATACCCTAGGTAATCTTAGCAAATACTTTAAGTGGAAGCACCTTACAAATATTAGGGAAGGGGAAAAGATCTAATGCAACCTCTGTTAGGTTGTTTTGGTGCATAAAATACACCTACAACAACATACCGATGATGTACACGGTATAGTCTTATAGAGCGCTGCAACTGTTTAGAACATGGATTTACTCTATAAATGGTGCAATTTTAGTTTTAACACTAAGGATTAATTACGGCAAGTAGTCTTAGAAAATTTCTTTTATATTTTATAAGATAGGTTGTTTTATACAAACGCTAAGAAACTTTAATAGTAATAATAGAGGTTAAACGCATTCACATTTCTTTAAGGGGATCTTGGGGATAAAGCGAAGCCAGTAGAAGAACGTATGCACTAGTTCTATAGCCGGGCCATTCTAAAGAGACATCTCTACCGTAAGCACCTCAATCAACTTAAAAAGGGACGATTAATCAGGTGTGACTATCCAAACTATAAGGCAGCCCTTGAGAATGACTTATATATTCTACGTCACGCCTATAACGTGTATAAGACCCTAACACTCCTTTAGTTTCCCATCTTTAAATAAAGTAGTGGGATCTCTAGAACTATATAGGTGGTATATATTAGGTGTTCTACTAGTCTTAATTAAGGGATACTAGTGCGCAATTAACATTGCAGCCCTAGTTATGCAAGCTAGGTGGTCGTACAAGCTAGGTTAGAGGCTGCGTAGTTTAGCTTAACACCATTCACGCCTAGCACGCAAATTAGTAAGAAGTATATACTGTCCTAGTTTAAAAGGCCGCACTGACCTAACTTATTAAGTTTAGCGAGCTGTGATAAATAATAGGTAGATTAGCGATCAACCCCGCAATTTTAGATTGCGTTATATAGTGTATTAATCATGGCCACCTAAATGGAGTAAAAATTTATGGGCCTATTCTTCCTTGTATACTAACCACTACCTTTGATTAGATATATGAAATGACTTCCAACTTATTTTAAGACAATAGAGTCTCCAACCCCTTGTAGGAGCCTTATGATCTCGAGGTGGTGAAGGAATATCCCCCATAAGGATTATGGACGCTGTATTGGCTTACTTCGCCAACAAGCTTTACGTACAGTCGTTACGACCGCGTTAAGAAGGCAAAGCTCATAGCAACACGCGATAAAAATTGGGATGCTCTTTACTGTAATGTGTGTTATGGTCTGCTTCTCTTAAAACATTAATAAGGTCCGTAATACCCAAGCCTACCAGGCTCCTAAGATGTCTTGAGTATTTACAAGTCGCAGCTGTTAAATTGGTTCTCTCGCGATTACCCTTAAACTTGAAAAGCTACACCTTATCTTATATTCGCCGCCACCGAAGTTAAACATTAGTTAGCCCCTCTGACCAACTAGTAGGAATAGTTCTATTGGGAAGGCAAAGTTATTAGCGATTTTACGAAAATAGTTCGACTATATATTCCCCAAATGCTTTAGCTAGACAACGGTGGGATATATATAGGTTGATAATAAATCTAGGTTTTAGATTGGCTAATTACTATAAAACATTTTCTAAGTATGCTTTAGAAGTGCAACTCTTTGCTGCTGCCTTGTATTAAAGATCTCGCGGCTAAGGATTTGGTACCTAGGCTATTATATACATTCTTACAGCATGTGCTAGAAAATTGTATTAGCAGTATTTGTCATTTAAGTATTTGCTAAAGGCGAAAAGGCTGGACTTATTACTTTATAAGGTAGTACACGATCTAGAGGATTATATAATCTAAACTATTTTAGAAGCTTCTAGACCATATAAGCGCTAAGATAATGCCGATATTCCACCCTAGAAGTAGATCTCTTAGTAGTCGTCTTACCAAACTAAGTTAAGTGTTAAATAATAGTACCGGATGGTACCAGTAGCTTATATATAAAATAGGCTAATTAAGTGGCGTTCTCTAGAGACTAGATTTCGCTATATGTGGCTTAGTCTATCTATAACTATTCTCTCCTGTAGTTGTATAGTCTACCAGCCTGTGAAAAACGTGCATCCTTTTTAGAATAACTTTAATGCTTAATCTATCGCACTGCGTTTAACAGCGCTAGCTTCTAACCCACTACGCAACAAGACCCACGCCCATAAAAATTAAAAAGTGCTTGGTAGCGTTAATACCTATTTGAACCTTCTCCGCTATTTACTCTAGACGTTCAAACTCCTTTATCTAATCTTTAGAAACTATAGTGTGGCAGGTTTTAGAGTTAAGAGTTAATTTAATTGTGATGCGGTTAGTGCTTAAACCAACAATATAAATACGCTATTGCAATATTAATTAATAATTTTTAAAATTAGTCTTTTACTTACCCCTTTATCAGCGTTAAAAAGTTGTTCAGTTGAAATACTTTCTTTGAAATTGACTTGGCCGGCAAATACACTATAGGAGCGAAAAAAATTCAGGTCCTATGTTTAGCCGTTAGATTCCTCTACTAATCTGCCATAGCTAAGCAATTCCCTATACTAGGCTTCCCTGTCCTATATATTGAGTTTAAGGGTAGATTCGCGACTTAAAGCCATATACAGGATTTTAGATGTTTTGTTAAGCAATAGGGACGTTTAATTGGAATTACTAAATGGCCTAGAAGGGGAGAATTGGGCGCCACTAGTATATCTAGGGAGATAAAGGTATTAGCAGTCCCATCTTAGTATAGAGAGGTGTGGTTTTTGCTTACCTAACAGTTAAGTGCAGTTAGTAGCAACAAGGTCTTTATTAGATAGGATATGCGATCCTTAAGAGTCTATTTATGTGCATAAAAGACTTAATTAGCCGAAACCGACGCCCTTAATGCTGCATTATATATGGTAAGGCGCAGATCGCGGTGTAAATTAGCTAAGTTAGCCTAAAATGCATATATGCAGTAGGTGATAAAGACTTTTCCTAAAAGCACTAATGCCTGACCAATGCTAGTGCTGTGGGTAATGAAGACCGGTAAATACCTATCTTAGGTAGAGGTTGTTAAACGTATTAAGGTAAGAAGAGGGTTCCTATAAGGCAAATATTTTCTTACCCCCAGCTATGTTAGACGCTTATGGAATATAGGGACACTGTTGATGTCGCGGGTAGTAAAGATTGGTAAAGGCTAAGAATAGTACTTAAGGAGTAAGTTAGGGTTGCTAGACGGTAAGAAGACGCCACGAATTAATCTGCTAAAGTATATCCTATAACACCTCTAGGTTCTTTGCTCTGCTGCTAGTTTCATAGGTATATTAGCTGCATGCTGTTTAAATACCTATCTTGGAGTAGAGGTTAAAATTAAGAACTGTTAGATACTAAATCCAACTTACTAGACGCTATAAATACAAGAAGACGCCCTATAGGGGGGTTCCAGTCTTGCCATAGGTGGTGAAAGATTGGTAAAGGGTGAGACCGAGTGTGCTTATAGAATATAGGAGGCTAACCTATTACAAATAGAGAAGCCTGGCTCGGCCGGCCACGAGTGTAATTATGTAGCATAGGGAGGTATAAATTGGCACGCCATAATTATGCGTAGAAATGCGAAAACGTTATATAATAGCCTTTGCTATGCTATTTGCGGAAGGAACAGCTCTTGCTAGCTAAGAGATATATTTTTCTTTAAATTAATCCCCAAAGCCTTAATCCCGGCGACTATGTCCTCCCTGTGTATGTCCTTATACGCATCCCTATTTTTATCCCGGTCCTCTTCTATGCTATACCTTATACTGCGATTTCTATTATCCTATATCTTACGCTCTATCTATTGCAGGATTTCTTTTCTACTATTTATCTTCTTAACTGTACCCAAGAATATAAGAACTTTGTAATAATTCCCTTAGTAAATAAATTCCCCAAAGACGGTTTTCTAGCCGTGGTATTAGTAACGGGCTAAAGTATAGTAGACAGCCATTATGTTAAGAATCTGTAAAGCTATCAGGTTATATAAAAAAATTTATTCCTTAGCTTTTACCTTAATTTTCTTAAGTTCGTGACTATTGCAGTAGGTAAATGGAGCCTAGTCTATATCCTAAGCGCGGATATAGGCACGTCCATCTCTCCAAAACTAGGGGTCCTTTTGAGCCATCTCTATAGTGATACTGAGACCAGTTGTTCTTGTAAGGTTGCTTAGACATAAAGATAATTGTAGGTAGATAATAGTGAGGAAAGTTTAGGTTAATAAGAGGATAGGAGTAGGTCTTTATATAGAAATAGAAAAGACATCTTAATCTATAGCCTACAGCACAACCTTCTTACCGATAAATATTAAAGTAAGTAACAGTTGACTCTTATATATCGCCTAACCTCTCGGACTAAGGCATGTTAGATATTTAGGCTTTGTTGTTAATACGTTATATAGGTCCTACTGACCGGAAATTAGCCCCACTAAGATTTTAGCCCCACTAAAAATCCAGCCCCAAATCGCCTTTATTATCTTTCACTAATAAAGTCCCCTAATTACAACTTCCTTCTTAAACTCAATTATGTCTACACCACAGATAGCCCCTGGCATCGATAGTAAAGATATAGATGATTTAAAAGCCTATCTAGCAATATAGAGCCAAGGGTATTCTTTATAGACGTTTAATATACCCTTCTTTACTTTACCCGCCACTACCATAACAGATAAATACATTACTCTATACTTAGAGGTAAGTGCTAAATGCTAGAATAGATATAACGCTTTACTAATAATTGTAACTAGATAGCTAGAGCCATCGTTGCTATGATCCTAAACATAACCCCCGACGCAGTATCTCTTGAACAGTTATATCTAATACTATACAATAACCTACGAAGCCCCCTTCCGCATATGCCCGTAGAGAGTTTGGGAAAGGCTGTAGTAATATTAGCCATTAGATCGTTGGACTTGGGCAATAGATTACCGAAGTTTAAAGTGTTAAAGGACTACCAATCCTTTTAACTCTAAAGTGGCGAGACGCTGGGTGCCCTATACCATACACCTCAAATCTTTAAAGGGAGTGGAGGTGGACTTGTTTATATATCCATATGGGCTAAAACAGCTACTGCCCCGCAGCAGCCGTGATAGCGTTAAATTGATATATAACAGATACCATATTGAGAACGTCGGAGTATGATGGGCCTTGTAGGCTGCGATAACTGGTACACTATATATAAGGAGCCGTAGTGTAGTAATTGAGTCCGTTGTTCACTGTCGTGGTACCGGCTGGAGTAATGTAGAAACTGGAAGACTCGCCCTTACTTAGCGTGGTAATTGGTGGAGGCCCCTAATAGATATCGGGATGGCCGTTAAATAGCTTAGAGGGTATTGATGGAGGGCCCCAATACATATCGAAATTGCTATGAAAATGCTCCTAGGGAATTTACGGAGGACCCTAATATATATTAGAATGGGCCCTATAGAGCCCTATAGGAATTTGCGGAGGGTCTTAATACTAATCGGAATTACCACTAAAGATCTTAACAAGTGTACTCTCCGCCTCCATAACAGACTGTGATGCAGCTATGTTATTTGTTAAGGTTGTTGTTAGTGGTTAAGGGTGCGATGTTGTTAGATCTGCATATTGGTGATTACGCGCTAATATAGGATCCCCAGGTTTAGTAACTTCTACATAAGGGCGTTTACCAATCGGTAGATAAGGGGAGGAAATTCGCTTTTTTGGGCTTGGCTAGGATGAGTTGGTAGTGCTAAAATATAGTAGTCTGAGAGAAAGCATCTGACTAGAATAGAGTTCTTGATACTCTCCTATCCAAATTGAGCATCTCTGCGCAATTTCGAATATTATAAAATAATTCGGGTGCTGTAAAGCCATAAGAAAGTTATTAATGTTAGGTAAATTTAATCTCTGGTAGGTGTTGTGGGTAAAGGCTAAAAGAACTAATAGCCCTGCCACTTTAAGTCTTTATATAATATAAAGCTTGATTCTATGTCCAATAGCTAAAGCCGCTTTGGTGATGTTGTGACATCCTATACTTCTTGCAAATAATTTGATATGGCTAACTCCTTTTACTAAAGCGGCTTGACTTTCTACTAAGTATTTAATCCTTAACACACCCGTAGACCCCGATTGCCATTTCTTAAAAGAATCTGCAAGCGTCCATTGGCTGAGAAGTTTTCGAAAAATAGCGTTATTTGATAAATTACTGTTGGTAGTAATAAGATCCTTAATAAGGGGATGTTCGTTTAACCACTTTGGTTTGTTAATAATAACTTTTGGATCTTTCCCTATGGATGTGTTGATGAATTTCATGATCTTGGGGAGGTTCGTCGATAATATGTTGAGTAGCTTCATACATCTAGATAAAAGAGGAGGTAGAGAAGCAACCTTATTCCCTAAAGAAGGCTAGACACTTCCTAGAGAAAGCTGGACATTCTTACTCTCTGGAGAAGGCTGGACGAGATCCTCATTCCCTGGAGAAGGCTAGACACTCTTTGGAGAAGGTTGGACAACATCATCCTTATTCCCTAGAAAAGGCTGGGCATCCTCACTCCCTGGAGAAGGCTGAACAATATCCTTATTCCCTAGAGAAGGCTGGGCATCCTCACTCCCTAGAGGGGCATGGAGCGAATTATAGTGGCCGCGTTCATTCTCTGAGAGAGGCGGAGAATGTTGAAAGGTGTTGATAGGAAGCTTCTGGAGCCTTTAAATAGTATGTGTAATATTAGGGAGATAAGGTTGAAGCTGCTTATTAGAGGTATTACGGATAAGATCTAGGGCTGCTGCAATGCTGAAGTTTATAATGGTGGGTTGTAAATTATGTGGTTTATGTTAAGATAAAAGAGTGGTAGGGTGCCCTCCACTCTTAATTCCCTGGCAGATTGCTAGCGCACCTCTAGCCCTGAGACTTTGAAGAGTCTTGCGCCAATATATTGCTTTGATTGAGTGCGCAACATTTGATTGAAGCGATGTAATTGGCGCAAGGCCCTTGTCGGAGCTGCGCTAATGTAGTGGCGATTATTAGCCTCCAAACTGCATTGCTTTAATCGAGTGCGCAACATTCAATTGAAGCGATATAATTGGCGCAAGGCCCTTGTCTAAGCTGCGCTAATGTAGTGGCGATTATTAGCTCTAAACTGCATCGCTTTAATTAAGTGCGCAATATTCGATTGAAGCAATGTAATTGGCGCAAGGCCTTGTTGGAGCTGCGCTAATATAGTGGCGATTATTAACTTCCAAACTGTATCGCTTTTACTTATAATGTGCAGTCAAAAATCGAATCTCTCTTCCAGCTAAGACAGGAGGCGATACAAGTCGCAAACTTAATTGGGCGTGCGATGTGAAATATTTAGTGATACAGCTTGTTCCGTCGTAGAAGGCCGTAAGCCTTGGTGCTATTGGAGGATTCCTTTTCTAACTAACGCGTAGGATGTATAATTTGTGACGATTTCTTCCTTAAGGAGCCGAAGAGTAAGACGCCTTAATAGATCTAAGGATGCTATCTAAAAGAAAGGACACGGAAATACCTAATATATAGAGTTGATTTCCGCCCTGTTACGCTAGGGATGCACAATTGCCTTTATTGTCCGCTCTGCTGGTTGCCTTAACCCGTCTCCTATACCTTTTATTTGTTACTACCCTGCTTTACTATTTTCACCGCTCCTTTTAAACCATTCCCTAGTTTGTCCTATTTCCGCTAACTATTTGCGGGTGCTCTTTACTCTTTAATATGGATGCTAATTTAACTATTGGCTTGTTCGTTAAAGCTGTAACTCGCTGGATTACGCCGACCATTAGTTTCTTAACGCGTCGTATTTGGCTGCCTCTTATATCGATCATTGGTACTTTGACAGCCGCTTGCGGTTGGGATCGAGATTCTAGATACGGTGCATTAATTACCAAGCTTTATTAACGAGCGAATACCCTGCGATCTGTTGAGGTGGATCTGGAAAAGGCGTCTTCTATTACTGGGATTAGTTGGCCTGTAGAGAGCTCGCAAAGCCAGGAAATGATACCTTCCAAATTAGACGATTTCAAGCGTCCTAGTACCGGTCTATCGTATAATTAAATCACTGCGGGCCTAAATAACCAGCAAAGGGCATTTGGGGGTCTGGTAGATCCTATATATATATAATACCGACAAGTCCCCCAAACACTTAATGATATAATATTAAGTGAAATTCTCAGCACTTGCCTAGATAAGACTCTGACAGATAAGACTCCGACTTATAAAAGGACTACGGATATACTCTTTTATAAAATGATTTATTTGTTCCCTAAGCCTCTATGGGATTTCCTTAGTGTTCTTTATAGAAGAACTAAAGAGCGAAAAGTATAGGATATTATCTATATATCTGCTTTCTCTAAGTTAATATATAATCGCTCTAACGCATTATAAGTCCAAGTATGTTTAATATCTCCTATATAGTATCTATTCTAATTAAATTACAGACTATAATCTAGGCGATTCTCTAAGACTTATAGGGCCATATTAAAGAGAAAGGTATATATAGTGCTCTCTTATAGAAGCCACGTCCACTCGTTAATGTTATAGACCTTTAATAGTAGTCATTTGTATCTAGCTTAGAGTTGAGATTTCGGCATATAATTAAAATTGATCCTCCAGTCTTTAAATAAATCTGCTTGTACTATAATGTGAATTTACATGCATGCGTCTGAAATTCTTGAAATTGCAGCGCTTATATATTAAGGGGGAATTGTACCAGTAGCGTTATTATATTTATTAGCCGCCTAGTGCTCTATTAAATGGATATGTTCCGCTAAATATCCTTTTAATTGCTGCTAATACTCCTACTATACCTCTTACAGCTTTAATACAAGATGCACTCTAATTAATTACTCTAGTAATGCGATCTATTACTATTACTTTTAAGGTTAATAAAATCTATTAATCTAGATAACAAAGTTTACTTTATAGATATTCCTAATAAGTTAAGGAGAGCGACCAGTCTAGCGTCTAGCAAGGGTTTTACTAACAATAGTTAATCTAGAGCTACCAGCACCGATTACCCACTTAATATTAATTAACTTAGCTCTCTAAAAACCACCTAGACTATTAGTTTACACCGTTAGCCTTTCCCTAGTAAGACTCCACTAACACTTTATAAAGTATAATTTAACCAGCCCTTATATAAATAACGAGCCCTTAGCATCTGTATATAAGTCTTAGTTAATTAAGCAACAATTTAAGTTAATAAACATGACTTTTAAGGATGGTAAGGGTTGGGACAGCATTTTGTCTAAGCTTAATAGACCAATATTAGGTTATAAGCAGAAATATTATAGCCTTTTTCTTAATGCTGGAGTAAGTGGTGAATAGACAAATAAAGAGAAAGCTATTATATACTATTTAAGGCAGGACAGGTTTCTATTTATAAATATTGCTAAATAGGTGCCGTATTCGCCAGCTTAAATTTCAGAGATATACCTGGCTATATATATCTTATGCCTTATCCTACTAAGGCTATATATTACTTACATTTGCTAGGTTGAGTAATACGTGGGACCGCTTATAACACTATAACCTAGATATAGAGTTTTGGCATATATTGCTAGTTAGTTTCTTTTCTTAGATGCAACTTCTAATAGCTTTGCTAACATTTTTTAAAGATTATTGTTGTAAATAAAGCCTTATAGGAGCCAAAGCCTAAAACCAACGCATAGACGCCTAATAAAGAAAAAATCCTTATAGAGCTAGCTCCCTAGGTGTCACTTATAGTTTTATTATAGGATAATGTTGCAAAAGCCCTGTTAGGGAGAACAGTGGGTGCATATTAGCGCCATTATAGCATTATTCTTCGCGCTAAAGAGCCGGTATGGATAATTAAGGAAGAGAATCTCCTTATAGATTTGCGTAATAAGAAATTTATGTTATAGAAAGACATTGAGAGATATTTTCCGGGTAGGCACCATTGATTAATTAAGGAATTCTATAAAAAGAGCGAGCTAGGTAGTTAGGCGTAGCGTCCTCTAAATATGCAGCTAGGATCTTAACGGATTTAGCGGCTGTAGCTTCGGTCCTACAAGCTAGGAGGTCGTGGGAGCTAGGGGCTTATAAAAGCTGGGGGATCCTACGAGCTAGGTAATTATATAAGTAGAGTAGTCTAACCTAGCGCCTCTAATTAATGCCTAGCGTGTAAATAGGATATTAATGGGTTTAATAACTTCAGCTTTAATTATACGAGCTAGATACTCGTGGGAGCTAGCTAATCCTACAAGCTAGGTAACCGTGCGAGCACAATACTTATAAAAGCTAGGCAATTCTGTAAGCTAGGCAATTATGCGAGCTAAGCGATTATGCGAACTAGGTAATCGTGCGAGCTAGATGCTTATAGGAGCTGGCCAATCCTACGAGCTAAGTGACCGTGCGAGCATAGTACTTGTGGGAGCTGGGTAATCCTGCGAGCTAGGTAATCGTGCGAGCTGGGCGATCGTACAAACTGGGTGATTGTGCGAACTAGGTAATCGTGCGAGCTAGATAATCGTGCGAACTAGGTAATCGTGCGAACTAGGTAATCGTGCGAGCTGGGTGATTGTGCGAGCTAGGTGATCGTGCGAACTAGGTAATCGTGCGAGCTAGGTAATCGTATAAACTAGGTAATTATACGAGCTAGGCGATCGTACAAGTAGAGTAATTGTGCAAGCATTATGATCGCGTGAGTAGGGTGATCTGACCTAGCGCCCTCTATTAACGCCTAGCGGGAAGCAAATGTTAGGAAAATATCAGAACTATAAAAAAAGGAAATACATAAGTCCTAGATCTAGAAATATTGAAGAAGTTCCCATATAAAGACTCCTATAAACTTTGCAACGACTTGAAGCCCCCTTATACATACTTGGAGAAGTTCACACATAAACAGCCCTATAAGCGTAGCCATAAGTCTAAGCCCCCTTGTATAACCTAACCACCCTTCCCCACTATACCAGAATAGATGAACAACCGCTATGTTCTATAAGCAGAGAAATGATTTAAATAAAAGGAAAACACTATAAAAGAATATATTTATATCCTTAAGATATAAATCCATAAGTACCGTAGTCTTAAACACAACTAATAGTTACTAGTGTGGTATGTGTCCCAAGTCTATAAGAAAATTAAAAAATTCTAAGTTGTTAGTATAGATTTGCCTTCCATTATCACTTTTAAGGTAGTGAATAAATTTATCTAAGTAAAAGTATAGATTATCGCGAATGCTTTATAGCTCGCTATAAGTCAAGCGGGCAGAGACTCTGGTAGGAATAGTGAAATATTATTTTGTTTCGCGATAGGCTAAATAAAGAGAGGCTAAAGTTTTAACCCTTTTACCAGCTTTTATTAGAACTCTTCTTTGCATTTTTATCCTTTACTTATAGATTTAAGACTATAAAGTTAAGGCTACTATATCCAACCGTTGCCTATATGGCCTTGTTGCTTGATATCTCTTTATTGCTGTCTGCCCCTATTTCTTGATCTTTAGTGCTGAAACCATTTTCTCCGTTATACAATGTCTCTGCGTCCCATTCTTGATCCCTATTGCTAAAGTTACTTTCCCAACCAGCTAACGCCTCTATGTTGCCGTTGTTATCTCTAGGGTCGGTTTCTCTATCTATAAACGCCTACTCACTAGCTAACAATTCAGGGACGCTGCGCTTATAGGTACTTAGGGTTATAGGATACCACTTAAGGAGAAATCGTAGTCAATATTGTTAGGATATAGAATAAGCCTACAGACCTCTAAGTACTGGCTGCTTAGCGCCTTAAGTAAAAGATCTCCCCTAACGCAAGGCAGATTAACAGGAGTTAATTACTGCCTATATAAGGCGGAGCGCTTATAAAGGGCTTAGCTAAAATGCTAATTAAACCACCCTATAGGCACCAACAGCTTCTTTACCACAGATAGGGGGTTAATATATAAGATTAACTAGCTAAGATAAGTCTACTGCTTAGGTAGTGTCTTGCCCCAAAAAGGATAGGCGTTAGAAGTGGATTATATAATGCTATTTCTACTAAGAGAGGCGTTATTAGGGGTTATTGTTAACTTCTGGTTCTAGTTTATAACTTTATATAAACGCTCCTAAACCCTGCTAAGGCATGCGGCGTCCGTTAGGGATTGTTAGCCATTTAAATTCAGTAATAGCTTAGCCAATGGCTACTCCTAATAATGCCTTACTTATGGATTACTCTAGGCGCCTATAGTCTTAGGCGTAGACAATACGTAAGCTAAGAGTAATTATAGCCACTAAATATTATACCACAGACACTATATAGGGTGGAAAAGGGCGGCTAATATACTTTGTCTTTCCCTTCTACCTTCTGTCCTAACTTCGCCCTAGGAGAGAAATGGAATATAAACGTTATACTCCTAGTTCTTATATGCTATTAAATCAACTTACCTTTAAACCTAAACTCTTAATTATACACTTCTTACGATCTTTATAGGAATACTAGATATTATGTATGTTACCTTAACTAAGCTTAGATACGTTACTGATATAACCTATAGGTCCTTAGCTAGTGCTTATAGAAACATTACAATATGCTATCGCCCTAAAGATAATATACCTATTTATCAACTTGCTAGAAACCTTGAATTATCCTAGAATTGCATTGATAACAAAGACATAGCATCTGCTAGTAGGGAGAAGAAACAATTGCAGCTTTCTAACCCTATATAAAAACAGATGCCTTATACGCCTGCTCAAACACCTAATAAGGTCAATTCTTACAAAAACAACGACAATATGAAGGGCGATACGTAAGAGGATACGGAAATATACCCCAATTACCTTAAGGGACTGGAAGGCTACGGTAAAGCAAAGGCAAGCTTACCTAAGCTAATAAAGGACCATAGCGAGGCCAAGATAGACTCGCCTTAACCAGTAGATACAGTTACGGTTTCTAAATACGTTTTGCCGGTAACCTAAGGTATATTTATAAGACCCCTATATTTATTTAGCAATACTAATAAGTAAGTAGAGAATAGCTTAGCTAATCTTATAACGTTTCTTGGAGTTATATCTCCCCTATTTAAAGTATTAACAATTTCCAATGCTATAATTTTGTGTGGATAACTAAAGTATCTTATCTCATGGTTGCCTTCTTATTATATAAGAAAGGACTTGAGACGTCTCTAAAGCCCTAGTTATAAATCATTTGTATCTACGTTTAGCTCTATTATGGTAGTATGCTGGTATCCTACCTAGGTTTTAGCCGTGGATATACTACTAAAGAGACTTGTATTATACTATGCTAAGAATCCCTATCTCTTTCGCTATTATACTGAGATATACAAACCACTTAAAGATGTTATAATAGAGATAGCCAAGAGAAGCAAACCGTATAAGCAAGGAGATCAACTAGGAAAGGTATTAGAGGATTTATTAGAAGAGATATTAAAAAGAAGGGTATATAAGAGAAAGGTAGATCCCACTATAGATAGAGATCCTAAGAGGTCTAAGGTATAAGAGATTTCTTATAGGGAAAGATATTTGTAATTACATTTTTATCTTTTAGCATTTATTGAGAATTAAGGCGTTAATTAGGATTTCTTTAGCTTGGTATTTTGTTTCTATCTAGTTGCTTCTATATTAAGAATATCTTGTTGTCGTTTACGTGTAAAGGAACAAGTTTTTACATATTGGATTAAAGTTAGAGAGACTCGCTTATAGTATAGAGGTGCGTTTTAAAAGTCTTTACCGTTAAGAAATTAATTGCCTTAGCTTACCGCCTTTTAAATCTAGATATCCTCCTATTTTAGGGTATAAGTTAATTCTAAATTTTATATTAATAGGGTAGGAATGTTGAGAATAAATATAGGATCTACCCCTTAATATTAGCCTAAGTTTTAACTAAAAACAAAATCTTGTTCTAAGAACTAGATCCAATTCTAAAGACCGTATTTTAATTTTAAAGACTGTATCCCGATTCTAGGTTCTGGCTTAAATTACAATCCTAAAAACTAGATCTGGTAAATAGCCCTATAAGCGTAGCCACAAGTCTAAGCCCCCTTGCGTAACCTAACCACCCCACCCCACTACACTAGAATAGACAAATAACCGCTGTATATAATGCGTAGAGTCCTCCCTTAACGCAAAGCAGATTAATAGGAGTTGTTATACCGCCCATATAAGGCGGAGCGCTTATAAAGGGCTTAGCTAGAATGCTAATTAAACCACCCTGCAACACACCAACAGCTCCTTTACTATAGATAGGGAGTGAATATATAAGGTTAACTAGCTGAGATAAGTCTACTGCTTAAGCAGTGTCCAGCTCTATAAAGGGTGGGCGTTAGGAGTAGATCATATAATGCTATTCCTGCTAGGTAAGGCATTATTAGGGGGTTATTGTTGACTTCCGGTTCTAGTTCATAACTTTATACAAACGCCTCCAAACCCTGCACTATTGGGGCTCTTTAAAAGCTAAGTTACCTACTTACCTTGTCTTAACCTTAGGCCAGGCTTATCAGCTATTAATTTATTAAGGCGACAGGAAGTTGCGTTAAGGCGCGTAATAGGGCTTAAGTAAAGCCATATAACTGGATAGGCATTGCTATATAAAGTAACACTTAACTAGCTGCCTCCATATCGCCATCTTGGAATGATTGGAAGAAAGGAGTTAATATTAGCCTTTGCCGTTTAATGTAACCCTCCTATAGAGGCACAGCAAAGTGGGGTGTAGATGGGGAAGGATTATGCTTCTATTATAGCTATATTATAGTGCATTTGTGATGCTGTGCTAGTATCCCTAAGTTAGTAAATCGGCTTAACTTTTAAGGCATAGCCGAAGCAGAGCCCACTATTAGCTCTTCTATTAGCCAAGCTATAGAGAGGAGTAGGATATAAAAGGCCTCTATATCCTTTAACCAGACCTACATTAAGCACAGTATCCTTTAAGGAAATCCCTTCTTACTTTCTTATAAAGACACTCCGTGACCTTACCAGCACTGGCTACTTTAAAATGCTTCTAGTCTTGGCCCTAAGAGTTTAAACAAGCCTTGGTTTTAAGTCCTTAAGTTAAGTAAATAATCCTTATAGTAGGAGCAATGCCTTTTTGTTAACCAGCTGGTTATCTTGGCTATAGTCATAGTCTCTATAGCTATATACTGCTGGGGCGAGTAGTGGTGACTTATACCTTACTTAGCCGCTTCTTGTCCCCCTTCTCTTTATTACCTATATTAAGAGTCCGTTGCCGCTTCTAGTCCTTCTACTATGCTGTGTTAGGCATAGCATCTTCTGTAGTGATAGAGACTTCTTAGGCAAAGCTAATGTGCTTTTTAGCGGGGCGCTCTTTCTCCTCTTTATCTTCCCTAGATATCCTCTGCCGCTTCCTCCTATATAGTATGGCCAGAGGGCTTTTAGCGGATAGTGGTGGTGTTAGAAGCTAGTCTGCTTAGCGTGGCCTCTACGGCCTCTAGGGCCGGTCTAGTACTGCTACTGGTTTCCCTAGACCAATTCTAGCGTTAATATCATTACCGCCTTTATCTTTGTCGTCGTTGTTGTTGTCGCTGCCATTATTAGAGGTGGCCCCCTTGAACTCTTCCTGCGCCTTTAATTTAGCCTTGCGCTTCTCTTTAACCTCCAGTAGCGTGTGCCCTATGGGCCATTTGTTAGCGGCGCTATAATATATAACACTTCTATATATCTATTCAGTGATAACCGCATTAAGGTACTATTTAAGTGCAGTAGTGAATTGGTCATTATAGGCTTCCTAGGATACCGGTATACCCGCATAAGAAACAAGGTAGGCACCTTAAGTAGTAATAATATTAAGGTAGTCCTGCAAGTTCGCGCTACTATTAGTTTAATAGGCCGTAATATAAAACTAAATTAAAAGGATATAGGCTTATAATAAGCAGATCTTAGCTAGCTATAGTAGTGGGTAGGCTATCTAGCCGTAATGTTATAGCCAGTAATAGCTATATATAGGGACGTCACAAGTTGGGCTATTTTAGGTGGAGGTTAGAAAGGTAGGGAGGTAAGCCTTTAAATAATCTATAAGTTAGCACGGGCGCGGTAAGGATACGTTATTATATAATCTAATATATAGGGCATAATAAAGGGGTGGCATGAACCCCAGGCCTAAATACAGTTGGAAGTAATAGAATATAGGGCAGCGGCATTATTATTAAGAGAAACGGGAATTCAATTACTATAAGCACTGGATATAGTATATATACTAGTACTACTAGTCTCTCTTTTACATAACTATAATATGCTAGCCAGGCGGCCTTCTAAACAACGCTCACTTATACCTTTCTATCTTTAAGGCCATATTCTAACTGTCGTCTCTTTGCCTACGGAGATTTGGGTAGTAGTGGGCCCTAAGCTAAGTGCTAGAGAACCTCGTTAATATTAAGGCGCTGCGTATAGTTATTTGCTACCCACTAGTATCTCACTATCTTAATAAAGAGACCGCTAACTGCAAGTTTAGATCAGCCTGTCTACCACTAGAAGCTATTAAAGCTCTATAATATAGAATACTTATAATATATATAGCCTCTGGCTAGCGACGCGTATATACTTTTATAATCCCTAGCTATTGTATTAATAGCATTCTAATAACTCTTCTAGAAGGAAGGGCGCAGCTTCTTATTATCCTTGCCGTCGCGCTATAGGTTAATAGAGAACTTCTATAGGTGGTAGTTATATATTAGCTTGAATAAGATAATGCCCATAAACCAGATATTAATGGAGTTGTTATAGTCCTCTAGCTTAAGCTTAGGAGTGAGATAGCTAATTATACTGACTGTGCCTGGCTTGGGCCGTAATGACCCACCTACCTAGATATGCCTGGATATGTTAACGTCTAGCAGGATGGAACGGAGCGGCTTGTCAATAAGGCCAATATTGGTTAGCTTTAAGTTGCGGTACAGCCAGCGTTTGTTATGCATAACTTTAACACCTAGCAGTGCGGCGCGGAATACAGCCGCTGCCTCTATTGTTATGCCCTTGCACCCTCTGTCGAGCTTATACATTAGCTGCGTTCTCTTAAACTATAATTTTAAGAATATAAGAGGCTTACCCCTTGCTTTAAGTCCCTACCAAGTCGCCAAAGGTCTGGGGCGTTATCGGCTTTAGGACAATAGCAACATTATTAAAGGCCGTTTTGGAGGAGAACTCCTTACTATTAAAGTAGATTACCTCTGCTATATATAGAATTCGCTTACCGTTGTCTAACTTCTGTGCGAGATTAGTTACTTCCCGAAGTATCTTAATTTCTTTATCTATACTATAACAATTTCGGAAAGTCCGCTTTACCACTTTAATGGCAGCTACGTTGGCTAACTAATTTAAGGTAAAGAATACTCTTTTATAACCGCCCGCACCTAGAGTATCTCCTAGTGTCCACCTGCCCATCGTTCTCTTGTTAGGGAGTAGGGTTGGTATCTTAACATTAATATTAGCAGCCGCCGGCCCGCTAAGAGCGTGAGCCATATAGCGTCTACGCGCTTCCTTAAAGTTGTCTTTAGTAGTGAATTCCGTCCACTAGAAGTGGTATTTGAGCTTATTAAGTAGTATCTTTATACTATACTAGTTTAAGTGATACGGCTGCCGCGTGGCTGCGTCGCTATTAACTATTAGCTGCGCCAATAGAGACCTGGAGTAGCCTATAATGTAAAGGCCCTTGCTTTTAGGAAAGAAGTTAAACCGTATATAAGGGTTCCAGAGGTTAATATTATGCGACTTTGCGAAAGACCTAGTATAGAGGAGTAGGTTAATAGGCATGTTTTCCAAGGGGCCTTTTCCTGCCGCCCATCCCCTCTCTGGCATGGCTGGCGGAGACTACAGCTCTAGCAGATAATAGCCGACCTAGACTATGCTAAGCTTTTAAAGCTGCTCCTTAGTATTAGTATCTGGCTCCATAAGGGTTTCGCTTACTTTGCTATTAGTGTTATACTTAGTACGTTCTATCTTGTGTTAAAGGCGAACTATTTTATTATCACATATTTGCTTGGGCTTAATAAGCATGCGGCGGAGGGTGGCTTAAGCGCTATCTACCTAGTTGTTCTGGCGCCGAGATATAAGGGCGTTATAGACGTTGCTAAATACTAGCCTAGCGAGGGCATTCGCGGGTATAAAGGACGCAAAGGCGCGGTCTAACATTTAATAATAGATAAGGTGCTTATAGCAGACTCCAATAAGGGATATAAGCTTTAGAATGCTATAGAAATGTATACCTTTTTAAATATAACTGCTAATTATAGAACCCCTTCCTAGCGGTTCCGTAACATAGAGACTGCTAGACTGTAACCACTCAATCTTGCTTCCTCTAGTAGGTATAAGGTATGGAACGTCTATATATAGCATCTTTGGCGTATCGCGGTTGTCTTACCTCCTACTAAAGTAAGGTAAGCTAATACTAGGGACATACCCTGCCTAGGTACTATAAAAGGTAGGGTCTAAGTTTAATAATTTGGGATCTACCTAGTAGAGAAAGATCTTTAAATCCTTAGGGCCTTTACTAGCTGGCTTCTTAGCCTATTATTGTGGCCGGAATATATAAGGCTAAAGCCAGACATCACTAATTTGTTAATAATGTAGGTCCCCACCTTACTTTACTTTTGCTCCACTTCACTTTACTTTATATACTCGCACTTTACTTTACTTCTCCTATCCCTTGTAGTACGGCACATGCCCCCCTATGCTACTACTTTCCTTCTCCTGCACTCTACTCTACTTTACTTTACTTTACTTTGCCTAACCAACCTAATTATACCTTTAGTATCGCGCCTGTCTAGCATATATGTCGCCCTGCTTAGCAGAGCAAAAGTTTGCTATAGGCAGCCATATAAGTAGTTGCCTTTCCATTAGGACTTCTTAAAAAGTGCCCGTCTTACTAGTAAAACCGTGTCCAAAACTTCTAATCTTTATAGGTTGTAGTCGCTTTAGGGTTCACCTTTATGTATAAAATACTACCAACCAACCAAGTTACTTTGGGGCTATAGACCTGCAGCGGCGGCTATTAAGACTCTGTTAATAAGATTCGCTTCTACGTCCTAGTATAGACAAAAAGACGCTAGTCGCGAATGACGTTGTGTGGGATAATACGGCGCTTTAGCAGCTAATCTAAGATAAGGTAAGTCTTATCTTAAACCCCTATTCCCTATACACCCCTCCCCCTTAAAGAGCACTAATAATTAGTACGCTAGTTCCCGTCCACCAACCCTATAATGCTTGGAGACTGGGAGGTCAGAACGGGTCGGTTTTCCTCCCCCCAAAAGGGCCTACCGTAGGGGCGGAAGCTCTGCGGCGTAGTGGTTAGAGTGCACAGTAAGAACGGCGCGGTGCGGGTAGGCGGCAAAATGTACAGTAATATTAAAACGGAAAATATAGAGACGGGGTAGTATTTTAAGGACGAGCATTTCCTCCTTGTTGTGGACGCTGGCAACTGGTGCATAACACTAGGCAAGCCGACGTATTATCTTATATTAATGTAATAAAACACACTACTAGCTTTATTCCGCTGGCTAAATATAGGTAGCCTCCCTCTATATACCATGCTCCATAACTGCCTTTATAATGCCTAGGCCAAACTCCATCCTTATGCCCTATTCCGCCAGTCCAAACTCGATAGAGGGTGGAGAGCACTTATTAAATAGGCAGTTGATCTGCACTAGTGCGTCTATATATTTGTCCTTTAAAAAATCCAGTAGGTTGTATAGGGGCATTATTAAAGACACCCCTCCCTACGGCATTGCCCTATGGGGTAGATCGTCGTGGCGTTCTATCTCCTGGTCTAGGCTCTCTGGCCGGTCTGGTGGTGCAGGGAGCCAAGTGGCGTAGTGCTTAATCGCCCGAGCCAGGCCCTCTGGCTTGGCCACAGTGCGCCACCAATTAGAGACAGCATTGGCGTAGATATTAGTAGTCGTAGCATATACCTATTTGCCGTGTAGGTTCTAGCGTAGTTTGCTGAGCGCATCTAGGGTGGTGCTGATGGCGCATAGGAAGAAGACTTTAAGGGAAATAGATAAGAGCTTGATGAGAATTGTTCTAGCTTTTTTACGGTAATTGTTACTAATAATCGTATCCGGGTCCTCCCTAATAACGGCTACTGCCTTTAATAGCCTGTTTTCCTTAAGATCTTCTAGGGGGGAAAATCCGCTTAAAACCCTCCAAATCCCATTATCGAGCACGACGATAAGGCTGGTGTGGTCTATAAGCGCAGGGGTAGAAGCCATGGAGCTATCTATGGAAAGGCTCAAATAGTAGGGAGAAGAAAAGTAAGTGAAGTAAAGTGAAGTGAGGTAAAGTAGGTAGGTACATAAAGTGAAGTAAAGTAGAGCGGAGTGGAGTAATAATGCAACGCTATACAGCTATATATTAGTCTATGCCCCCTATTAGGAGGGCTAGTATAGTTAAACCAGCTATAAGTTTTAAAGGAACCACCCCATCTAAAAGAGATTAGAATTCTGAGTTTTTTATTATATAATTGCTTGCGAATCAGACTCCGATTTTTGTGTATACTATAGCAGATTTTCGCACTTTAGGCTAACAACTAATATAGGGTCCTAGAAGAGATTATATAGAAGTACAGTACGAAGTTTTATAAGGCTTACTAAGAACTACGAGGACCGTACAGCGCCAACCATTTATAATAGGGCGGGCAGTGCAAGCACTAGAAACGCCAACAAGCTATTGCCTTTGGTCGTAATAAAGGGCAAGTTTACTTAAGACTTAGGGGCCAGAACCTGAAGCCTAGTCCTATTACGGTAAATTACTAATAGATGTTTAATTGGCCCTTTTTCTAAGCTAGTCTAGTTTTCACTTAGCCCTCCTACGCAGCTACTTATATTAGCAGCTAAGGGTGTATAGATGCACCCTCTCTAGAGACGATTCCAATTCGCACTTAATAGGAGGCCTTAATATCCGCTTAGCAGATATATTTACTAGTATTAACGCGGGCGTCTAAGGGTCAATTAGCGTTGTATTTATGCTAGGAGCAGGCGGTTCAATTATAAACTCTTATAAGGTTCTCCATGGTAGTTGTTTTTAGTAGTCTCTAAAAGGGTCCTATTTAGAATGTTTTTAACCTTGCAACAAAATTAGGTACTCTATTTTTAGTCTCCTAGAAGCCTTAGGCTCCTAGGATTAATTCTCTAAGGAGCCTCTAAGTCCAAGTAGCTAAGTCCTAGTAATGGTCTCCTAGTAGTCCTAGACTTAGGATTAAGCTCTTAGGAACCTAAGGCTCCTAGGAGAATTAGTTTTCTAGGAGCCTTAAATTCCTAGGGAATATATTCTTAGGAGTTCTATAGCACCCTATAACGGAATAATTGTTTCTCCTAGGATCGCATCCCTCCTAGGATTGGCCCTCCTAGACTAAGAGCCCTCCCAAGATCAAATCTCTTAGACATTAAGCCCTCCTAAAAGCTCTATCTAGATAATCAAAAGCTAAGTGCTAGTAATAGCAGCCTGCAAAAATTATGTGGCTAAATATTACGGCGCTAGCACATTGCCCCAGATTGCCGCAAATTGCCGTCACGTAATAGCAAGTTGCGGCAAGTTGCCATCACGTGACTAGAAGATTGTATATAACTCCGAGCGGTGCTTCCATTCTTCTTGTTTCCTTTCTTTAGCTTTAGATCCTCGTTTATAGACAATCCAATTATACAGGCTTGCGCGACCTTCTTGCCATACTCGTGCCTCAATTGACTGAGTCGCTAATACTAAAGAAATATGCTGCCTGCAGAAAGTGTGCGGCCGTAGCGCCCGGGAGCAACTTATGGCCTAGAAGCATTACCCTAAGAGTAATTTATTTCTAGTGGCCTTTCCTATTATAGCCCTATTATTTTTAGCAAAATATCTAACAGCATTTAAGCTCTTGGCCGGGGCATCCAGAGGGGAAATATCCTCTTAGAATACTTACTAACTAAACCCATAGTGGAATAGCCTGCTTAGCGCTATGCCCTATTATTTGCAGCGGATAAGACAGTATTCTAGTATATATTTGGATTTAAGGTCGCTTATGTATATCTATATACCCCCTAATAATGTAAGTATTCCATATGTTTATATTATACTAAAGCTACATAACGCAAATTTATTGGAATGTATATATAGTTAAGCAACGTACCGCCACTAACTATTAACAAGAATAAATATAAAAAAAGAGAAAGGGTAGCTAAATTCTAAACATATATCTGCCCATATGCCAAAAGGGCGTGCGTTCTGTAGAGCTAAGTATAGAACTGCAAATTATCAAACTAACCTCCTCCCATAAAATCATAATAAAATTTTATATTCGCAATACCATGATAACTGGCAAATACTATATACAGGATATTTTTAATCCACAATTCTGCAATTAGGTCGAGTGGAGTTTAATTATTTAAATAGGGTTGACTGGTAAATAGGGCTGTTAATAGGGCTTAGTTAATTAGGTTAACTAGTTATTAAATTTAACTAGTAAATAGGCGGACTAGTCGTTAGGTTTAACTAGTCAATAAGTTTAACTAGTAAATAGGCTAACTAGTTATTAGGGTTACTGGTAAATAGGCTAACTAGTTAATGGGTTTGACTGGTAAATAAGCTAACTAGTTATTGGGGTTAAATGGTAAATAGGCTAACTAGTCATTGGGTTTAACCAGTAAATAGGCTGACTAGTTAGTGGGTTTGACCAGTAAATAGGCTAACTAGTTAGTAGGTTTGACCGGTAAATAGGCTAACTATATAGTAGGCCATAAAATTCCAATTAACTTCCTTAGTAAACTTATCATCCTCGTTTATCTTACCCTTTTTAATTTCTACAAGTTTTTGTATTAGCTCGTAATTCCAAGATTTATATTTTGTTTTACTCTTATATAGGTCAGGCCTATTCCAGTAGACGCAAATCCAGAACAGTTATACACTTAGCGGTTAATGTTAGCTATATAGTAACAGTAGTCTGTATAAACACTTTACTAAGTATATCCTTACCTAAGAGCTATCCCTTAACCTATTAGTTTTGGTACTACGTTATTAATAAAGATCCAGCCAATAAGAGGCTCTTATTTATAGTGTTTACGCGTATATATACATCTAATACCAGTGTTCATATACAAGCCAGCTTGGCGTTGCGCCTTAATAGGTTAAGGGATATTTCCTAGGTACTACTAGTCTTTTTACCAGTATAGCAGCAACCTCCGTTAACGTCTACGACAACTTAAATATCGAAGGTAGGACGGTTTCTAGAAAGGGTTTGTGAAGTGCTATTAGGGTCCTACGTTTTGTCCAAGTTTTAGGCTTATAGGTACCTAGGTATACATCTGGGATTCCAAGAGGTGGTTGTATCTATAGGTATTGTAATGGGGAAAATGGGCTCGGCTTATTACGGAAACGGCGAGATAGATCATATATTGAAAGAACTAGGGAGGATAATCCTTCTTATAGCTAGCGACGCGGCCGGAGCGGGTCGGCCGCCCTCCTTACGGAGGCGAGTTTAAAGTATTTTATGCTTTAATCGTCTCCTGTAAATACAGCTAAATATACTACCGCTAAAACCGTTCCATATAAAATGGAAGTCACCCCGCAGCCAAGCATGTGGCAAAAGTACTTAGATTTACGTCAGGCACCAGTCTTAGCAATAAGCTTTACCCTAAATAGTCAAACACCATGCTTAGACAAGCCTGACCCTCATCAAGCACCATAATGCATATAAACACAGCCTATATATAAACCCCATATTCTAGAAATATCGCAGACCTATATTAATAAGATAGGACCAAGACACTTCTAATATCAAGAGGGCTACCTCGTATGTAGAGACCCTAGAAAGTTTACCTCCAGCTCTCGCAGACTAAAGACCTAAAGGCGCACCTAGATATAGATTACCTTAATTTATTATTAGAGTGTTTATTCCTATATAAACTAGACCTAGCCTTCTACGAAACTGGAACGCGGACAGCTATTAACCTAGCATTAGGAGTTTTAGAGGGTCTATACGTTATCTTATATTACGGAATAAATCTTTTGCGGAGCGTCTGAGATAAAGCGCAGGAAGATAGGCTACTCTCCATTTAAAGGGGAAAAAGTAAAGGCGATATATATACAAAGATTTGTCTAAAGTCGCCGTTCCATTAAATGCCCTATACTATCCCACTGTCCTAAGTAACCCGACGTAAGCAGCAACGCTAGACGCAAGCAGCTATAATAACTATCAATTAGAGGACTAAAAGATAAAAAGAAGAATTAACTGTCTTATTGCAAGAGGCTCTAGAGCCTCACTATATACATTAGGTAGGTGGCAAGGACTATCAGTAATACTAATAGCGATTTATAACTGTTACTCAATTGCCACCAGGTTAATATTGCCACTCAGTCAGTAATAGGTAATAGAAAGGTAATAGAAACTAGGTAATAGGTAATAGAAATAGTGTAAGCAAATACGATTTTGATTAACAATAACCCACACCACCTACGCACCTGTAGTAGTCCCCCTCTCACCTTTAATACCAGAACATTTCGAGGCACTATACCTATTAGCCTACCCCAGAAATAAATATCTAGAAAAGAATTCTTACTTAGCGCTTTAACTAGTTTACTAGCGTACTATACTAAGGATAGTCTTTCCTAGGGATCACCCAAACTTCTTCGCCTTTCTTAAGACAAGCTGGGCATCGTCTTCCAGGAACCTAAATAAAAAGTCAAGAACACCTAAGTTTTTTCGCTTGACACGTTTCATTACCAGCATAGCTACAGTGGGAACTCGCCAGTTGGCTAATTAGTACAGGGGTCTCTACAGAGACTTAATTAAAGATATTAGAAGGTATAGCGGTATATTTTAGGCAGATGCGAATGCTTTAAGCTAGAGGCGAGGAATTAAATGACTAGGATTAACGGAGTTAGAAAGAGGACTTATAGGAGGATAGATAAAGGTAGAAGATGCATTAGATATTTATACTTGCCTATAGCTTTCCTTGATCCAACTTAGATGAAATCGCGTTACCCAGCCTAGTCTTACTAAGCCATATCAGCCTGATCCAATACCAAGGCTTACATTAATGCAATACAGCTCCCTTGCTCTTCACTAAGTCGTGGCTTTATGCGCTCCATCCCGTGGACAGCTGCATTTTCCTTTATCCTCTTATTCTCTATCTGTAATGAACTGCCAAAATTGCCTTTTAAGGCATTGGGCAGCCGAATTTTGACTAACGCATGCTATTTCCTTTCTAACGAAATATGCAGGGCGCACTTCGCATTCTACTAATCCTCGTTACGCATAGTGCATGGCTTTTTGGCGGGGCTATGAAGCTGCGGTTGACAGTCACATAGCAGGATGTAGGCGATGGTGATTCCAGACCATTAGGTGTTAAAGACGAGGCAAGAGGTAGAGGTGCTTATGACCTGCTAATCTTGTCGTTAGCTACCGTATCCATTATACTGATAAAGGGCGAGTGGAGCCTAGGAAAGTTTAACGGAATATAAAATGTCTTATAATAAGACAGGGTAGTTGCGACGAAGACAGTGATGCAGAGCTACCTGTAGAATAAGCCTATTGGAACGTTTGGGTCAGGACATTTAGAGAGGCGCTGCGACGTATATGGCTTTATTGGCTGCATTGGCGTCAGCCAGTTTTGTATCACTAGCGGTTGATTAGGTTGATATGGTTAATAGGGTTAACGGGGTTGACGGGGTTAACGGGGTTAACAGTTAACAGCCCCGCCTCAGCAAACGGCACTCTGCCTAGCGACACCAACCTCTCATTTAACACCACCACGCATAATAAGTCTCACCGCTAGGTCCAAAGCTAGTAATATACAGGCCATTGCCGGATATACTAAGACTTAATGGAAGCGGTTCCTGGTAAGTAGGGATTTATGCATAGCTTTAACTCTTAGTAACAGAGATTGGTAGATACTTATATAGGATAAAGCTAAACGACTTTGCTTATCACATCCAATATGTCCTGCTTGGTTTAAGGTTCCTATAAACGAACAGGAGGCGCTTCTAGAGCGCCTAAACAAGTTACTAGCGGCTAAGAATATACCCCAAGTAGCTACTAAAGTCCTTGATTGGCGTATAGCACAAGCCGTTAGAAAAGCCCATTGTCAGTTTTGTTGCATTATAGTTAGGACACTTATACTTATTTAAGTTTCAGCTTCACCAAATATAGCGTCTGCAGAGGAAATAAGCGAATTAACTAATTGACCCTAGGCATTGACTAAGCGGCCATTTAACCCTATACGAGATATATAATAAGTAGCCTATATGTCAGGCACCCTGCAAGGCGTAAGAGTGGGATCAAGGGAGGGAATATAGCTGGGAAAACCTGTTTCAGTGTCTAAGTAGTTCAAAATATCGCTTATCTCTCGACGCTAGCAGTGCCTCCGCTTCCCTATCCCACCTCCCCAGTAAGGCCTATAGTTTGCCTCCTATATACCATAGCGCCTATAGAGCTGAAATTAATAACTATTATTATAATTAACCAAAGTAATGCAGATATTATGCTGAGTTAAAGCCTGGGTGCCTGCGAACGCCACCATAGGGATATATAGTAGGTATCATTAGTATTTTAAATAACTGCAGGAAACTCTGCTAGGCGAAGCCTCGCATTCTAATTAAGTAATTAAATAAATCGGCCTTGGGAAAGGCCTTCTAGGCAGCATCTAGCCTCTCTGCGATTATCGTAATGCTTTTATTTTAGAATTAATAACCTCCTTTACCGCACATCTAAACTTTAAGCTTGGCCTTCCATATATATTTAAAGTCCTAATTAGCACATCCTATTGATTCTTAATTATGGGATGCGTATCCTCCAAGCCACCGCAACCCCGGATGGATCGGGCTGCGAAAAAAGATGAGCTTCCATCATATTATAGATCCAGTTCCACAAGCGAAGCCATCGAAGCTTGGGTAGCGAAACTGAATAATGCTTTAGAATATCAGTACATACTCCATCCAATTCTTTTATCCAAAATGGCAGAGGACCAATCCGCCGCTGTGCAACACTCTACCTAGATGTTCACACTCGCTCTGGTCCGGAAGGAGTGCTCCGTAGATATATATTTCCCCTCGTACTCTAATCCGGATGAAGCAACTATACGCCAGACCAAAGAACGTAAACGGCTGGAAGGGTTAGCTTTACTTAACAGCTAAAAAGAAGTTAAGAGAGCCTAGCAGGAAATTAAGGTGGAAGTTGGTAGCGAGGATGATACCATAGTAGAGGAAATTAACAAGAAGATTAAGGAATTAGATAGTAAAAGGGGAGCCGGCAAGTATTAAAAGTTGCGTACCATTTGCTGGTTAGTTAAAAGTATGCTCTAGCATACATAAAAAGGATGGTCTAGGAGGCAGTATCTGGAGAAACATTAGCAGCTTTTAAACATAATAAAGCAGAAAACAAATGCTCCGCTAACCGATCTCATTGTACGCACATTCAACAATCTTTCTGCCGAAGCTGAAATAACATTTACTATAACAGACTGTCTAATAGGTACAATTCACATCGTGATCGCTCCTTTGACAATAATAGGCATCGGAGAAAGGAAGCTGAAATTGGAAGTCAGCCGTATTAGCGGATATATTGGAGAATATAAAGCCGGTAAAGAACTCCGCGGGCGGCGACAGGATCTCTTTAGTGTGATATACATCGAAGTCGGGGATTCGAGCACATGGTCGCAAAAAGTAGATAACGCGAACTCTGGAAGCAAGGATTTCGTCGATTCCATTGTTGTCCCTCTTAATATTCCAGAGAGAGTAATATCGGAGGATTTCCTCGACAAGGCGCTTATAGGTTCGGTAGACGCTAGTCTTGACCAAAAGAAGATAAAGATGTTCGGCCAAGTTAACAAAAATGCTGTAAAAATTCCCGAAATCTATCCGGTTCCCGAAGCCGATACAACAGCTGCCAAGAATGGTGGAGGGAGCTTAAAGAAAGAGTCATAGCCTGGATATTTACACTATTCTTTTATTTCACGGGAAATTTTATTGGTTGTATAGGTTGAAACTGGGGCAATGTTTCCGCTTAATGGCGATGGTGAAGATGTCCTAAGCTTTTGATAAAAAATTAAAGCATATTCTTGTAATTCTTAATCCAGTTGGTAACTGGGACTGCTACATATCTCAAGCCGGTGAAATCAAGAAGAAACCTTGCTAAGAGGTGGAAGATATAGCGGCATAGGTTTATAAGGTTGTGAGGCTTGAAATGCCTTCCAAAGCTCAAGAACGGAGTTCCTGACAAGCGGAGTAGTAAGAGAGTGTTCTGCCTATAAGAAACGAACAGCTTAACTCTCTTTAATTGCAACTGCTTGCTGAGTGTATGCTTAGACTAGCTCCATATCCTTAGGTTTAGCGCTTCCGTCTCTCCGGTCAAAGCCTAAATAGACGCATTTATGTAGTGGCTTAAGGGATGCATATTGTTGCTCCATACTCCCAGCTATATTGCTATCACTTTAAGAAGCAATACAGCTCTGCATATGCCCAACAATAGCGGCTTCTTAAATAGTATCCTTAGAACCCAATTCTGGGACCCTCTATTTTTAGCTAACTGTAGTTGGGGGATCCTGGTTATGTCTGGAGAACAGCTACGTCTGGAGAATTATTGGATGCCCAATTGGCCCAAAATGACCGGTCCTCTTGGCAGCGCCAAATAGGAGAACCATGTCTGGAGAACAGCTACGTCTAGAGAACAGCTATGTCTGGAGAATAGCTACGTGGAGGGCAGCCACATCTGGAGAACAGCCACTAGAGAATAGCCAACAGCCACGTCTAGAGAATAGCCACGTATGGAGAACAGCCACGTCTGGGGAACAGCCATATATGGAGAATAGCTATGTCTGGGGAACAGCCACGTCTAACAGCCATATCTAGAATAGCTACGTCTGGAGAACAACTAGTTTGACAAACGGTCACATCCAAAGAATAATAGTCTGTAGAAAGTTACAACTAGTCCAAATATTACCTATTTTACCTTCTTTTTACCGCGCCTAATATATCTCATTACCATAGATTCAAACGCGGTACTTTTGTTAACGCAGCCTTAAGAAGAAGTTTGTAAAGCGCCTTTAAAGGCAAGTATAACATAAAATCTATAATCTAATATAATCAAGATAGTAGAGGTTTCGTATAAAATATAATTAGCAATTTAAAACGCCTGCAGATAAAACCTTTACAGTATCTAGAGCTGCTTTAGCACTTTCTTTTGTAGTTAAGCTCTGTTAAGAAGTAAGTATAAGGATACTTTATATACAAGATATAAGGGCGTTACTTACGGGATATAATCTATAGTTTAGCGCTAGACTTCTGGAGGAAGGACTTCTATAGCTACTAAAACTTAGTGTCTTCTGTTCTAAACGGAAATCGGCCGGAAAATCTAGCTCTAGGTAAATAGCTTACCTTAGTAAGTTTAGACCATACAACCAGGGTATGGGAACTATAAAGCTTATTAACCCGAGTTTACAAGTGGTCTGTTACTTTTAGGTCCTAAATTTTTAAACTCTAATCACAATCAACTACTCTATTATCTTTAACCCAAAAGCCTCCATATTAAAAGCCTCTAAGTGAGGGCCTATTAAGTATAAACTTGGGTCAAAATTTTCGTTGGCGGACCCCCTATATATAAGGGCAGATCTAAGCAAGCCAAGGGGAGACGAAGCCCTAGGGGAACGAAGCCCTGGGAGAATAGAGCCCTAGGGGAATGATCCCCTAGGGAAGTAGAGCCCTAGGGGAGTAAAGCCTTAGGGGAATAATCCCCTAGGGGAATAAAGCCCTAGGGGAATTAAGGGAGTGGAACTGCAAGGGCTTCTATAAATAGGCGAATCGCTAGGATTTATTTTTATCCTTAGCTTCTTGGCTTTTAATTAGTTAGCACACTTCGCTAAGCCTTACTAGCTTACGCTTTAATAAGTTGCCCTGCGCCATTTTATATAAGTTGTATCTAAGGCTGCTACCTAAACTCAGAGAGAAAGAAAGAGGGGGATTAAGTAGGCTCTAAAAATCAAGTATTTAGTTTTAGGTATAAACGAAGGGCTATTTTTAGCTTCTAAGAGGGTCCTAATTTTGGATGTTTTAAAAGCCTAAAATTAGGTCCTCCATTTTTAGGGTCTACTTAATCCCCCAAACCTCCTTACTCCTGTCTTTAACCTTCACTTTTCCTTTTAAGCAAATGGCGTAAAAAATCCTAATTAAGTGATAAAATTTCCGTACAGCTTTCCTATCCCACCAGTAAAGTTATTAAGAAAACGCTAAGTATCTACATAATGTATCTCTTAGCTAAGACGAGACGCTATGCCGAATCTATAGGGCTAGTGCTAATCCCTACGGAAGACCCGCCTATAGAAGCGCCTATGCCTTCGAGCGCGTAAAACTAGCGCACTAACTAGCGTATACGTGACCCGGAGGGTAAGTAGGGATATAACCATAATAATACTTCCCAGATCTACAGTTCTTAAGATCAGGTTAAGAATAGAACGGTGGTCGACATAGTACCAAAAATTTTCGGTATTGACAGTGCCAGTATTCCACCCCAGGCAAACAGCCCCTATGGCCATATTGAGAAAATATATGCCAGCAGTAGCTACTAATAGATAGCCTAGACTAGTTTAACAAATGACCATATATTAACCTGTAGTGTAATAGAAAAATTAATTTACTAAGCTACTGTTTTATTTTGCCTAATTAATAAACCTTACTTTCTAGTTCTTTAAGGATAGCGGACTAAGTGTCTTTAATAAGCTCTTTATATTCCTTAAGGCATTCTCTAGTAAACGTAATATTGCCTACAGAGCTATACTAGTGTTAGCTCTAGTCCATATAAGTACGCCTTTAATATACAGCGCAATATCTATCATCTTTATCATAATAGTAGATGTATATATTCTCTTTAAATCTCTATTTTATAGAAGGGCCTGGGGGTAAGCGCGAATATATAGTAGGGTAATTTGCCACTCTATAGAGAGAAGCTTTTAGAAACTTCTAGATCCATAGCAAAATGTCTATTAATAGAACTACCTAAAAGTGGACAAAACACCTTAATCACGCTAGTAGGGAGGGCGGCCGACCCATACTAGCTACACTCTTGTTAAGGGTCTACTTCCTAGGGAACTATAGTTGGTATTATCTTAAGTGTGGCGTTGTGGCGGTGATGCACTGCCTCCACTACTTGTCGTTTGGCTTGGCGCGGTTGCTAAGTTAACTAAACTATACCAAAACCCCTAAACCCCTAACAGTCCTCAAGATGACCACTATTTAACTTTAGGATGCAGCCCATCTCATGCCATAATATACGGCTATGTTTACATCACAGCCTCCTCTAAAAGAATCTTAGTATATTACACCGCCTTTAGGCTTTATAGGCGCGCCTTTAACGCCTCCGCTAACTGACAAGAAAGCCTTTACCTAAGCTCCCCAAGTTATCGCGCTTCTTAGAGATATAACAATTAAAATCCGTGGACATCCTTTTAGCTTGCATAATAAGACAGAGCGTTGGCTTAGGCAAGACAAGTCGCTATTTAGGTTTATTAAGAATAAGATATAGTATATAGCCTCCGGCGGGGAAGAGGCACTAGCTAATAATGCTAGTTGGATAGATATAACTATAATAGCAGGAGGAATTAACTTGTTATTCGCATACCTACTTAGCTGCACTAAAGTAGAGCGCTTTTAAGCTTCTGTATAAATAAAGGCTTTATAGCGATAGGTAGAAGAGCTAGATAAAGGGCGGTATCTAGAGCGTATATATTTATTATCTCGCTGCCAAATTAGCAGTTTATGCTATGCGAGCTTGCTTAGAGGCATATTTTAGGCACTATCCTCTTAGCAGAGGCATCTGCAGCGAAAATATTATCTTGGGATGCCCTACTAAGCCTATAATGGAATGGCCCCTGCTTTATTTTATTTACAGAATACTGTTACTTTCGCTATATTTTAGACATTAACTTATAGGTGGTATTACTAGATATTAATGTCTAAGATATAAAAGGATCTATATTCACCAGTTGGTAATACCTATAAGGCTACTACTTAATATCTTAGAGCCTTACCGCAGGCACCTTAAAATGGAATAGTTTAAATATCTAAGTGCATTTTCTTACTACATACAGCTGTTTTTATGCATCTTTGCTACCAATATATCTGCACTAATATACATAAATCCAGCCTTATTTAAGTAGAGATAAGTATTAATAGTTTATATACCTACCAAAGTCTACTTTCCTTAGCTCTATTCCATACTAACAGCTACAAGAAATATTACTCTATAAAAGGCTATGAAACTACAAATTCCTACAAAAGAAGATCCAGCATTCTGCCTTAAATTTGTGAGATCGTTTCTTACTATCTATAGAAAGCAGCTAACTCGTCTCTAAAGGCATACTATATATATTTAGGAAACACTCTTATATAGTTGTGGTCACTTTCACTCTAATAAGTGCACACGTAAGTGTAATACAGCCAGACAAAACGGTATATAGTGTGCGGAAAACAATCCAAATAATATCTAGAATATAAGGACATTGCAGGGTATATATAGCTATAATTTAGAGTATAGGACGCCGGAATTAATAGAATAAGCCTTTTAAAGTCAGAAGTGCCCAACATAATACTCTTTATTTATAGTTATAAATATAGCCAAGTTAAATAAAACCTTAGTCTCTTTCTAAATTCCTCCAGCCTTAGACAGAAAAACTTAAGAATATTATTTCTTAACTCCATCTCTTAAATTACTATGTGTCTATAATTAACGCTTTATTATATTATTTTAGCTAATGTCTCTTGCCTTTAATGGACATTTTCCCTTTTTAGGCTTTAAACAGTTCTTTCTTAACTTAGTATCGTTAGCTAAATGTCCATTAGAGAAGCCTTTAATTAAAAGTACTTATAGTAGCTTTAAATTCTTGCTAGACATCCCAGGAGGTACTAGCGTTCACTATTTATGTATAAATAGGGTGATCTCTAGGTCTATATCCGCGCTAGTCTTTAATACATCTAAAAGGAACCTCTAGCTTTAGTTGGTATTTATAGATTGCTTTTAGTTGGTTATTAATACGCCCTAAGAGTTTCATATCTTTAAGAGTGTATGCCATAAGTATGCCACTTTAGAGGCGCAATTGTAGAAGTTGGAGATGTATGTCCTTACTAGGCTTAAAGCAATTAAGTAGTATTATAATATTTACAAGACTATACGTTGTAGCAAAATGGCAAGGCTTGTTCCCTTTCTTATTAAGTGTAGCGGTTAGACTAGAAATAAGGCCGTTAAGCGCTATATTAAGATTGGGGCCGATATAAATAAGAGTAACTGGAGCAAGCATAAAAATAAGACAAGAATGCCCATTAAGAAGACATTCTAGATTTATTCAGACTTAAAATACTATAAAAGCAATCAGGCAGAGCGAAAAGTTATTAGTAGAATTTCCTATCGCTTAAATAATTAGCATTGCTGCTTAACTCGGGGCCGAGCGCTAGAGAGGAGGCGATAATATTAAGGAGGTTTAGGGGATTGAGTAGACCTTAAAAATCAAGTACCCAATTTTAGGCGTTAAATAAAAGACCTTTTTTAGATCAGTCAGATGCTCCCTCAATTATTGCTTGTTATAAGGAGCAAGGTGCATGTTTTATCATCCCGGCCCCATACGCGGCGTAGCGCAGCATGGGCACCAGGCTTGGCATTGCCTCAGGCGTATAAAGCCTCAATCTTTTATTCTTTTACTATAATCTGCACTATTTATGGTTCCTCTAAAGTACCAGAAAATAAAGGTAGAGATAGGTAATTAAAATCAGTTCTCCTAGGATCAAGAGCCTAGGTTGCACAACCTCTCTAACTCCTTTAATAGCGGCGGCAGGTTCTCACTTTTGGAAAGATAGAAATATGCGGAATTATCACCGGTGTTAATGGCGTCAAAATCGCAGCAGAGTCCGGCCGGTACAAGATCCAGCCGTCAGAGCCTCTAAAGACATCTTACAGCCTTCCCAACAGCATTAGAAAGCTTTTAGTGGGCCCCAACACAAAGAATACATAAGCGCCGCAAATGTTAAGAAATTTAGAGAAAGACTATCTCAAGAAATGTTTAAGTATAGTGTATATACGCGGATAACAAGATCAGGTCAAGAACAGAACAGTAGTCAATATAGTACCAAAATTTTTCAGTATTAATAGTGCTAGTATTCTACCCCAGGCAAACAGCCCCTATGGCCATATTAAGAAAATATATGCCAGCAGTAGCCACTAATAGATAGCCTAGACTAGTTTAATAAATAACCATACGTTAACCTATAGTGTAATAGAAAATTTAATTTACCAAGCTACTGTTTTATTTTACCTAACTAATAAACCTTGCCTTCTAGTTCTTTAAGAATGGCGGACTAAGTATCTTTAATAAGCTCTTTATATTCCTTAAGGCATTCTCTAGTAAATATAATATTGCCTAAAGACCTATACTAGTGTCAGCTCTAGTCCATATAAGTACACCTTTAATATACAACGCAACATCTATTATCTTTATCACGATGGTAGATATGTATATTTTTAAAGTATATATAAAGCCAAAGATATCCTGGCCCATATACTTAAATATGGCCCAGTTATAAGCACCTAATTAAGCCGCCTAACTGATCTGTTTATTAAGCTCTTTATAATACTTGCTATAACTTCACAGAGGGAGCTCTAGTGCTATAAATTCGGCATTTATTATGGTTAATATCTAAGCAAGCTTTTCCAATGCTGTATTGAGGGCTTTAAGCGGTTCTATAAGTTTAGGTATAGGGCTTTGGCTTAGAAGGCCTCTAGCTATAAAGTGCAGCGATTGACTTAACTAAAGAGTAGATATTACTAGGTCCGCTAGATTAGAAGTATTTTTTATTAAACCTGTTATTTTATTGCTTGTTATATATTAAGATAGGGTATAACTTGCTAGATTTACCACGTCAAGCTATATATATAAAGCACGCTCTTATCTTTAGTTATCGCATTATTTAGGCCAGACTGCCACAAGAATAAGTTATACTAGATATAGAGATAGCAAATATAGAAGCCGCGAGAATAGCTAGCGGGGTTAAGTAGGGTTATAGTATAAATCTATACCTATTAAGAGCGAATAGGAATGTATATATATAGCGTAAACGATATTCCATAGGCTAGATAATTAAAAGATAGAGCCATCCTAAGAATGCTATAGCTGCAGTATAAATGGACCTTCTATGTACTACTAAGTTGCGATAATAATCAAGTAGCTCTAGGAAGCGATGCCGAAACATAAAGTAGTAGAAGAGTTTATAAAGACATAGGTTATATAATTATGTTTTTTGGGTATAGCTACAGCGAAAACTTGGTAGATATAAAGTAAAAAATGTGTTATAACTACCTACGTGCCATATAAATAATCAAGAGCCCCTTTTATAGCCTATCCCAAGTTGGCCCAATCGGAAAGCCTGCTAGGCGCTACTCCATTATAGCTTAAGGCTAGCATGTGCTAAGGGTCTTACTGCTCTTTGTTATAAAAGGTTTTAAAGGTTATAAATTATGCTGACTTAAACCCTAAATTGGTACTCTTTACCAACGTAATACTTTAATAATAGTAAGGCGCAAGCCTAGGTATATAATTGCCATTACCTAAGTAATCTAGTTAGCTGTTCCCTTGATTTTAGTCATAAAGTGCCTTTTATCATTCTTTAAAAGATTAGAGGACGTTAGTATTGTAAATAATACTATTCTTCTAACTTAGATAAATCGCTAGATAAACTAGTGTGGTCTAAATAGGCGTGTTTAAATAAGAGGATCCTCACGTAAAACTATTATATAGTAGAGCATTATATAACTAAGCGCCCTTTACAGCTAGGCGTTCCCCTTTGTTGATGGTTCTCTTAATCCACTCGCGGGTTTCTTGAGACTGCACAGTATGTTGAAACCATTGTCCCACATTGTTTAAGTAGTCCGTCTTAGCTTAATCGGCTGTAATCTGGATTGACGCTTTAAGACACTTTGAAAACAACGAGGAAAAAAAGGTCGTAAGCTGTAATGCTATATTTTAATAGTTAAAGGTATGACGAATGCTATTATACTAAGTTTGGACTTTCTCTATAACCTTAGGGCTAGCATTACAAATGGGATTGTGGTAGTCTTGATAAGGGTCGTCTAGGTTAGTAACAAAACGCCTAAGACTAACAGCCAACAGCGGGAGGAAAAACCGCGAAAGTAGGATGCTTCGAGGCATTGTATAATAAATTCACTGTTGCTAAAGTGAGAGACGTCTATAAGGAGATTGTTTATATAATCAGTGCATTTATAAATCTCCTAAGTTGGGGAGACACGGCCACTTTAACGTATTTTTACCTTTTTTAGGTATAAATCTAGGCATTTTGATTAGCGTAATCAACACGCGCTTTTAACTGGATGCGCCAGGGTGGTGTATATACTACATACGTTTTCGTAGCGTGTACTTTAAAAGTCTTCTAAAAAGGACACGTTGCCAATAAGTAAGGCCGGTTTAGGTGCCCGTAATAGGGCACCCAGCACTTAATCAAATTTGGTTTAGTGGATAATAAACCCTAGTCTAAAGCGAGTAGCTATAAAAAGCCAGCACTTGGTGTACCTATAATATTAATAAGTACCTATAAGTAGGAGTACCTATAATTACGGGGAACACTTATAATAGAAGGGAGTATCTATAATAGGGAGTACTCCTGATAGTAAGGAGTACCTATAACAATAAGGAGTACCTACAATAATAAGGAGCACCTACGACAATAAAAAGTACCCACGATAAAGGGGAGTGCCTATAAGTGGCAGTGCCTATAGTAACGGGGAGCACCTATAATGTTAGGGAGTACCTACAATGGTAGTTACCTATAATAGTAGGGAGTAACGGGGAGTGCCTACAGTAATATGCCTTTGGCCGGTTTTTAGTGGCCATCTCTAGATGGTTAGCGTTTAGCTTACGTGTTTTACTTGCGGATTTCGTAAAAAAGCATGCTATTTAATTAGTATTTACGTCGCTTTATTTTTATAAATTAGAAAATAGATACTTTAATTATAATATAACTCTTAGCTAAGTTATAGTAATTACTAGAGATCTCTGTAAGAGTCTTTACTATAGTTAATTTTAGGCCATCCCAAGAAGAAATATCCCTTGGGATGCCCCACCTAAACCTATATTATACTAGTCCAGTCTTGGCAAACAATTACCTAGCTCACACAATAGTTCTCCACCTTTATATACTTGGCGGCGTGAGTTAGGCCGGCCTGTAAGTTATTTAGTCCTCTATAAAGAAAAGACTTATCGCTTTCTAATCTAGATGTCTTAGAATTAGCCTTTATTAGCCTACCCTCTTTAACCTAGTTAAAATGTGCTGGCGTTTTCTTAACTAGTGCAGGATAGAACTTTTCCTTTAAAGCAGTTAGTAGTCCATATAGCAATAAAGAGAAGAGGACCTACCAGATCTTATAGGTTTGGAGGCCATAAAGGTTAATCTATAGACGTATAGGTATAAAATCAACCGTTACGCCGTATTAGGATATAGCAATCTACATCATAGTCTCGCTTTAATCTATTAGCCTTTTGTAAAAAGGTCTCCTTTTGCTTTTGAAAATTCTCGTTTGTGGCTCGCTTTGACCTTAGTAGTGACCTTTGCTTTAAACACATTACCATAGTACTAGATAATTAATGGCCTATTGGCGTTTTGTAGGGTAACTAGGGTGCGAGTTAGCTCTAAATTGTATATTAATAAGGTGGGAATGTTAAGAATAAATATAGAATCTACCCCTTAATATTAGCCTAAGTTTTAACTAAAAACAAGATCTTGTTTTAAGAACTAGATCTAATTCTAAAAACCATATTCTAATTTTAAAGGCTATGTCCCAATTCTAGGTCCTAGACGTACTAAATATAACTAAAAAGATATAGTATTAAGCTAATTAGATTATTTTTAGTTCTGGCTTAATTGCGATCCTAAAAACTGGATTTAATGCTAAAGACTAGATCCTAATTCTGGTTTTAGGACATAGGCCAATTAACTACTATAAAAAGGGCGTAATTCTAAAAACTAGATCTGGTTCTAGGAACAGGATCCAGTTTTTAGGAAACAGGTTGATTAACTACTATAAAAAGAGGTTGCCTGTATCTATATTTAATATGTTAGGTTTAGCTCGTTTTAGAATCAGCTACGTAATTAATTATAGGCGCGTGTATAACCAACCCAATAATTAACCTACTCTTGTAGCTACACCTTGCCTAGCGCCTTTAGCATTACTGCATTAGAGCCTCGCTCTATTTAAGCCTTATATATCGCGGAACAAACTAAAGCCAATTAGTTATAGACTAAAAAATGCTGCCTATAGCTTTCTAATAATACTGGAATCCTATATACGCACTATATTTTAGCCTACACAACCAGAGACTACAAACGGTGTCCCCGTACTTTAGGTTATTATAGCTTAGCATTTAACTAAGCCCCGCAAAGCCTTAGTCTGAGCCACGTTAGATTAGCTTAACTTTTCCACGCCTAATCTTTAATCCTTGTGTTCCGCTCGCACCTTGCTTTCTTCCTCACACTTTTCTTCCTTGTTATATTCTTATTTTAAGACGCGCCTAACGTGTCCTTGACCTCCCTGCACTTATTTACTTCTCTACCATTATACCATCCGTTATGTCCTAGCCTCTTTAATATCCCCTCCTCGCCTACCTACCCGCTTGCCACGTCAGTCCTCCTAACGTAGCTCTTGGCGCGTTTGCCCACAATGGCGAATCTCTTTAGATTAGAGATAATCAAAACGAAACCTATTAGGGAAGGGCTGGATAACTTCTATAATTTATTTAACTTAACTTGTTAGGATCTAGGCATCCCTAGCTCTTTGGACTTATTATACTGGATAGGCAATAAAGGTATTTGTTAATTCGTCTATCACAAGTCCCCTCTAATACGCATAGGGCTTAAAAATCTTGTTGTTAACCTTATCCTAGCATTATAAAACCTTCCCACTACTCGACTGCTACCGTCTAGCGCTGGCTGTGGCAATCTTCTCTATAACCTTGTCCGACTTGGCTCCTTGGTTGATTCCGTCGACTTTAATATTAAACAGTTCACCCCTTTCCTAAAAACAGTTCTCAATCGCGAATCCGATAAGGACGTTTGGAGTAATGCTATCGCCACCATAACAAAGTCCACGCCTCCCCCCTGACCGCTACCATTCTACGTTTAAACCCCACATCTACGCAACACAAGCAGCTTCGCCAACTCGTCTAAATATAGGAAATACGTGGATGATGTTTTAAAGGAGGAGCTAGGCCTTCTTTACATGGGGATTCCTAGCTTGTACAAAGCATTCTTTAGGGGAGTGGAAGGTCTTAAAAAGGCAAGCGCTGCCATTTTTAAGAAATGCAAGGAAGGGGACAATCCACTATACACCAAGGGCGGCTAGCGTAACTGGCCTAAAGGCGCAAAAGAACATAGAGTCCTAAAGTGGTTCAACAAGCTAATTATATTATTTCTAGACTTTATAAAGGAGCACGGGTTTGTTCCAAAGGTATAATAAAGACTAGTGGAGCATACTTAGCAGCCCTTATAAGGATCTACGGCCGACCAAAAGCTAGATATCAGCTTTATAGATAATCTAATAGCTAGCAAAAGCTCCTAATGCTATTAGTTGTATATACTTGTGCTAAGAGAGCTAAAGAGTAATCTAAACACTAATATAGCTTCAAAGGCATGGTTCGATTTAGGGAAATATGTAAGAGAAGTCTTTGCTACTTAGGACACTTGTCGCTTTATCCTAGGCTTTACTCTCTATAGATCTATTATGCGTCTATAGGAGTATAACTGGGTAGGAGGCATTGCATCATCACCATTTAATATTAATAAAGACGGACTATAATTTACCTTAGCGATGCTGGAATTTCTCTAGATAAATAAGGAGCAGCTTAGGTTCGACCCTACTATTCTAACATTAGACGGCAAGCGATATATTAAGGTTATATATAATGATTAGACTAAGCGTCTTATCCTTGACAAACCTATAAAGCGGGCACGCTGTATTGCCGGTCAAGCGACTACTTGCTGGAAAGTATACTGTAAGGGGACACCTAAGATACCCCTTATTATTAAAGACTCGTGGCAGTACCCAGAGCGCGAGAAAGAAGGCAAACTGCTACATAAGATATTAAAGAAGGGAGTGGTTAACATAGCCAGGTACTATTACCATAAGACTATTCGCGTAAGTGGACAAGATAATAACATCTTTAATATCCGCAAGGGGCTAGATATTACAAAAGCGATAAACTATAAGCCAGAAGGCCTAATGATGCCTTTAAGACTGGCTGGAGTGCAAGGAAGTATAAGAAAAGGTTAAAGTTCTAGCAGAAAGAGGTCTTCCAGCTACAGCGCCCTATTACCGCCTGGTAAGCGCCCGTGTTCAACCTCTCTAACTAAGCGCCCTACCATATAGAATTACGTGCACTGACGCGTTATTACTAGTGACTATAGGAAGCCTCTTTACAAGGCAAGCTCTCAGGCTGCAATGCTTGCTGCACTAGAGGGTAGCATTAAAGGATATGAGTCTTTATATACGCGGGCCGGTATTATCTAATGCGACATTTTAATAGGCAACCTTATAATAAACAAGGAAGACGACAATCCTTCTTGGCCGGCATTCTTAATTGACTTTGATCTTGCGATCAAAAAGCAGCGGGAAGGGCCTTTAGGAGCGCAGGGCAAGACTAGCACAAGAGCGTTTATAGCGATTAGAGTGCTCCTAGGCAAGATATACTCAGCTTGGCATAATTTTAAGTCGTTCTTTTAGATGCTATTCTGGATCTGCATTCACTATAATAGGCTAGGTAAAGACATTGGGCCAATAGAGTTCAAGTATTGGAACTATAAGAGTGATAAAAAGTTGGCAGGTTTAAAAAAGAGTGTTATAGATAACGAAGGGGATTTTCTTAAGAGTGTAGATAATAACTTTTTACCATACTATTAGCTACTAATCCCTTGGGTTAACAGATTGCGGAAGGTAGTATTTCTAGGCAGTGGGAGGCAAAAGGGAAATGATAAAAAACTTCCTTCTTAAATAAAGGAGGTGCTTTAGAAAGCAAGGAAGGATCTAAAGGTGCTTACAGAGTAAATAGAATAATATTTTATTACTCTTCTACTGCACGAGTGAAGTTTTGCGGAGATTCGGGCGGCTGAGGCTAGGCAGCAACCTTTGGTTAAAACGCATATAAAACAGCGTAGGGCGAGTTGCCTAGGCTAAATAAACCCAGAAAAGTGGATAACCTAATCTTCCGCTAGATCGTTAGGTCCCCACACCCTACTATTCTATATAGGCTTTATGCTTCTATAAAACACGTAATCCACTCTCTAGCCTATTAGAAGCTGCCTTATACCACCTAAGTAGAGGCTATAGAAAAATTAATCCCTTGCTTTAACCAATCCCCTACTCTAACTAATCCCCTACTTAAATAAATCCCCTGCGGGAGCTAATACCTACGTGTTTTGCCGCCCTATGGGAACCAGTCCCCTACTCTAATAAATCCCCTATGGGATTTAGTCCCCTACTCTAATAAATCCCCTACAGGATCCACTCCCCTATGGGATCTACTCCCCTATAGTAATAAATCCCCTACAGTAACAAATCCCCTGCGCTAATAAATCCCCTACGGGTGCCAATACCTATGTATTTTACCGCCCTATAGGAACCAATCCCCTGCGGCTTATATTCCCGTACGGCTTTTGCTCCCCTATGGGAGCCAATAGCTATGTTTTCCTCTCCTGCACGGGAACCAATGCCCTGCGGCTTCTATTCTCCTATTCCTAGATCTACCAGCAATTCGCCTACATAGTTTTTAATTTTATCCATATAGTATAAACAGCTATAAATATAATAATCTACTATATTTTAATCCTATATTAAAATTTAATTACCTAGATTTTATATCCTATTTCCTATAATATCCTATATGGAATAATTTAATAAAAAATCTTATAGAAACTGGAATTTATATTCCATTTTAAAAATATATTTATAAAAGATAATGTTTTATACAGGATTTTTACTAAAATTCTCTTTTTATATCTAGCTTTTAAATACCTCTTTTGATATCCTCCTATATGGGAAAAGTGGCTAAAAAAATAATACTTTTAATATTTTCTATCCCATACAGAACTTTATTTAAAACTGTTTAAAATTACTAGCTTTTCTTTTCTTATTTTCTACGCCATCCTATATAGATAGTATATTTGGGAAAATAATAAAGTTCTAGTTTCTCTATCTTATTTTTAATGGAAACCCACTTACGTAACCAACTCTATCTAGTGATATTGGATTCCACGTTTTAAAATTAAGGCTATATATCTATATTACGTTAAAGCTATATAACGCAAAGTTATTGGGATATATATATATATATATTACTAGCCAATAAACAGTATAGTTAAGTAACGTACTGCCTCCAACTATTAACAAGTATAAATAGGAAAAAAGAAGAAAAGAAAAAGATAGCTAAATCCCAAACGTATATCTGCCTACGCGCTAAAAAGGTATGCATTCTATAGACCCCCAATACCCCGGTAAATTTAAGAGAGCTAAGTGTAGGACTGTATATTGTTAAACTTACCTCCTCCTATAAAATCACGCTGAAATTCTACGTTCGCACTAATAGCGAATTCTAGATATAATAAGGACACTTACGTCTCTTTATGGCTAGCCAATGCTTGAGCTATAAAAACAGCATTTTTAATCTAGATCGGAAAATCAATTAGCTTGGCTTTACTATAGACGCAAAGCCTCTTACCTCTTGGCCATTAAGATCCTTCCCTACTAGAATATTAAGGTCCTTTTCCGTGAAATCTGCGGCTCCTTTCGTTGTGCTTACCTTGTTGAGGAAACTCCTCTAAACTACCTCTCGAGCGTTCCGATCTAATGGACTGTACTAGAGCGCGAGGTGTATTCTGCTTGTAATAGCTTTATCAATCGTCTTTACCCGGTTAGTTGTGAGAAACAAGATTCCTTTATAGTATTTAAGCTTGCGCAAGAATACACAAATAAGGGCATTGTAATAGATATCACTAGTAGCACGCTGTTCCATAAACACGTCCGCCTTATTAAGGAGCAGAGTGGCTTTCCAGTAAGTTACTATCTTAAAGATATAAGAAAGCCTCTCCTTAAGTACATCCGCGGTCGTGCCTAATTCTCTAGCAGAGATCTACTTAGTTAGAAAAAGCCGCAATTATAAGGAAATGGAGATGTATGACGTAAAGTGGTCGCCTAAGGTATTCTAATATTGCCTCTACTGTTAAGGTCTTACCAACACCAGGCGGCCCACTAATTTGCCTATCTTAGTAGATAATGGTGTAACTGATATTGTAAGAGAGGGTATAATAATATACTATAAAAGGGTAACGAGTCCGCGCCCTTTGCCCAATACAAAGTTATTTAAGATAGGGTGAGAGTCCTAAGATAAGTAGGTTTTATTAAGAGCTTAAATAATCTCCTTCTGCTAAGTAGAAATCCTAAGGTTATTAAAGAAAAAAGGGTTCCACGTGATATTGCTAATATTAGTAACTACGAACTCAACTATAACGCGTTAGTAAATGCCGCTTATATATAAGTAAAGATGACGTATGCTAGAGCTTGTCACCTAAACTAAAACCTAGCACAGTTAGGCTGCTAATTAGGAAATCTTGATCCTTTATTTTAGTTAGATTTACATCTATCCTTTTAATTTAGTCTTTCCTTTTATTTGAGCTCTCCGCAGAATTATAGATGGCCCACAAGTCTAGTATTTCTGGCGACTTGTTAATTTGTGGTCTAGCGTAATTAGGGTTAATTTGCCGGAAATACGCCGTATTAACTATAATTCGGCTCTTAACAGAGACTTTGATCCTATTGCCGTCTTTATCCTTATAGAAGGCAGTCCCTTGGTACTAGCGGTAGTGGACGCCTCTTAAGTTATTAAACGTTTGACTATATCTAATCAGCCATACTCTGATCTCGCTTGATTTTCTATAATACTCCAGAGAAAATACCTAAAGGAAGTCTATCCGTTTTGTTTTGCGGAACTTCTTAATAGTAAGCTTGAGGGCGGCTTCTCTAAATACTTTCCCATTGAAATTGAAGTAGCGACAGTCTAGATGGAAGTACTTAGCTCCGTCCGGTCTTGCTTTCTCCTCACTATAATTATACTTAACGCATCTTGGTTTGCCGGTACTAGGACAGGTAGTATAGACCTCTAAGTTCGGCTTAAAGAGAGCCTAGAGTAGATTATACGTGATTTTATGGTTCTTAAAAAGGGGTTTGAGGCGTTCGGTTATAGATATATAGGTAGTTTTGATAAAGCTAATTAAGAGGTCTAGATGTTCCAAATATACTTTTTTCTTAGAGTCGACGTTTGTGCTACTTTGATACAATTCCAGTTCTGGGAGAAAATTATATAGGACGTTCTGTTTGACCTATGCGCAGTGTAAGCCGGCGAGTTTTAATAGCGGAGATTTTCCGTACCAAAGGCTTATTCTCTTTTAGGCAGATTCCGCGGATATCTTTAAAGACCTTCCTTAGAACGTCTCGCAACCCCTTAGACTTAATATTGACGTAAGATATAGAGTCTTTGGTTTTCTTATCTATAATTCATCTTTAGTAATTGAAGGCACTTGTAAAGAGTGTTATACCTACCGATTTGAATACGATTAACAAACACATATTGGTCCAGTTTATTAACCTCTCCTATTAGGGCCACTGGCTTAGCAATCTTATACTAATAAGCTTTCTCATCCCAACTATAAAGAAATAGTGTCAGTAGGACTATATATGCACAACTATAAAGACATACACTTTATTTACCGTCTTGTACTCCAACCTGGAGGCTCGCGATATCGCTTTAGTTTTAGGGTTTTCTAAGGCTAGTAGCTCGACAACTAGGCCTCCTAGGGTAGAGGTAGAGGTAGACAACGTATTTATTACTATAGCTACCTTTAGCAGCTCTAGGAATTGTAGAGCATGCTAGATAGTAAGGGGCTGCTAAGCTAGTAGTAGAGTAGGGCTGCTCAAAAGAGTGTTTAAGGTCTTTAATACGGACTACATGTTGCAACAAGGTAGTTTGAAATATAAGCTTAGAGTAGAAGTTAAGAGCGGAGGTCAATAATACCAATCTCTAAAGGGCACTCTACCCATTCTTATACCTTTCAATCTATTACCACTGCGCCGCAAATATTTACTATGCCCCTTTTAAGCTATATAACCTTTCCGTATCGATCCTAGGAGACGCTAGAGCATATATATTGATATTGTTGCAACGTGGCTCAGACTATAGGCATGTTACTACCGTGCATGCGAAGAGATCGCTATATACTAGGGATCGCGGCTCTGATCCTAAAGGGGTAAATTGCTGTTTAAATCAACAACGGAAGCCAGGGAGCTAGTTCAGGAGTTCTAACGAATAAGATTCGAGTATTCCTTTTATCTAGCTTGGCCTCTGTACGCCTGGTGTGTCATAGCGGAATAGAGATACTTTAAAGGAAGTGCAGATAGTGTCGATATGCAACGGCTTGCAGGATAAGGTTTGGAGTTTAATTGTTTGCTAAGTTGCGGCTATTTTCCAACAGGGCTCTAACCAGGTTCTAACCGGGTTCCAACCGGATTCCAACCGGACTCCAACCGGACTTCAACCAAACTTTAACCAGACTTCAAATAGACTCCAGCTTTTTACACCCGCAGGAGGCATATAGGAGAGCCAGCAATATACTTGGCGTAAGGCGTTTCCCTAGCTCATAGATTCAAGCAGATAATCTTGCAATAAAATCCACGTAAATACTTTCCGCTTCACTCCCCTCTCTATTATATACATTAAGCAGGGCGCAGTGCAGATATCTAGACGTTAGTCTATGGCAATAAGTGTTTAGACCGGGTCACATATCGCTCTCGCCCCTCCAACCACTTAGGCTAGCGTGGTTTTTTGGTCAGGCGTCAAACGCCTATTACCCAAAAATGTTTTGGCTGATGCAGTCACTCTTAACAACAATGTCGTCACCTTATTGCCGTTTTATTAAAGCCCCTCTTACTAAACTTTGTATGTTCTTTAAATTTTCCTTAGAGACATCTATAGAACGTCTTTAACATTTATAGGAAGCTCACCGGAATTCTCACTCAGTTTCTCGGTTTCTCAGTTTCTCTTTATCTTTACAAGCCTGCGACACGACTACCCTCCTCTCAACCTTGTACATTGCTAGTATAATAGCTCCATCAGTTATCACCACGATCTGCCCTTAGGCTCAGCTAACGGCATATACATATCACGCGACAGAGACACCGATCACAACTCACTTTAATCATCGTGGATTACTATGCCATAGCCAGCACAATTAGGAAAACCAGAGTTAAAGATAATTCGGAAGACGCGCTCATAAGGGAGTGTAAGAAAGAGGTAGAAAACTCCCTAGGCCTATAATAGTGGGATCTAACTACAGCTTTAGACCAATTGCGGTGACTGCGAGGTGCCTAACTGGATAAAGCCGGACGGTACACGAACTAACCCCCCAAATAACACTGTTGCCATCATTATCAATATGCGAAACAACGTCGGAGCAGTCCTGATCCATAAAAGGCGGGATAGCAAATATAAAGGCAGTGTTAGGACAGAGGACCAAGGATACATAGTAATGGTTCCTTAGAGTAATAATTGGTATTACTATAGTATAGGATCTACTAGGCTGGCGTATATTAAGAAGAAGTAGGATATGTTTTGGACCCATTACATTATTTACCGACGCTGTGCAGCGAAATGGTCGCTAAGCTCCCTTAAAATAGGAATCGTAATAAATGGCACAGACTCTACTCTGTATATATTTGTCAAGTATATCTAGCCTCTAAGGTAATCGGATATAACCACGCCTTAAGCGTCGGCAACCATAAGCTCGTAGACATCCCCCGTAAGTGACGCCGGCTATACTGGCGGGGGATCCGGAGGGGTTTCTAGAGTGATTAAGCGATAGAACCTCAAGAGCATTATAGTCTTCCACACCTTTTATAGAGTATTCCTTAACCACATCCCTAAGGACATCGCACTAATAGGCGCTCTCATACCCTTTAAATTCCGAAGGAAGTAAGAGCCTATTACAATCCCTTATACTGGCGACTAAAGATTGCCCTAGGCCGACGGCGCAAAGCATAACTATTTCGCGGCCACCAACCCTTTCGGCCTGCCTTAAAAACTGTCAATAATAATTCTGTCTTTCCGCGGTCTTCGAAGCACCCTCTAGTAGCTTTGCCAATAATGCAAAGGCGTGTTAGATACGCTTCCCTTCATTTAGCTTCACACCTTCTCGACATACAATCAATCTAGAGGCCTCAAGCAGCTTCTCTGTTGCCGCAGCGATGGTTAATGGTGTATGGCGAGATATTTTTGGCTGCTTGGGGCCAGATTCCATAATTGCTCGTGGCTAAAGGGCTATAACATAAACAGTAATATCACAGAGAGTGTTGGAAGTTGGTTAGAAATTGGTTGGGAGTTTGACGGTATTTATACCAAGTAGCCCCGCAGCGGCTATGGCATTGTAGATGCCTGCGCATCGCCCCAATTGGTTCCTGTTTGTTGGAACTTTGTTAGAAATTTGTTGGAACTTTACTAGAGTTAGTGGGGTAACTGGCTGGCTAAAAAGGGGCTTCCGATAACATACAGCACGCTAGTTCGTGGAGAGCGATGCGCTGCATTAATTTGCGAGTGCAAAATGCAAACGACAATAGCGGCTGCGGAGGAGAGCCATAACGTGGCAGAAGCACCTCGCTAGAAGAAGCTAATTAAGACCATCCTCTGCTATAATGGGCGATCCGTACTATTAACTCCACCAAACCCGCGCCAAGGCGCTACAGACTTCAATGTCGCAAGGCAATTCTCTGCGCTTTAGGAAAGGTTCAGATATACCATATTCTTAGCTCCTTCTGATCTTTGAGGATGAACGACTACATACGTCTAGTTTGGGGCTATCCCCTTAGAGAGCAGAAGAAAATCAGCAAAGTTACATCACTATAGTGGATCGCTTCATTAGTAATGCTCAGGTTTGCGCATTAGATAGATTTAGTAACGTCCGCTTCTAGAAGATCGCGCGCACAGATTTGCAGGCAACGAATATCTGCATACGGCCGTTTTGGGATAATCATATCTTTTAATAAGGAGCGGTATCTTTACCTAGCAGACCTGTTGCTTGCTGTTGCTTAGAGTGATAGTGAAATGCCGCAAAGACCGTATAAAAGGATAAGTCTCCCCATCGCCTAGTCTTCTCATACAATCTACTCTTCCTTCTAAACGAGAGCTTCTTGCTGAATCTAGCTGCACTTGTCGTTAACTACACAATATATCACTACTACGACCACTCCTTTTACTACAGTGAATGCAGGGCACCGGCTCGGCATATTCAATCAGTACGCAGCTAGGATAAATGCCAGAGAGCTAAAGCCAATAGGCACTTCTGCCCCGATGCGTCACCAGCCAAAGGTCAAAACGGTAAAGTAATTGTAATGGGATCATCAAGGAAAGTGGGCAAATGTCCCCAGTGTCTGCCTCAATTAAAGGTGAGTGTGAATTAAAAAAAAAAACTTAGATCTCTGCTAATAATACAAGAACACTACTACCTAGCCTCATTATTTGCGATTTCTTACCCAGAACATAACAGGGAGCAGAGGAATAAGAGTAAGGGCTATTAGAAGTACAGTAGAATAAAGAATAATAGAGATGTCAATTTGCGCGATAAGTCTTAACTAGACAGTAACTGGAAGTTATTAGTACTAAATACCTCACCAACTAAAAATCATACCTTCAGCCTATACATCCTCTAGCAATTTGTCTACACTTGCATAGTCTTAGGCCCAGCACTTAGCAATGATATCGTTAAACACAGCTAGAGCGGCTAGGTTTGGAAACTTTCCCTTAATATATGCATCACATATTTCTTGGTCTGAAAGCTCCTTATATAGCTTTGATCCTGTCATTATCTCATAAAAGGTAGAGCCAAGAGCAAACACCTCACTTCTTATAGAGATTCCTTTGATCTTAGGGTGCTCATGACTGGTCTCATAACAGATAAGAGGGGCTTGACCATCAATCGATGACCCAGCAAAGTCGCCAAGCTTCGCATTAAGCTCTTTATCAAGGAAGACGTTATTACAAGAAATATCCCCATGCAGCACCTATTTGGAGTAGATAAAAGCGATCGAAGCTGTGATCTATTAAATCCAGCGAAGTTGTAGTGGCAGCAGAACCGGCTTGGCTTGTTTCGCAAAGTACTGTCTTATAGAACCATTGCAGGCATACTATAGGATAAGGGCATCCTCTAGGCTCCCATAAAATCGAAGAATACCATCGTGATGTTGTCCAAGGCGTTGGTAGATGCACTTTTCCCTCTCAATAAACGGCAGCTCAGTAGGCCGGGCGAACTTTATAACAGCATCAAGACGAGCGACTAGTGCCGTAATTCCAACGCCCACTATATCTTGGCCGTTCAAACCATATGGGTAACGAATAGTATAGTCTATCGGAGGCATCTGCAATGGTCGTGATACCTGTATATACATGTGTTAGAAACAAATGGGGAGGGATTCTAATTCTCCTTACTTTACAATTCGGGCGCTCGCATAAGAGACGAAGGTGTAGACTCGGAATTATCCTTAATCAGGTAAGGCATGCGCCGAGACTCTAGAATGCACAATCGAGGTAGGGAGAACGGAGGGAAGTTGAGCGAGAATTCGGCCTATGCGTAATAGCCCTTGCCAAGCCTCTCACGTGCAACTTGGTGAGGGCCTAACGATACGCCATAACAAAAGCGACAACTATGGAATCCCGAGCTTTCAGCCAATAAACGGTGGAATCTAAAAATTGGACGAAATCATGTCACCAGAAGAAGACGGCACCGTCTAATCACTTATCTGGCCCAGACTCGCGAAGTCACAGTTAAACTTATCGCTGGTGAGCGCAGTGCTTTGGTCGGACGCATGCGTGGATGAAATTGAAGGGGAATGGTGAGACCGCTGGAGATGATGCTTCGCAGCACGCTTTGTCTTTGATTGACTAATGATGGGGGTTGGCAATCCTCGTCGCCCTACACACCCGCGGGCCTCGTTACCCTCGTCGCTATCACTGCTGTCACCGTCCCCAGAGTCGTCATCATCCGTATCGTCACTGTCATCACTTCCGTCGTTGTAGTTCTCGGCCTTGCCTTCGTCCATAACGTTCTCGCCGTCCTCATTATCGCTTTCTTCAGCTAAGCCGTTGACAAGATCGCCCAGAATATAATTACAACTGTCATTAGCCCCATCTTCTAGTGGTCCAGTATCGCGAGGAGACATATAGTTCCCACACCACCTTCTCGCACTGCCCTTCAAAGCATACGACGCCGCAGTGTCACAGAACTTGTAGACGATAAACATTCCACGAAAACCCCGCAGAAGCCGCCGAAGATCCGAGTCTCCTACAAGCCCTACGAGCGACGTCAGAGAAAGGGAGGAAATTCTGAAAGACATAGCGGAGTTTGCTGCTGAAAAAGAGCGGCGTTCGCGGATAACGCCTAAAGAAAAGATTGCGGAGAATGGGTTACGCTTGCGACGTCAACTCGAGAGTGAACCCGCATTAACGGTCCTATTACAGCCAACTCCACCTAGATACATGGCACGAGCACGATGTCAAGCAGATTACTGTTCCTTCGCAAAGAAAGCAGGAAGTAGGGAGGTTGAGATTAAGGATAAATATCAAATCGTGCTCGATACATAGCCACAGGAGTATTTCCACGTATCCTATCTTGAAAAAATGCTCGACTTGCCTTCGCTCGCCCCTACACGCTTTAGACTTGATATAGATTGTTACCGGTGGAATCAAGATTGGCCTTGGATATAGGGTTTAATATTGCGGAAATAGTTTAAACATAGTAGCTGCATTAACCTACGCAAGATTGCGGGGTATATCAAGGCCCATAAAAGGTACAAAAAGGAAGATGGTAATTACGATACAGCTTGGATTAAAAGGGAACTGGCGCACCAGCGCGAATGCAATGACAAAGAGGGAGGGTGTAAATGCCCTCCGCCACCAGAAGCACTAGTAGAACCATTCCTAAAGGAGTACCAAACGAACAAAGGCGACGTATATCCCCTCTCTAAGGTACTGCGACATTGGTATATGGAAAGGCTAGTGTTAGTAATCTAGGTTAATAGTCTTCTAAGCCTAGGCTTTTCTTTGGTGTTTTTAGAGCGGGAGGAGAACTTTTGTTAAGCAGAGCTGGTGTCTGATTGGCATTAAGGCTGTTATTTCCAATCTAAATGCTTTTAATTATTTTAACTCCCTATACTCCGTTCTAACCAGCCACGTATAAAAAGAATAGGATGAGTATATTAAGAAGATTGCAGGCCAGGTCTCTAAATTTTCTATAACATTATGAAACTTCGCCGCTCTAGATAAAATTGGATAATAAAGAGATTCTAAAGACTAACTCTTTTAGGGAGAATGGAATCATTTCTTGATGTTAGCACGGTGTGTATAATTCTATAGACGAAATAGCAAGGGAATCCAGCAGCAAATAGGATAAAGTACTATGGTTATAATAAACCTCACTCCGTAAAAATGGTTTGGGAGATCCTAAGGATATTGCAGCGGCCTTAACAAATCACTTCCCTTGTAATATATGCTAGTACACCTATACTGCACCCGGCGTCTGATCTGGGAAGCGACCAAATATATCGTCCCACTTTATACCCATCTTGTTCTTATATGTGAGTAAGCGCCGATTATCTAACTCCAGCTACGGCCGACGTGTTTGGACTTATACGCGCCTATACTCTCTATAGAGCCGCCCGTTGTTAGCGGCAGTGCTAGTATTAGAATCACTACCGCCTAAGCTTTTGCTGCCTAAGCTTTAGCTGCCATTCCCAAAATTGTTATCTCTATTGTTGTTGTTCTTGTCGTCATCTGGACTAACAGCATTATTATTAGCACCTTTGCCGTGCGGACTACGCGTACCAGTTTTACTGGCGGTATAGTTACTACTTTACTGCGTTAAGCTCGGACTGGCGTATATATTTAGCGCATTGTTATACCGATAGCCTACTAATAGCTATAAATCTAACGTTAACTGCGTTATGTAGATAAGTTGCCCTGCGTTACTAAGCAAGTTACGTATAATTGTTAACGGTTTTAAAGACAACTTTAACGTTATCTTATTTTAATGGACAATTGCTATTACTAATGTTATGCATTCTGGCACCTGGTAAAGGGTAATATTGGTTAGCCAATAGTCTGCATAGTCGCTCTATCTATAGTTAATGGTGCAGTTATATACTACCTTCGCTCTTGGAGAGGATATTTAAAGGGAGGTAGACTAAGTTACAATATCTACTTTAGATCTAGAGTGGCGGCGTACTAGTAATAACTTTAGATGTTATAATGTTCTTATAGGCCTTGTGCTCCCATTAAGCTATTTAAGACTTGTTCCTATTGGACCGCGCCGCTTATCCTAGAATAGACGATTGCTATATTTATGTTACTATAAAGTTGCTACACTAGCCCTACGGGACACCTCCTAGCCGCTATTAGGGTTGTCCTCGCCGCTCTCCCTAATCTTACCATTGCTGCTATTACTTTTATCTTTACTTACATATATATCCTCACTGACGTGTCAATCGCCCTCTGTTCGTCTATATGGAGAGACTAATTGTCTTAAGGGCTCTAGCGGCCCCATATCTAGCCTATGCCCTTAGTGTTTACTATCCCCACTATTTACTAAATTAAGGATGTCGCTTTGAGGTAAGTTTAGGATATTAGCGTTATTGTCTTTGTTGCCACCGTCTAGGTTACTAGTATTTGGATTATTACTAGTTCTAAGAGGCAAAATTAGGCTGCCGCGGCCCAGCAGCGGCGTTAACTTTGGTGTGCATATAGGACTAGATATAAGGCTCTCTGCTTATAGCTAGGCCGACCTCCGCCGCTTTAATAAATAAAAGTCTTCTATAGCCGGTTCCAAGGTTAAGTCCAGCACTTCTATGGAGGAGATAGCCATATTGGCGGATAAAGTGCGCTTCCGCTTATATATTATAGATAGCCGACTTGCCATACCTAGATCCTTATAGAGAGGTTCGTCCCGCTCTAGCAGACTATCTTTAAATATGTTAAAATAGGGACTCTGTAAGTCTGTAGGAAGATTACTTACTATTATATACACCTCTAGTATTCTCTATAGAGGGGGCGTGTATACTAGCTGCGTCTAGACCGTTATCCTAATATTCTAGCAACCTGCCACCGGATTGGATATCCCCTATACTATAGCTTGCTCTAACTGCGTCGTCCTTTAGAAATAAAGGAAATTCTATTATTAATTAGTAAATAAGAGCCGCAATACCATTAATATATCTACCTAGACTGCTTCTATTGAACAACCTATTTATGGCTAAGTTTATTTCCTTAACGCCTATAGCCTGGTTAGCCCCTTCCTAGCTAGGCTGGTAACTCTATGGTATCTATGAAGGAACGGGGCCAAGACTACCTTTGCTATCTATATATATATATTAGCTAATATCTATTATCTTATACCGTTTAAGACGTAGATAATACCTTAATATAGCGAACCTAAAGGATTAATAGCTCTTACTGGAGCCAGTAGTCCCAGATCTGGAGAACGCAACACTTTAGAGTCTAGTAGATTGGCTAAGAAGTCATTAATATTGGCCCACTCTCTATTATATTTAGGGGAGCCAGCTTCGCCAAGGTTAGGTTCTATTATTTTAGGCTTTGCCTTGGGCTTAGCCTTAGATTTCGTCTTAGGCTTGAGTATTAGAGGAATGTAAAGAATATATTTTATAAGAGGAAGTAAAGGGGTAAGTAAAAGAGTGCTAAAAGAGGAGGCTATTTTGCTACTAAGATCTGCTGGCTTCTCTAGTTATAAGGATAGGAGCTAGTCTAGATATTAAAATATATGGCTACCTCTCTAAGCTAAGGAGTGCCACTTTATATACCACTACCGACAACGCCGTCTAAGGTAGGATTATAAGGAACCCGTATAAATGCCATATCCTAGCGCATAAGCTTAGTTGTAGGGGGCAGTGCAAGTAAGCTGCCTGCATTAGGGGGAGTAAGGACCGGCTTGAAGTCCCGTCGCCCTTGGCGTCTCCGAGACGATCGCATATTATACTTACACGGCTCCCTAAGCAATTGGCCAGCAAATATCGTAAGAAACCCTCCAGACCGTTCTCCGTATCTTAGTATGCCCATCTACGTTATAACCTGCTGTCCGTATCTTTTAGCTAATTAAGGATCTATATCACTTTAAACAAAACCGCCAATTATTAGCTAATTCTTTGATTATTGGCCAACCCCTTATATAGGATAAGGCTATGTTGGATAACGCATTAATAACTAATTCTCGCCGGCATTGCCCTATACTGGTTAGACAGTTGGCTTAGAGGGCTCTGTTTATATTTTATAGCACGCCCAACGCTATCGCCAAGCTATTATTGGCCAACTTCCAGGCACTAGCTCCCTACTGGTTGCATTATAACGTTATAACCACGCTAGACACTTTATACGAGGCGGAGCATCCTGTAGGGGCTATAATGGCAATATAAAGGTTATAAGAACGAAATTAATGCCTTATACTAGTGACTTGCCGCGTTATTACTAAGGGATCCAGCCCTAGCGGGACACGGATAATGGAGCGCGGATTAGCTAGCGTATTCTACTAAAGGGCCGAAGTTAGAGAGTGTAATATAAGGTGATTAGAGCTAAGATAATGGCATAAGCGCTATATATTCTTTAGCTAAAACATATATTAGGCAGTGCGCAGCGAATACTATTAGTAACCCTAAGGTGGAGAACAAGTTCCTAAACGCATAGGCTAGCATTAACTATGTAATTGGTAGAAGGTATCGCCACTTTAACCATAGCCGTAACTCGCCCGAGAGGAGAGAGTAAAAGTTAATAAAAGAAGGATAGGGAGAGTGTGTAAGAGAGAAGGAGAGGTGTCTATAAACTACTTATGGGGATGAGTCCGGAAGCGGCTTCTCTAGTAGCGGCTTAGGGTACCTAGAAGCAGACAGCACAGTGTATATAGAAACAAGACAATAGGGAGGAGTGGATTAACGGAAGCAGAGTCAGGGATAGTGCATATACTACAGCAGAGTTTAAAAAAAAAAAAGCCTCACAATAGATGATTGGGGCGCAATGGAGGGGGCGGCTAAAAGGGGGCGGCTGGGACGGGCGGAAGAAGAGCGAGGGGGAAAATGGATAGAGTAGAGAGAAAAAGGTAAAAAGGATAGAGGATAAAAGACGGCAAAAGGAGGGCCTTTTATAGTGGTCGTCGAGGAAGATTGCCAGTTAGGGTATAGCGCGAAAGTCGTAAGCGAGGCGTGGATTACCTAAATGGGGAGCCTCTATTTCCTAATACAGGCTTGCCGTCGGATTGTTTACTCTAGTTTACTATTCTATAGTTTATAACTCTATATTTATTAATATATATTCTACGTCTTATATAACTATAGAACTCTATTTTACCCTTTTTTAGCTTATTCCCTTTAATAGATCCTATTATTAATCTTTATTAATTAATCTATTAAGTCTTTTAGACTTTCTATATCTTCTATTAGGATAATTATATCCTAAACTTTTACCTTAAGTCCCTATTTATACTATGCTATAAGCGCCTTATTATTCCATTTAACTTATATTATAAATATTTAAAACTATATTATATACTTAATTACTAAAGTACGTTATACTAAACTTTAGAGTTTTCTTTCTACTATAGTTAGCGCCTTAGGGTCTCTAAATATCTATATTAACTATTCTATAAACCTATTTTAACTTAAGAGTATATACTAAATATCTTAGTTAGTAGTTAATATACTATTAACTTATATTTCTATAAGGTAAGATTTAAACCACTTAAGTGCTCTCCCTATTAAGAACAGTCCTATATATACTACTTAATCTATAATTATTACTAGTTTCGCTCCTTTTTATATAACCTTAAAGTACATCTATATTAGAAACCCCTTAAGTTTTAACTTTTCTCCTAAGAATTGTTTAATTAAAGGTAACTTAACCTTAGCTACTCTAATACTATTAATCCTATCTTTAAATACTTTGTTATTACTTTATAGCTAGTTAACTATTTCTTATAACTATTTAACTATAACTAGTTATAAATTAGTGTTTCTTATACTAGTGTCCCTACTAGTACCTAAGGTAGTTACTGCTGTTAATATTAATATAACTAGTACTTTTAGTAGCATATTATTTAACTTATTAATATTATAACTAGGTAGTAAATATATAACGGAACCTTATAGCAGAAACTATAGTGGGTTTATTAATAGGCTAGGTATATAAATATTTAAATAAAGTTAATAATATAATAGTATAGGATAATAACTAGTAGAGTAGTTGCCTAATAGATTAACTCTAATTATATTTTAAGATTTACTATAAAAAAGGAACTATCTAGGTAGGGACTAAGGTCCTTTAAATACACAACTATACTTCTATAAAATCCTCCTTATATATAAGGTATATAAGATATATATTATACATAGGCGTATACTATATATCCTATATATTATACATAGGCGTATACTATATATCCTATATATTATACATAGGCGTATACTATATATCCTATATATACTATATATAATATTATATAACTTACTTACTACTTTCCATTATATGGTTCCACTAGCTCTATTTTAGACTATACCTATATTAACTAACTAGCTTCCTCTAACTCCTCTCTTAGTAGTTATAGCATTGTACTTAAAGCGTCTGTAATATTTTTAGGAGTTTAAAATAAGGGTTAAATAGATAAATTATATATAGCGATATACTAATATCTCTCTAAACCCCTTCTAGGACAAGCCCTTATAATCTCCCTCTACTATAAGATAATAGAAATTAGGGGCCGACTATAAGAGGGGGGGGGTAATATAAGGGATATTATTGCGGTCACCTTAGGTTACCCTTAGAATAACCCACAAACACCCCTTAAATAGCCGTTAGTTATATACTAGAGGCACATGTCTATAGTATATAGTCTCTCCAATTCTAGAGGCCTTACCTTCTTAAGGATTTATCTCCTTTATAATCTATCCTATCTCTATAATTGTGCCTTATAGCTACCTATCTACTAAGTCCCCTTATAATAAGGTAGTAATAAGGAGGGTAGGGAGGACAAAGAAGGAAAGTTCTTTAGCCTCTCTATATATAATAGGACTAGCCTAGTTATTATAGGAATATCTTAGTAAAACACTTAACAGATAAATTCTAACGCTTTAATTAAATTCTACTAAATTTTATTAACTTTATTAACTCCTTCTAAGTTTTAATAGATTAATTAAATTTTACTAAAGTCCGTTAACGACCGCGTGTGTATATATATACGTATTAACCACTAAGACCCCTAACTATTTAATTATAGAATTCTTTTATTATTCCTTTCTCTTCTTTATATAATGTCTTATTCGCTATAAAAGCTATATGCCCTTAAATTTAGATAGAATTTATATTGGTTTTTTTTTAAATCTTCTCTAAAGTCTCTTTGCGCCCTAATACTATATTATGTTAAAATAACTATTATTAAAATGGCAAACGAACCCAAATCCCCTTTAATAACTATAAGTATTATAACCCTAATTAGGGAATAGTTAACTATAATATAATAGTCCTTTATAGATACCTTAGCTTAGTAGCCGTTATAAAGTAAGTATAAGCAATGATAATATATAGCGAAGTAGATATTATTAAGCTATGTATATAAACTGTATAAGATCGGACCCCTAGTACTTAGTGTAACCGACTACCAGTACTATACCAAAATAGTACTTTGTTTTATCTTATAACTTACTACCCTGTCTTTTATTATCGCATATCTTACTACTTATTTCTATTACCTATTTATTACCTATTACTAACTAAGTAGCAATGTTGACCTGGTAGCTAATTAGGTAATAGTTATAAATCATTATTAGTGTCTCTGTTAACCTTTACCACTTATTTTATATATATAGTACACCTAATTTCTATAGATTTATAATTAAGTCGTTTATTTAATTCTCTTATACTGTAAAGCTTATAGTTATAACTCTGGATTATACTACCTACTAACCAATTAAATACTACCTTATTTAAGAAGTTACTACTTCTACTACCTTTATAAGTGTCTTGAACTTCTTTACCTATTAAATAAACAGATAATTAAGCTTAATAAATATACTAGAACGTACTAGAACAAACTAGTGAATTAAATTGTTATTATAGACGCTTTAAGTATAATGCTATAATTATTAAGAGAGGAGTTAGAGGAAGCTAGTTAGTTAATATAGGCACGGTTTAGAATAGAGCTAGTGGAACTATATAACGGAAAGTGGTAAGCAAGTTATATAATATTATATATAGTGTATATAGGATACGCGGTGTACGCCTATATATAATATATATCTTACATACCTTATATATAAGGAGGATTTTATAGAAGTATAGTTATGTATTTAAAGGACCTTAGTCCCTACCTAGATAGTTCCTTTCTTATAGTAAATCTTAAAATATAATTAAAGTTAATCTATTAGGTAACCACTCTACTAGTTATTATCCTATACTATTATATTATTAACTTTATTTAAATATCTATATACCTAACCTATTAATAAACCTACTATAGTTTCTGCTATAAGATTCCGTTATATATTTACTATCTAATTATAGTATTAATAAGTTAAATAATATGCCACTAAAAGCACTAGTTATATTAATATTAATAACAGCAACTACCTTAGGTATTAGTAGGGACACTAGTATAAGGGACACTAATTTATAACTAATTACGGTTAAATAGTTATAAAAAATAGTTAACTAGCTATAAAATAATAATAAAGTACTTAAAGATAGAATTAATGGTATTAGAGTAGCTAAGGTTAAGTTACCTTTAATTAAGTAATTCTTAAAAAAAAGGTTAATATTGGAATGTATATTACGCGGTCACGTGTATCTAATTAGTCACCCTTATAGTGACTTATCAGCCCCCTACTTAAGCACTGCAATCCTTACGATCCTTTACTTTCAACACCTATTTACAAAACATTAGAACAAGAGTATACTCTTAATAGGCCACCCCCCCTATAAAACCGACATTGATCAATGGTTAACCTCACAGGTTATACCATAGATTGATAAGGTCTTTTCAGAAGAGATAAGGCCTCTGCAACTTCCTTACACGAACTCACAGAACTACCTTATGCTAAGGAATATCAGATATTTTCTTTCCTCCTTACACAAGCAAAGAATCTAAAAGATATTCAAGGAATTAACAGCCTCACCCGCCCTTAATTCTACGTCCATTACGCTCACCGCAAGCTTGCCACCTTTACTTCCTTACACAAATACGAAGAAGACCACGCGTTCCTTAACTCCCCCTTAGCTTCTTACGCAACTACCCCTTACCTCTTACGCAACGTTAAACTTGACTTCTTTACTAAACCTATCAAGAAATCACGTCAATAACGCGCTCTCTAGCCCTTATACCCCTCTGTCAGCATCTACGGCAGTTACCAGCGCGCCCTCATCTTACGACAATTTCAGCTCTGCCAGACTCTCAAAGTTCTGCCAGCACGCTATTCCTACATTCTCAACACTCTGCCACAATCCTAGCGGCTCTGCCACGTTGAATACCACATCTAACAGCGTCTATATATTGGTGCCTCTTCTTCCGTCTCGTTGCCCGCATATAACAAAGAAAGAATTGCCAGAGGAATTAAGACGTGCCAATACGCCTACAGACAGACAAGAATTCGTGCCAATACGCCTACAAATACGACTCCATTGCTGGCATTATACTGCCACCCAAATGACTCTGTCGCTAGTACCGTACTACTACCTACACAGACAATAATCGTACCAATATGCATACGATACATCAACCAACCAATAGCGCCGCTATGCCTGCTATTACGATACTAATCGCGCTAATACGCCTACGATCTACCAACTAAATAATCATGCCTATACGCCTGCGATTTACCGACTGAATAATCGTGCCTATACGCCTGCAATCTACCAACCGAATGATTGTGCCTGTATGCCTGCGATCTACCGACCGAACGATCGCGCCGATACGCCTGCGATCTATTAACCTACAATAGCGCCGATATGCCTACTATCTATCAACCAGCTGATAAACCGAGCTCCGAACACTCAACCTGCTATCACCACTTGACGCTAGCACCGTACTACTACCCAAACGAATAGACCCTCTACTGCTCCTGCCTATAGTAACCAAATTGACCTCTAGCTGCTCTGCCTGCAGCTACCCAACACCTTACTGCCCTGCCTGCAGCACCACATTAACTTTTGGCTGCTCTGCCTGCAGCTAACTAACACCTTGCTGCCCTGCCTGCAGCACCACATTGACTTTTGGCTGCTCCGCCTACAGCTAACTCCCATTCAACCAACAACTTGCTGCTCCACCTATAGCTATACTGACACCTTACTACTCTACCCGCAGTAAACAAACCTACCTTTACTACCCTACCTATAGCTAATTAACTTCTACTGCCTTCCTACAGCGCTACAAGCACAAAGAAAGAACTGCTAGTGTCAGAATATACAGACAGAGGTTGTGTTGGAGTGTATATACAGAGGTTACGTGGTTATATATCTTAGGATAGCTGTTCTACGCACAAAGAAAGAACTGCCAGTGTTGGAATATATATTGCGCGGTCGCGTGTATCTAATTAGTCACCCTTATGGTGACTTATCAGCCCCCTACTTAAGCACTGCGATCCTTACGATCCTTTACTTTCAACACCTATTTGCAAAACATTAGAACAAGAGTATACTCTTAATAGGCCACCCCCCCTATAAAACCGACAGTTAAAACTTAGGGGGTTTCTAATATAGATATACTTTAAGGTTATATAAAAAGAAGTAAAACTAGCAATAATTATAGATTAAGTAGTGTATATAGGACTATTCTTAATAGGGAGAGTACTTAAGTAATTTAAACCTTACTTTAAAGAAATATAGGTTAATAGTATATTAACTACTAACTAAGATATTTAGTATATATTCTTAAGTTAAAATAGGTTTATAGAATGGTTAATATAGATATTTAAAGACCCTAAGGCGTTAACCATAGCAGAAAAAAAACTCTAAAGTCTAGTATAATATACTTTAGTAATTAAGTATATAATATAGTTTTAGACACTTATAATATAAGTTAAGTAAAATAATAAGACGCTTATAGTATAGTATAAATAGGGACTTAAGGTAAAAGTTTAGGATATAATTATTTTAATAGAAGATATGGAAAGTTTAAAAGACTTAATAGATTAATTAATAAAGATTAATAATAGGATCTATTAAAGGGAACAAGCTAAAAAAAGGGTAAGATAAAGTTTTATAGTTATATAAGGCGCAGAATATATATTAATAGATATAGAGTTATAAACTATAAAATGGTGGACTAAAGTTAATAGATCTAAGCGGTACTAAAGAATTTAGATAATAGAGTAAGAAACTATAGAAACCTAGAGGTTAAGGATTAAGTAATTATAGGACTAAGAAGTAGAGGCTAAATTAGGGATCTTAATAGTAGAAGATGTTTAAGTAAACTCTATAATAAAAAGAATGGTTTAAAAAAGGAGCTTATATAAATTATAGAAAATAAGGTTATTTTGCTAAAGACTATAAAGGTAGTTAGAGTAACTATATAGTAAAAGGTATTAGGTTATTAGAGTATAATAATATAGATATAGAGATATTATATAGGACCAAGGAGTGTTTAATTAAATATTTTATATTTTATTATAATAACACATGCTAAATTTATAAGGATGCTAAATATAGTATAAGCTATTAGCTATAAGAGCTAGAGTTAAAAGGGCTTAAGGGAACTAAAGAGTTAGATAAAGAATAAAATTAACTCTATAAGCTAGATTAAGATATTATAGTAATATATAGATAAAGATTAGTAATAATAATAGAGTTAAAGTACTTATTAATTAATAGTAATAAGGAAAAAAAGAAGGCTAACTAGGGGTACTTAAACCTTAATAATATAATAAAAGTAAAGACTAAGACTACTATAAAATGCGGTTTAGTAATAGGTATTATAATACTATTAAATATAGAATCTATTACTTTATAAGATAGAAGGAGTAATATTTAAAGGTAATTAAGTAAGTAGATAACTACTAGTACTAGCTTACCACTTAATAAAGGCAAAAGGCTATAGGCTTAAAATTCTTAAGATAAGATAAGATATATTTAAGGGCTTACTATAAATAAAAACCAATAAAAAAGGGCAGCAACTTAGTTTAAAGATAAATAAATAAATATAGGATGTTAGTTTAAGAACTATAAGTTTAGAGAATAAATAAGAATATTAGTTTTAGGTAAATGTAGTATTCAGCCTAAAGATTAAAAAGTTAATACTAAGATTAAGAAGTAAGATAACTTTAAGAATCTAGCTATAAGATATAGAAAATAAGAAACTATAGATAAGTTTAGGTAAAGAATTATTATATAGTAAGAGCAAAAGCTAGATAAGAGATTAGCTATATTAGGATATATAAGGGATAGAGTACCTATATAAAGAATTACTAATAAACCTAAGGTAGGGACGCTTAGAGTAAAATAGTTAAATAAACTAGAATAAGAAGAGGATTTAGGGATTTTAACTAAATTTAAAAAAAGGTATACTAAAGGTTGTTATAATATAGTAATAATAAGGTACTTTTTAATAGATAAACTATATATACTAAACCAGTTATATAAAAAGTGGTATAGGCAACAATATAATAATAAATGGGAAGATTTCTATATATAGCTAGATAAAAAAGTTGTTTAAGATTAACCTATTATAGAGAAATATATAGGTTATATTAAAGGAGCACTAATTATAATATTAAAAACCCTAAAAGAAGGATTTAGAGACTAGAGAAGTAAGTAATAAATCTTAGTACCTGTAAATAAAAGACTAATAGTTAGATTAATAAGATAAAGGTTTAAACTAGAGAATAAAGATAAGCCTAGAGTTAACCTAAGTTACTTAGCGCATTATATACTATTATAGATAGCTTATATAGATAATATATATAATATATATAGAGCACTAAAGGATAAAAACCAGAAGTACCTAATAAGGATATATTAGGCACTAGATAAAAGGAAGTTTAGAAACGCTAAGTATATATATAGATAGCACTTAGTAGAAGTATAGAGTTAAAGGGACCTAATATTTTAACTAAGAAGATTCCTTATAGAAGAATGCCTAGAGAGATAATAGTAGTAGAATTATTTAGAGAATACTTATCTATAGTATATAAAGGAAAAGAAATAAACTAAGTATAAGTAGGATTTAGTAGCTAATAGTTAGGAAAAGGGGAGGCCTATAGAACTAGAGGGAGCCAGTAATAGAGCCTTAGACCCTTAAAGGAATTTAAGAATAATACTTAAACTTATAAGTTAAATAGTAAGATTAATAGTTTAAAGTATTAGTAGATAGTAGAGTAATAAGAAACTATATATTACTAGCAGCAGTAAAAAGAATAGGGTTACTATATAAATAGAAGAAATACCTATATCTACTTATAATAATTTTAGGAGATCTAATAGCTTATAGAGGAAGTATTATTAATCTTAAAATAGGACCTATTTAGTTAACTATTAAAGGGAGACTAGTCTAGATATCTTTTAATATCCTACTATTAGGAAAGGATAAGGTAATACTAAGGATACCTTAGTTATAGAAATATAATCTAAGGATTAATTAGGTTATAGGTTAGGTTAATATTAGGGATACTTAATAATATAAGACGTAATAGTAAACTAAGTTAGTATAGTACTAAATTAAAGCAATATATAAAGAGACTAAGTAAGGCTTAAGTTATATACTAAAGAGATACTATAAGTATGGTAAAAAGTTATAGTTACTAGAAAGTAAAAAGCTGTTAAAGTATATAGTATAGGACTATAAGATAGAATTAAAACTAGGAATAAGTTTAAGGTTCTTTTTAATTTATAAGCTTACTAAAACTAAGTTAGTAGCGCTTAAGGAGTTTATCTAGGAGAACTTATAAAAGGAATATATTAGACTGTTATAGTTATTAGCGGGATATCTAGTACTATTTATCCTAAAGAAAAACGGAAAACTTAGGATGTGTATTAACTATAGATAGTTAAATAGTATTATTAGGAAGGATAGGTATCCTTTACTCTTAATTAGTAAAATCTAAGATAGAATAGGTAATATAAAGATCTTTATAAAGATAGATCTAAAATAGGTATACTATTAAATTAGGATTAAGGAAGGCAATAAATAAAAGGTAGCCTTTAGGTTAAAGAAAGAACTATATAAGCTATTAATAATATAGTTTAGGCTTATAAACATACTAGTAATATTTTAAAAGTAAATTAATAGTGTATTAGGACAACACCTTAATAAGTTTATTATAGCATATCTTAATATTATTATTATTTACTTAATAAGTAAGGAGGAATATAGAGAATATATTAAATGGGTTTTAAGGAGACTATAAAAAGAAAAAATTCTAGTAGTAATTAAGAAATACAAGTTCTTTACTAGAAAGACTAATTTTATTAGATTTATTATTAAACTAGAAAAAATTAGTATGGACCTAAAGAAAGTTAAAGCTATAGTAAGTTAGTAAGAACTAGAGAACGTTATATAGTTAAGATTATTTTTAGGGTTTTACAACTACTATAGGAGGTTTATAATATAATAGTTAAAAGGTATTAAGCTATTTATAAGACTTATAAAAAAGAAGAAACTATAGGTATAAGGTAGTAAATAAAAGAAACTATTTAAAGAACTTAAGGAGTTATTTACCTAGGAACTAATTCTTAAAATCTACTAGCCAAAGTTAGATACGGTTATAGAAATAGATATATTAAACTTTGTATTAGAAGTATATCTACTATAGAGGCATTTAGATGCGTAGTATCTAGTAGTATACTAAAGTTAGAAGATAATACTACCAGAATTAAACTATAATATCTATAATAAGGAGTTGTTAGGTATAGTTATAGTACTTAAGAAATAGAGAGTATTCTTATAAGGCACTAAAAAACTATTTATAGTAAAGATAGACTATAAGAACCTTATAGGGTTTCTAATAATAAAGGAACTAAACTAAAAATAGGTTAAATAGGCGGAAATACTTATAGAATATTATTTTAAGATTTAGTATACTAAGGGCATAGATAATATATAAGTAGATGCTTTAAGTAGAAAAACTAAACTATAAAATAATAAAAAGCTATTAGGAGCTTTACTGCAATAGGATTAAGATAGATTAATTAGATATAATTATTTAAAAATTGCAGTAACTATAGAGAGCTAAGTTTATAAATTACTAAAGAGTAATTAGGTATAAAAGATCTAAGAAGTATAGGCAGAGAATTTAAACTTAGAGTAGTATAAGAATAGGGAAGTAACCTATATTCTAAGAGTAATAGCAGAAGGTTTTATAAGGGAATAATATAAAAACATAATAAAGCTATAGGCTTAGTATTAAGACTTTAAGAGGAGTATATTATTTAAGGAATCTAGGAATTAGCAAGATAAGTTATAAGGAAATATCTAGATTGCTAGAGGAATAAATTAATAAGGCATAAGCTATATAGAGGGCTATAACCTATTAAGATACTAAAAAGACTATAGGAAGTTATATTATAGGACTTTATTATTAAGTTACTAAAGTTAAAAGATCCTATTACCGGATAAGATTATAATATAATTTTAGTAATAGTAGATAAGCTAATAAAGTAGGGATACTTTATAGCGTATATAGAAGAAATATCTATAAAAGATATAGCTAGAATCTATATTAAAGAAGTGTTTATAAAATATAGAGCATTAATAAAGATTATATTAGATAGAGATCTAAGATTTATAATAGCATTTTAGAAAGTATTCTTAGCTAAATAAGAGGTTTAAGTAGTAATATTAACTATATATTACCTATAAATAGATAAATAAATAGAAAAACTAAACTAGACACTAGAACAGTATCTAAGGTATTATATTAATTATATATAAAACAATTAGGTATTATTGTTACCAGTTATATAGTTTATATATAATACTACATTATAAAAAGGGATAGGTATGTTACCTTTTAAAGCGAACTATAGCTATAAGCTAAGGTTATTATTATTGCTAAGATAAGTAAAGAAAATAAGTAGTATAGCTAAAGAAAGAATAGAGACACTAATAAATCTTTATAATTACCTTAAAGAAATAGCTAAATTAGTATAAAAAAGAATAAAAAGGTACTATAATACTAGAAGATCTAAGGAACTAGATTTTAAGGAGGGGGATAAAGTATAGCTACTATATAAAAATTTCAAAAGTTAACAACTAAGTAAGAAGTTGGACTATGTTAGACTAGGACTATTTATAGTTAAAGTAAAAATCTTAGAAGTTATATACAGACTTAACTTATTAAAGAAAATAAAGATCTACCCTATATAATATGTTATAATACTAGAGCCAGTATATAGGAATATTAAGCCACTAGTCTATAAGGTAGATATATATAGAGAATAAGAGGAAGATAAATAATAAGTTTTAAGAGTTATTAGTTATAAGGACATAGATAAAGAAATATAATATAAAATAAAGTGGATAGGCTATAAAGAGACTACCTAGAAACTACTAGATAACTTAAAGAACGCTATAGAAAAGGTATGGGAGTATTAGAAGAAAGTAGGTTAGAGAGTATTAAAAAAGGATTACTAAAGGATAAGTCACCTAAGGGGGACCTAGGAAGAGTAACTACTATATTACCTAGAGTTATTTCCTTCTCTAGAGACGCTACTCTCTTATTACCTAGCTTAGATAAACCCTATTAAACTAGTTTCTACTTCTTAAAATGGACCTTCTTATAAACCTTCTTAAGACAGGTTAACTAAGTAAAGGCAGCTTATTAAGTTTTAAAGGAATAATACTAAGCCTTAAGGGCTAGAGCAGTCTCCTTTAATAAATAATAGAGTTTAGTATAAGTAGTAGCTAACTCTAACTTAAGCTTTATAGCAATAGATTAAATATAAGACCCTATAATAAGTTACTTAGGGAACTTAAAGACTGTTAAAAGTAATAGGATATATATACTTAGCGTTAGAAACGGAATAAATATTGCATAACAATTAAATGTTAGATTTAGTGCACTTTAAGTAAGAGGAGGGTTGCTAAGATAAGGGACTTGCTAGCGCAATATAAACTAACCCCTCTTTTACATAATAAGAACATAGAGACAATATTATTTTATTAAGTAATAGTATAGTGGTAATAGTATGGGTATAATACTGTACTTATAAAGAAGAAGAAGCTTTAGGTATAAGAAATAAAAATATTAACTAAGTTAATTAAGCGGATATTACACCTCTAGTAAATAACTTAAAGATATTAGGAATCTTTAAGGACAAAAATAAAGAGGAGGGAGATAATGTTATGGATGCTTTAAGTATAATACTATAACTACTAAGAGAGGAGTTAGAGGAAGCTAGTTAGTTAATATAGGCATAGTCTAAAATGGAGCCAGTAGAACTATATAACGGAAAGTAGTAAGTAAGTTATATAATGTTATATATAGTGTATATAGGATACGCGGTATACGCCTATATATAACACGTATCTTATATACCTTATATATAAGGAGGATTTTATAGGAGTATAGTTGTGTATTTAAAGGACCTTAGTTCCTTTCTTATAGTAAATCTTAGAATATAATTAAAGTTAATCTATTAGGCAACCACTCTACCAGTTATTATCCTATACTATTACATTATTAACTTTGTTTAAATATTTATATACCTAGCCTATTGACGAACCCACCATAGTTCCTACTATAAGGTTCTGTTACAATTATTAAAATAAGGTTTTGCTAAGATACTAACCTAGACCCTACCTAAACTGTTAAAATTCTAAAAATAACAACCAATATAAATAAATCTTTATCTAAAATTAACCTTATTCTTAATAAGCCATCTAATTAGCTTCTATAGTTCTTTGTTATTTAAGATACTACTAAAACTAATAAGGTATAGTAGTATATTAACCTATTAAAGAAGAAAGATAAGCTCCTAAAGCTAGAACCTCTAAAATAACTTATACCTACAGACGTACTTCCTACAGCTATATTAATAGCATAACTAGACTAAACCTAGCTTACTGTATATAACCAAATATACGCAGAATATAAAGACGACCTCTATATATACTAGAAGAAAGAGTGTTAGCGACTTAGTTAATTGAGGCACGAGCACGGCAAGAGGGTCGCGCAAGCCTATACAATTGGATTGTCTATAAACGAGGATCCAAAGCTAGAGAAAGGAAAGGAGAAGAAGAGTAGCACCGCTTAATGTTTTATGCAATCTTTGCGTCACGTGACCGCAATCTACAGCAATTTGCTAGTACCATAATACTGTCCGAGATTGTCTGAAACTATCTGCGATTGTCTACTACAATCCACTGCTATAATCCACCGTTTTCCACTAGCACCATAATATTACCCCCCCCCTCTAAAAAAGCCTGCCCTTAGGCTTTATATGTCCGTATTTATGTCTATAGGGTGTTCTTATCTGTATACTCAACAGGTAGCTTATTATCTTTGCTATACTAGCACTTTATCTACTCGTCTAGATACTTTAGGGGTCCTAGCTTATTAGGGTATTGGTTATAAAACTCTTTAAGCTTCTGGGGGTAACCTATAAAATTCTAAGTAGGGTACTAGGTTGGGTCTAGATTGTAACCTTTCCATTGGATATAGTATTTTAGCGTTCCTTGTACTAGTTTATAGGCTAGTATTTTATTAACTTCCCATTTATTATCGCCATTAACTTAAATTAGTAGTAGAGGCTTATTCTTTTATCTAGGTAGTGGGTTATTTATAGCTTTCTATAGCTTATTTGGTAAGAAAATAGGGTAGACTTTAATTAAGTCTGGGAGTTTAACCTTGTATAAGTTGCCTTCTTTATTAAGGATCTTATACAGTCCTGCTATTTTATAGTCTAGCTTACAGCTAGGCTGTTCTGTCTTCTAGTTCTTTATTATAACCTAGACCTTATCGCCTATAGTAAAGTTAGGCTTACGCCTATGCTTATTTGCCTGCTGTTTTATTGATTTCTAGGCCTTCTTTAGGTTTTTATGGGCTACCGTCTATGCTTCTTTTAAGCGTCTAGCATATTGCTGTGCTTCCTTATAAGATAGTTTTTTGTGTATAGTCTGTAGTCCTTCTGGTCTTTCACAGTCAAAGCTTATATAAGGTAAGTATCCCATTTCTAGCTAAATAGGTGTAAACCCTATAGAGTTATAGGGTAGGGTTGCCTGGGCGTAGTCTATTATAGGTAGTAGTTTGCTCTAGTTGTCCTAAAAGTAGTTAATGAAGGGCCAGAGTCTCTGGTCCAAGTATTAATTTATAATCTCTATCTAACTATCTGTCTAGGGGTGGTATGCCATAGAGAGCTTTAGCCTAATACCTAGGATCTGGGTAAACTTGTTCTAAAAGGCTAATATAAACTGTGGCCTATAGTTAGATACGATAGTATCTAGTAGTCCGTAAATTTGGTAGATATAGTGGATATATAGTTGGGCCGCCTCTTTAGCATTAATATTTTTATAATAGGGGATTGAGAATAAGCGCTTGCTAAAGTGGTTAACTAGGATTATAACTATATTATATCTGTTGCGGTCTATAGGTAACTTATAGAAGTCTATAAAGATATACTACTAGGGGCGTTCTAGTATCAGGAGTGGCTTTAATAGCCCTAGGGTCTTGTCTTATAGAATTATAGACCTACGGCAGTTGTCGCAGTTCTGTATATAGCAGTCAATATCCATAACTATTCTAGGCTAGTAGTAACGGTCACTAATAATCTTACGGGTCTTGTTCTTTCTAGGGTGGGCTGTAAAGACCTAAGCATATGCTTTGGTGATAAGCTAAGTCTATAAGTTTTATACCTCTACTACTACTAGCCATTTTTGGTGCTTAAGTAGTCCGTTTTCCAGGGACCATGGGCTAGTAGAATCCTTTGCCTTTTCACGGTACTCCTGTAGAGAAGGGGCTATATAGTTTGCCTGTAGTAGTTTATTAATAAGGTTAAGTTCTATAGAATTAACAGGACACATCTTAGCGCTTAAAGGGTCTGTATTTAGTTCTGCCCGTATTTAGGGGTTAAGGTATTCTGGTTATAGTAGCGTCTAAGTCTATAATAAGATCTTTACAGCTGCCTGGTTATCTAGGTCCTGTTTACGCCTTGTAAGAGCATCTATATAGTTGGTAGTACCTGGCCTATACATAATTAGGAAGTTAAACTAGGATAGGACCTCCGCCTAGCGTACCTACTGGGCTGTAAGGGCCTTTATTGTCATAAAATATTCTAGGGCTTTATGGTCTAAAACTACTTAAATAGGCTTAGGGGCTCCTTCTAACTGTATTCGCCAGTACTAAAAGCTAGAGATAATGGCCAGTATTTCTTTGTTGTGAATTAGGTAGTTTAGCTCAGCATCTATTATAGTCTTTAAATAGTAAGCAATAGGGTGCCATTTTCTGTCTGTCTACTTCTAGGAGTAAACGCCAGCTATAATGCCATCTAAGGTATTAGTTTCTAGCATTAAGGGCCGTTTTGGGTTAAAGTGGGTAAGCAAGGAAGCAAAGACCAGTTGTTTTTTAAGCTTATTAAAGGCCTACCTACATATAATATTAAAGTGAAAGGGCCAGTCCTTATAGGTAAGTTGGCTTAGGGGCTAGGCAATTCTACTGTAGTTCTTAATAAAGCGTTAGTAGAAGTTATAGAACCCTAAGAATAACTACACCCCCTTTACAGTCCTTAGGGGTATCCATTAGTTAATTATAGCCGTCTTTTCTAGGTCTACCTTAATTCCATTTATACTAACAATAAACCCTAGGTACTTTATGCGCTTAACACTGAATTCTAATTTCCTAATATCGGCCTGGAGGCCAGCCTCTTAGAGCCATTATAGGACTTTATAGATATACTCCTTATATTCCAACTTATTCTTAAAGTAAATTATAATATCATCTAGGTAGGCTGTATAGAAGTCATTAAGGTAGTTAAAGAGTATATTGTTTATGTATTGCTGGTACATAGCTAGTTTATTAGTTAGTCTAAAGGGAAGTACTTTACATTTATATGTTCCGTAACGGGTCTAAAATATAGTAAGGTCTTTTAATCTAGGGTCCATCCTAATCCAGTAAAAAGCCTAACAGATATTAAGCTTAGTAAAGATTTTAGCTCTACTTATTTAGGCTAGAGTCTTATTAAGTAAGGGCAGGGGGTAGCGGTCCTTATAGGTCATATTATTAAGTTTGCGGTAGTTAATGCAGAAATGAAGTCCTCCATTTGGCTTCTTAGTAAAGAAAATAGGTAAGTTAAAAGGGGCTTAAATAGGCTTAATAAAGCCCTTATTTAGGTTATTAATAAGGTACTGCTTTATAGCCTATAATTTGGCAGTAGACTGCTAATAAAGGGGGCTATAACTAAGGGTGTCTTCCTTATCTAGCTTAATCTCAATCTTATAGTTATATGGTTAGTGAGGTGGGAGTATATCAGACGCTGCCTTGGAGAATATGTCTTTAAATTTCTGGTGTTAATAGGGCAGTTTCTGTTCTACTAGCTCCTTATCTATAAGCTTACTTTCCTATCCGCTAAGCTCACTTTCCTTTTCCTTAATTATTTGATTAATTTTATATAAGCTGGTGGTAAAGGTAATAGTATTAGGTTAAACTAAGTTCTGGTAGAATCCTACGGCGCTAATATAGTAGATATCAACTAGGGGAAGGTCTGTAGGTTTCTTTACAGACTTTTATTAGGCCGTATTTTGTGGTATAGGGTTTATAGTCTTCCTTAGCTTACATTCTATTTTCTATAAGTTGTCCTTCTAGTCTATTAGTTTAGTATAGCGTCTGGTATTCCTAGCCTTCCTTTATAGCTATATAGGGCCTAAGTTCTCCATGGGGGACTTAGCTAGGTTACTACTGATTTCCTAAATCTCTGGTGCGGGTGGCGTAACATAGGTAGTCTAGGGGTGGTGTAGTATATAAATCTGTTACAGATTAAGCTGTATATCTTTCTTAAAGGCCTAGTTCCTATATATAGCATTGGCCTAGTAAATAGTATTAATCTAGGGCTGTATAAGGTTTTCCATTATAATACTGATTTCTTTTATAAAGGAAGGGGTTAGGGGTAGAGATTTGGGCCAAATAAGCCGTCTACTCTGTATGTTAAGCTGTAAGCTTAAATAGGCTAGCCATTTTCTTTCTAAGATTATATTATAGCTTTCTAGGTCTGTAATAAGAAAGGGGATATTATACTGCCTTCGTCCATTAACACGGAGGTGGATCTATAAGATAGTTGTAATAGGTAGTCCTATTTGTCCGTTATACCCGTAAATAGGAACTAGTTTAGGTAGTTCCTTAAGAGGCGCATTTAAAAATTTAGCTAGCTTTACAGCGCACTGGGTGTCTATTAAGGCAAAGGCATTTGCTCTAGAGTTAGCTAAAGCAGAGGTTAAAACTTAATATTTATTGCGAAATAAAGTATAAGGGATAGTGCAGCTTCTTCCACTAACTAGCTAACCCAGATTAATATGTGACATGTTAATTCCTTTTAACCCTAGAGAGAAGTCTTTCTTTAGGGTTCCTCTTTTTCTAACTCTATACTGTCCTCCTAAATTAATAGAACCTCGCCTATTTTTACCTTTATCTAGTAATCCTTTGCAAAGTGGTTTTTCTGGCTGTATAAAAAGCAAGCTCCTTAATTACTAAGGGCCTGTTTACGGGGGTTATTATATATAGGCTAAGTGTGCGCTAGACCCACAGTAGGACTAGCTGTATGGCTAGCTGCTAAATTAACGGCGGGCTGTACAGCTGGTGCTATAGGAGTTGCAAATTGTGCTAGAGTGTTACGGGCCGTTTATGTAGTGCTTGCGGTCTAGTTTAGAGAGTTTCTAGCTTTGTATTACTTAGCTTATGCCTTAATTTAACAAAGGCCTTAGTTAATAGATAGGCAGTGGTCTATAAGTACCTTTAGTGTCTGTATAGTAGTAAAAACTGGCAGTATGGCGCGTTGTAGGTCTAGGGTAAGCTTGTTAAAGAGGTCCGGTATTAGGTCTTTATAGGGAATTTAGGCTTAGCCGGCTAGGTGCAGAAAGCGGGTCTAGAAGGCTAAAAAGGTCTCCATTGTTTTTATGTTAAGAGCTTTATAATTAAGGCAGGCGTTCTATACCTTAAAGGGGTCCTTATAGATAGAAGATAAGTGGTTAATTATTTCATCTTTAGAGAGGAAGGGATCTGCTAAGTCCTGGGCGTATTGTGGATATAGATGCGTCTATACGTCTCTGCTAGTACGGCCAAAGATATAGGCTATCTTAGCTTAAGTAGTAGGGAAGTGGTCTGTATTAACTTTAAGCTTATCCTACAATTAAAGCTTCTAGTTATTAAATATAGGGTCAGTTCCGTCTGTAAGTAATGGGGGGTCTATAACCTTTGCGGACCATAATGATGCTAATACTATATATTGGGCTAGGGCCTTAAGGACTATAGCAAGTCTCTGGGTGTTTAATAACTCCTTGCTAGGTATAGGGGTGTTTCTGGTTTTAAGCAGCTCTTAAAGCCGTTTAATTTTGGCATTAGCTGCTGTAAGCTCTTCCTAGGGGGTTAAGACGGCGACTGTTTTACTATTAGAGGTATTTGCAGGTCCTACAGCAGCTTTGCCAGCTACTACATTTCTTGGTATGGTGGTAGGGGTTTTAGGTAATTTCTGGTATTTATTTATTTTCTAGGGGTTCTAGTCTGTATGTGTTCTATTCTTAGGTTTCGCGTTCTATTTATATTCTTTTGGTTCTTAGGTCTGTCCTGTTCTTGTAGTCCTAGTAATGTCCTTAAGGTCCTGTTCTATATCCTTGTCCTATTTATGGTCTTATAGATAGATATTTTTAAGTTCCTTTTTAGGAAGAAAGAGTAATAAAGAGCTTTGGATAATGTTAGCGACTTAGTTAATTAAGGCACAAGTACAGCAAGAGGGTTGCGCAAGCCTATATAATTGGATTGTCTATAAACAAGGATCTAAAGCTAGAGAAAGGAAAGGAGAAGAAGAGCAGCGCCACTCGATGTTTTATGCGATCTTCACGTCACGTGACCGCAATCTGCAGCAATTTGCTAGTACCGTAATACTGTCCGAGATTGTCTAAAACTGTCTACGATTGTCCGCTACAATCCACTGCCATAATCCACCGTTTTCCACCAGCGCCGTAACAAAGAGCAGGCCATAAGCGATATTAGCAATGACGTCATTTATACAACATTAGTATCCTACCTCCCTTTTATTAACGGCCTTAACACAGTATATAAACGGCTTTAAGCACTTAAGAAAGCACTTGCCCCTACTATATTAGGTTAAAAGCATAACGTCCTTAATTAGTACATAGCTCTTAAAGCCTATAATAAAAAGCAGAGTATTAAAAAATGGTTAAACAGCTAGAGGAATATCTATAAGTAGGTAGAACAATTAGAGCTACTAGAAGTCTAGGGATTTAGACCCCACTATAATTTTATATAAGCAATTAAACCCATCTCTTCTAGTTTTATAGGAGCGCTAAAAGTAAACCTTATTAAAAAAGAACAGAAGGACAAAGAGGCCCCATCTATTATTAACCTTATTAAGGAATTTAAGGAGCACTACCGTATGCAGCAAGCATTGTCTTCTTCTACCTTAACTGCCAATAACTCTGCATTTATAACTCTTTAAGGGAACGCAAATTCCAATTCTAATTTAGACTCTAACAGCAATTTAAATTTAAATTTAAGATGGCATAAGGAATGCATATGCGGTATTATACATTAATTTAGTAACTGCTATTACATTGCCGTATATAAGCGCCCTTAAGGATAGAGACCAAGGGTAGACGTCTAGAAGAAAGTAGATAAAGCTATCTTATCTATACCTTGGATTAAACACATTATTAACTAAATTTAAAAAAGAGAATAGGAAGTAAAGGAGAACAATTAGAATACAGAATTTATAATTAATTTTAATTCTAAAACCCTACCTTCTACCAAATCGACTAGCTATACTGCCGTGTTTAGTACTGGTTAAACTCCTTTTAAACTCTAAAACACCTAGATACTTAACCCTAGCGCAGATACCCACATCTATAACAATAAAGAAGACTTTACCTTCTTATACCTAGTAGCAAAAGATAACTACCTAATTACTGGCGGAAATTTTAAGAAAATTTAAGCTTACGAAACAGTAACTATTACTATTAATACACCTACAGGGCAGTTAAAAATGAAGCTATCCTATATAGCACTAGTACCTACTATATTTATAAATATTACAGCACTTTTAAAAGCTACTAATAATAATATCTATTTTGACTTAGGATAAAACTTGCTATACTGTCTAGCAACTGGTGAAATAGTATGCTATGCAAAATAACTAGGGGGCCACTAGGCACTAATGTATAGAGAGCCTAAAAATACCCTAAACTTAACAACTTAATTAACCTTCTTAATAGGAAGATTTTAGCCAAGCTAAATAGCCCGTAAACTAATTGGAGCCATAGCTATAAAATAGCACAAAATTCTTGGCCATATAGGACCTAATGCTATTGCGCAGCTTCCTAAGCATGTTATTAGCGCAGAGCTAACCAAATTAACTACTAAATAAGCACCGCTTAAAATCAAATGTAAAACTTACTTATTAGTAAAGCATATATAGCAGATCTCTTAAAGACAAGAATATGAATTTCTAGCCACTCAACTATTTAAATGGCTAGCATTTAATATTATCTACCTTAGAGTACTAGGATACAACGGCGATAGATACGTTATGTATTTCTACTGCATATATTCTAAATTTAACTTTGTGTTTACCTCTAAGAATAGGGACAAAGCTACTGTCCTATCTACCATCTACAAGACTTACTGCTTAATTAAAATATAATTCTACTAAGACGTTGTCTTCTTCTAGAGTGATAATGAATAAGTATTTGGATAAATAGAAGACACCTTAGAGACGTAGTGTATAGATAAGGGCATTACCTTTAAATGCCGAGCACTGTATACTAAGGAATAAAATGGCAGAGCTAAATGATCTAGAAGAACCCTTATGGAATAATTAAGATCTATACAGCTGGAAGCATCCTTACCCCTATCTCTAGGACTAGAAGCTTTCCTTACTACTAGCTATACCCTTAATTAAACGCTAAATAAGCAACTAGTGTGGAAAACTCCATATAAGGTCGCCTACGGCAAGCCGCCAATACTTACCTATATATATAAATATGGTTGCAAGACCTATATACTAAATAAATAAGTTAGAAAGGGAGACAAGCTAGCTCCTTATATATTAATTGGATACCTAGTTAGCTATAATTTAACCAATATCTACTAAATTTAGATTCTAAGCCTTTACAAAGTTATTTAAACTAGAGACGTTATATTTAATAGGAACTCGTTCTACAACCCTAAGGGTTAGAACATTAACTACCTACTAAAGGAAGCATTAGAAGACACTATCCAGACAATTAATCTACTAGAACTTCTCTATAAGGATAAATCTAAGGATAAATCTATCCTATATAGACCTACTTTAAATGTAGATTAAATGACTACATTAATAACTTAGCAGAGCTTCCTATAAAGGACATTAAATAGCTACTAACACCTAGCAGAATGGTATCTCCGGATCTGCTAGAAACAAATACTACACTAGGAGGACTTTAAGACGATATCTTGGATACAATTAAAACAAGTTCTACCTAGTTAAGCAGTTCACCAGAACCGTTAAATATAGCTCTATGAGCTAACAAGGTCTTGGCCAATCCTTCTGCCAACCTTATTCTACTAGAAGGTTCTAAACGAATTCGACGTCAAGTATATACAACAGCACTAGCCAATCTGTCTACCCTATTTAGTTACTATGCTGGCTTTGCTATAGGACTAGTAAAGGACGTTAGCTGAACTAGATCCTTATCCTTGTCTCTATATTAGGATAATCTCCCTCCTAAAGTAAGGAACCTTAAAGAGCTAAGAAAGTACCCTTTAACTGCTGGCTTTTAAAAGGCTATAGAAAAAGAATATAACAACCTCAAACGCTAAGGGACATTTAAGACTGTCCTAAAGAAAGAAGCAAATAATAAGCAGATCCTTCTACTGAAATGGGTCTTTAAATACAAGTTTAACAGCAACAGCTACCTATAAAAGCTAAAGGCTTAACTATGCGTCCGCAGAGACCTATAGATTACTAAGAAAGAGACCTATACAGCAACCCTAGCTGCTTGAATATTCCGTGCCCTTATGGCTATAGCAGCCGCATTTAATTTAGAGATTTAATAGTATAATGCTGTGAACGCATTTACAAATGCAAGACTAGACAAACTAGTCTACTGTTACTGCCCAGAAGGCTTTGATTAAAACGGACATATCCTAAAGTTACTTATAGCGCTATATAGATTAAAGGTCTCACTACTACTTTAGTATAAAGAGCTTATAAATATACTAGCAAAATTTGGACTAAAGCCTGTCCTAGGTACAAACTACCTTTATACTAATAGACGACTTATTATCTTCTTTTATATAGACAATATTGCTATACTAGTTGCCAAAAAGGACCTTTTAAGACTACAGGAATTTAAAGCCAAATTGCTGCACCAATACAAGATCCGTGCACTAAGAGACCTACAATGGTTTCTAGGAATTTAAATTAAACAAGATCATACAAGCAGAAAGCTCTAGCTCTGCCAAGATTCCTATATTAAAAAAATAGCTAATTAATTTAATATTTAACCACCAGGAAGATTTCCTAAGTTACTACTTCCTGCTAAAGAACTGATTCCGTCCAACTAGCAGACAAATCCTTAAAGAACTCTAGCCTATTAGTAATAAGTTGGTTCCCTTACGCACCTTACCATATTTAGAAGACCTAATATTATAAAGACGCATTTAAAGCTGGCCAAATTCCTTACAAATCTAAATTAAAAGCACCTTAATGCAGCTAATTAAGCTATTGCCTACTGCCTTAAAACAAAATTAATAGCTATTAAATACTCTAGCAAAGTACTTGGAGCCTATATCTACTTCAGAAACCCTAAGGGAAAAGAAGTTACCTTTTATAGAGCATCTAATATAGCATTTGCGGACAATAAAGACACCAGACGGAGCTCTTAAGGATACCTTTTTATGCTATTTAGAGGACTAATTAACTGGAAGGCGACCCTATAGAGATTAGTAACTCGCTTAACTACTAAAGTGGAGCCTCTCTCCCTGTCTATGGCTGCCGTTAAGATTATCTAGTGGCAGCGTTTCTTTAAGGCAATTGGCTTTAATTTAGAATGCGAGTTTACCCTACTTTGCGACAATATGCAGACTATATAACTCCTAAGACAGGACACACCAAAGCTTAACACTAAGCTATAATATATCAACGTCTATTAGTACTGGCTTAGATAGGAAGTCTAAGATAAAAAGATTGATGTCTAATAGGTCCCTACAGACAGGATACCTGCTAACGGCCTTACTAAGATCCTACCCCGTTAAAGGTATGAGGCATAGATAAGGCAATTGAATTTGGTGGATATTTGATATTAAATTGCTACTGCATTATCTGATAAAGACTCTTAAATATTACCCTATCCCCTTACTACTCCTAAATTGTATCTTAAATTCCCTATTTTGGTATAGTCTCTACTTTTATTTTTATTTTCTACAGCTTTAACTACACCGTTAAATCTGGGGGGGTGTATAACTAACTACCAGTACCATACCAAAACAGTACTTTGTCTCATCTTATAACTCACTACCCTGTCTTTTGTTATTGCATGTCTTACTACTTATTTCTATTACCTATTTATTACCTATTACCAACTAAGTGGCAATGTTGACCTGGTGGCCAATTAGGTAACAGTTACAAATTATTGTCGGCGTCTCCGTCAACCTTTGCCACCTATTTCGTGTATATAGTACACCTGATTTCCATAGATTTACAATCAAGTCGTTTACTTAATTCTCACACTGCAAAGCTTACACTCGGACGCCCCTTAAGCTTGGACGCCCCACCAAAATTGGTGCCCCCTATTAAAACCTGCGTATAACTACCAAATCTAAACGCTTTGCCACACAACTTTAAAATCTTATATATTTACCCTTTCTACAGCCTATACGGCCTGTTTCGCTTAATTTTTTTTTACCTTTTCGCTTTAATTTATACCTTTAGATCTACTATAATCTATTTTTAAGTTTTTAGCCTTAGGTTATATTAAGCTATAATTATAAGCTATAAATTTAACTTTGGCATACCATATTTGGTGTAGATATTTAATTAAACCGTCTTTTTACTTCCTTTAAGCGTGCCGATAAGTACATACTATATATTAGGGCTCTAAGTTGGTTTATATATATCCTATAGTTATTTTAGTGTAAAGAAGGTATTAATCTTATTAAATTAAACTATTTTTTGCCTTAGCAACTTAGTTATTCCTTTATTCTAGCTTATAATAATTAAAGGTATTTATATAGGTTTTAAGGGTTAATACTAAAGACTTTCTACTTAAATTTAATGATTTTAGTGCTAAGTTAATCCTTATAGGTCTAATAGTAATATTAAATAAAATAGGGCTTTATAATATGGGCTATATTATTAATAGAGGTAAGAGCCCATAACTCTATATTTGGTACTTTTTCTTAATTAGTAAAAAGTATAATAAATCTAGTAGCTAAAGCATATAGGTTATATAGGGGGTATAATAGGGTATAATAGATATTATTCTACTTATATATTTAGAAATGCTTATATATATAGTACCTTCTAGTCCTATTAAGTAGGATTTATTAGGATTTATTACTAAATCGCCTTATTTTAGGCAGGAAAATAGTACTAAAGTATATAAATATTATTATATTTACTTTCTAGCTATTCTTAGAAGTGATATAAATTCAATTAAGGCCCTTACTATATTAAAACTAGATGGTTTAAAACTCTTTTTTATTTGGGGTAATAGTTAAATAAATCACGGAACTAGTTATAGAGATAATCTCTATAATAAATGCCTATTTATAATTTTACAGTAATTATATATGAGTTTTCTAATTTATTAAGTCTCTAAAAATAATTATATTAATATTAACCTTTAATATAATACTACTTTTATCTATATTTTATTATAGTTTTAAATATACTTAATAAAACCATAAAACTCTTAAATTTGGTCTATAATATATATTTTTTTTAGCTTATATAGCCTCTATTAGTTAGCTATATACGGATTTAGTATATAGAGTATAGTTTAATATCCTATATATCTCTAATTTATCTATGGGCTTAATATTATAATTTTAGTACAGAGTTTAGGTAGCTATATTTTATATACGCGTATATAAAGGAGTAAATCCTTATAAGTCCTATTTAAGGATCCAATTTATAAGCAACTCTTTTTAAGTAGGGGTTAATTGCTACTAGTATTAGTATACAAATCGCTATAGAAGCTCCCTATATAAATAATTGCTTAAAATGGAATCTAGGACGTTATAAGCTAGCGTAGACTCTTAAATAGATATATTTTTACTATTTTTATATTTAATAAGAACTTCTTATGTTATATATTTAATTTGAGCCATATTGAAAAAGAATTGGTGGATTAATTTAGTGGGGAAGTTGGTAATTTGATTTTGGTGGGGCGTCCGAGTACTAGGGGTCCGATCTTAATAAAATTAAGACGTTATATAAGAAAAGAAGGTAAAAAGGCGGGAAGAAAGGGTAGTGTTAGGTTTAGGTTTAGGTTCTTTAAATGTTCTTTTTATAGTAAAATACTAGTTCTTCTAGTGCTTTTATATATTAAGCTTAAGCTTCTACTTAGTTTAGGGCGGTGTAGTAGTTAGAATCGGTTTATATAGTTTAGTATAATTTTTAGGTCCCTAGTAAACGTTAGCGGAAATCTTATATTAGTAGAATTTAGTAGAATTCTTAGGTCAGCAGAATTGGGTAGACCCCTTAGGTATAAAGTAGATATTAGTAAAAATTTAAAACTAATGTACTTGACAAGCGAGTCGGCCATGTACAGTCACCTCCGAAAGTTCGTTTACACTCGCCAAGCCCACTAACAGCCAGCATCGCACCCCACCAAAACTTGTAAGAGGTGCGATGTAACGCATTTAACCCACTACTTATTGCCTAAAATGGGCAGAAGGCTCGCACCTGAGGTTGTATATCGAATTAGGGTTAGAATTGAAGCTGGTGAGGGGGTGTTAGCTATTGCGAAGGCTATCGACGTGTCCCGTCCTACCGTTTATAAGATACAATTAAACCTTAACCTCTATAATAAGCTATACGCGCTAGCTAGTCTTATATAAGGTCGACTAAGGCTGCTTCTGGCCTATTAAGAGCTTATAAGTCTAATATTGTTTAGTGTTAAGTTTTTACTAACGCGTCGCCAGTAATAGAGGCTACTTAACTTTCTTAAAGACTAACCTACTACCTATATTAATGAGATGTAGGACTTCCTATTTAATAAGTTTGATCTTTAAGTCTCCAAAACTACTATTAGCCGCACCTTATTAAGAGCTTGCTGGTTAAGGAAGGCCGTTAAGGCTTGTGCGGTAGAGAGAAGTTGGGAGCTTTGTATATTATGGATTGGTAGATAGGTAATGTGGACGGTAGATTAGCTAGTCTTCCTAGATAAGTTAGCTTTTAATAAGAGGATAGGCGATAGGAAGTTTAGCTAAGCGCTAATTGGAAGAGAGTATAAGATCTCTTGCCTGTTTAAGAGGTTAGAGAGGTAGAGTATCCTACTAGTACTGTTAGTTAATGGATACCTAAGCTACCTTATCTTCTAAGGCTTAATTACGGTAGAGATCTTTAAGCTATTCCTAGAGCAATAGGTTCTTTCTTATTATACACTATATCCTAGGCCGCGATCTATTCTTATTCTAGATAACGTGTTAATTTATAAGTTAGCATAACTCTGCGATCTATGCGGGGAGCATGGCGTACTACTTATATTCTTACCAATATATTTACTAGATTATAATCTAATTAAGGCAATATTTAAGGACCTTAAGGTGTAGATTAAAAGGAACTATTAACTAGTAGAGACGTTTAAGAGCTTTAAGGCATTTCTACACTTTACTATTAGTTAATTAATAGGAGCTTACGTGGAGGCGTATTATAGAAACGTAGGATATATAATTTAAATCTATCTACTACTTTAATAGCTTAAAGGCAGAGATCTTACCTCTTATTCTTGCTAATATTCCTATCTTAAAATTATACTCCTCCTATATCTTATTGGTCATGCCTTTACCCTCCCATTTTAACGCCTTTAACGTATTAATATTTTATATCTCCTATATTAACCTTACCTTAATTAGCTTAAGAATCTCCCTCTACTACTTATTATTAAACCCTAGCTAGTCTATAAGCTATTTAAAGAAGAGTCTAAGTAGCTTAACTAGGTCTATCTCTAACTAAATAGGGCTGGAATTATAAGGCTGATTAACCATTAGATATAGATATAAAGGGTAGTGTGGAGGTTATATAGGGAGCTAAAGTTAAGGTTAAGGCTAAGACTTAAGCTTCTTAACTAGCCAAGCTTTAATAAGACTATTAATAGTCTCGTCCTTCTCCTTTAGCTACTCCGTTTTATTATTCTTACGGCCTTTCTCCTTTTAGTTTATAAGCTAAACAATAATATTCTGCAAAGGCTAATCTATAGTAGACTCTCTATTTAATAGCTTATGGTTTTAACGCGCTAGATTTTCTAGGCTAATAGGATAATAGTAAAGGACGTGATCTGGTAAGGTTGATAATTAACTATTACGCTAATACGTTATAGGATAGTTACTATAGTGCTTATTTAAACAAGACTACCTATTAGCTATCTTAGGGACGTAATTACTGGTATCTTTTTTAGTAGCAAGCAGCTTAGGCAGATTATTAAGTTAAGCTTATATAGCAGTCCTTCTTCCTCCTAATCTATTACCTACTCGCTAACTTAATATAGGTATAGATGTTGCTAAAATTACCTCCTTTTTTTTAACTAAACTTAATATAAAGCTAAGCCTTAAGAATTTTAATAGCTAGCACAAATGCTACTCCTTTATAATTTTAACTGCCTACTAGAGGTCCTTGTAGTTATTAATCTACTATTAATAGAAGTTATAAGCTTACGCATTCTTATATAAGGCAATCGCCTTAAGCTACTAGACTCTAAACTTCCGTGGTAAGAGATCTCTTAAAAGCTTTTCCCTCTAAGCCTTAATTATAGTTAAATAGAGTATATTCTAGTCTAATATTACTAATTAAGTCCCAGGTAGAACCTCCTTTCTATTAAATGCCTTCCATATACTTATAAACCGTACTACTAGCGGTAGCGGCGGCTTCTCTATATCATTGTCCTCTACCTCCTCCTCTCCCTTATTATTATCCTCTGCATCTATATCTTTTAAGGGCTAGGTAGATGCTAGCGGTAATGGTGTAAATGGTAATACTTTAGGATGTGGAGGTATGGAAACATGTATAGGAGGCTGAGGTGCTGCCCTAAGTCTTGCTTTCTTAGCTGCCGGTGCAGAGGGCGTTAATATTAAATAGGAGCGTTTCTTTAATATTTTAGAAGGACGCGTTAATGCGCGCGTTAGCGGCGGCTTAGCTAGCTTATTACGTCTATTAGCGGCCATAGAAAACACTATAGAAGGTCTTATATAATTATACTAATTAGGCTAAACTTAAGCTTCATTTTGAGCTGCTTACGGCTGTTTGCTAACGTTTGCTAGGTCTTTAAATAGCTAGCATTGCATCTCTTACAAATTTTGGTGGGGTGCGATGCTGGCTGTTAGTGGGCTTGGCGAGTGTAAACGAACTTTCGGAGGTGACTGTAAGCGAGTCGGCCACCTTAAAACTCACCAAAAATTGGAAAAATCGCATTTTATATCTCGACAACCACTAAATAATAATTAATGCAAATTTAATAGCGGCCTATTTATGTAATAACTAACTTATATTAGAAGTATTAGAAATCTTATATAAGC
>Ga0307507_10000044_pt1 | contig 174220 bp, 41 predicted proteins | sample 7_EM_MG_FD_207223 | JGI IMG/M metagenome (GOLD analysis project Ga0307507, IMG submission 207223) | Populus trichocarpa ectomycorrhiza microbial communities from riparian zone in the Pacific Northwest, United States - 7_EM | ecosystem: Host-associated > Plants > Roots > Unclassified | place... | reverse complement strand
GAGTCCATTTTGATTGCATACGATAGAGTTGAATTTTTGGTGTTTTTAGATTTTGGTGTGCATTGAGTGGGACCGTGCACGGTGGGGGGAGAACTCCTAGCGACACCTCTCCTGACTCGAAAATCGACCCCAAAAATGACCTTCTCTACCTTAACCTCAACGACACCTACATACGATCACAAGGCCGGTAAAATCGTCATTTTCAATGGAGACAACTTTGCAGACTAGGAGCGCACCTGCGAGGCAGCCCTGATCATATCAGAGGGCTGGGATTTTGTTACTGGTGCAGAGGACCTAAATCGAGTCAATTTAGCTGATGGAAGAAGAAGACGAGGGGAAGCAAACAAGATCATCTATAATTCGATAGGAGACGACCGTTAGGAAGAGATGCGTACGATAATGAAGGCGTACGATATTTAAGGAATGTGGGAAAGAATGAAGAAGTTTAATAAGGCTAATAACGAGGTCTATATCTCTAGACTCCATAGAGAGTTCTACAGCACTATATTTGACCCTATGAAGATGTAAATTATTGAGTTCCTCCAAATACTTAATTGATTTAAGATTAATTTAGCCTTGATACCTTAAGTACTTACTAATAACGATATTAAAGAGCAGCTTCTCTTGGCCCTCCTAAGTGATGTTATATGGTAGAATGCGAAGACCTGGTGTCTACGAGACAAACAAGACCTTGAGAGCTATATTACCCTTCTTTAGGAGCAAGAGACTGCTCTCCCTACACAAGTATAAAATGTAGTACTTGTATATAAGAGGAAAGACGAACCTAGGGGGAGAAGGGGAAACTAAGGTTGAGGTCGAATAAGGGGCAGAGGCTGTGCTGGTAGATTCAATTATTTCTTATTGCGTTATCGCCATAGCTCGTTGTCTTGAGTAAGCAAAGAGCTAAGATGACCAGAAAGAGACGAGTGCAGAGTATACTATTAGAAAGGTTACTACTAAAAAGACTATCCCCTACTTAAGCAATTCCGATTTGATAATGCCAGGAAGATAGATTAAGGTGCTCCTAAGGTAGAGGAAGTAGGGAATGTAGCAATAGCTAAGGAAGAATTTGATAGTGATTTAATCTACCTTGACCCTAACCCTAAACGTGCTATGCTTATAACGACGTCTTTAGCTTGGGCTCTTAACTTAGGAGTAATTAAGTACTTTACTAGTAACCAATTAGACCTGATATACTTAAAGAGATAGAATACGCCATAATAGGTCCGTACTGCAAATAGGACCGTTGTCCCTGCTATAGGCTATAGTTAAGTTTAAATCGGTACCCTAAAGCTAAAAGACGTCTGGCTTGTACCTTTGTTTAAGTTAATTAAGCTGATTTTAGTAAGAACTCTTACTTAGGAAGGCTACTTAATTATATTTAACCTAGACGATTAAGCTACTGGCAAGTATAAATTAGGTGCGATATTTAAGGCCACTATAAGGAATAACCTCTATGTGCTATAAGAGCATTAGGAAGCATTTAATGCGATAGTAGAAGCACATGATTTATAACCAAATGTTAGTAAAACAGATACTGAGCTATGGCACCGCCGAACTAGATATATAAATTATAGTGACCTATTTAAGCTACAGCACTCCTTACTAGGCATAAAGCTTAAGAAGAGAGTAGTACTAGTTAGCAAGAGTATGTGCAAAGCTTGTCTAGCTGGGAAGATGTGAGAAATACTAAGTAAGAAGATAACTAAGCGCGAGAAGATACCTAGTTGAGGGCTATACCTAGATACTACGGGACGAATCGGTATATTAATTAGAGGTTATAACTACTACCTTTTAGCCCTAGACGACGCTATACGCTATACTTAGGTTATTCCTCTTAAAACCCTCTAAACTAAAGAGGTACTGCCGTATATTAAAGAGATTATTGTAAGGGCAGAGAGGTATACTGGTAATAAAGCTACATGGATTTGAGCGGACAATAGAAAGGGGGAGTTTAGCCGTAGATTTTAAGACAAACTAATACCCTAGGGTATTAACTTTAAACCTTATCCGCTATACAAGCACTTGTATAATGGCGCAATTAAGCGCGCGATCTATACAGTTAACTGCAAGACAAGGTCACTTCTATTTTAAGGAAATATACCAGTTAAACTCTGGTGCTACGCAGTTAAGTATACTGTCTAGATTAAGAATCGAGTACCTACCTTAGCACTTCCATTTGACGACGAGCATAGTGGTACTATTATACCCTACGAGGCATATACCTAATAAGTTCCTAACTTGAAGAATCTAGTTGTTTTTGGGTGTTACGCCAATCTAATTAATACGCTTAAGAAACACCCTAGGAAGTATAATTTAAGAATAAAACCTAACTACGTTTTTATGGGGTTAAAAGGGAGTAGTTAATTTAAGATAATGAACCTACATACCCAAGCAATTAAGCTATTTAGAGATGCTAAAGTGAACAAGTATAGGTTCCCTTATAGAGCACCTTGGGTGCAAGCTACGAGACATAGTAACTAAGTGGGCCACTTAGATTAAGTAGGAAGCCCAGGTTAAGATTAAGTAGGACGCTTAAATTACGCTATAAGCCAAGCTATAAACTAACCTATACCTCTTCCTACTACCTTAAACGCGCCGACAGAGACTCTAGTTGCGAGAACTATAAGTAGGCTAGATAGTGACTAAGTGGGCCGCTTTAAACGAGTAGGAAGCCTAAGTTAAGACTAAGTGGGCCGCTCTAATTAAGTGGGAAGCCTAGGTTAAGATTAAGTGGGACGCTTAAATTAAGGTGATGCTAAGGGTGGGATGCCCGTATAAAGCACATTGATACGCATTTCTTATGCGTAGAGAATAAGGTCTGGAAGGTTACCAAATATAAGGGTTTTTAACGATATGGTGGTTTAGTTAGTAATAGCTATAAAAGCTATTTACCTAGAAGCTGAGAACACTACCTCTATAGGAGCACCTATAGCACCTTTTAACGCTATTAAGTTAGATTAGGCCTTAAGGGAGGACGCTCCTAGCTAGATAAAAGCTATCTTTAAAGAATTCCTCTTATTTAAGAGGATGCACACCTATACCATTATAAGGGGGAGAGTACTAGAAGGAAGGTTATTACTCCTAAGTAAGCTAGTTCTGAAGCACAAGTATAATACTAAGGGAGAAGTAATTTGCAAGAAGGTAAGACTATGCATTTAGGGAGACAAGCAGACCCCCAACATTAATTATTTTGAGACATTTGCGTCTGTTGTATAATACAACACCTTTAGGTTCCTGATAGTAAAGGTAGTAGCTAAGGACCTTAAGCTCGACTATATTGACGTCGAAACTGCATTCTTGAACCCGCCGTTATAAGAATAGATTTATATGCAGATTCCTAACCTATTAAGAGACTTCGAACCTGAGCTTAAGGGCGTAAAAGATGTCTATTTAAAGCTGAATAAGTTACTTTATGGCCTAAAGCAGGCACCAAGAGAATGGTTTTAGATGGTTAAGAAGTTCTTTAAGAGTATAGGTTTAAAAGCAGCTGATGCTAACCCCAATCTCTTTATAGGAAATGAAGTATATATCTTGCTATTTGTTAACGATATGCTAATTGTAGAAAAGCGCCGATACCTTAATATTATAAAGATAAGAATCTTAAGAGAATGGAGATACAAAGACCTAGGTCCTATAGAAGTATTTATAGGCTTCTAAATTAAGCAAGATCGTACAAACCGAACCCTTAAGCTATATTAGATGATGTACACTAAGAAGCTACTTAAACGGCTGAAAATGGATAACTGCAATCTAGCTAAGCTACTAATACTAGTAGGTACTGTCCTGAAGCCTAATATCAAAAGCCTCCTTAAGTATGACGATGCGACAGTGTACTGGCAGATTATTGGCTCTATAATCTACCTCTTAAACTGCACACGTCCTGATACCAGCTACGCTGTTGGTCAGTTAACTAGGTTTATGGTAGTACTAGGAGAATTGCATTACCGCTTAAGCAAGCAGCTACTACAATATCTAAACGGCACTCTTAAAGCAGGAATTACCTACTTAAGTCAAGTAGTCTACCTTCCTCTATGCAAGCTTACGTTACCTACTGGTTATAATATCTTTACCAATGCTACGTGGGGAACAGAACACGATCGGATATTATTCCAAGGCATAGCAGTTATACGCTATAGGGGAGCAGTGATCTGGATGGCTTAAAGGCAGAAGTTGACGGCATTGAGCTTAATAGAAGCAGAGATTATAGCGGCATTAGAAGGAGCAAGGTTAGCAGTATAGCTTGAGAAGCTAATAAGAGATTTAGAAGAGAGAGATAACGACAACCCTTTTATCCCTACGCTCTACTGTGACAATAAGGGTATGGTTGACCTTTTATATGACATAAAACACCACTAGAAAGCCAAGTATATTGAGACTTGATACCTCTTTGTACGAAATAATATGGTTTAGTGAGGTCGACTTGAAGTGGTACATATACTAGGCAAAGATTAGCCGGGAGATATGCTTATAAAACAGCTACTAATTAACTAATTTACGAAGCACTGTGCAACGCTAGGAATCGGTAACTAACGGAGACGGTAATGGACGGAGACGGAGCAAGTTATGGAGGTTTTTCGCCTACTATAGGTTTTCCCTCTGTATGTAGGCCAAATGGCACTTGCAAGGTATTTGGGAATAGCTTTATAATTGCCTATTTGGGATAGACGAGGAGAGCGTTGTTAGCATAGGGGAGTGTTAGAATTAAGCGAGAGATGCTGACTAAGCTCTGGACACGTCGCGAGAGCAAGCTCTGCATGTTAATCTAGATAGACATTAACCGTATCTACTACATTACAAATTAATTAATATTCATTGTCTGCGTCATCTCTATCATTAAATAGACCCTCAAGACTGCTCCGCTGTGACCTTATGACCTTGTAATTCCAATAGGGGGCGATGCGGCTCTTTCGCTTAGCGAGTTCCCGATATTATTGAAATGGCTGTATTGAAATGGCTGTATAGAGGCCGTCTATTTATCCCCGACTTAGAAGACCTATAACGGTAACTAATCTAAATGGCCTACGACCTCTGATTAAGCGGCTACCTAGGCAAAGGAGGGACCTATAAGCTTCTTAGCCGATACTACTTTTGGCCTAAAATGATAGACTTAGTTAAACGCTTTATAAGTGCTTGCTACGGCTATAAACGTGCTAAAGCATTTTATATAAAGTACTAAGGACTGCTACACCCCCTACCAGTACCTATATGACGATGGGCAGATATTACTATAGATTTCGTTGTTGACCTACCGCCTTGTAAATGACATGGCCGAACCTATAAGAATATCCTTATGATAATATGCCGACTTATAAAAGAACGCCACTACGTCCTAACTAAAGGCGTAGCCGTAAGCGATGTTGCCGACGCCTTTCTCCGCGAAGTCTACCGACTATATGGGTTACCTGACTCTATTACGTCTGACCGAGGCACGCAATTTAACTCTGATGTATGGAGGCAGATCTGCCAACGCCTTAGTATCTCCGTTAAGATGTCTATATTCTTTCACTATGAAACTATAGGATAACTGGAAAACGCTAACGCTAGTATAAAGGCGTACTTACGACAGGTAGTTGCCTATAGTTAGGACGACTGGGTAGACTACCTTCCGCTAGGTGAATTTGTAGTAAACAACCACGTTTTAGCCACTATAGGACTTACCCCGTTCTTCGCGAATAAAGGATATTACCTACAATCCGGTATAGAGCCACTAGAGCCCATTGATAAGAAACTGCTATATGGAAAACGCCTTAAGATGCTACTTGCCGATTAATATGCAGACCGTATGAAAGACCTACTTGACTACTGCAAAGGAGAGATGGCCTGGGCCTAAGCGAAACAAGCTTACTTTGCTAACTGCTATAGAACATCACCACCTGAGATACGTGTTGGCGACTGGGTATGGTTAGATGCACGTAATATCTCTATATAGAGACCTATGAAGTCACTTAATTATAAGAACCTTGGCCCCTACCAGATTAAACGAGTTATTGATAGAGGAGCTGTATACGAACTAGAGCTCCCGCCTGCCTTAGCTACCTACGGGATATGGCCCGTGTTTTACCTATGGCTAATATACCTTTACCAGCCTAACCTTCTACCAGGACAAATACAGCCTGAACCCCCACCGGTACTAATCTAAGATGAGAACGAAGACGAGAACTACGAGGAGTGGACTGTTGAACGAATTATTGACTCTAAATACTTTGGCAAAGGCAGAGGACGGCGGCTCTACTATAAAGCTACCTATATAGGATTTGACATAGATCAGCCAGAATGGCAACTATGGGAAGATTTTGAAAACGTAAAAGATCTAATTAGTGATTTCCACTACGTAAACCCATAGAAACTAGGCCTAAGCAGAGATTTCGTACCTAATCCCCTATGGGAGCCGTCACAGCTAAATCGTTGTATATTACCGTTACGTGACTACTCCGATGAGATGTTAAGGAACTTTAACCGCCGGTTGAAGTTGTCTAATTGGTTAGATTCTAGACGCTAAGGAGAAGCCAACCAATTAGGATTTTCCATCCCTGGGATGGAAAATCGCTATTGACTCGCTTACTACTAGCGCCTTGGCGACACCCCTTATTAAGTCCCCAACAGCCTCCTTCCCCTCTATAGCCCAGTACCTTTATATAGTAGCAACCTACAAGCTTTAAGTCAGAAGCACCTGTACGAGCCTGTTATACCTGTAATGATATTCCTTCTTCTAGATACCCCAAGCATTTCCCCCTATATGTATATAGCAACCACAGCGTCGCCGGAGCTCCGCCTTAATAGGAGGGGGGGTAGTGTCACGGAACCCGACCGTAGGGGCCTCTATAGGAGAACCCTGTGCTCTCGCGTACACCTCATGTACAGCTTATGTTAGCTACGCGAGGGTATATTACCTCCTTACGCCCTCGACCCTTACGATCGATCGCGCAACGTCTTGTAGACTCCCCGAATATATACGCTTTGTAGCCATTGCCCGCGTTCCGTGACACTCTTAGTGATTATAAAGTACCTAAGATTGTTATAATTATAGAGCACGCGCGTTACATACGTGGCGTATTTAAGGTAATAGCGCTACGTCTTAAAGCATTGCACTATAGCGAGCAGTTCTTTGTTGTGCGTATTATACTATACTTTTAGGCTAATAAGCTTCTAACTATAATAAGTAATTAGGTGCTAGTGGAGTTAATCTCCCTACCCTAAAGGCTGTAGAAGTATACCGCTATAGGCGTAGTTAGAAGCGTTAGTAATTACTATTAGGGGTAGATTAGGGTTAAAGTGGCGAAGTAGAGGAGCCTATATAAATATAGCGCGTAGCTTACGGAACGCCTACTAAGCGTTATTGGGCCAGGACTAAGGTTAATACTATTTAGTGGGCCCTTTTAACTTACGCTTCTGCTTCTTCTCCCTATCTAATATTAGGTCGCGATGCGCCTAAGCAAGATATGTATATAGGGGGTATGCGGTATCCGAGTAGTTTTAAATAAATTGCCTATAGAAGTTGGCAAAGCTAAGGAAGACCTAGATATCCCTATAGGACTTAGGCTTAGGCTATTCCTTAATAGCTTTTACGCAGGTAGGGTCCATTATAATACCCCTAGAGGTAATAATAAAGCCTAGGAACTTAACGTTCTTAGTATAAAAGATATATTTTAACAGTTTAGCGTATAGGCCCTAAGCGTAGAGCTATCGCAGTACCCACTTAATATACTTAACGTGCTTATCCTCGTTATTTAAGTAGATAAAAATATTATCTAGGTAAACTACGTAAATAGTATCTACTAGGGTTCTTAGAACTTTATAGATATAGCTCTAAAAGGTTATAGGGGCGTTAGTAAGACTAAAGGGCATTACTAGGTACTTAAAGTAACTATAGCGTGTCTTAAATGCGGTCTTCCATTTATCTCCCTTTTTAATATAAATCCTATAGTACGCATTATAAAGATCTAGCTTTGTAAATATCTTTATATAGCTAAGCCTATTAAAGAGTTCGCCAACCAGTGGTAGGGGGTACCGATTCTTAATCGTGATCTTATTTAGGCGTCTATAGTTAATATATAGCCATATTATACTGTCTACTTTTAGTATAAAGAGGATGGGTACTCTAGTAGGCGATTTGCTAGGCCTAATCCAGCCCTTCTTAAGAGCACTATTTAGGTACTCTTGTAAGATCTATAACTCTTTCTGTAAGAGGTTATAGAGGGGCATTTATAGTGTCGTCTTGCCTTCTTCTAGGTTAATTATATAGTCATACTTAAAGTTCTGTGGTAGTATACTCGCTAACTTATTAGAGAAGACATTAATTTCCTCCTTATATATATCTAGTAGGCCAGGGGCTATGGAGGTCGAAGCGACTATTATATAGTAGTGTGCTTCCGGGAGCTAGTAAAGAGAAGGGTATAGCTAATATGCGTTTCGCAGGTATGCTTATATTAAAAGTATATACAGCTCTACTGCAGTATACTTAATAGTTTTGGGGTTTCGATTACCTCCCCCTTAAGTATAGGTGATCTATACCGGCACTAGAGGGTCTCTATGGGTACACGCTGCTAGTGACGGCAGGTCCTCTACTATATTTATAACTGGTGTCTCTACGCCCGGAGGGTCTGTATAGGTACTCGCTGCTAGTAATAATAGGTCCTCTATTATATTCACAACCGGCGTAGAGAAGGAGTCTTCTGGCTATAGCGAATAGACTATTTTGCCAGCCTTAATATCCGCTAGAAGAGCATTAAGGGTAACTATCTAGAGGTGTTTAGGGTCCGAAGTACCCTAGATAAACTATCTAAAATAAAAGCTAATTAATAAATCTGCTTCTACGAGCCAATCCTAGCTAAGGACTATATTATAACCATTAAATAAGCCACCCTAAAAGGTCTATGGGCTGATAGTGCGAGGGTACCCTAAGAGTTGCTAGTGGTAACGGTTAGATTATAAGCATCCCAGATGGTTGCTATTAAGAAAACGTGCAATAGGTTTATATAAACATAGCATATAGTATATAGGCAGGTTAAACCTATAGACGATGTCTTAATTAATAAGGTTAATTTGGCACCTATTATTATATAAAGCATATAGGCGGACTTTACCCTAGGGCGTATCTATTATAATATATACTATATGCGTTTCTTTTCTCCCTTTATATTAGGCCCTAGTTATAGTTAAGAGAGATACGCCACTAGGGCTTTGGGTTTTCCGAAGGCCGGGCTAACTTCTCTTTATTGGCCTACTTCCAGTAATCCTTACGGTAGCCGCCTGCGGTCCTTTAACTTGCGTATATAGTACTAGCGTCTAGGGGGTCCCCTAAGCTATCTAGCTTTTAGGTGTTCTCCCTAAGAGTTTGCTTAAAGCGTTACCCTTTTTAGGTTCTATTCCCTAAACCTAACTCTATAGAGCCTATACTGCAACCGCGCTTTATACGTAATAATTTGCTACTACTACTTACGCAATCTTCCGCGAGCTTTATGGTATTAAGCAATTGCTCTATATAACGGATTTTCTTAAAGAGGTCTTTAGCGGTTCTTACCCATTAGGCAAAGTTCTGTTAGAAGAGCTCTACTTATAGGTAGGCTGGGAGATATAAGAACTAAAAGTCTACCTATTACTTAGGATTAATAAAAGGGGTATATAAGAAGAGGTCCTCTAAGCTATATACATAGGCTAGGAAGACATTAAACCTTTAGTTCTCCTTTATAACAGCCGTATAGTACGCAGTAATATTATCAAAGCGTCTTACTATAGGGTTCCTAATCTGGTCTTGGACTATAGTCTTAAACTTATCCTATAGCAAAGGACCTTTATTATTAGTGCCTAACCGGCAATAAACTAGTTAGGCAATTATCTTCTCTTTTATAAGACCTTTAATAGCCTAGCGCATGCGTTGCTTATAGTTATAGTTAGCGTTATTGACCTTAAATCGGTTCTTAACTGCGGCGATCTAGCGGTTAAAATGCTGTTAAGTAATACCGCTAATATTAGGTGGTGACTTCTTAACCAGGGCGTCGAGATTTATTTTGCGTATGCGTTTGCTACGTAACTTATGCTCTTTACTAGAGAGGCAATAGAAGGGCTTTATTAAATCAATAATACTCCATAAGTTAGCTATTTTCTTAGCCAGCTTATCTAGCTCCTTTATATTAGCAGTATTTGGTAGGACACTGGTAATCTTACTAAGCTCCTGTTAAGCCTAGGTATATAAATCAAACTAGTTTTTAGCGTTATTAGGTAGCTAATTGTATTAAGGTTTGGAAGGTGGCTTAGATTCTACTAGTATATTTCTAGCGGTTTTATCTACACTAGATCCTAAGGCGTTTTACGGTCGTATCGTTAGCGTATTACCGCCAGGTACAGGCGTTGGTTTTCTTTTTAGAGGCATTATGGAAAAATTAAACCGGCTATCCTCCTAAGGGGATTAAGGAGGATTTAAATGTAAGGTAAGAATGTGGATAGGGAGCTTAATAATGGAATAATAGGGTATATTGTATAGATAAACAAATTCTTAAGGGAAAAGAAGGAGTCTGTGTGCGAGGTAGGAAGGGTTTTCCCTAAGTATGTGCAGCGCACGTGCCTTATGGGCGAGTTACCCCTAGGTTGCCCTAGGGTCGCCCATACCTTACGGCTATATAACTATCTACTTAGGTTTTACCTAATATATAGTCTTTTCTCTCTAACACCTTATATATACTTTAGTGGCAGTTTACGTATTTTATTTAGTCTTAGTTTATATAATATCTTATATTATAAAGGCCTGTATAGTGGCTGTAGCATACCTATACTACGTATATGGATTAAGTGTGTCCCTATTATACACATTAATAGTATTATTTTAGGCGTAGTCTATAGTTATAGAGCCTTATATTATATATTAAGCCATTTATAATTATTCCTTTTTAGATAAGAAGTTTTTATATTCCTAGTGTATATACGCTAATAATAAGGGAGCTATATATTTGCCTAATGTCTCCCTAATAAGTCTCTAGCAACCCTTATATCCTTTTATTATTTTTATTATATACTTAGTTTATATTTTTCTATTAGAGCTATTAGATTTAGGTCATCTTAAGTCCTAATATAAAGCGTTCCGTTTATTTTACTATCTTCTATATAGTGACTATATTGTCTACCTAACGACCCTTTTCTACCCTAAGGCTTATAGGAACCGCCAGTACTTCGACTAGGTAATCTTTACGAAGCACTTTAATACCAATACGTTCTCCTAGCCTATTTTCTACTCTTACGGCTTATTCCTTTACCTATTAGTCCTTTAGGGTAACTCTAATATCTCCGCTCCTAAAGTGTTGGACTATAATAGTAATATAGACCTCTTTACAAATTTCCATAAGCACTTCTATTTCTTATTATCCCCTAAATCCCTCTGCTTTTTATATTTAGTTATATTATAATTATATACCCGGCTATTGTCTTAAAGGAGGTAGGGTTTCCTATACTATAGGAGCGCAGTATTATAGGACACCTCCATAACACCTTATATACATCCACTAGTTTTTACCAACTTAGTAATTAGAGACTAACCGCGAGATAGCAATCTAATAGCAATCTAATGACAATCTATAGTAATCTAACGGCAATCTACTATACTCTACTAAGTCTACTAAATCCTACTAAGTTCTGCTAGGACTACTGCCTAAATCCTATTCTGCCCTTTTTATATATTGACTAAGCAACTAAGTTAATAATATATACCCTTTCTCCCTATTTCCTTATCTTTTTTCTTTATATAACGTCTTAAATTTTTTATATAGTTTATATACGTAGCTTAATAATATCTACTTTGCTATATATTATTACTACTAGGTGCCCTCTAATAACTCTATAATAGTAGAGCAAAGTATATAATACTAGCGCGTCTGTAGGCTTATTATGGCAGCAGTAGTTCCTAGGAAGGTCAAAAAGTAAGGTAGTAGAGCACTATAAGTAACTCGTAGGCGACCTATAGACAAGTCCTAAAAGGTAGGGTTATAGATTACAAGGTTTTCTTAAATAGAGTTTTCTCCCTATATGTATATAAGGAGTAGTCCATATAGGCCTAACAGGGATCTAAATCGGACGTTAAGTAATGAATAATAATATTATTATTTCTACTTATACTTACTCTGTAACACTATATTGCGTTAACTATCTATACTACTATCTAAAATGCAAAATAAACCTAAAGCTCCTATATCGGCAACTAATATACTAGCTATGCTTAAGGAATAAATAATAAGTTTATAGAAGTCCTTTATAGACGCCCTTAATTAATAAAAGGCCAAGTACTAGTAATTAATTAAAGCACTCTAAGAAGAAGTCCATACCCTTAGGATGCTTATACTAGACCTCTAAGACTAAATACTACCTCCTAAGATAAAAACGCGGAACGTAAGCCCTAAACTAGTAGTAGTTATTTACCCTATAGAACCGACTACTACATTATAATAATTTAAATGACTACTAGACCCTCTAATATTTACTAGTAAATAATAAAAACTTTAATTATTTCTAAGCTGGCTTAAAAATAAGCTAACTGGTAATATTAACCATTACCTAACTAAAGCTAACTAATTCTGTTACGCCCTAAGTTAACTAAAAGGAGACGTAGTTAACTTTATTAAACCTCTTTAACCAAACTTAGTATAAAGCCTAGTCGTACTTCTTAAAGCTATATACGATAACCTAAACCGTTAAGCTACTGCCTAGAGAAAAATAAACTATATAACTTAAGGAACGAAAAGCTTCCTAATATACTTATTCAAATTTAACCGTTACGTAAAGGAAATAAGCTGGAACGACTCCGTACTAATTAATAGCCTTATTAAGTTTTTAAGCCCTAAACTAAAAACCTCCCTAATAGGTATATACCTACTAGGAGCCCTCAATGCCTATATAAATGTTATTAATAAACGGAATAATAATATACTACGTCTAGTACTAAAGTCCTCTCCTTAATATAATACGATAGCCCTATAAGTCTCTACTAAGTTATCTTCTTACTTCTTTATATAAGAGGTCTTTCCACGCACGTACATTCTGTATACTTAAACATATTTTTATACATAGTTGTGCATTATAGGCTAGTAATATACTTGTTAAATAATCTTATAAGTTTTTATATGGCCAGGATGTCCTACTATAGGGAAGTTGTATACAAATTTAAGTATTTTAAATTGTAAGGGTTTAGAATTCAGAACTATCTTCTATTAATAGTATAATCGATTATTTCAAATTTTATATTTAGCAAGTATAATATTCTTATACTGTTAATTTCCAGTTTAGATTGCCTTTATTATATCTACTATCTATATATTATTTTTATATTTATATTCCATTAGCTTATTAATTTCCATTTCCTATTTATCAACTTCTAATTTATTTCTATTAAGTTCTGTATCTAGAAATATAGGACGTAGTTTTTTAAAACGCTTAGGGGGCAATAAGATCTATAATTAATTTGTAATCTATTTATCTAAAGCGTTTATAGGTAAGTCCTATAATCGTTATATTAATATATTAGGCTTTAAATTGAGTTTGCCTAATTAATACATAATCTTAAAGTTAAATTATAAGAGGTATTTGGCCTAATAAATTTGGCGCTATATTAGTTGTTATATAGTTATAAAGTATTATAGGTTCTTGTGGTCTATTAACACGCGTATTAGAAATAACAATCCTTTTAGCTTAAGATGCTATTGTTTAAAGCATCTAATAATCGCAAGTAGTTCCTTATTGTATATCTTATAGTTTAATTTAGTAGGGGCGAGTTTTTAGGAGAGAAAGGCTACTAGACGTAGTTCGCTATTCTTATTATATTATAATAATACTCCCCCTAGCGCATAATTAGATAAGTTAGTTTTAACAGTATATTTAAGATTAAGGTTAAAGTAAGTGAGAATTAGAGTAGTTATAAAGTGATATTTTAAATTATTAAAAGCTCGTTTATATCTAGCAGTTTATTTAAATTTTATATTCTTCCTTATTAGGTTTACTAATGGCTAGGTAATTTCTAAGAAGTAGTTAATAAATTATTAATAAAAATTCGCGAATTCTAGAAATCCTTAAATATCTTATACATTGCTAGGGCTTTCCTAGTTTACAATCGCGGAGACTTTCTTAGGGTCCATTTTAATTCTATTATGGGATATTATTAAGCCTAAGTATATAACCTCAGACGTGTGGAACTTGTATTTCTTAATATTGCATTATAGGCCTGTATTTTATAGGCGTTTAAAAACCATTCTAATATATTTCTAATATTTAGAAAGCAAGGACGAGTAGATTAAGATATTACTAATATACGCAGTACTGTCTCGCAAGGCCCTTACTAGACAGTCTAGACCTAGAGAAACACCATATCCTTGCCATATAAGAGCCGTACTACAATACCTACACATAATCGACATACTGCCCCCAAGGATTCCAGCTCCTATACGAACCAAAAGCAGCCACCCGCGTGTGCTTTATAATTAGCAAGGCTATCAGCCTGTTCTTATAGTCATGGCAGGCAGTTAACCCAGATATTGCAGTTATAATAATCCAGATATATAGGGGACTGGTACAAATCATTAATGTATATAACCCTAGGGTTAAAGGGGTCCCATAAACAGAGAATATTATATTAGTAATAAGCTTATTAGAAACCAAAGGCATAGAGTCCATCCTACTAGGAGACATGAACCTCTACTACCCGCGGTAGGGGGGTATCCATATTGCTGCTAAACGACAGGTAGAGTGCCTATTAAGAGCTATAGACACCTAGGGCCTTAAGTTGGCCACCCTCCCAGGAGCAATTATATGGCAATAAGGAACCTCCAGAAGTACAATTAACCGTATATTTATGGACGAAGGCCTATACTAGAGACTTAAAAGGTGCAACCCTAAAGAAGAATGGGCACTCGCTTTAAACTATATCCCTATCTAGATATAGCTAGATTTGGATATCAAGGCGCAACTAAGTAGCAAAAGATACGCAATAAGGAAGCTTAAGATAGACAGTTTCCTTAATACAGTTAAACAATAACTTTAAGACCTAGAAGAAATCCACCTAATACTAAACAAGTAAGGCTTATTAGCTACCCCTAAGGAAATTAACTAAAGACTAGAAAGGATCCAGGCAGTAATTAAAAACAGGCTAGAAAAGCACTGCCCAGTCTTAAAACCAGGCCCCTATACGCAATACGCATGGTCCGTATAATGCGCGGTTCTTATTACTAGCCAATAACAAGCAAGAAGGAAATACATAAGCAGCTATAACCCTAAAGACAAGAGACGATACAAAGACACAAGAAACCAGTTAAAGAATACCCTAAAGAAAGAAGCAAGAAACAACTGGAGACAGTTTATAAACAAGTACACTTCTAACCCAAGCCTCCCCTACAACAAGGGCCTTTAGGCCATAGCAAAATAGGTAAAGAAAAAGGTAGGGCGCCTAGTAGAAAACCTATACCTACTACCCCTACAAAGAGCAGGGGAACTATAGGCTACTAACAATAATAATAAGAAGGCAAAGATCCTTACAGAAAGGTTCTTCCCCTAATTAGCTCTAGCAGACCTTAACAACATCACGGGTAAAACACTAGTGACTCGCCTGAGGGTTAACAGCGATATAACAATAGAGGAAATAGCTAGAACCATTAGCCGCCTTTTAAATAATACAGCACCAGGACCAGATGGGATTTTAAATAAGGCCTTAAAAACCTATAGACCACTTATAGCACCCTAGCTTGCAGATATAGCCAGAATATACTTTACTATAGGCTACTACCCACAACTTGGAAGATCTATAACGATGGTTATTCTACGGAAAGAAGGTAAAGTAGATTACTTAATCCCAGGAAGCTACCGCCCTATTACCCTAGAAAACACCCTCAGCAAGATCTTAGAAAAGGTAATAGTGGACTATATAGCAGACATAGCTAAGGAACATGCCCTACTACCACAAAGCCAAATAGGGGTAAGAAAGAACCGCTTAACGCTATTAGCACTTACGCTACTCGCTACCACCATTAAATCTGCATAGGCGATACGAAGGGACTTTGTAGTATTAATGCTTAGCCTAGATATTAGTGATGCCTATAATAATATACCCCATAAGCGCCTCCTATATATCCTTAGGGCAAAAGGCTTTCCAGAATGGATTATATAATTTGTTTAAGAGTTTATAGGCCAGAAAGAAACATTACTAGTCTTTAGCGGATACCAGAGCCCCCCTATCGCAGTTGCAATAGGAATACCCTAAGGATCACCCCTCTCGCCTATACTCTTCCTTTTCTTTATAAGCAACCTATTAGACTTCTTTAAGGAAGGGGCGACCTAGGGAATAGGCTTTGTCGACGACACAAACCTAATTATATATAGGCTAACAGCCGCAGAGAACTGCAGAACACTAGAGAAAGCCTATAATACCTATATAGAATGGGCAAGACGATATAGAGTCTAATTCTTACCAGAGAAATACCAGCTAATCTATTTTATAAGAAAACGTAACCAATCTGCAGATCTCTAACATGTAATTTATATCTAAGGCTTTAGGGGTTAACTAGTTTAGGGCCTAAGGGTATTAGGAGTATAGATAGACAGCAAGCTCTGGTAGAGCGCATATGTAGCGTAAGTAGCCCATAAGGGCCAAGCATAGTACATTACATTATCTAGGATTGTTAATTCTATATAGGGTCCATACTTCTAGAGGTCACGCCTACTATATATAGCAGTTGTCCAGCCTACTATAATATATAGATCCAGTATCTGGGCTATTAGTGAAACCGAGAAGGGCCCCCCTAAATCACTCCTTAAACCACTCTAAAAGGTCCAGATAGCATGCCTCCGGAGTATAATAGGCGGGTATAAGCAAACGGCCACAGTACTCCTTAAGAAGGAAGCCAATATCCCCCCCCTATAACTATATATTAAAGCCACCACAATACAAAGGGCGCAAAATAAACGCAACTCTAACGTTATAAAGTATATCAAGACACGCCTAAATAAACTATAGAGGGACCCTAGGGTGCCTTGTAGGAGAACAATCTAACAACCCTAAAGTAGGGAAGATATACTAGAGAAACAGGTAAAGAAAGCAGAAGAAGAATAGTGCAGTATTAGGGCCAAGGCCTATATAGAGGAGAAAGGGAGACGCGTAAAAGGCCAGTAAAGACAACAGTAAGAAAGAGAAAGAAGCTAAAGTAGAGCACAAAAAAACGCCAGGAAACTATCAACCATAATATAATACTGGTTAGACCAGCGCTAGAGAGGCGTATAGAAGTCAAAGGTACAGAGGCTAACTTAGGCAAGAGTAACCTAAGCTATAGCATGGTTAACGCCATAGGGGGTAAATACTTAAGGGCTCCAAGAAGGCCTAATAAAGGCAGAAAATACAATAGCAACACTCCTAAGAATAGAAATAATAGGATTAAAAGATTGGCTCTACTGGATAGGCGTCCTAGTAGGTAGCCCAAGATGCAAATATGGCTGGCTAAGACAGACACTAAAACACGTAATACTATTATGCCCCTTACGCACTAACTAAGAAGTAATGCTCTTAGTAGCTAGTATAGAGAACTATAATACACTACTATTAATATAAAAAGGTCTTAAGGCGGTTACCCAGTAGCTTATTAGCCAAAATATACTAAACCAGTTCTGGGTTGTAAGGGAAATGGTAATAGAAGGCAATAGGGCGGGTATTAGGCGCCCCCTAATAACTCTACAGTAGTAGAGTAAAGTTTGCAATACTAGCGCGTCCGTAGGCTTGTTACGGCAGTAGTAGTTCCCAAGGAGGTTAAAAAGTAAAGTAGTAGAGCACTATAGGTAACTTATAGGCGCCTTATAGGCGCCTTGTAGACGAGTCCTAAAAGGCGGGGAGATAGATTACAGGGTTTTCTTAAATAGAGTTTTCTCCCTATATGTATATAAGGAGTAGTCCGTATGGGCCCAATAGGGATCCGAATCAGACGTTAAGCAATAAATAATAATAATATACGCAGTAATAAATATATTAAGGAATTTATAAAGCGTATTATTAATATATTGCTAAAATATACTGGGACTGCTCTTTATACTAAATAGCATTATTAGGTATAAAAAGCTATATACTTCTTATCTCCTTTATATATACGGATTTTATTAAAGGCGGCAACTATATTAAGCTTTATAAAGTACCGTGCTTTTGCTAAGCGGTTAAGTGTCTCTTAAATTAGGAGAATTGGATATTGGTTTTAAATTGTAATTATATTTAGAGCTTAATAATTAATATAGAATCTTAAGCCTCTTCCTAGCTTTTTAATAAATAGTATAGGTAAGGCAAATAGAGATTAACTAGGGTAAATAAATCCTTTTTCTAAATGCTTATTAAGGTATTATTGCATTATAAGCAGTTCTTCTTATAATATACCATATAGCGGACCAAACTTTAGTGTTATGCCAGGCTTAAGTTTAATTTTAAAATTGTGCTTATCTTAGTGCGGGGCTAGTTAGTCTATAAATTGTTTTTTAAACTTATTAATTAAATTATAGTACTCTTTAGGTATAAGAGGTTAAGGATTAATATACTATTTTAGTTCTAGTGCTTTCTTAATATCTTCTATGGTTATAGTAAAGATTTTATAATCTTATCTTTTTGCTAATAAAATAAAAAGTGTGGCCTGTATTATATAAATTTTAAGAGGTTTTAATAAAACATCTTTACATTCTTTACCATAATTAGCAGTTATGGCTTTATTATCTTATTTTAAGGTTTATAGTAAGGGTAATTTATATTATATGAACTTTTTTTTTTTTTTTTTTTACAACTAAACTAGGAGCTCTTGCTGCACCCGGCTTAAAAAGACCAAAAAAAACCAAGAAAAACCAAGAAAAACACCTAGAGAATCCCCCTAAGATGCCTATATTGTAGGGGAGGCACACGTCAAACGATGGTGGTTCGCACTTGCGTGCGACCGCTAGAACCACGCCTAGCAATGGCCCTCCACAACAAGAATAGGTGAATACCACACTACAAAGCAGAAATACCTCTATTAAGAAGGCATCTAATAAAATACAAAGCCTATTAGACGCGTCTAGTATCTGCAATTATAGGGGAGCAACCGTTAGCTATAACAAACTAATGCAGCTAGTAGAATAGCTCCGCCAGTCTAGCGTCCCTTAGGCGCCCCTCTAGCAATCCCTTAATTAAATCCTCTAACGGCTAAGCAAAATTAAAAATAAATAAAACCCCTCTTTACCGGCAAACTATACCTAGGCCGCCGTAGCTGCGCTTCTATAGCATAGAGAACTTAACCCCCTTAAGACAATAACCAGGTATATAATTATAATATAACCAAATATAGAAAAAGTAGAGGGGCTTAGGGGATAATTAGAAACAGAAGTTCTTATAGAGATTTATAAGGAAGTCTATAACGCCGTTATAGTCTAACACCTAAGGAGTGGAGATATTAGAGTTACCCTAAAGGACTAATAGGTAAAGGAATAAGCTATAAGGGTAGGGGACAGGCTAGGAGAATATATTAGCATAAAAGTGCTCTATAAAGACTACCTAGTTAAAGTCCTAGCGGTTCCTATAAGCCTTAGGGTAGAAAAGGGACGCTAGGTAAACAACATAGCAACTATATAGGAGATAGTAAAACATACGGAACGCCTTATACTGGGACTTAAGATTACCTAAATCTAATAGCTTTAATAGGAAAATGTAATCTAAGCATATAATAAGAATAATAAGAGGATATAAGAGTCGCCAGAGACTTGCTAGGGAGACGCCGGTTAAACGCATGACTCCCTTATTATTAGTATATATATACTAGGAATGCAAAAACTCCTTATCTAAAAAGGAATAATTATAAATGGCCTTATATATAATATAAGGCTCTATAACCACAAACTACGCCTAGAATAATGCTATTGCTATATATAATAGGGACACACCCAATCCATATACGCAGCATAGGTATGCTGCGGCCACTATACGGGCCCCTATAATATAAGACACTACTTAAATTAAGACTAAATAAAATACGTAAACTGTTACCGAAGCATATATAAGGCGTGGGAGAGAGTAGACTGTATTAAATATAGGAGATGGAAGGCAAGGGCTTAACAGCTACAGGAATAACTACACGCTAGGTTATATAAATAGAAACAATAGGCGATAAGCTAGGGGGATATAGGTGCCTTCCTAGCGTTCCCTACCTTTAATACTAGGGGGCTGGGCTAGCCATCCTAAGCCTTAACGGGCCAGAAGCAACGCCGCGTGATATTACCAGACTGAATAGGGACATAAGGGTTATAGGGGATATAAGGGAGAGGATGCCCTATAGGAAGACCCCTATGGACAGCTATAGCAAGCTTAAGACTAGGATAATTAAGAATTAGACTAAACGCGGCAAATCTAATATTCGCAGCTGACCTATAAAGGGTATAAAGCCGACTAGTAAGACTAGGGGAAGAACCGGAGACGATAACAGATTTGGATATAGAAGCGCTAGTAGAAATACAAGACACGGAAATAGAAAGCCCTATATAAAATAAGTAGCAATTAGGGTGTAGATATAAGAGATAGAAGTTCTAAAAATCCTAAAGAAAGTAGAAATAGAGGAAGCGAAGAATAAAGGAGAGTTAAATAACCCTTACTAGGGGTCCGCTACCTATCTATTATATAGTATAACTGCGGCAATATAAACTACTACCTTGTAAGGCCCCTACTAGACAGTCTAGACCTAAAGAAATACTATATCCTTACTATATAAGAGCTGTATTATAATACCTATATATAATTAATATACTGCCCCTAAGGATTCTAGCTCCTATATAAACCAAAAGCAGCTATATATATATGCTTTATAATTAGTAAGGCTGTTAGCCTATTCTTATAGTTATAGTAAGCAGTTAACTTAGATATTGCAGTTATAACAATCTAGACATATAGGGGACCAGTATAAATTATTAATGTATATAACCCTAGGGTTAAAGGGGTCCCATAAATAGAGAATATTATATTAGTAATAAGCTTACTAGAAACTAAAGGTACAGAGTCTATTCTATTAGGAGATATAAACCTCTACCACCCATGGTAGGGGGGTATTTATGTCGCTGTTAAATAATAGGTAGAGTACCTACTAAAAGCTATAGATATTTGGGGCCTTAAGCTAGCTACTCCCCTAGGAGTAATTATATGGCAATAAGGCACCGCCAGAAGTATAATTGACCTTATATTTATAGACAATGGCCTATACTAGAGACTTAAAAGGTGTATCCCTAAAGAAGAATGGGTACTTACCTTAGACTATATCCCCATCTAGATATAGCTAGATTTAGATATTAAGGCGCAACTAAATAGTAAAAGATACGCAATAAGGAAGCTTAAGACAGACAGTTTCCTTAATATAGTTAAATAACAACTTTAAGACCTAGAAGAAATCCACCCAATACTAAACAAGCGAGGCTTATTAGCTACCCCTAAGGAAATTAACTAAAGACTAGAAAGGATCTAGGTAGCAATTAAAAATAGGCTAGAAGAGTATTGCCTGGTCTTAAAACTAGGCCCCTACGCGTAATATATATAGTCCGTATAATGCGCGGTTCTTATAGCTAGCTAATAATGAGTAAAAAGGAAATATATAAGTAGCTATAACCCTAAAGACAAGAGATAATACAAAGACACAAGAAACTAGCTAAAGAATACCCTAAAAAAAGAAGCAAGAAATAACTAGAGATAGTTTATAAATAAATATACTACTAACCCAAGCATCCCCTATAATAAGGGCCTTTGGACTATAGTAAGATGGGTAAAGAAAAAGGCGGGACGCCTAGTAGAAGACTTATACCTACTACCTCTACGAAGAGTAGGCAAACTATAGGCTATAAGCAATAATAATAAGAAGGCGAAGATCTTTATAGAAAGATTTTTCCCCTAACTAGCTCTAGTAGACCTTAGTGATATTACTAGCGAAACACCGGTTACTTGCCTAAGGGTTGACAGTGATATAATAACTAAAGAAATAGCTAGAACTATTAGTCGCCTCTTAAATAATATAGTACTAGGACTAGATAGGATTCTAAACAAAGCCTTAAAGACCTGTGGTCTACTTATAGCACTTTACCTTATAGATATAGCCAGAGCATGCTTTATAATAGGCTACTACCCGTAACTTAGAAGATCTATAACAATGGTTATTTTATAAAAAGAAGGTAAAGCAGACTACTTAATTCTAGGAAGCTACTGCCTTATTGCCTTAGAAAATACCCTAAGTAAGATCTTAAAAAAGGTTATAGCGGACTATATAGCAGACACAGTAGAGGAACATGCCCTACTACTATAAAGCTAAATAGGGGCAAGAAAGAATCGCTTAACACTATTAGCACTTATACTACTCACTACTACTATTAAAACTGCATAGGCTATGTGTAAGGACTTTATAGTATTAATGCTTAGCCTAGATATTAGTGGCGCCTATAATAATATACCCTATAAGCGCCTCCTATATATCCTTAAGGCAAAGGGCTTCCTAGAATGGATTATATAATTTATTTAAGGGTTTATAGGCCAGAAAGAGATATTATTGGTTTTTAGCGGATATTAGAGCCCCCCTATTACAGTTGCAATAGGTATACTATAAGGATTACCTCTTTTACCTATACTCTTTCTTTTCTTTGTAAGCAACTTACTTAATACCTTTAAGGAAGGGGCGACCTAGGGGATAGGCTTTGTTAATAATATAAATCTAATTATATATAGGCCAACAGCCGTAGAGATATCGGCAAAATATAGTACCCTTTCAATGGCCTTAATGGTTGGTGGTTGACGCAATTGGCGCGCAGTTGAGGTCATTTGGTAACTCGACCGACTAGCCTATGTTGTGTTTTTTTGACACGCAGCCTGCGCGTAGCCTGCGCGCAACCTGCCAGTAATCTGCGTATTTGGCAACTATAATTATATTTACCTCTTTTATACTAATAACATATTTTAAATAAATAAAAGCTACTTTAAAGCTATTTATAAGGCTAGCAAAATAAATAATATTATTTTAGATAATTTAATATAATATAGCGATGGTTCTCTTCTACCTATCTACCTATTGACTTACCTACCTGCCTATATCGCCTACCTATCTGCATCGCCTACCTATTTGCATCTGCCTACCTGTCTATATCTACCTACCCGTTAGCATCTGCCTACCTGTCTACATCTGCTTGCCTGTCTATATCTGCTTACCTATCTGCATTGCCTACCTGTCTGCATTGCCTACCTGTCTGCATCGCCTACCTGTTTGCATCTGCCTACCTGTCTATATCTGCCTACCCGTCAGCATCTGCCTACCTCTTGCCTGTCTGTATCTGCTTACCTGTCTGCATTGCCTACCTGTCTGCATTGCCTACCTGTCTGCATCGCCTACCTGTTTGCATCTGCCTACCTATCTATATCTGCCTACCCGTCAGCATCTGCCTACCTGTCTGCATCTGCTTGCCTGTCTGCATCTGCTTACCTGTCTGCATCTGCTTACCTGTCTATATCTGCTTACCTGTCTGTATCTGCCTACCCGTCAGCATCTCCCTATTTGTGCCTACCTGTCTGTGCTACCTTGATTCGATCAATCGATCGAATCGTTTATAGTGCTCGCTGGCTAGTCGTTGTCGTCTAGCTCTGGCGACGGTCGTCTGGTTCTAGCGACGGTCGTCTAGCTCTGGCGACAGTCGTCTAGTTCTGGCGACGGTCATCTGGTTCTGGTAACGGTCGTCTGGTTCTGGCGACGGTCGTCTGGTTCTAGCGACGGTCGTCTGGTTCTGGCGACGGTCGTCTGGCTCTGGCGACGGTCGTCTGGTTCTAGCGACGGTCGTCTAGCTCTGGCGACAGTCGTCTGGTTCTGGCGACGGTCGTCTGGCTCTGGCGACGGTCGTCTGGTTTTGGCGACAGTCGTCTGACTCTGGAGACGGTCGTCTGGTTCTGGCGACGGTCGTCTGGTTCTAGCGACAGTTGTCTGGCTCTGGCGATAGTCGTCTGGCTCTGGCGACGGTCGTCTGGTTCTGGTAACGGTCGTCTGGTTCTAGCGATAGTCATCTAGTTCTAGCAACGGTCCTCTGCTGGCTGCCGTTCTAGTGCCTCCCTAGGTAGGGAGGATGTAAGGAAGGAAAGAAGGGTAAAAAATAAGGCGGCTATATAGGCAGAGACACGTGTAGACGCTATCGGGAATATAGCGGGGACCCGATGCAGAGCTTCGTGTAGAGCCTCCGTACGCAGAGCTTCGCGCAGAGCCTTGTGCAGAGCCTCTGTACGTAGAGCTTCGTATAGAGCTTCGTGTAGAGCTTCGTGCAGAGCCTCCGTACGCAGAGCCTCGCGCAGAGCCTCGTGCAGAGCCTCTGTACGTAGAGCTTCGTGCAGAGCTTCGTGCAGAGCTTCGTGCAGAGCTTCGTGCAGAGCCTCTGTACGCAGAGCTTCGTGCAGAGCTTCGTGCAGAGCTTCGTGCGGAGCCTCTGTACGCAGAGCTTCGTGTAGAGCTTCGTGTAGAGCTTCGTGTAGAGCTTTGTGTAGAGCCTTATGCAGAGCCTTATGCAGAGCCTCCAAGTAATAAAACTATATAAGATTGTATAAGATTATATTAGATAATATATAATAGTTAAATATATAGCATATAACTTTACCTTAATTGCATGTCAAGAAATATATAGTTACCTTTTAAAGTTGCTAAGTAGGTTAACTGCGTATTAAAGAACATATAGTTAGCTTTTAAAGTTGTTAAGTAGGTCAACTGCGTATTACTTAACTTTTAAAGTTGTTAAGTTAGTTAATTGCATATTAAGTTAGTTAAATTGCGTATTAAGTTAGTTAATTGTATGTCAAGTTAATTAAATTGCGTGTTAAGTTGGTTAATTGTATGTTAAGTTGGTCAAATTGTGTGTCAAGTTGGTTAATTGCATGTTAAGTTGGTTGAATTGCGTGTCAAGTTAGTTAATTGCATGTTAAGTTAGTCGAATTGTGTATTAAGTTAGTTAATTGCATATTAAGTTGGTCGAATTGCGTGTTAAGTTGGTTAATTATATATTAAGTTGGTTAAATTGCGTGTCAAGTTGGTTAATTGCGTATTAAGTTGGTCAATTGCGTGTCAAGTTAGTTAAATTGCATATTAATTACGCGAAACGCGAAAATTAAAGTCTACTTAAATCTTATCCTGCGAATATTTTCCTAATAGAACTGTAGAACACTAAAGAAAGCCTATAACACCTATATAGAATAGGCAAGATGATATAGAGTCTAATTCTTACTAGAGAAATACCAGCTAATCTATTTTATAAGAAAACGCAACTAATCTATAGATTTTTAGCATATAATCTATATCTAAGGCTTTAGGGGTTAACCAGTTTAGGGCCTAAGGGTATTAGGAGTATAGGTAAATAGCAAGCTCTGGTAGAGCGTATATACAATATAAGCGGCCTATAAGGGCTAAGTATAGTATATTACATTATCCAGGATTGTTAATTCTATATAGGGTCCATGCTTCTAGAGGTTACGCCTATTATATATAGCAGTTGTCTGGCCAACTATAACATATAAATCCAGTATTTGGGCCATTAGAGAAACTAAGAAGGGCCCCCCTAAATCACTTTTTAAACCACTCTAAAAGGTCTAAATAGCCTACCTCTAGAGTATAATAGGCGGGTATAAGCGAACGGCGCCTTATAGGCGAGTTCTAAAAGGCGGGGAGACGGATCACGGGGTTTTCTTAAAAGAGTTTTCTCCCTATATATATATAAGGAGTAGTCCGCGTGGGCCTAATAGGGATCCGAATCGGACGTTAAGCAATGAATAATAATAATTTATATTATATTAAATTTAAATAGTTGTGTGCATATTTATAGGGCATATAGTTTTTTAAGCAATAACTTTGGTAGTAAGTTATATAGAACTTTAGCATTTCTTTAACCTAACTAATTAAGGGGTTATGTCGCTTTAGCCATCTATATCTAAGTATAACTTTATATTGCTTTAAGGGAGTTACAAATAGGGAAATATATTTAAGGTGTTTACCTATCCTCATTTTTACTAGGGCGTAGTGCGTTATTTCGCTATATATTAAGGGTTTGCCATTAAAGCCTTATAGGCCTTAGGGCTTATTAAGTTTCTTTAATTTTAGGTGTTAAGTTTTTGTATAGTTTATATTAACAAAGCCTATGCTAATAGCTCCGCTGTCTATTAGAATTTATACCTCCTTCTATTTTCTAAGTATTTAAATTTCGCTAAGTATATTAAGGGAGTTATGCTATATATTAGCGCTGGAAGAGCTTAAATACTTATACTCTTCCACTTTTTGTCCTAAGGCGCGACTTAGCCTTAGGATAATTTGTTTTCTAAATTAACTAAAGGCGAGATGCTTTATAGCGACCGAATATAATTTATAGAGTGGGTGCGATTTGAGGAACGAGTATGACTTAAAAATTAAGAGGAACTACAGCGGACCTTTTTAAAAGGGTGAGTTTGGCAATGCTTTTAAATATATCCTTTTTTACCGCATCTAAAGCATTCTCTATTTATGGCTTAGGTTCTTTATTTATTGGTTCCTAAGGGTGCATAGGATTAAGCGGCATTAAGGTCTATAGGGTTGTATATAGGACTTTCAGGTTTTAGAGACGGATCGCGCTTTAGGGTATATATTAGTTTCGTAAAGTTTTAAATATAAGGTATAGTTAGCTTTAGAGAACAAGTCTGTTTATTATATTAAAGGTCCTTATTAATTTATTAATATATTATAGCAAATTTAGATAGGTTCTTTGGTAGTTCTCTATCTACTAACTAGGCTCTAATCTTATCTAAAATAGCTTATTAAAGAGCAGCGACTCTAGCGGCTTTATTCTAATTTAGCTCGCTAATAAGACCTAAAAATTCTAAAAAGAAGCTAGTAAAGTCTTAATTCCATTATTATAGGTTTTTAAGTTTAGTAATAGCTATATATTTACAGCTGGCATTATTATATATTTATTTTAGCAGAGAGACAAAAGTTTTAAAATTAATAAAAGTGCCGTTATAGAAGAATAGATCTATAGTTTATGCAGTATTCTTACTTAAATAAGATATTCCATAGCTAACCTTACTAGCCTTAGTAGGGTATTAATTATAGTTTATTAAGAGTTTAAGATGGAGCTTAGTTATAAAGGGATATAGGTTATTTTAGTTTCTATTAAACATTAAAGGATTAGGGAGCGTTTTGAATTTTATAATAGGTACTAGGTTTGCTATAGGTATAGGTTAAGCTATTATTACTAGTTTAGTATTTGCATTTAACGTATTAGGTTTAGGTACTATTATTTTAATCTTATTTATAGGTGTTGCTGTTAGGGTTTATAATGTAAATGCCTTAACATTGCAGAGTTCTTTATGGAGTACTTCTATTAATTACTAGTACTAGGCTTCTAGTACAGCCCACTACTAAACTAAGGCGTCCATAAAGGCCTATTGTATTATAGTTAACTATTCCCTAACTAGGGTTATAATACTTATAGTTATTGAAAGGGATTTAGGTTCGTTTGCCATTTTAATAGTAGTTATTTTAATATAACGTAATATAAGGGCGCAAAGAGGCTTTAGGGAAGATTTAAAGGAATAAATATAAATTCTATCTAATCTAAGGGTATATAGCTCTTGCAGAGTACAAGACATTGCGTAAAGAAGAGAAAGGAATATAGGAAACTTATAACTAAATATTTAAGGGTCTTGGCAGTAGATGCGTAGGCATAAGCGCACACGGGTTTTGATAGGTTTTGACTAAATTCCATTATATTAGTAGAATTTAGTAGAATTCGATTAAGTTAGTAGAATTTGGTGGAATTCAATTAAGTTAGTAGAATTTGGCAGAATTTAATTAAAGCGTTGGAATTTATCTGTCAAGTGTTTTACTAAGACATTTCTACTATAACTGGGCTAGTCCTATTACACCTAACCCTTTTTTCTCTAATACTTCTATATCTTTTTTATAGTATTTTTAAGTTGTCTAGTAGTTCCTAGGTAGTCTCTTTATAGCCTATCTACTTAACTTTATACTATGTTTTATTATTAATGTCCTTATAACTAATAATTTTTAAAACTTTCTATTTATCTTCTTCTTAACCTCTATACATATCTATCTTATAAATTAGAGGCTTAATATTTCCATATGCTGGTTCTAGTATTATAATATACTATATAGGGTAGATCTTTATTTTCTTTAGTAAGTCTAGCCTATATATAACTTTTAAGATCTTTTCTTTAACTATAAATGGTCCTAGTCTAATATAGTCTAACTTCTTACTTAGTCGTTAACTCTTGAAATTTTTATATAGTAGCCACACTTTATCTCCCTCCTTAAGATCTGGTCCCTTAGATCTCTTATTATTATAGTACCTTTTTATTTTTTCTTATACTAGTTTAGCTGTTTCCATAAGGTTTTTATAAAGATTTATTAAGTTCTCCATTCTTTTTTTAGCTCTACTACTCGTTTTCTTTACTTAATGTAGTAATAATAACATCCTTGGTTTATAACCGTAGTTTACCTTAAAAGGTAATATGCCTATCCCTTTTTATGGTGTTGCGTTATATGTAAACTATATAACTAGTAGTAACAATACCTAATTGTTCTATGCGTAATTAATATAATACCTTAGATACTACTCTAGTGTCTAATTTAACCTTTCTATTTAACCGTCTGTCTATAGGTAATACGTAGTTAACATTGCTGCTTAAACCCCTTATTCTGCTAAGAATACTTCTTAAAATGCTGCTATAAATCTTGGATCTCTGTCCAATATAATCTTATTTGGTGCTCTATGTCTTATAAACACTTCTTTAATATAGATTCTAGCTATATCCTTTACTGAGATTTCTTCTATGTATGTAATAAAGTAACCCTACTTAGTTAACTTGTCCACTATTACTAAGATTGCGTTATAATCTTATCTAGTAATAGGATCTCTTAACTTTAGTAACTTAATAATAAAGTCCTATAATATAACCTCCTATGGTCTCTCTAGTGTTTTGACTGGCTATAGCCCTCTATATAGCTTATATCTTACTAGTTTATTTCTTTAGCAATCTAGATATTCCTTTATAACTTCTTATACTAGTCCTTAGATTCTATTAATAATATACTCTTCTTAAAGTCTTTTAACTAAGCCTATAGCTCTATTATGTCCTTAAGTTACTCCCTTATAAAACTCCTTTATAAACTCTTTTGCTAGGCTTTTTAGAACATATATCGCTTCCCTATTAATATAGTCCTCGCTATTTATATCTTCTAGCTATACCTCTAGAATTCTTTATAACTATATACTTTCTGGTTCCTTATAGGTTTAATTGTTTTCCCTAGTTACTGTAAGTTTAGGATAATTGTACCTAATTAATCCGTCTTTATCTTTTCTTAGTAAAGCCCCTAATGGCTTACTATTGCTTTACAACTTTGTCTTCCTACTAAGTGCGTCTACTCTCGCATTTTTAGTACCCTTAGTATGCTGAATTTTAAAGTAATATTCTGTAAGTATCTCTGCCCATCTAACCTGTCTTCTGTTTAGCTCTTTTGTTATTAGGAACCCTATTAGGTTCTTATAATCCGTTTTAACTATAAATAGTTTTTCTATGCCTTGTAAGAATGCTCTCTACTTTTTAAGTGCTGCAACTATACCTAACAACTCCTTGTTGTAGATATTATAGTTTAATTCCGCTAGTGTCATTTTTTAACTATAATACACTACTAGGTGCTAACTATCTTGGCATCTTTATAATAAGCACGCCCTTAATATAAAGTTTAATGCATCTATTTCCACAACTATGTCTAACTATAGTTAATAGATCTTGAGGATTAGTTCCTGGGTAAATAACTCCTTAAGTTCTCTAAATAACTTCTTTTACTCTTTGTTCTAAACCCATAATTCCTCTTTCTTTATAAGTCTTGTAAATGGCTTAATATTCTTTAACTACTATGTAATAAACCTCCTATAGTAATTGCAAAACCCTAGAAACAATCTTAGCTACGTAACGTTCTCTAGTTCTTGCCAATTTACTATAGCTTTAACTTTCTTTAGGTCTATGCTAATCTTTCCTAGTTTGATAATAAATCCTATAAAATCGGGTTTCTTTATAAAGAACTTACATTTCTTAATTGCTACTGGTATCTTTTCTTCTTATAGTCTTTTAAGACCCACTTAATATATTCCTTATATTCTTTCTTATTTATTAAGTAGATAATAATATTATCAAGATATGCTATAATAAACTCATTAAGGTATTCTCCTAATACGCTGTTAATTCTTTTCTAAAATATTACTAGTACGTTTATAAGTCCAAACTATATAACTAATAGCTTATATAGTCCTTCCTTTAACCTAAAGGCTGCCTTTTATTTATTACCTTCCTTAATCCTAATCTGGTGGTACGCCTACCTTAAGTCTATTTTTATAAAGATCTTTGTATTCCCTATCCTATCTTAGATTTCGTTAATTAAAGGTAAAGGATACCTATCCTTTCTAGTAATGCTGTTTAACTATTGGTAGTTAATGCACATCCTAAGTTTTCTGTTTTTCTTTAGGATAAACAACACTGGATATCCTGCTAATGACTATAATAGTCTAATATATCCCTTTTATAAGTTTTCCTAAATAAACTCCTTAAGCGCTACTAACTCGGTCTTAGTAAGCTTATAAATTAGAAAGAACTTTAGACTAGTTCCTAGTTCTAGTTCTATCTTATAGTCCTATACTGCATATTCTAATAGCTTTTTACTTTCTAGGCTCTATAACTTTCTGCCGTACTTATAGTATCTTTTTAGTATATAACTTAAGCCTCGCTTAGTTTCTTTATACATTACTCTAACTTAGTACCATACCATCTTAGTTTGCTGTTGCATCTTATATCGTTGTGTATCCTTAATATTAACCTAACTTACAACCCAATTGATCTTTAGATTATACTCCTATAACTAAGGTATTCCTAATATTACCTTGTCCTTCCCCAATAGTAGGATATTAAAAGACATTTTAACCTGTTTTCCTTTAATAGTTAGCTAAATAGGTCCTATTTTAAGGTTAATAATGCCTTTTCTATAGGCTATTGGATCTCCTAAAATTATTATTAATAAATATAGGTATTTCTTCTGCCTATATGGTAACCCCATTCTTTTTACTACAGCTAGTAATATATAGTTCCTTATTGCTCTACTGTCTACTAATACTTTAAACTTCTAATCTTACTATTATGCTTATAAATTTAGGTGTTGTTCTGCAATTCCTTTAAGGGTTTAAGGCTCTACTACTGGCTCCCTCTAGTCCTATAGGCCTCCGCTTTTCCCAACTATTAGCTATTAGATCTTAACTGAACTTAATCCTCTTTAGGCTAATACTTTATTTGCTTTTTGTCTTTAATATACTACAAATAAGTATTCTCTAAGCACTCCCACTACTATTATCCTTCTAGGCATTTTTCCGTAAGGAATCTTCCTAGTTAAAGTATTAAGTCCCCTAGCTCTTAAACTTCTACTAGGTGCTATCTATATATATATTTAGCGTTTCTGTACCGTTTTTTATCTATTATCTAATACATTCTTATTAGATACTTATAATACTTATCCTTAGGTGTCCTATACATGTTGTATATATTATCCACATATGCGATCTATGCTAACGTGTAATGCACTAGGTGCTTTAGGTTAACTCTAGGCTTATCTTCCTCTGTAAGTTTAAACCTTTCCTATACTGATCTAAACGTTGCTATATTATTTGCTGGTACTAATACTCATATTATCTCCCTTTAGTCCTTGGCCTATTCCTCTAGATCCTTTAACATTATAATTAAAGCTCCTTTAATGTAACTTATCTATCTTTCTAACATAGCTTAATTTAATATAGTTTTTTTATCTAACTATATACAGAAATCTTCCCACTTATTATTTCTATATTTTTTGTACCACTTGTAATATAGTTCTATAAGTATATACAATTTATTTATAAGGAAGTATTTCTTTATTACTGCATTGTTATAACCCTTTATATATCTTTCTGTAAAGCGAGTTGGAATTCCTAAGTCCTCCTCTTCTTTTAGATTACTTAACTATTTAGCTTTTAGCGTTTCTACCCTTAGCCTATTAGTAACTTTTTGTGCTGGCGCTCTGTCCCTTATACGTCCTAGTATAGCTAATCTCTAACCTAGCTTCTGTTCTTGCTATGCAAGAATTTGTTATCTAAATTCCTCTATGCTTTCTATTTGGTTGCGTCTTATAAATAGGCTTTTGATATTATCAAACTTCTTAATTATTATGTCGACTTTTTAACCTTTAGGTAAAACACTATGTTCTCCTAAGACTGCTATAGACCTTATTTATTCTTTAAAATCTTGGCTCCCTAAAAACCTTTATCCCGTGCTTATTTGTTTATCCTTAAACTAAGCTACTGCCCTTTCCTATTAGTTTTCGTTTATTATGGGTTCTTAGGTATATTTTATCTCTTCTTAAGAATCTTAAGCATCTCTTATCTCCTCTGGAGAATCTTAAGCCTATAGCCTTTTGCCTTTATTAAGTGGTAAGCTAGCACTAGCAGTTGTCTACTTACTTAATTACCTTTAAATATTACTCCTTCCGTCTTATAAAGTGATAGATGCCTTATCTAATAGTGTTATAATATCCGTTACTAATCCTTATTTAGTAAAGGTCTTAGTCTCTGCTTCTATTACATTATTAAGGCTTAAGTACTCCCAGCTAGTCCCTTTTTCTTCCTTATTACTATTAATTAATAAATACTCTAACTCTATTGTTATTGTTACTAATCTTTATCCGTATATTGCTATAATATCTTAATCTAGCTTATAGAGTCAATCTAACTTTTTATCTAACTCTTTAGTTTCCTTAAGTTTTCTTAACTCTAGCTCTTGTGGCTAATAGCTTACGCTATACTTAATGTTTTTATAAATTTGGCATGCGTTGTTATAATAAAACGCGAAGTGTTTAATTAAACACTCCTTAGTCCCGCGTAATACACCTATATCCGCTTTATTATACTCTAATAACCTAGTGCCTTTTACTATATAATTACTCTAACTACTTCTGTAGTCTCTAGTAAAATAACCCTATTTTCCACAATTTATGTAAGCTCTATCTCTAAACTATTGCTTTTATTGTAGAGTTTACCTAAATATCTTCTACTGCTAAGATCCTTAGTTTAGCCTCTGCTTCTTAGTCCTATAATTATTTAATTCTTAACCTTTAGGTTTCTATAGTTTTCTACTCTATCTCTTAGATTCTTTGGTATTGCTTAAGTCTATTAGCTCTGGCCTACCATTCTATAGTTTATAACTTTACGTTAGTTATTGCGTACTCTATGCCTTATATAACTATAGAACTCTATTTTGCCCTTTCTTAGCTTGTTCCCTTTAATAGATTCTATTATATATCTTAATTAACTAATTAATTAACTCTTATAGGGTTTCCGCATCTTCTATTAAGATAATTACGTCCTGGACTTTAGCCTTAAGTCCCTGTTTGTACTATACTATAAGCGCCTTGTTATTCCACTTAACTTACGTTATAAGTGTCTAAAACTGCGTTATGTACTTAATTGCTAAAGTGCGTTATACTAGGTTTTAAAGCTTTCTTTTTGCTATTATTGTTGCTTCTAGATCCCCAAATATTTATATTAGTCTCTTAATAAACCTATTCCAGCTATTAAACATAAATTATACTTCTTAGTTAGTAGTTGTTATTCCACTTATCTAAATCTTAATAAGGTAAGGTTTAAACCACTTAAGTGCTCTTCTAGTTAAGAATAATCCTATATACGCCACTTGGTCCATAAGTATTGCTAACTTTACCCCTTCTTGCATAACCTTAAAGTGCATTTGCGTAAGAAACCCTTTAAGCTTTAACTTCTCTCCTAAGAATTGTTTAATTAATAATAAATTGACCTTAGCTGCTCTGATTCCATTAAGTCTTTCTTTAAGTATTTAGTTATTGTCTGTTATTTAATTAACTATTTTCTGTAGCTGTCCTACTATAATAAGTTGCGGATTGGTGTCCACTATACTGGTGTCTCTATTAGTGCCTAAGGTAGTAGCTTTTACGGATAGTGCCTTTAACGGCGTTGTGACTTGCGCTTTTTGTGGCATCTTGTTTAACTTTGTTAATACCGTAATTAGGTAGTAAATGTATAACAAAGCCTTGTGGGAAATACCACGGTGGACTTGTTAATGGGCTAGGTATATAGGTAAATAGGAAGTTAATAATATAACAGTAATAAATAATAACTAGTAGAGTGGTTGCCTAATAGATTAACTCTAATTATATTCTAAGATTTACTATAAGAAAAGGAACTATCTAGGTAGGGACTGTGGTCCTTTAAATATACATCTATACTCCTAAGAAAATTGTTACTCTATCTACTCTATTTGCTCTATCCGCTCTACTACAGATCTTATAGATTATATAGATTATATAGATTACTTCCTATAACCTTGGCTACTATTCCTTATTATATAGTTCTACGGGTTCCATCCTAAACCGTGCCCTTATTAACCAACTAGCTTCTTCCAACTCTTCTCTAAGTAGTCGTAATATTGTACTTAAAGCGTTTATAACTGTCGAACTGGATCGGATTTCCTTACTACCATTTTAATACTGGCTTCAAGTCTAGAACCCTATGTCTTAATACCCCGCTCCTTACCTTGTATATCTTATTGTATGTCTTATTAAGTATCTAAATACCTGTTTCCATTACCGAATAACGACGTAGTCGTTATTCTATTTGCAACCTATTTGTTACCTATTTGGTGTATATATAGAGGCTCTAGAGCCCTCTTTAATAGACAGAGTTTTAATACCTAATTGTCCATTTAACAGTTATAAGCCTAAGCCAACTATTTCATTATCTTTAATTCTAAAGCCTTTATTCCAATTAATTATTATCTTAATTATAGACAACTACGATAATAAACTCTTAACAAGAAACCAGACCCGTTATTGTATTATCCGTAATCCTTGCAAGCCCAAATAATTGGGACAAATAGATTGAGGTTATTAAGTTAAAAGCAAATAATAATCATCTCTGGGAGTATGTTGACCTATTAATACCTAAGACCGATCTGCCAAGGCTTAAAGAACCTGTTTAAGCCTTACCCAAGGATACTAATAGCTGGGGGAAGACGAAGCTCGTAGAGCTAGATAAAGAGGAGAAGGAGGAGCTCTGTATGCTTAAAGCCGATTATAGGGACAATATAAAGCTATACAGAAAACTGCTGTTAGCTCTTAATACGTTACACAGCTATATCTAAAGCTTAATCTTACGTACCTACCTAATCTATACGTTTAAATGCGTTACTACCTATAACGTCTTAGTGTTACTAAAGCAGAGAATTGCTCTAACTAACAACGCCTAAAAGCTTTAAGTAGCCACCCAGTATACAAAGCTTAAGAAAGCGCCTCAGAACCAGAACTTTAAGGCCTAGTTAGAGGAGTGGGAGAAGGTATACACTAAGTATAAGGAGCTAGATCTACCTAAGGTAAATGGTAACTGTTTGGTAAAAGACTTTGTGTATATAGTCAATTCGGTTACTCTAAGCTGGTCCGAATATTAGAAGAACTAGCTTAAAAGAATGGAGTAGAAGAAGGAGAAGCTTCCTAGCTTCTTTAAACTGGTTAAAATCTACTAAAATTACTATTGTATAGAGCTCGCCTAAAAGGGCAAAACTCTACAAGGATCCTTTGCAGCTACCTTTAAGGACAAGTTAAGTAAGTCACTAAATTTAAAGCCTAAATCAAAGCCTAAATTATTAGTAGATAAGCAAAAGAAGGAAAGGCAACCGCTACCAGAGTGCCTATGCAGAAAGCGTTACTACTTTAACAAGTGCTGGTATATTATAGAGTCAATTCCTTGCCTATCGTGGTTTAAACCAAGTAACGAAATTTAGAAGAAGGTGGATAAGAAAATCGCCAATGCGACGCCCGAAATTAAGGCTTATATTAAGTAAATTAAAAAGAACGATTAAGTTAATAAATAGCTAAAGGATAGTAACTAGCAGAGCTCTAAAGAGCCCAACGGAGGCTTTGTAGTTTATTAAGTAGGAGTCTATAACACAGCTTCTAATTACAAGCTTCGTGACAGTGTTATTCTTAACTTAGGAACCAATATACACGTCATTAACGATCAAGCTAGATTCGTTAGCGATATTAAGCCTATCTCAGACCAAATCTACACGGGCTCGCATGTAGAAGAAATCGTAGGCTATAGCACAGCTATAGTTATAATTGACCACCTAAAAGGGAAGAGACAGATACAGCTCTTAGGAGCAGCCTTTATACTAGGCTTTTATACTAACCTAGTATGCCTCCAAAAGCTTAATAATAAAGGCGTCTATTGGAACAATAAAGAGAATATTCTCTTCTACAGCGACAACAAGACATACGCCTGCTATGGCTACCACTATAGTTAGAAAACCATTAAATATAATAAGCTAAAGAGAGACTTACCAGAGGCTTCCTTTGCGACTTAATTATTAAAGCAACTAGTAAAATATTTATTAAAGCCTCTGCTGAATTAGGCAGAAGGCCACGTATAGCACTAGTGATTGGGCCATGCAGGAAAAGAAGTAATTGAGTAACTACCTTAGTTAGTAACAGGCGCAATTCTAAAAGGCCTAATAATGGTAGAATATAAAGCGTGTAGAGTGAGTAAAGCTTATAAGGTGATATCTAGAAGAACACCAACTCTGTTAACAGTTCCTTTCTATAAAATCCACTTTAATTTAATACCTGGAATAGTTGCATTTAATAGCGATAAGTACGCGGTATACTTCCTTAATAACGCAACGCGGATAAATAAGGTAGACACGATGGTAAAGAAGTTATCCCTTACTTAAAGAGTTATTACATACTACAATGTTATTAAACGGCGATACGGCTTTAAGGTAGCTATAATCCATATAGATAGAGAGATGTCTCTTAGAGACGAGTTTAAGGATTAGATAGCTAAACAAGGAATTACTCTTAAAAGATTAGCACCTAATACTTAATTACAGAACGGTCCAGCAGAATAATCTAGCGGGGTGATTATATAGAAGGCTTAATGCATAAGAATTAAGGCTTATTTATTAGAAAAACTAACGCTAGAAGCCTATAAAGCAGCTACCTATCTACTTAATTAGACGCCTAGTAAAAGACTTAGGTGGTAGATACCTTTTAAGAAAGTCTAGTTAGTAATGGGTATAACATTACTAAAACCCAATATAGGATACCTATGAGCCTATAGCTGTAGGGCCTATCCTCTTAAATATAATATTTTATACCTAAACAAGCTCGCGCCAAGGGCCCATATAGGATATCTGGTAGGGTATAATTTAACAAATATCTTCCAAATCTATATTTTAAGTTAGAAAAAAGTCATTAGAATAAGAGATATAAAGTTTAATAAGCAGTTGCTCTATAATGACTTATAGCTAGATCTAGCAAATATACTCTAAGTAAGGACTAACTAAATATTGGAAATTATTAATGTCTGTTAAATAGAGAATCTATAAGACAAATTGGAATCGTTATCTAATAAAAGCGATGAGATTTAAGATAAAACCAAAGGAAGATAATAGGTGGATTCTAGTAGAAATTAAAAGGAGCCTAATACTAAGAGTAGTAAGTAATAAGATTTAAGCTCCAAAGACGACTCAGCTCTAGGGCTTTCTATACTAGATAAGATGCCAGAACCTAACTTACTGGAGCCTCCACTACCATCTTTAAAGACCTTAGTAAAGAAGCCGTACTATATTATAGTTCTAACTAATGAAGTTAAGCTAAAGAAGAAGATTAATAACAATATAAAAGAGCAAAACGTGGTTAAAGGAAAGAGACTTAAAGGACAATTAAAAGTCTATGCAGGTTTTCTTACTAATGTTACTAATAACTAAAGCCTTCTAGCTTAAAGACCAGCCTTTAATATAGGGCTTACTTTTTATAAAAAGCTATACTGTAATTAGCTCCCACTGGCGCCTAGGAACTAGAAGGAGCTTTAAAGACATTAATATAAGGAAGAATTTGTAGCTACTACTAAAAAGGAATACGCAGACCTTTAAAATTAAGGAACGTTCTATGTCGTTAACAAGACGATCTATATCAAAACTGTGCCTATTATCTAGGTATTTACCTATAAGACTAATATTAATGGATATCTAATAAGGTTTAAGGCTTGTCTTTATGCAAGAGGTGATTTATAAGAGTTAGTTTATAAGGATATGTATACCGCAACTCTAGCAGCAAGATTATTTAGAGCCTTAATGGCTATCATCGTAATATTCAACCTAGATTGCTGGCAGGGCAATGCCGTTAATGCATTTACAAACAGCAAGATCGACGAGATTGTATATATTAAGTGTCTAAATGGATTTCTAATTAAGGGCAAGTGCCTACTACTTTAATAAGCGCTCTATAGATTGCGACAATCACCTTTACTATAGCATGGCAACTTAACTACAACACTAAAAAAGGAAGGCTTAAAGCTAGTGGCGGAGGAGCCTTGCCTATATCATAACGATTGGCTAATAGTCTTCTTCTACGTTAATAATACCACAGTCGCCTATAAAAAGAAAGACCTACCCAAGCTTAAAACATTCAAGGAGCACCTTATAAAAAGGTATGAAATAAAAGACCTAGATAACCTTACCTGGTTCTTAGGGATTTAAATAATACGCGACTAAGAAAATAGGAAGCTTTGGCTTAGCTAGGACTCCTATATTAACAAGATCGCAACCAGCTTTAAGGTAAAGAATTATCGCAAGATATATACACTAATGGGCCTTAAGGAACTTAACCCTAATTTAGAATAAGCCTTTAAGCAGGACATCTATCTCTATTAAAGGAAAGTCGGATCTATACAATATGCAGCAAGTATTACTTATCTAGATATGGCGAGAACCGTAAGTAATCTATTAGAGTTCTTACAAAATCCATTACTAACTTATAACGCAGCTGCTACGAGAGCAGCTGCCTACCTCTATTAATTAAAGACCCTTATAATTAAGTACTTAAAGGAGAACCTTATAAACCAAATCTTTGTAAGGGTAAGCGATGTATCTTTTAGAGATAATCTAGTTAATAGAAAAAGTATAGAAGGCTACCTATTTACCTTATTTGGAGGACCAATTAACTAGCGGTTGACTAAGCAAAAATTAGTAATAAAATTAAGCATAGAGGCAGAGCTCCTAGCTTTATCGCATACAGCTACTAAGTTAATTTAGTGGTAGCGATTCTTTAAAGAAGTTAGATTTGACGCCTATAAGAAGCAAGTAATCTACTATAACAATATGTAGACAATACAACTCCTTACTAAAAGCGACGCTGAGCTTAATACCAAGCTTTAATATATTAATATCTATCACCACTAGCTCCGCCAGGAAGTTTGTAAAGGAAGGATTAATATTAAATGGGTCCCTACTGCGGATATAATAGCAAATAGCTTAATAAAGGCTCTGCCTCGTCAAAAGCACAAGACGTTTGTTTAATAATTGAACCTCGTTAACATTAAGGATCTAATTTGGTTTGATTTGGATAATATTTAGGCAAGGTAACTCTATAGGGGATTTCTTAAAAACTCAATACTAAATTAATATTGTAACTTTTTATAGCAGCCTAGAAGGCTCTGTGCAGCTAGGGGGGTATATTAAACTGGATTGGATTTCCTTACCACCATCTTAATACTGGCTTTAAGTCTAGAACCCTATATCTTAATACCCCGCTCCTTACCTCGTATATCTTATTGTATATCTTATTAAGTATCTAAATACCTGTTTCCATTACCAAATAACGACGTAGTTATTATTCTATGTGCAACCTATTTGTTACCTATCTAGTGTATATATAGAGGCTCTGGAGCCCTCTTTAATAGATAAAGTTCTAATACCTAATTGTCCATTCGACAGTAATATATACTAATATCTTTACTTAACCCATTATAGTATATATATATCTAAAAAGGCACCTAGAAAAACGACTTTAGATTATACTTAAAGGAGTATTGCACTCTAATTATTATAAATACTCTTATACTGGTTTTACCCCGCGCTCCTAAAGGCCCTTCCCGCCACTCTTTAATTGTAAGATTAAGGTTAATTAAGAATAATCGCTAAAAAGGATTATTATCTTCCTTATTTATTAAGAGGTTGCCTATTAAAACGTTATATTAGATGCCAGCCTATATATATAAGGACTTATATCCTTTAATGCCGTCCTTTAGTGCGGTAAGTATTATAGCCTAAAAGCTTACCTTATAAAGAGCCTTTCTATAATTATAAATAATAATACGTTAATGTATTTAATTCTATATATAATAGGGTATTTAATTAAATAGGTTAAATATATACGCCTACTATGCGACAATAGGGCGTCAACATAGCCTAAAAACCCCTCCCTACTAGTACCCTAACCTATTCCCATACTGCCCTATACTTCAATTAGCCCTAAGGGTATTATTTAGTCTTCTAGCTTATAGTTTATTGCTTTAGTAATATCTAGCCCCTTGCAGATATTAAAGATATTATTATCTTATCCACCTATATAAATAGTCTTATAGTAATAGTACCTGGCTATATTAATTACTTCTCTCTCTATTACCTTATGTAGCAGGATACCTTTTTTCTTACGCTCTAAGTACTACTATAAGTCTTTAATAATAAGAGATGCCTTAAAGATATTACCCTTGCGGTATACTTTCTAGTAGGTTGTCGCCTAACTAGTAATATAGCGTACCCGCTTTATAACTTTGTTAAGGATAAAACGCTTAGTCTAACTATTGCGTACAATTTTGATATATTGGTTGCTGTCTAATATTAGAATAGTAGGGTTAAATCTAAGCTTTTCCTTATTTATCTGGAGAAATCCTAATATTACTAAGGTATATTATAGTCTATCTTTATTAATATTGAATAGTAAAGATATAATACCTTCTACCTAGTTATACTCCTATAACTATATAATAGAGCTATAGAGAGTAAAGCCTAGGATAAAGCGACGAGTATCCTAAGCAGCGAAGATTTCTTTTACGTATTTTTATAAATCAAACCATACTTTCAAGGCTATATTATTATTTAGATTACTCTTTAGCTCTCCTAGTATAAGTATATATAACTAAGAGTATTAGGAGCTTTTGCTAGCTATTAAATTATCTATAAAACTAATATCTAGCTTTTAGTTGGTTATAGATCCTTATAAGGGCCGCTAAGTATACTATACTAGTCTTTATAATGTCTTAAGAGCGAACCTATACTCTTTTATAAAGTCTAGAAATAATTTAATTAACTTATTACACTACTCTAGAACTTTACTTTCTTTTACGCCTTTGGGCTAGTTATATCAGCTACCCTTCTTAGTGTATAGTAAATTATCCCCTTCCTTGCATTTCTTAAAAACGGCAGCGCTTACCGCCTTAGGGTCTTTTACTTCCCTAAAGAATACTTTATATAAGTTAGGAATCCTAATATAAAGAAGGCTAAGTTTCTCCTTTAGAATATTATCTATATATCTTCTATATTTAGACAAATACCTTTATTATCTATTTAATATAACAAGTCTAGAGAGTTAGGGATGCCTAGATCCTAATAAGTTATTTAGTCCTTCCCTAATAGGCTTCGTTTTAATTATCTCTAATTTAAAGAGATTTACTATTATAAGAAAATATGCTAAGAGCTATATTAGGAGGGCCGTGTAGTAGGCGAGTAGGTAGACGATAAGGGAAGATTAAAAAGGCTATTATATAAGGACGGTATAATAGTAAATAAGTATAGAGAGGTTGAAAATATATTAAGCGCGTCTTATAATAAGGAAATAACTAGGGAGAAAAGTATAAGGAAGGAAGTAAGGTAGAAGTAAATATAGAAGATTAAAGATTAGGTATAGAAAAGCTAAGCTAATTTAATGTGGCTCGAACTAAGGCTTTATAGGGCTTAGTTAAATACTAAACTATAATAATCGGTTTTAGTTTGTTCTATAATGCGTAAGGCTCTAATATAGTAGGGCTCCTAAGAGTGGGTTTTATAGGGTTAGTAAAATAAGCTAAACCTAATATACTAAATATAGATGGTTAACATCTTTTTATAGTAGTTAATTAACCTATTTCCTAAAATTATAATCTAGTTTTTAGGATCGCGATTTAAGCTAGAGTAAAAATAGCCCTATACTTACTCTTCTAAGAGTATTAAGCCGCTTAGCTTAACCGCTATACCTTTTTAGCTGTGTTTGGTATATTTAGCTTAGCAGACATTTTTAATAGTTAACTAGCCTATTCCTAAAAATAGACTTAGAATATAGTCTTTAAAATTAGACCTAGTTCTTAGAATAAGATTTAGTTTTTAGAGTTATAACTTAGGCTAATATTAAGGGATATATCCTATATTTACTCTTAATATTTCCACCTTATTAATATAAAATTTAGAGTTAACCTATACGCTAGTTATCCTATAAAAACACTAGAAAGCTACTAAACTATTAATTATTTATTATAGCTATATATTTAAAGTAAGGGTCACTATTAAGGTTCAAGAAAGCTATAAATAAGAATTTTTAAAATTAAAAGGGTATCTTTTTAGAAAAGGCTAATAGATTAAAGCAATACTTTAACGTAGATTGCTATATCCTTATATGGCATAATAGTTGAATTTATATATATATATTTATAGAGTAACATTTATAGCCTCTAAACCTATAAGACTTAGTAGATCCTCTTCTCTCTATTACTATATAGAATATACTAACTATTTTGAAGAAAAGGTTCTATCTTATTCTAGTTAAGAAAACTCTAGTATACTCTAACTAGGTTAAAGAGGATAAGTCTATAAAGGTTAATTCTAAGATATTTAGGCTATAAAGTAATAACCTTAAGAACTAAGCGGGTTATAGGGCGGCTAACTTATTACTGCTAAGTATATAAAGGTAGAGGACTTATTAAGCTTACTTGCTATAAGTGAGTCTCTAACTTTAATCTAATATATAATTATTTATTTATTTATATACGGATATTAATAAGAGACTTTTAATATAAAAACAACTATATAAAAACAAAACACCAAGCTAAGGAAATCTTAATTAACGCCTTAATCCTTAATAAATGCAAAAAAAAAAAATGTAATTGCGAAAATCTTTATAGAAAATTTCTTATTCCTTAGACTTCTTAAAATCTCTATCTTTAGTATAACCTGCCTTTTACTTACGTACTATTCTCCTTAATATCTCTTCTAATAGATCCTCTAATGCTTTTCCTAGTTAATTTCCTTACTTATATAGTTTGCCCCTCTTAGCTATTTCTATTATAATATCTTTAAGTAGTTTATATATTTTAGTATAATAGTAGAGGAGATAGGGATTCCTAGTATAGATAATATAAGTCTCTTTAGTAGTATATCTACGGCTAAAACCTAGGTAGGATACTGGTATATTACTATAATAGGGCCAACCTAAATACGATTGCTTTATAACTAGGGCTTTAAAGACGTTTTAAGTCCTCTATTATATAATAAGAAGGTAGTTATAATATAAGATACCTTACTTATCCACCTAAAATCGTGGTGTGGTATTAAAAATTATTATTACTTTATATAGGGGAGCTACTACCCTAAGAGGGGTTATAAGATCGGCTAAACCATTTTCTAATTAATTACTAATATTGTTAAATAATATATAAGTGTCTTATAAATATACTTAAAGGCGCCGGCAATATATATTTAGGACCTACGACTATATCTATTAGCTAGAATAAATCTTTAATATAGTTCTCCTTTAGTTAACGCAAGTTTATCTTTACCTCGCTATTATCCTCTATTAGCTTATATAAGCTTACCTCTACTTTATTATAAATTTCTAGTCCCTTAAGGTAATTAGGGTATATTTCTGTATCCTTTTATAGATTACCCTTTATATTATTATTTTTTTTATAAGAATTAACCTTATTAGGTGTTTAATTAGGCGTATAAGGTATCTATTTCTATATAGGGTTAGAAAGCTATAATTATTTCTTCTCCCTACTAGTAAATGCCATGTCTTTATTATTATTATAATTCTGGGATAATTTAAGGTTTCTAGTGAGTTAATAATTAGGTATATTATTTTTAAGGCGGTAGTATATAGTAATATTTTTATAAGAACTAATTAAGGACCTATAGGTTATGCTAGTAATATATCTAAGCTTAGTTAAGGTAATATATATAATAGCTAGTATTCTTATAAAGATAGTAAGGGATATATAGTTAAAAGGTTAGATTTAAAGGTAAGTTAATTTAATAGCATATAAGAACTAAAAGCATAATATTTATATTCTATTTCTCTTCTAGGGTAGAGTTAGGATAAAAGGTAAAAGAGAAAGGTAGAGTATACCTACTACCCTTTTCTACTTTATATAGTATCTATAGTACAATATTTAGTAGCTGTAATTACTCTTAGCTTACGTATTATCTGCGCCCAAGACTATAGGCGTCTAGAGTAATCTATAAGTAAGGTATTATTAGGAAGTAGCTATTAGCTAAGCCGTTATTAAACGCAAATAACTAATAACCCCTAATAGATACTATATGCCTTAGCAGGGCTTAGAGAAATTTATATAAAGTTATAAACTAGAACTAAAAGGCAATAATAATCCCCTAATAACGTCTCCTTTAGCAGAAACAGTATTATATAATTTACTTCTAACGCCCGTCCTTTATAGAGTAAGATATTACTTACATAGTAGACTTACCCCAATTAGTTAATCTTATATATTAAATCCCTATCTATAGCAAAGGAGCTTTTAGTGCGCTACTAGGAGGTTTTATTATTATTCTAGCTAAGCCCTTTATAAATACTCCGCCTCTATAGGCGGTATAATAACTCCTACTAATCTGCCTTACGCTAAGGGAGGACTTATATTTAAGGCGCTAAGCAGCTAGTATAGAGGTCTATAGGCTTATTCCATATCCCAATAATATTAACTACAATTTCTCTTTAAGTGGTATTCTATAACCCTAAGTACCTATAAGCGCAGCGTCCCTAAATTATTAGCTAGTAAGTAGGCATTTATAAATAGCGATGGCAATGTAGATATATTAGCTAGTTAGAAGAGTAACTCTAGCGATAAGGATTAAGAATGGGATGTAGAGACATTATATAGCGGAGAAAATAGTTTTAATACTAAAGATTAAAAAATATAGGCAGATAGTAATAAAGAGATATTAATCGGCGAGGCTATATAGTCGACGATTAAATATAGTGGCCTTTATTTTATAGTCTTATATCTATAAGTATAGAATATAAATATAAAGAAGAGTTCTAATAAAAGCTAGTAAAAGGGTTAAAACTTTAGCCTCTCTTCGTTTAGCCTATCGCGAAATAAAATAAAATTTTACTATTTCTACTAGAGTCTCTACCCGCTTAACTTATAGCGAGCTATAAAGTATTTATAATAATATATACCTTCTATTAGATAAGTTTATTTACTACCTTAAAAGCGATAATAAAAGGTAAATCTATGCTAGCGACCTAGGATTTTTTAAATTTCTTAGGGACCTAGAATGTATGCCATCTTAGCAACTATTAGTCGTATTTAAGACTATTATATTTATAGATTTATACCTTAAGGGTATAAATATGTTGTTTTATATTGTTTTCTTTTTATTTAAATTATTTCTCTACTTATTATATATAGCAGTTATTTATCTATTCCGGTATAGTAGGAAGGGGTAGTTAAGTTATATAAGGGGGCTTAGACTTATACCTACGTTTATAGGGCTATTTATATAGGAACTTCTTTAAGTATATATAAAGGGGCTTTAAGTCGTTATAAAGTTTATAGAAGTTATTATAGAGAAACTTCTTTAATATTTCTAGATCTAGTCTTATATATTTCTTTTATTTATAGTTTTAGGATTTTTATAACATTTAACTTTTATTAATTTAAATTTGTATATAACGTATAAGGCTTAAATATAGCGAGGCTAGAGAAGATACTAGCGTAGAGCTTAAAATTTATATCCGTTCTTAGCTTAGCTATTTATTATAGGTTCCAAATTATTAGTAAAGCCGTTTAAATATTTCTATTAATCTACTTCGCCTAAATCGCCTACGTATACGCTGTAAACAAAACTCTCCCCTATACGCTTTTCCGTTATTAATAAATTTATATAAAAGATGTAATGGGTAATAGTATGTAAGGGCGCGAAGAGGCTTCGGGGAAGATTTAAAGGAACAATATAAATTCTATCTAAATCTAAGAGTATATAGCTTTTCAAGAGAACAAGACGTTGCGTAAAGAAGAGAAGGGAATAACCAGAGAATCTTGTAATTAAATAGTTAGGGGTCTTGGTCGATGCGTGCGCACATACGCACGTGGACGGACTTTGGTAGAATTCAATTGATCTGGCAGAACTTGGCAGAAGTCAATTAAGCTAGCAGAATTTAGCAGAATTCGGTTAAAGCGTTAAGTTTATCTTATTAAGTGTTTTACTAAGACATTCCTACTGTAACTAGGCTAGTCCCGTTACAGTATTCCCCCTTTGGCCGAAGGTTTAAAATAATTTAATTTAGTTGAGAATTTATAATTTTTTTTTTATCGCGTGTTGTATTTTCGCGTCAGGTGGCGGTCTTGGCAAGGCAGATCTGACTAATTAGATAACTTTAACTGCTGGTTAAAGTTTCTTAATATCTTACGTGTTACGTAATTACGTTATAAACGTTATGACTTATTTCAAGTTCTTTTTAAATTCGAGTTTTGTGTATTCGTGTTAGGTAGCAGTTGTTTGCCTTTATGTTATATCTATCTAGCCGGAGCAGGCCGCGAAGGATAGTCCTTATGGAATTCTTTTACTAGGGAAGGCGCGTTAGCCTTAATCTAATTATAGGTTTCCTAGGTTTGTGTTTTATATCCTTTCCACTTAATAAGAAGTTTAAATCGTTTAGATTATGGTTTCTATTGCATATCGTTAATTAAGTTAATAAAGTAAGAACTGTTACCATTATTAACAATTACGGGAGGTAGCGGTGGTACTTTGTAAGTTATAGGATTATCTTTTAAAGGTTGCAACAAGCTTATATAAAACGTTAGGTATATTTTCATCTTAGTTGGCAGTTTAAGCTTATAGGCGTACGGGCTTAGTTTCTTCTTAATTTAGTATAGCCCCGTAAACTTCCAATTGAGTTTCTTTAAGGGCCGTTAAGTCCGTATGTTTTGTATATTTAGGTAAGCTATGTCACCTTCCTTAAAGTCCCATGCGGGAGCTTGTCCTTTGTTTATATGCTATTCCTATACCATTTAAATGTATGTTAATTCACTTTATAACAGTTCCGTTAACTGCTTTATTTAATCAGCGAAGTTGTGCACGTTAATTAACTAGATATGTTTAATCGTAGGTCCTGTTATGTTAATTTTAGGTCATAGTTTAAATCCAAGTTAAGGGTTTTGTCTGTAGGTTACGTAGAACGGCGTTATGCCTATTAATACGTTTATTATATTATTCGCAGTAAACTTAGCTAAAGGCAGCCATTTTTCCCAGTCGTCTTGTAGGTAGGAGCAGTATATTTATAGGTATTATTCTATAATCGCGTTCGCAATTTCAGTTTAACTATCTATCTCTAGATAAAATGCAGTTAAGAGTTGTATTTAAATGCTTAATTGTTTATATAGAGCTTGCCAGAAGTCTAAAACAAACTAGCTTCCATAGTTGGATATTATTAAGTTAGGAAGTCTGTGTAGCTTAAAGACATGCTTAATAAAACATTCGGCTACTAATATTATATTAATTGAGTCCATAGGAATCATATATCGCATTTTTATAAGGCGGTTAATAACTACTATAATATTCATGAACCCATTACTGCTAGGCAAGTTGACTACAAAGTCAATCAAGATGTCGTGCCATCTTTATATTGAAATTGGTAGCGGTTAAAGTACTCCTTACTTCTTTATATAAGAGGTCTTTCCACGCACGCATATCCTGCATGCTCGAACGTATTTTCGTACGTAGTTGTGCATTATAGGCTAGTAGTATACTTGTTAAACAATCTTATAGGTCTTCGCACGGCCAGGATGCCCTGCTATAGAGGAGTTGTATATAAAATTAAGTATCTTGAATTATAAAGGTTCGGAATTCGGAACTACTATCTTCTATTAATAGTATAATCAATTGTTTTAAATTTTGTATTTAGCGAGTGTAATATCCTTATGCTGTTGTTTTCCTGTTTAAATTGCTTTTATTACATCTATTATCCATGCGTCGTTCTTATATTTGTATTCCATTAGCTTATTAATTTCCATTTCCTATTTATTAACTTCTAATTTATTTCTATCAAGTTTCGCATCTAGGAATATAGGATGTAGCTTTTTAAAACGTTTAGGGGGCAGTAAGATCCATAATTAATTTGTAATCCGTTTGTCTAAAGCGTTTATAGGTAGGTCCTATAATCGTTGTATTAATGCGTTAGGCTTCTAATTAAGTTTGCCTGGTTAGTATATAATCTTAAAGTTAAATTATAAGAGGTATTCGGCCTAACAAATTTGGCGCTGCGTTAATTGTTTTATAGTTATAAAGTACTACAGGTTCTTATAGTCCATTAATACGCGTATTAGGAATAACAATCCTTTAAGCTTAGGACGCCATTATTTAAAGCATCTAATAATTGCAAGTAGTTCCTTATTGTATATCTTATAGTTCGATTTAGCAGGGGCGAGTTTCCGAGAGAGAAAGGCTACTGGATATAGCTCGCCGTTCTTATCGTATTGTGATAACACTCCTCCTAGTGCATAATCAGACGAATCTGTTTCGACAATATATTTAAGGTTAGGGTCAAAGTAGGCAAGAATCGGAGCAGTTATAAAACAATGCTTTAGGTCATTAAAAGCTTATTTATATTTAATGGTCTATTTAAATTTCATGTTCTTTTTTGTTAGATTTACTAATAGCTAGGCAATTTCTAAGAAGTAGTTAATAAATCAACAATAGAAGTTTGCAAATCCTAAAAATCCTTAAATGTCTTATATATTGCTAGGGCTTCCCCAGTTTATAATCGCGGCGACTTTCTTAGGGTTCATTTTAATTCCGTTACGGGATATAATTAAGCCTAAGTACGTAACCTTAGATGTGTGGAACTTGTATTTCTTAATATCACATTATAAGCCCGTATCTTATAGGCGTTTAAGAACCATTCTAACGTGTTTCCAATGTTTAGAAAGTAAGGACAAGTAGATTAAGATATTATTAATATACGCGGTAACGAATATATTAAGGAATTTATAAAGCGTATTATTAATATATTGCTAAAATGTACCGGGACCGTTTTTTACGCTAAATAGCATTACTAGGTATTTAAAAAGTCCCTATTATATATAAAAAGCTATGTACTTCTTATCTCCTTTACGTATACGGATTTTATTAAAGGCAGCGACTATGTTAAGCTTTGTAAAGTACCGTGCCTTTACTAAACGGTTAAGCGTTTCTTAAATTAGGGGAATTGGATATCGGTTTTAAATCATAATTGCGTTTAGAGCTTAATAATTAATATAAAATCTTAAGCCTCCTCCTGGCTTTTTAACGAATAGTACGGGTAAGGCGAATAGAGATTAACTAGGGCGAATAAATCCTTTTTCCAGATACTTGTTAAGGTATTATTATATTACAAGCAGTTCTTCTTATAATATACCATATAGCGGACCGAACTTTAGTGTTATACTAGGCTTAAGTTCTATCTTAAAATCGTGCTTATCTTAGTATGGGGCTAGTTAGTCTGCAAATTGTTTTTTAAACTCGTTAATTAGATCATGGTACTCTTTAGGTATAAAAGGTTAAGGATTAATATACTATTTCAGTTCTAGTGCTTTCTTAATGTCTTCTATGGTTATAGCAAAGATTTTATAATCTCGTCTTTTTGCTAATAAGATAAAGGGTGCGGCCTATATTATACGAATTTTAAGAGGTTTTGACGTAACATCTTCACATTCTTTACTGCAATTGGCAGTTATAGCTTTATTGTATTGGTTTAAGGTTTATAGTAAGGGTAATTTATATCATTTTAAATTTAAATAGTTGTGTGCATATTTGTAGGGCAAATAGGTTTTTAAGTAATGACTTTAGCAGTAGGTTGTACGGAACTTTAGTGTTTCTTTAACCCAGCTAATTAAAGGGTCGTGTTGTTTTAGCTATCTATGTCCAAGTATTATCTTATATTGCTTTAGGGGTGTTACGAATAGGGAAATATATTTAAGGTATTTACCTATCCGCATTTTTACAAGAGTGTAGTGTGTTAATTTGCTATATATTAAGGGTTTGCCGTTAAAGCCTTATAGGCTTTAGGGCTTATTAAGTTTCTTTAAATTTAGGCGTTAGGTTTTCGCGTAGTTCATATTAATAAAGCCCATGCTGGTAGCTCCGCTGTCTATAAGGATTTATACCTCCTTCCATTTTCTAAGTGTTTGAATTTCGCCAAGTATATTAAGGGAGTTGTGTTGTATATTAGCGCTGGAAGAGCCTAAATACTTATACTCTTCCACTTCTTGTCCTAAGGCGCGACTTGGCCCTAGGACGATTCGTTTTCCAAGTTAGCTAAGGGTAAGATACTTTGTGATGACTGGGTATAATTCATAGAACGAGTACAAGTTGAGGAGTAAGTACGGCTTGAAGAACGAGTGCGATTTAAGGAGTGGATACGGTTTAAAGACCAGGAGGAACTACGGCGGACTTTTTTTAAAAGGGTGAGTTCGGTAATTCCTTTGGATATATCCTTTTCTACCATATCCAAAGCATTCTCTATTTGCGGCTTGAGTTCTTTGTTTGTCGGTTCCTAAGGGTGCGTAGGATTGAGTAGCGTTGAGGTCTATAGGGTCGTGCGTGGGTTTCGGAGAAGGGTCGCGCTTTAGGGTATATATTGGTTTTATAGAGCTTTAAACACGAGGTATAGTTAGCTTTAGAGAACGAGTCTGTTTATTATATCAAAGGTCCTTATTAATTCGTTAATACATTATAGCAAATTTGGGTAGGTCCTTTAGCAGTTCCCTACCTACTAACTATGCTTTAATTTTATCTAAAATAGCTTATTAAAGAGCAGTAACTCCAGCGGCTTTATTCCAATCCAGTTCGCCAATAAGGCCTAAAAATTCCGAAAAGAAGCTTATAAAGTCTTGGTTCCATTATCGTAGGTTTTTAAGTTTGGTAATAGCGGTGTATTTACGGCTGGCGTTATTATATATTCGTTCTAGCAGAGAGATAAAGGTTTTAAAATTAATAAAGGTGCTGTTACGGAAGAATGGGTCCATGGTTTATATAGCATCTTTACTTAAACAAGACATTCTATAGCTAACCTTACTAGCTTTAGTAGGGTATTAGTTATAGTTTATTAAAAGTTTAAGACAGAGCTTGGTTACAAAGGGATGTAGGTTATTTCAATTTCTATTAAATATTAGAAGGTTAGGAAGCTTTTCTAATTTCGCGGCAGGTACTAGGTTTGTTATAGGTATGGGTTAAGCTACTATTACTAGTTTAGGGTTTGTATTTAACAGGCCAGGTTCGGATACAGTTATATTGATTTCGTTTATAGGTGGTGTTGGGGTCTCTAATGTAAATGCTTAGATGTTACGGAGTTCTTTGCGGAGTGCTTCTATTAATCGCTGATGCTGGGCTTCTAGTACAGCCTGCTGCTGAGCTAAGGCATCTATAAAGGACTGTTGTATTATAGTTAACTGTTCCCTAACTAGGGATATAATACTCATGGTTATTAAAGAGGATTTAGGTTCGTTTGCTATTTCAATAGTGGTTGTTTTTAACGCAATGTAATATAAGGGCGCGAAGAGGCTTTGGGGAAGATTTAAAGGAACAATATAAATTCTATCTAAATTTAAGGGTATATAGCTTTTCAAGAGAACAAGACGTTGTGTAAAGAAGAGAAGGGAATAACCAGAGAATCTTGTAATTAAATAGTTAGGGGTCTTGGTCGATGCGTGCGCACGTGCGCATGCAGACGGACTTTGGTAGAATTTGATTGATCTGGCAGAACTTGGCAGAAGTCGATTAAGCTGGCAGAATTCGGCAGAATTCGGTCAAAGCGTCAAGTTTATCTTGTTGAGTGTTTTACCGAGACATTCCTACTGTAACTAGGCTAGTCCCGTTACATAGTAGAACTCTATATGTTAAAATAGCCGAGGTGTTTGCTATATTAGTAAATTAAACAGTTGCTATAATATAATATCTCTTATTATATCTGCATACCCCTTTTTGTCTATTATTCTATAAACTAACTTCTATTAAGGATAAATTCTATCCTTAACTAGTAAAGAGGACGCTAATAGAGAGTAACTAGACTTAAACATATAATAAAGGAACGTAGTTCTACTTACTTTAAACGCCAAGCTTAGATCTACTAACTTATTACTAATTAAGTATATAAATATGGCAAACACTCGCTATATAGGGTAGGGCTAGTTTTAGCTTAAATCTAATATATAAATTTCCTTTAATAAGCAAATAATATAATAACTAAAGAGCGTACCACTTAAGCCAATAAATTTCCTCCTTAATTCTATAGACTTCTTTATCCTTAGGCTAAGCGTACCCCTTTTCTTTTAGGTGCCGTGATCTTATTTCTAGCCTTTATAACCTATTTATCTCCGTAATCTAAAGGTTTATTACTACCTCTCTTAAGAGTATAGATTTTGTTTTAAAACCGCCTAATAATATCTCTTATTCTTCCTAGTTACTTCTTAAGCTATTAATTTAATTATTAACTTTCCCTAAATAACCCATAATATAGTAGGCGCTTTTTTTTAAAACTATTAACCTTTTTATTAAGTTAGCTAAGCCTATAGTTAAGTTAATTAACTAAGCTATTTAGTCTCTCTATTACCCCTAATAGAGTAAGCTAGGGGTTAATAAGCTTTACTAAAAGGAGTTACTAGGTGGACTATATTAAGACATTTTATTAGTATAGGGTAAGTATTTCCTTATAGTCCCCTATATTAGTCTTATTATTCTCTAAATTACTTTTATATCCTAAATACCCTACTTATATTAGTAAGCTAGCAAATAGACAAAACTATAAAAAAGTAACTATTAATTATTTATTGCTTAACGTCCGATTCGGATCCCTATTGGGCCCACACAGACTACTCCTTATTTATATATGGGGAGAAAACTCTACTTAAGAAAACCCTGTAATCTATCTCCCTGCCTTTTAGGACTCGCCTACTTAGCGCCTACGAGTTACCTATAGTGCTCTACTACCTTACTTTTTTAACCTTCTTAGGAACTACTCCTGCCGTAACAAGCCTACAGATGCGCTAGTATTATAAACTTAGCTCTAATACTATAGAGTTATTAGGGGGCGCCTAATACTCGCCCCTTTACCTTCTATTGCCATTTCCTTTATAACCTAGAACTGGTTTAGTATATTTTGGTTAATAAGCTACTAGGTAACCGCCTTAAGACCTTTTTATATTAAGAGTAGTGTTTTATAGTTCTCTATACTAGCTGCTAAGAGTATTACTTCTTGGCTAGTGCGTAAGGGGTATAGCAGTATTACATATTTTGGTGTCTGTCTTAGCTAGCTATATTTATATCTTAGGCTACTTACTAGGATACCCACCTAGTAGAGCCAATCTTTTAGTCCTATTATTCCTGTTCTTAAGAGTGTTGCTATTGTATTTTCTGCCTTTATTAAGCCTTCTTGGAGCCCTTGGGTATTTACCCCCTATGGCGTTAACCATGCTATAGCTTAGGTTTCTTTTGCCTAAGATAGCCTCTGTATCTTTAACTTCTATACGCCTCTCCAGTATTGGTCTAGCTAGTGTTATATTGCGGTAGATAGTTTCCTAGTACTTTTTTATGCTCTACTTTAGCTTCTTTCTCTCTCTTACTATTATCTTTATTAGACTCTTATACATCTCCCTTCCTCCTCTATATGGGCCTAGGCCCTAATATAGTACTATTATTCTTCTACTTTTTCTACCTAATTCTCTAATATATCTTCCCTACTTTAGGGTTGTTGGTTTACTCTCCTATAGGGTACCCTAGGGTCCCTCTATAGTTTATTTAGGCGTGTCTTAATATACTTTATAACCTTAAAGTTGCGTTCTATTTACACCCTTTATATTACAGCGGCTTCAATATATAATTATAGGGGGGGGGATATTTGCTTCCTTCTTAAGCAGTGCTGTAGCCGTTTACTTATACCCGCCTATTATACTCTAGAGGTAGGCTATTTAGACCTTTTAGAGTAGTTTAAGGAGTAATTTAGGGGGGCCTTTCTTGGTTTCTCCTATGGCCCAAATACTGGATCTATATATTATAGTTGGCCGGACAACTACTGTATATAGTAGGTGTAACCTCTAAAAGCATGGACCCTATATAGAATTAACAATTCTAGACATTGTAATATACTGTACTTAGCCCTTATGGGCCGCTTATAACGTATATACGCTCTACTAGAGCTTACTGTCTACCTATACTCCTAGTACCCTTAGGCCTTAAACTAGTTGGCCCCTAAAGCCTTATATATGGATTATATACTAAAGATCTGCAGATTAGTTGCGTTTTCTTATAAAATGGATTAGCTGGTATTTCTCTGGTAAGAATTAAACTCTATATCGTTTTGCCTATTCTATGTAGGTATTATAGGCTTTCTTTAGTATTCTACAGTTCTCTGCGGCTATTGGCCTATATATAATTAGGTTTATGTTATTAACAAAGCCTATCCCCTAGGTCGCCCCTTCCTTAAAGGAGTTAAGTAGGTTACTTATAAAGAAAAGGGAGAGTATAGGCAAGAGGGGTAATCCTTATAGTATTCCTATTATAACTATAATAGGGGGGCTCTGGTATCTGCTAAAGATTAGTAATGTTTCTTTCTAACCTATAAACCCTTAAATAAATTATATAATCTATTCTGGGAAGCCCTTTGCCCTAAGGATATATAGGAGGCGCTTATAGGGTATATTGTTGTAGGTACTACTAATATCTAGGCTAAGCATTAATACTATAAAGTCCCTTCGCATCGCCCATGTAGATTTAATAGTAGCGGCGAGTAGCGTAAGTGCTAATAGTGTTAAGCGGTTCTTTCTTGCCCCTATTTAACTTTGTGGTAGTAGGGCGTGTTTTTTAGCTATATCTGCTATGCGGTCCGCTATTACTCTTTTTAAGATCTTGCTAAGGGTGTTTTTTAAGGTAATAGGGCAGTAGCTTCCTGGGATTAAGTAATCTGCTTTGCCTTCTTTTTGTAGAACAACTTTTATTATAGATCTTCTAAGTTATAGGTAGTAGCCTATAGCAAAGTATACTCTAGCTGCGTCTGTAAGCTAAGGCGCTATAAGTAGTCTACAGGTCTTTAAGGCCTTATTTAGTATCCTATCTAGTCCTAGTACTATATTATTTAAAAGGCGGCTAATGGTTCTGGCCATTTCCTTTATTATTATATCGCCGTTAACCTATAGATAAGTTACCGGTATTTTACCTATAATGTTACTAAGGTCTGCTAGAGCTGGCTAAGGGAAGAACCTTTTTATAAGGATATTTGCCTTCTTATTATTGTTATTAGTGGCCTATAACTCCCCTGCTCTTTATAGGGGTGGCAGGTATAAGTCTTCTACTAGGCGCCCTACCTTTTTCTTTACCCATTTTGCTATAGCCTAAAGGCCCTTACTATAGGGGAGGCTTGGGTTAGAAGTGTGCTTGTTTATAAACCGTCTCTAGTTATTCCTTGCTTCTTTTTTTAGGGTGTTCTTTAACTAGTTTCTTGTGTTTTTATATTATCTTTTATCTTTAGGGTTATAGCTGCTTATATATTTTCTTTTTACTTATTGTTGGCTGGTAATAAAAACTGCGTATTATATGGACTATATATGTTGTATATAGGGGCCTAGTTATAAGACTAGGCAGTACTCTTTTAGCCTATTTTTAATCGCTGCCTAGATCCTTTCTAGTCTTTGGTTAATTTCCTTAGGGGTAGCTAATAAGCCTTACTTGTTTGGTATTAGGTGGATTTCTTCTAGGTCTTAAAGTTGTTATTTAACTATATTAAGGAAGCTGTCTGTCTTAAGCTTCCTTATTACGTATCTTTTACTATTTAGTTGCGCCTTAATATCTAGATCTAGCTGTATTTAGATAGGGATATAGTCTAAGGCGAGTGCCTATTCTTCTTTAGGGTTACACCTTTTAAGTCTCTAGTATAGGCCTTCGTCCATAAATATAAGATTAATTGTACTTCTGGCGGTGCCTTATTGCCATATAATTGCTCCTAGGGGGGTGGCTAGTTTAAGGCCCTAGGTGTTTATAGCTCTTAATAGGCACTCTACCTATTATTTGGCAGCAACATAGATACCCCCCTACTATAGGTAGTAGAGGTTTATGTCTCCTAATAGGATAAACTCTATGCCTTTAGTTTCTAGTAGGCTTATTACCAATATAATGTTCTCTGTTTATGGGACCCCTTTAACCCTAGGGTTATATACATTAATAATTTAAACTGGTCCCCTATATATTTAGATTATTATAACTGCAATATCTGGATTAACTGCCTGCTATAACCACGTGGATAGGCTAATAGCCTTGCTAATTATAAAGCATATATATATAGCTGCTTTTAGTTTATATAGGAGCTGGAATCCTTAGAGGTAGCATGTTAATTATATATAGGTGTTGTAATACGGCTCTTATATAGTAAGGATATAGTATTTCTCTAGGTCTAGACTGTCTAGTAGGGGCCTTACAAGACGGTGGTTTATATTGCCGCAGTTATACTATATAATGGATAGGTGGCGGACCCCTAGCGGGGGTCCTTTATCTCTCCTTTATTCCTTGCTTTTTCTATTTCTACTTTCTCTAGAATTTTTAGAACTTCTATCTCTTATATCTACACCCTAGTCGCTACTTATTTTATATAGAGCTTTCTGTTTCTATGTCTTATATGCCTACTAGCGCTTCTATATCTAAATCTGTTATTATCTCTAGTTCTTCCCCTAATTGTACTAGTCGGCTATATGCCCTTTATAGGTTGGCTGCGAATATTATATTTACTGTGTTAAGTCTAATTCTTAATTGTTCTAGTCTTAAGCTTACTATAGCTGTCCATAGGGGTCTTCCTATAGAGTGTCTTCTCCCTTGTGTCCCCTATGACCCTTATGTCCCTATTTAGTTTAGTAATATTATACAGCGTCGCTTCTAGCCCGTTAAGGCTTAGGATAGCTAGCTTAGCCCCCTAGTGTTAAAGGTAGGAAATGCTAGGAAGGTACCTACGTCCCCCTAGCTTATTGCTTGTTGTTTCCATTTATATAACCTAGTATATAGTTATTCCTATAGCTATTAAGCCCTTACCTTCCATTTTCCGTATTTAATACAGTCTTCTCTCTCCTATACCTTATATATGCTTTAGTAGTAGTTTACGCATTTTATTTAGTCTTAATTTAAGTAGTGTCTTATATTGTAGGGGCCTACATAGTGGCTGTAGTACACCTATGCTGCGCATATGGCTTGGGTATGTCCCTACTATACATAGTAATAGCATTGTTTTAGGCGTAGTCTGTAGTTGTAGAGCCTTGTGTTATATATAAGGCTATTTATAATTATTCCTTTTAGATAAGGAGTTTTTGCATTTCTAGTGTAAGTGTGCTAACTGTTACGGCACTGGCAAATTGCCGCAAACTGCTGTCACATAATGGCAAGTTGCGGCAAGTTGCCATTACGTAACCAGATAATTGTATATAACTTTAAGCGGTGCTTCCGCTCTTCTTATTTCCTTTCTTTAGCTTTGGATCCTTATTTATAGATAATCTAATTATATAGGCTTGCGCGACCTTCTTACTGTGCTTGTACCTTAATTAACTAAGTTACTAATATTATCTAAAGCTTGTTACTGCTCTTCTTTCCTAAGAAGGAACTTAAATATATCTATAAGGCTATAAATAGGATAAGGACATAAAATAGGACCTTAAGGACATTACTAGGACCATAAGGACAGGACAGACCCTTAAGAACTAAAAGAATATAAATAGAACGCGAAACCTAAGAATAGGATATATATAGACTAGAACCCCTAGGAAATAAATAAACCCTAGAAATTACCTAATACCCCTACTACTATGCCAAAAAATATAGTAGTTGGCAAAGCTACTATAGGACCTGTAAATACCTCTAATGGTAAAACAGTTGCTGTTTTAACCCCCTAGGAAGAGCTCGCAGCAGCTAATACTAAAATTAAGCGGCTTTAAGAGCTGCTTAAAACTAAAGACACCCATATACCTAGTGAGGAGTTATTAGACACCTAGAGACTTACTATAGTCCTTAAGGCCCTAGCCCAATATATAGCATTAGCATTATTGCGGTCCGTAAAGGTCGCGGACCCCTTATTACTTACAGACGGAACTAACCCTATATTTAATAATTGGAAGACATGCTGCTTTTAGTAGCGTCTGTAGTATTATAGAGACGTAGAATTGGTTATAGGCTAAGCGTCGGTAAAGAAAAAGGCGCAACGTAATGTTATGAGACGGGGGCAATGGCTACAAAGCGTATGTATTTGGGGAGTCTATAAGACGTTACGCGATCGATCGTAAGGGTCGAGGGCGTAAGGAGGTGATATACCCTCGCGTAGCTGACATAAGCTGTACGTGAGGTGTATGCAAGAGCACGGGGTTCTCCTATAGAGGCCCCTGCGGTCGGGTTCCATGACATAGGCCTAGCGTAACTCCTTAAGAGCAGCTAATAGCTCACTATTGAGCTTTTTAACAGTGGATTAAATCTAAGACCCTAAGGTAAATTAGATAAGTGTAAGGGATATTATTGCGGTTACCTTGGGTTGCCCTTAGGACAACCTCTAAACGCCCTTTAAATAGTCGCCGGTTACGTGCCAGAGGTATATGCCTATAGTATATAGTCTCTATAATCCTAGAGGCCTCACCTTATTAAGGATTCGTCTCTCTTACTAATCTATTCTGTTTCTATAATCGTGCCTTATAGCCCCCTATCTACAAAGTCCCCTTATATTTAAATCCTTCCTACTTCTTTTTAGAAAGGTAGCTAGCTTTAAAGACTAGGTTGTTTATTTACATCTTTTATTTATATCTACCATTTTGCATTAAAATCTCGCGATGACCTAAATATAAACTCTATAAATACCTTATAGAAAGCCGTTATATTAAGGTAAAAAGGTCCCTCTAATAGTAAGAGATTGTAATAATATAAACCTCTAGGTAAGACGGCTGAATAAGCCCTAATACCTAAATGCACTAGGAGCTTAAAGACTTTTATATACCTATGGTTACCGCTAAGAAAAATATAGATACCCTCTATAATAGATATAATACTACTAAAAAGTAACTAGAACCCCTCTAGTTCCACTTAGGCTAATTAGAAGACTAAGCGCTAGAAGTAACTCTAAGATCTTCTCCTAAGCTAAAAATACCAGAGGAATATACTAATATGTCTAACTAGGGACCTAACTAGAACCCTCTTGGAAGACCACTGGCCTATAATTAGTATAGTGGCGGTGTATAAACTACCTATAAGTTAAGCGGGCCTACTCCTTTAAGTAATTTAATTTAAATACTAACTTAAGACCTAAGGCTTACCGGGAAATCCGTACTAGCTACTTATGCTAATACTATCTCTATAGCTAGAGCTTTCCTAGGCCCGAGTTTAGAAAGTTAAGAGCCCTATACCAATATGCTTTAAGACGGATATTAGGAAGCTATTATAAGGCTCTCGGAAGTTATATAGGAGAAAGCTACTAATAAATATATTAGAACCCTCTAAAGGTAAATTTAGATCTAGTAGTATGGTGGGGTAAGTTGGCCCACTACATTCAGTATCCAATTTGGGTATGGTTTCGGGAGAGCATAGGCCTCCTATAGGTATATAGATTGGCCCGCGGCCTCAGAGTCTTCAACAACTCGGATAGGCTCGACGGACAGTTTGGGGGGACATAATACACTCTTTTCTCTTCTTCTTACTAACTGCTTTCCTACTGATTTCTACTAACTGACTACGACCGCCCGATAGACTAATAGTACACTGACTTCTCGTCTAGAAAGAGACCTTCCCTCCCACATACTTTATAGCATTCCACATAGGGACGACAGCAAGCTCTTTAGATTAGAAGTCTAGCACTCTACATATAGGAGACATATAGGAACGTGCTACAGCCACGGAAGGACCAAAAACTGTTAAGTTACTGCTACTAAAAGCCATTGAGCCACCAACAGGTGCGGAAATTAAGCACGGAAATTAAGATAAGTTAATAACACTTTTAGAGATTACTATCCAAGACCTATAGTAGACGGAATAGACGACTAGGAGTAGGAATGCGAGCATAGGGTACGGCAGGACAGAGGATAAAAGAGAGGGTTATGATACATCAGGACTAGTAGAAAGAAGTCTTTAATTTTTTATTTGCTATATTTACAACGGTCTATACAATTCTTCTTGCATTTATATAAGCCTCCCTTGAATTTATAAAAGCAATGGCGACAGGACTAATAAAGGGAATACTAGGGATACTAGGTCCATTCTACAATAACAGCAGAGAAGGAAGTAGGCAGCCTATTAACCTATAAAGTTTTTCTAATCCAGAGGATGCGGTACCAGACCTAACTTCTATAACATCTAGAACTAATAACCTTTAGTAGAGAGAGGACAAGAACTAGGAGGTTAACTTACCTATCCTAGAAGAAACTACAAGTCCGTTGCCTTATAATAAACCACTAATAGAATAAGACAAGGTATATGTTATAGCCTAGCCTATGCCAGCTCTAGGGACTCTAGGGACCCCTTACTTTACGGGACAAAACGTATCGCAATTTATTAAACAGTACGAGCAACTGTGCATCTAACACCATGTTATAAACAATAAGAAACATTATGGACTTCTAGAATATTGCAACTATTAGATAGGGACCTAGATCCAAAGCCTACCTAAGTTTATTATTAGCAGATAGACGGAACTCATAAAAAAGCTTTAAATAGACTATTAAGAAAGTAACTACTTTCAACAAGTTAAGATAGTAGAATTCTTAGAAGCTTATATACTATAGTGCAGGAACAACCCACCCAGTAGTGTATGCGAATACTATAGACAGTTTACACTAATTTCCCAGAAGGCTACTAAGGCTGGCAATTTGGAAAACCGTAAATAAGAATACTGGTTTGCAAAAGGACTCCCATTTAAATATTAAAAACATACCATAACCAAAACAGGAGCTAACCTAGATAGATAAGAGTCTTTTAACTTCTACCTACTAAGGAAGGCTGTAGAAGATAGGCTTAATTCGCATAAGGGCACAAACCGCTTATTAATAATAAACCCTAAGAAACAAGGTCTTTATCAGCTAGTTAGACAATTCCATAATTAGCAACCAGTTATGTCAAACCAAAGAGAGGCTACTCTTTAGCCACCTATAGTCTCTTAGCTAAATAAGTCGGCAAGTACCTATTAAACAATACAAGAGATAGACCCTAAGCTGGAGAAACTTACTAGTCAACTCCAGAGGCTTAATCTTAGGATAGTTAAATTAGCAGGTATTGCGTCTTTAATGCCGTTCCTTAACAAGATTTATTAAGATCTAATATAGTACACGCAGCTCCTAAACCAAGCGTTAGTGCATTAAGAACAAACAGGTCTATAACCTATAACAAATAATAACGGGCTACTGCTACTATATAGGGGGGCGCTATAAGAGCGATATAAGTCTAACCTAAGAAGGTAAAGAGGACTAGGAAATCTTGGCGCGTACTAGGCACAAACTAAGACATATTATGGATGCAGGGGTCCTTATTGTTTTATCAACCAATACCTAATGCTCCAAGAACTAGTCAACTATAGGTTCCTATATATAAACGAGTATAACTAAATCTATACTAAAACACGTAAGCGCCCAGGAAATCCAATTCCGTATTTGCCAAGCAACAACAGAATTCAGTTTCTTAAAGACTGGCTAAGGCAGAATATAAATATCAATCCTAATATAATAGCAATAGCGACAATAACAGGCGTCTAGCTAGCGGTAGCCTTAGTAGAGTTCGTAGAAAGCAATAGCGCTAAAAGCAAAGAAGAGCTTAGCGAGTCCTAGGAAGATATATACTAAGTAGAGTTAGTATACGTTAACTTAGTAGGAGTAGCAACTCAGTTATAGCCTATGACACGGTTATACAATCTTAGAAAACCGCAAGGGAACATTAAAGTAATAAAGCCGCCCCTAAGACCGTCCAGTCTACAACCAGCAACAGTTTAAAATATATAACTAGGAGGACATGTCCAAATCACACCATAATTATAACGGCAGGCTCCTTAACCGCCGATAAATAATAATAAGATTAATGAAATAAACTATACTAAATAGCTAAGAAGACAAACGGAATAAGAGATAGACGTAATAACAACTGCTAAAGCACCGCAACTAAAGCCAGTTAGGATAATAGATATACTAAAAGGAAATGTCCCAAGCCCAACTATAATGGCAGACAAGATCTTATCAAAAACTATTAAAGTTACTATTAGTAACTGCCTTGTATATATACCTAAAGTCGCAAAGTTATTCTTTAAACCTCTCCCGCTACCCCTTATAGAGCCCTACCAACAAAAGCAAGAGGAAGTTAAAGCATCTATATTATTAGTATGCCTGACATTTTACGCTAATCAAACTAGCCTAATAACTACTAAGGTAGACTAGATTAAATGGGAAGCTAGGTTTACCTAGTTTCAAAAATAATATCTAAAAGTAGAAGCGCAGATAGGAGACAAAAAGGTTAAATACTTAATTAACTCTAGAGCGGAACTTAACCTTATTAAGGAAAATGTGGCTCTGTGATACAGACTACTAATATTAAGTCTACCCCTATAGTTACAAGGCGCACGTCTAACGTCTGCTAATAGGACTTAGTTAGAGTTTATTAGATTGGTACATACGGCCCCTATAGTAATAGGTAGCGTCTTAATATCCACAACGTTTATTACTATAGGAGAGATGTTATATAAAGTAATACTTAGTAAGCCATAGTTGGTAAAGGCTAGACTAGCAACAAATTAAACCGCAATAGGCCAGGTATCTTGCATTATTTAATTAGAAGATAGCGGGGTTAAAACAAGGTTCTTAACATCCTATAAGAATACAATGCTCTTTAGACCAGATAAAGAAATCAGTATAGGTAGTAGTTTGGGAAATGTATAACTAGTGCAACCACTAGAATTATATCCGGGGTTACTTATAACCCGGCGTATTAGGACAAGGAGGGCGCCAAGGATAAAGAGAAGGGAAATAGGGTGCGATTTCAATAAGGACGTTTACTATTTTGGATATCCGCCAGACATGGCCATTAACGGAAAGAAGAACACAACACTAGATAGAGAGAGCTCGACAGTAAAATATTAAAGAAAGTCCTAAAAAAGCATATAAGAGAAAAGCAGAAGCCAGTATTTAAAGCAAAGGCTAAATCCCACATATATTAAATGTCAAAGATAATAAATCTATTCACAATATAAATAGAAAGTTATAGGAGTAAGGCCCGACAGAACGCTATAAGTATAGCAACTATGTATAAACAAAAAGCGGATAAAGTCCGTCTAGTTAACTCATCAGCACCAGATAGAACAGTTATAGGAGGCATAATAGAGTGGCGAGAAGTAGCCCTATATTAGCAAAAGGCGTTAATTTAAGGATTACCTCTTAGTCCATATAATTATTTCCTTAAGCTGTGATACACCAAGCTGGCCTATGGCGCACGACTAAAGCCAGAACGATTAGAGCGTATAATTATAGGAGACATTTAGCTAAGAGAATAAGAAATCTTTAAGGCCATATTATTTAACTAAGAAAAGGCTCTAGCATAGGAGTTCTCTAAGATAGGTTGTATTAGCAGGGACATAACTTTACCATTAAAGATTAAGACTGTATTATATAAAGTATAATAAGTACCGAACTTTCCTATACTAAGGGCCCTGTAAGAAGAGGTAATTAATATATTACAAAAACAACTAGCTTAAGGGACTCTAGAATATTGCAAAAGCCTATATAAGAATCCATGGTTTCTTATAAGTAAAAAGGAGTATAAGAAGTACCAACTAATTAACGCGGCAACAAATATTAACTAAGTGACTATTAGGGATGCAAATCTGCCGCTATATACTAATGAGTTCTCCAAGGAGTTTATAGGGTATAAGGTTATATCTCTAGTAGACTTCTTCTCTAGCTATAACCAATTGGAGCTAGATATAGAAAGCAGAAACCTAATAGCCTTTATAATACCTCTAGGACTTCTGCGACAAACGGCGGTACCTATAAGAGGCACGAATTTAGTAGCCTAGTTTGTGAGGACAATTACTAAGATTCTAAAGCGATATATTCTATACTATGCCTTGCCGTTTCTAGATAATATTACAGTAAAAGGACCACAGATAATATATAATAGAGAAGAGAGCCTTCTAGGCATGCGCAGATACATTCTAGAACACATTATATAGCTAGACGGAGTGCTTGCGGATTTAGAACAAGCTGGGTGTATAATCTTAGGCGCAAAGTCTTATTTCTGCAAAGACGAGATTATAGTGGTTGGCTACCACTGTAATAGAAAGGGACGATATCCGGAAGAGTTAAAAGTCACAAAGATCATTTACTAGAGAGACTATAAAGACGTTATATCTACCTGAGCATTCCTAGGAGTTATTGTGTATTACCGAATATAGGTAGAAGACTTCGCAATAAAGGCAGAGCCAATCTTCCGATTACTATAAGTGAACGTTCCATTCGTATAGGGCATGAAGCAGATAGCCGCTATAAAGACTTTAAAGTATGCAATTACTACTGTACCCACGTTAGTTCAACTAGATTATAGTAAGGGGGCTAGGCTAATTATTCTCGCCGTTAACAGATATAATAATGGATAGGGGTGCGGTCTTATACAACTAGATATATAAGGTCGTCGCTATCTATATTAATATAAGAGCGGCATCTAGTCTTAAGTGGAGCAGAAATACGATTCAGGAAAGCTTAAGTATTAGGCATTACTATATATATTAAAGAAGTGTTAGGTATACCTATACAGCATCCGCTTTACGGTTAAGACAAATATAAATACCTTAGTCACGCAACTAAATTATACTGCTACCGATTTACCAGGAGCCTTAATAACTCAATAGCTAGCATGGATCTAGTTATAGGACTTTAATATTAGATATATGCTAGGGAAGAAGAATAGCCTAGCTAATAGGCTATTACAACGGCCACTAGATGGTAAACGGCCTAACGAACTAATTGAGGATATTAAAGAATTCATTAACTATAAGCTAAGTACTTTAGAATACATAGCTAGCCCAGTTAAAATAGAGGTAGATCTACCACTAGAGAACTCATATTTAAAGGAATTTTAAAAAATTGTAAAATAGCTAGTAACCTTATAATATCCAGAAGAAATAAATACTAAGAAATTTAAAAGATTTAAATGGCAAGCACTAAAGTTCCTAGTGCGTAATTAACAGCTCTTCCACTAATAGTCAAAAAATATGCCAATACAGAGGGTAATTAATAATAAGAATACTTAGTAAGAGATTATTAAGAGCCTTTATAATTGGAGTAGACATCGTAGATAAGAAGGGACATATCAGAGAGTCTTAAATTAATATTAATAGCCAGGGCTATGGGATTAAATATTATAGCATATTAAGTTATACCTGTAATACCAAGGGCGGCAGTTAGGACAGGAAGAAGAAGTAATACACCCTATATAGGAGTCTACTTTATGGCAATAAGTGACAGTAGATATTACGTTTATGCTAATAACTCGTCTTGGATTCTAATACCTGGCTACTACTCAAGAATACATGTCTAAATAGGTGGAAGCCCAAGCCCTTTGGAAAAAAGATGTAAAAAGCATAGCAAAGTTCCTCTATAAAGATATCATCTATAGATAGGGAGTATTCGGACAGCTTTCTATAGATAGTAGCAGAGAAAATGCTAATATAACCACTACGCTTGCGGAGCTCTACAACATTAAAAGGGTTATGGCTTCCGTATATCACCTATAGAGACAAGGCTTAATAGAGCAAGGGCATAAGCCTATAGTAGATACTTTAGCAAAGATAGATAGCTTATAACTGGACAATCTCCATACTGTTTTATAGGCAGATAGAACAACTGTTAAGCAGCCTATAGAAATAACGCTAGCAAGAGTTATATATAGATATAAGCATATCCTTCCTATTAAACTCTATATACCCACTTGGCAAACACTGCCTTGGTAAACAGTTTGGACCACTACAGAGCTACTAGCACTCTATGCAAAGCAGTTTAACTAAAAAGACGTAGATATAAAAGAGGCTATTATATATATAAAACAACTAAGGGTAACAAATAAGAAGTACTTTAACAACATCCATTACATTCACCAGGACGGATTTAAGGTTAGAGATATAGTTATGCTCTATAATACGCAGCTTAAGCAAGATTATTCTAGCAATCACAAGTTAGATCTGAAATGGCTAGGCCCATTCTATATACATAAGAGTTACCCGCACAAAGGATAGTACTTAATTAAGAATCTTAATAGCACGCCATTCCGCAACCAAACTCTAGGGAATAGATTAAAGAAGTTCTACTAGCAACAGGTATTTAAAGTTCGCTAGAAGACCAGCTTAACCAGTTAAACAGGACTATGCTATAAGAAATAATAGTAGAGCTAGAGTCTAAGGAAGATGTAATATAAAAATCCACCTATATCATAACGCTGCGTAGTTTAAGAAGTACGCGTTTTAGAAAGATCGTTTAATAAAACTAAGTACAAAATGTTTGACTAGGGGACAGTCAAGTTCTAAAGTGGGGGAGGGGACATTAATAACAACCATATAGCCTATCTATTTATTTACCATATTTCCTAAAGCTCTTTCTATTTCTTATTTGCCTTTTAGCTATAGGAATCTAATACATATTAACAGTAAGGTAAGGGTAGAAGAATGTTTGCGCATAAATACCTAGATTTATTCACTGTAAAGATATTAGTTCCGCTTACCGCCTTTACCAAGCTAATAGCGATTTTCTATGCCGGGTATAGAAAATCATAATTAGTCTATTTAGTAATTAGAACTAGTAGAACTCCACACCACTATCTAAATTTGGTAGACCATTATAATTAGGAACCCTATTCAGAAATCCACCTTCTTGCCCTTAAATCTTAAAGATAGTTATAATCAGCTAAAGCGTAAACTAAATAGAATTAACAATAGCATGTTCATCATATCTTTATTAAGTAGACTATTGATACTGTATAAAGGAGCTAAGCACCAGATTAGTAACATCCTTGTAAAAGTTAGAGGCTTTATAGTTAATTAGCGTTACGCAGTGCTCGTCCAAATCTATAACAAAATTTTACTCTCTTAGGAAAACTACGCAGATGCTACTAGTGTAGTAGTTAATTTCATTAACAATAATAGTAGGCTACAGGCATCTCTAGGAAAAAACACGTTTATATTAATCTTTAGGGATATCTTTGACGTTAGTAAGATAGCTAAAGATTAGAGAAACCAGTATAATAAAGCTAGAGAAACTATCTAAAAGGCCTAGGGATAAGATATCCTTAACAAACCACTTAAATATACAGTCTCCTATAACTTCCTCTCTACCATCTAAAAGCTCGCAGTCCATCTACTTCCTAAAGTCACAGCAAGAGTCAATAAAGCGCTAGTTAAGAGACTCAATTATTTAGGACGCGGCATTAAGACTACTACTTAACTACAGCCAGCCGATTTCGCGCTCGCGCCTATAAAGTCAGGAAGGGCAATATTAGACTAGGTAGTGAATAAGCATGGTTTAGGGAGACACTTAACTAGCTTCCTTATTCTAAATAAGAACCTACCACCAAGGAGTAGAAGATTAACTATAGTAGGACCAGAAGTCACCAATATTAAAATTAGATAAGCAGGAGAGAGCTTAGCTCTTATACTATAAATATATTTATAACATGCTTCCAACGTAATAAATCTATTAGCTTTTCAGCCGTCAACACCTATTTGAGGAGGAGGCGTCAGTATTATACCAAGCCCATCTTAATAAGAATCACCTATATTAGTTAACCCACCTTTATCTTCTATAAACGAAAGTATTCTTGCAGCTAGAACGCCTGTTGGCTTGCCCCCATAGCTGCTAGTATCCTCTTTAAGAAGAAATCTAAGGAGAGGGCTGACGGTTACTTACCTAGAAGTAGGAGGGCTAGGAGTAGAATTAATGTTTAATAAAAACATTATTAAGCCTAGAGATAATAAGGAGTATATTAAGGAGACTATAAATATTATAGCAATACTCCATTTAAAACAAGGGTATAACTGCAAAGATAATGTACTAGCTTATCTTAAAGCGTCCCTAAACCAAACTACTAAAATTGAACTAACCAAGGTCATAAAGCTCTTGCGTAGTTAGTATAGGGCGGCTAGTTCTAACCTAGAGATATATAAGGTCTACTAGATCCATATACAAGCCATAAGAGGACATATAGGTTTAGCAATAAAGGGTCTAAACTATACTACACTATACTATAGACTCCATTTAATATACCACGCTCGCAATTATCTTAGCACTATAAAGATAGATCCTACTACATACTCCTAGTTTAGAAAAGCTTATAGACCTCTAGTTCCATCTAACTCCTTAGGACCGTATAAGTTCATTTATAGTTTAGCACCAAGGTTTTCCTATAACAGAGGGGCTTTGCTTAATTGGATACTATTACCAGATAACTAAGGTATATAGCAGCAAAACAAATCCATAGTTTTAAACATATTTAGATAGTAGTAAAATTCTAGCATTTTAGTAATAATTATAAAGAAATGCGTATATACCGTTATCACCAGCGTCTAATTAATAGACGGCCAAATTATGGATAGTTAAGAACAATAGTCTACGGTCTTTACCAGTAGCTAATAAAACAAGATCCTAAGTACTACTATTTCTATTACGCTCTTAGGCCTAATAGCTAGTAGCAACTCATCTCCTATCCCTATTATACGAAGTTTGTGGTTAAGGGAGACTCCACAGCTTTCCGTTATATTAACGTAAACATTCCTTCTCTTATAGAGAGCGGGCGCGGTGCTAATATAATTTAAAGAAGCATTTCTCTAAATAATAAGACTAAGGATAATTACACAGTTATTCTGCCTGGTATGTATTACCACTTAGAGTTATAGTGGGCAGATCTTAAAGCGCAAGAATTAACTAAAGGTAATAGATTTATATACAAGATCTTAGATCAGGACTAGACCACTAAAGATATAGAAAAATACGCGACTAAATAGGTGGCTCAGCCGTGCAAAAAAGAAGATATATGTATAACCATGCTATACCTTCCTTATAGGGCAAAATGACCTTCGACTAGGACCCAGCAAACAATACTGCCATGGTTTATTAGCATTTAGGACAATTATAATAACCTTAAGGTTATAAAAGAAAAAACCTAGGCAAAGTTAGCAGATGCTCATTAAGACTTAAAAGCGCCGCCTCGCACACCATCTAGATATACTAACCTTTATGGCGCAATCCTATATCGCTTCCCTGCGGCAGTTGAACTTATAGCTGCCAGAGCCTTATCTAACACCCTTTTAGGTAGATAACAATAAAACTCTTTAGTAGTAATTTAAGATCGTAATCTTCTTCTAACTAGTAATTGGAACAAAGTTATAAAATAGATACATTCCTACCATCTTAAAGCTGTTAAAAACTACAAGAATGGATTTCAGATTATATATATAGCTAAGGTAGAGCGCTTCAACAGCCGCTTATACTTCTACTGCGTCAACAATAGAATTAACCCTTTAACTATTACAGTAGATCTAAGTAGAGTACCCCCTATCGTTGCAAAAGGATAGAGTTATACAAAGTTGCCTAAAGAGTTATAGGACAGAACTAAGCAAATAGAAAGATATAAAAGAGCGAGGTTATCTAAAAGCCGCCTATCTAATATCGCTTGTACTATCCAACCAGGCGGACAAGAGCGGTCTCATTTAACCAGAATAGAGTCTCCTCGCTTACTATCTTAGGTTCGTAGCAAGGGTAAAGAACACATACAGTCACCTACTACGCCTTCATTTCAAAGATAGGGAGTTTTGGAGGTCGTTAGGGGACAACAACTTAGGTAGGGGAGGTATGTAGTAGGGTAAGTTAGCCCACTATATTCAGCATTTAATTTAGGTATAGTTTTGGGAGAGCATAGGCCTCCTATAGGTATATAGATTGGCCCGCGGCCTCAGAGTCTTTAACAACTTGGACAGGCTTAACGGACAGTTTAGGGGAATATAATACACTCTTTTCTCTTCTTCTTACTAACTGCTTTCCTACTGATTTCTACTGACTGACTACGACCGCCCAATAGACCAACAGTACACTAACTTCTCGTCTGGAGAGAGACCTTCCCTTTTATAGTAGGGTTTAATCTAAGCTAGATAAGTTTTTTTATAATCTAGCTAAGGCTAAGGGCTTCCTAAGGGCTACCTAGTACCCACCTAAAGAAGTATAGAAGACTTAGAGAGGCATCTATATAATAAATAGAAAAAGGATATAAACTAACTGGCTAAGGCCTTTAGTAGTCTAGAACTCTGTTATAGACCTAGCGCCTAATATTTAGATAATTGGGTTTGCGAGGTAGATAACTTCTTTAAGATACTAATAATATAAAAGAATACCAAAGAATATATATAGTGAATTATCAGCAAGATTAAAGACTAATTACTAAACTAGATTGCGCTTAATTAACTTAATAAAGAGTAAATTATTATATAACTATAGCTGTAGACTTTTCTAAAGGGTTGGACCTAAAATCCATATATTATATAATATAATAATATAGAGTAATCCTAGAATAGTATATAGCTAGACTGTTAAGATTTCCGCTAGTTTATAAACTTTATAGAAACTTATACTTAATAGATAAATCTAAAGCCCTTTTAAAAATAAGTATGGCAGTATCTATAAAAAGGAAAAGATTGGATTTATCTAGGCTAGAATTAAGCTAGTAATTTATAATAAAATAAAGCGTATAGAAGCCCTACCGCGGATTACCGTATATATAGATTTTAAATAAGCGGTTTTAAATGCTAAGGATATGGTAAGGAACTAGACCTCTTCCGGTAAAAAGTTAGGAAGTAGCTAAAAGTATAGGCACTCTAGTAGTAATATAGGGTAGACCTAGTCTTTAAAAAAGCCGTTCTTAAAAAGAACTTTGGAATAGTTAAAGTTAGAAGCCTTAAGTAGTAAAAAAGATTTCTATAACTAACCTAATACCTACCTAATACCCTTATAGGAATACTCCGATAATGTCACGGGACTCCTCCGTAATACCTTACACATATCCACCTGTTTCCACCTACGCAGTAAGAAGAGACTGACTATAAGATGGCAATCTAATGGTAATCTACGGCAATCTAACAGCAATCTGCCGCATTCTGCTATATTCTGCCAAGTCTACTAAATCCTGCCAAGTTCTGCCAGGACCGCTACTTAAATCCTATTCTGCTTTGTGCACGTATCAACCAAGCAACTAAACTAGCGATATATACCCTTTTTTCCCGTTTCCTTACCTTCTCTCCTTACGCAACGTCTTGACTTTATTACACAGTTTATGTATATAGCTTAATAATATCTACTTCGCTATATATTATTACTACTTGTACTCACTCTGTGATACTATGTTACGTTAAAACATACACTCTACCCTGCCCTATTTAAAATGCAGAACGACCTTAAAGCCCCTATAACGGCCGCCAACATTATATCCGCACTTTGGGAACAATTGGCAGATATATAAAAGTCCTTTATAGACGCCCTCGCACAAAACCAAGCTGCTATAGCTCAATAGCAAGCCGAATAAGAAGCACGGTACTAGAAAACAATTAAGGCCCTCTAAGAAGAAATCCGCACCCTTAAGATATCTATGCTAAGCCCTTAAGACCGGTCGCTATTACTAGAAGCCAATACGCGGAACGCGAGCCCTAAACCAGCAATAGTTATCCCACTAGTAGAACTGACTACTGTACTATAATAATCTGAACGATTACTAGACCCTCTAATATTTACTAGTAAATAATAAGAACTCCAATTATTTCTAAGCCGGCTTAAAAATAAGCTAACTAGTAATGCTAACCGCTACCTAACTAAAGCTAACCAACTCTGTTATGCCCTAAGTTAACTAGGAGGAGATATAGCTGACCTTATTAAACCTTTTCAACCAAACTCAATACTAAGCCTAATTATACTTCTTAAAGCCACGTATGGTAACCCAAACCGCTAAGCTACTACTTAGAGAAAGATAAACCACATAACTTAAGGAATAAAAAGCTTTCTAGTATACTTCTCCAAATTCAACCATTACATAAAAGAAACAGGCTAGAACGACTCTGCACTAATTAATAGCCTTATTAAATCCCTAAGTCTTAAACTAAAAACCTCCCTAATAGGTATAGACCTACTAGAAGCCCTTAACGCCTATATAAACATTATTAATAAATGGTATAATGATATACTATGTCTAACACCGAAGTCTGTTTCTTGATATAATACAACAACCCTATAAATATCTACTAAGCTATTGTCTCAGCCTAAGCACCCTAACGCTATAGATATTAACACTGGAACCCTAGGATACGCCCTACTAGGGTTCTTTAAATAAGAACAACGCACTAAGCTAGGCCTCTGTTTTAAGTATAGAAGTAGCTCCTACCTCTCAAACCACTGCTCCGTCCTTCTACCTCAACGCGAATTACAAACGGCTAATACTAGCAGCCGTTCACTGTATTAATTCTCTAGTTACCGTCCCCAATCTCCACCTGGTTCCAGCCCTATATCCAGTAAGCACTACTTATAAGGACGAAGCTATAACTGATATGCTATAAGAACTCCACCCTAATTACCTCTAAAAGGAAGGTCTTGGAGCTAAGTCGCTCTCCAGGACGGCGCTGCCTTAGGATCTTGTTAAATGCTTTAAATGTTACAAACTCTAACTTTTAGGATCACAGCATAACCATTAACTATTATCTTTGGCAGAATAATTAATAGGTTAATACTCAAGTCCTAATTAATACAGGAGCTAGCGGCATAGGATTTATTAACAAGATCTTTATATAAGATAATGGTTTTACTCTAACCCCCCTTAACCGGCATATTAATATATTTGGATTTAATGGCAAACGCACTATCTTAGGCCGTATTACCTATGTAGTATTCCTAAGACTCTAACACCTAAACCACAAAGAACTAATTAGGCTTTTCGTTACCACCCTAGGTTACTTAGTGATCCTTAAACAACCCTAGATAAAGCTATATAAGGTAACCATTAATTAAGATAACCTTAAGCTTCTATTTACCGCCTCCTATTATAAGCAGGAGTGTCTTATAACCTACTACTTAGACCCTAAACCAAAATCTGAAAAATCCACCAAGATCCACTAGTTTAAGATTTCCACCAATGTCCACCAAGAACCCAGAAATAACACACAACTATATAAACTAACTCCAACTGCTATACCCCAAACCAAGCAGAAGCTTAAGCTTAATATATAAAAGTATTAAAAGAACTAGTACTCTACTATGAAAAGGATACTTAAAAAACCCAAACCTAAATCTAATACCAACTCTATATCTAATACTGAACTTAAACCCAAACAAGAAACTATATAAGAAACTAAGAACAATCTAAGTTTGCTTAATACCTTAGATATCTACATAATTAGAGCTACCCTATTAGTATAACTCGCCAAGAAACCTAAACATACAATCTTTGCTATTACAATAGCCGATATTAAAAAGGCCTTAGTACCAAAGAAACATACCAACCCTGCCATAAAAGTACTAGTATGCCACTATAATAACCTAGAAGTATTTTCACGAAAGGAAGCTAATAAACTAGCAGAATACTAACTATATGACTATAAGATCGTACTTGAAGAAGGAAAACAGCCAGGATTTAGACCCTTATATGGAATATCCTAAAACAAACTCTAAGTGCTGTGGAAGTACTTAGACGAACACCTAAGTAAAAAATTCATTAGAGTAAGCTCTTCGCCTATAGCTATACCTATAATCTTTATTAAGAAACCTGGCGGTGGTTTACGCTTCTATATAAACTACTAAGCTCTTAACACTATTACTATTAAGAATTAGTACCCGCTCTTATTAATTTAAGAGACACTAAACCGATTAAGTAAGGCTCGCTACTATATAAAACTCGACCTTATCTACGCATTTAACCGCCTCTATATTACAAAAGGAGATAAATAGCTCACCGCATTCCGTACTAGATATGGACTGTTTAAATACTTAGTAACGCCGTTTAGCCTTATAAATGCCCTAAGTTTATTCCAACACTTTATAAATAATACCTTATAACCTTACCTAGACGTTTTCTATACTGCTTATATTAACAACATCCTGGTATATAGCAATAACCTAGCTAAATATAAGAAACACATTAACCTTGTCCTAAAAGCCCTACGTGGAGCTAGACTATAATTAGATATAGATAAATGCGAGTTCTATAAAACGGAAGTTCTATACTTTAGACTTATCATCTCTATAAACGGCATATAAATGGACCTAAAGAAGATTAAAGTAATTATAAACTAGTAAAAACCCAAGAACGTCAAGGATGTAAGAGCCTTTATAGAATTTGTTAATTTCTACTAACGGTTTATTAATAACTTCTCCGCCCTAGTTTTACCTCTTGTGGCTCTAATACAAAAGGACAAAGCCTTTATCTTTGATAAGGAATGTAAGAAGGCCTTTACCTATCTAAAAGTCATGTTTACCACCGTACCTATACTCTAACACTTTGACCTAAACTAAAAGAGTGTTATAGAAGCTGATTTATCTAACTACGTCACTAGAGGCATTCTGTCTTAGTATAATAAGGAAGGAGTACTGCATCTAGTAGCATACTTCTTAAAACAATTAAGTTTAGCCGAATGTAACTATAAGATCTACAATAAGGAATTATTAGCTATTATTAGATATTTCAAATAATGGCAACCTAAACTAAAAGGCGCTAGATTTCCAATTAAGGTTTTTAGTAACCATAAGAATCTATAGTACTTTATAACCACAAAATAGCTAAGTTATTATTAAGCCCACTAGTTAGAATATCTGTCTTATTTCTAATTCTCAATTATATACCGCCTAGGCGTTTAAGGTTAAAAACCTAATGCCCTAACTCGACATTTATAAGATATAATAGTATAGAAAGAAGCGCGCGCCTACCGCAATTAAACACTACTTCGCCTTAAATTATTTAATCCCCTAGCTAAAGACCTTACGGTATACGTCCTTGAAATAACTGATCAATTGATTAAGTAGATTATAGTCAATAAATACCTAAATGACAAGTTTATCCAAGAGACACTTAAGTTAATTTAAGATGGTATTAGACGCTCCAAAAAGATCTCTTTAAGTAAATATAAAGCTTATAGAGAACGCTTATACTACTAAAACCGCCTAGTTGTACCTAACTATAACAAACTTAAGCTCAAGCTCCTCAAACACGTATATAATTTACTAGTAGCTGGCCACCTAGGCCAAGGAAAAACCCTAGAGCTGCTCTAATAGGAGTACTACTAGCTAAATATGCACAATATGACATAAAGGTACGTCTCCAGCTGTCACACCTACTAACGAGCCAAAGCCTTATATAAGAAGTATAATGGCTTTCTAAAGCCACTACCTATTCCGGACTGAAGATGGAAGGATATCTTAATTAACTTCGTTGTTAATCTCCCCATAAGTAAAGGCTATGCAAACATTATGGTAGTTATAGACCAACTATCCAAAATAAGACACTTAATCGCCTACCCCAATATATTAACACCTACTGTTGCCCAACTGTTCCTAGATTATATATAGAAACTCCACAGACTTCCCAAAACAATTATCTCTAATAGAGGCCGCCAGTTCGTTTTAGTGTTTTGGGAAGAACTAACTACCCAACTCTATATTAAAGCGCTATTGTCTACGGCATATTACCCAGAAACGGACGGTCAAATAAAACATGCAAATGCTATAATGGAATAGTATATTCGGATATACACGTCGTATTTATAGGACGACTGGATAAACTGGCTTATATTTACCAAGTTTACTACAAATAACTCCATCTTAGAAACTATAAAGGTCTCCCTATTTCTGGCTAATTACGGCCAGCACCTGCGAATAGGTTTTAAACCCTTTAGTAATGTTCCTCGCCTAGCTTATTAGGCCTTACAAGTTACAAAAGCAAACGAATTTATAAAGAAGATAGAAGAACTATAAGAGTTTCTTACTAACAAAATAATATGGGCCTAGTCTATCTATAAAGCCGTAGCAAATAAGAACTAAACCCTAGCACTAGCTTACCAAATTAGTGACTTTGTCTGGCTAGACGTAAGAAATCTAAATATAAAACAACCTACTAAGAAACTTAACTAGAAGAACGCCGGCCCTTATAAGGTTGAAAAAGTTATCTTTTCTTATGCCTACTAACTAAAGCTTCCTAATACGGTTAAAATCCACCTTGTATTCTATACGTCAGTCCTCCACCCTACTGCCTCTATATTAGACGCCCTACCTGGACAGATCCAAGACCCTCCCCTACTAGTCAAAGTGGATGGTGAGGATAAATACCTTATTAAAAGAGTTAACGATATTAAGTACAATAAACGGAAACGCAAATATATATATCTTATAAAATGGAGAGGCTTTACTAAGCCCTTATAGGAACCCGTTGACTCTATAGGACTTATATAAGCCGTAGAAGACTTTTATAAACTCTACCCAGAACTACCTCAGCCCCATCTCGCAGAAGCTTGAGTTTAAAGGGGGGGTACTGTTACGGGACTCTTCCGTAACACCTTATACACGTCTACCTGTTTCCACCTATGTAGCAAGAAGAGACTAACCACGAGATGGCAATCTGATGGTAATCTACGGCAATCTAATAGCAATCTGCTGCATTCTGCTATATTCTGCCAAGTCTACTAAATCCTGCCAAGTTCTGCTAGGACCGCTACTTAAATCCTATTCTGCTCCGTATATGTGTCAACCAAGCAACTAAACTAGCGATATATACCCTTTCTTCCCGTTTCCTTACCTTCTCTCCTTACGCAACGTCTTGACTTCATTATACAGTTTATATACATAGCTTAATAATATCTACTTCGCTATATATTATCACCACTTGTACTCACTCCGTGACAGATAAGCTAAAAGGGAATTCTTCTTAGAAAAATAAGTAGGGCAATAAACGCACTAATAAACTAAAAAAAGAGAAGCCCTAGTTATGGACGTCTCCTAGTTATAATTAGGGCAAGATATAAAAGGAAAAACTCTTTATATTACTATTAAGCTAGAAATAATACTCCTTATAGGCGAGATGCGTTAGTTTTAAGTACTATATAATAGCGGCGCCAAAATTAACCTTATACGGTATAATTTGGCAAAAGAGTATAAACCTATCCCATTACTAAGGTGGTGGAAACCTATTATAGGCTTTCTAGATAAGTATAAGATTAAACTATATAACGTACTCCATGGGTAAGCGGCCTATATGGGTAAGCGGCCCACCTCAAAACTTACTAAAAATTGGAAAATCACACCTTAATATCTTAACAACCACCTAATAATAAATTCCAATAATTTGGATTTAGACTTTTATATATACTCTACAGCTTCTATTAAAGTTGTATCGTAAATAGATTAGTAGTTTTTAAGATATTATAATTTAGAGGCTAAAACAAGGCCAAATGAGGCTAAATTACTATATCTTAAAAACCATTAACCTATTTACGATGCAACTTTAATAGAAGCTATAGATTATATATAAAAGTCTAAATCCAAATTATTAGAATATATTATAAAGTGGTTGTTGAGATATTAAGGTGTGATTTTTCTAGTTTTTGGTAGGGTTTTGAGGTGGGCCGCTTACCCGTGTGGGCCGCTTACCCATGGAGTACGTTAGCGCATATAAGCTTACAGTATTAGTAGCTAATATGCACAACCGCACTAAGGTGGTTAGCCCATAACCCTTCTAGGTGGCTAATTTTATAGATTATAACCTTATCCTTAAATATCCTTAGCTTATAGAAGTAGATTTTAAGATACGCTTTAAAATAGGAGCCTTTAAATAGTGGAATAATAAAAAATTGGAAGTACGTATATTACTAATAAGCTTAAAAGATATCCTAGAGGATATAGCTCTAGGTAAAATAATATACGCCCTATACCTAAAGGAGTATTAGATCTAACCCCTATTCTATAGTAAAATGGGTATAGAGCCTAATATAGGTAATAACCCTTTTATAATAGATACCCTATAATGAACTACTAGATAGGTTACGGAGATATTATAGGGAGACGGGGATCTCGAAGATCTTATAAAATATTTCTATTATTATAGGTTACTCTAGCTTAAGCAATACGCAGAGAGTATACTATAGCACCTTAAACGCTGCGTTAAGGAGTTCCCTACCCTCTATTAGCTACTACATAAAACCATTTAATATACAGTGGTAACTATATATAAACAACTACTATAGCGCGTAATGCTACCTATAAGTATCCTAAGGGAGCTCTAGGACCTACCTAATAATAATATAGAGGACAAACGCAACCCTAATTTATTAAATATTCTAGTAGGCCTAAGGGACTTACTAAGGGTATTTTTGGGTAGGTAAGCTAAAGTCCTTTTACAGAACTTAGAATACAATTATATAATTAATTTAAAAGAAGGTAAGTAGCCGCTAAATCTTCTTATCTATAACCTCTCTTATAAAGAGCTTAAGATCCTATAGGAGTACCTTAACGGCTTACTGGAAAAGGGATAGATCCGGCCTAGTAAGTCGCTAGTAGGCATACTAATTCTCTTTATTCTAAAACCAGATAGAACTATAAGGCTATATATAAACTATTACGGTCTTAATAAGATTATAATTAAGAACCGTTACCTACTACTATTAGTTAGTAAAATGCTAGATTAACTATCTAGGGCTAAGATCTTTATAAAGCTAAATCTATAAGACGCCTATTATGGGCTCCGTATTAAAAAGGGGGATAAGTAGAAGACCGCCTTTAAAACCTAATACGGCTACTTTAAGTATTTGGTGATGCCTTTTAGGCTGGCCAATACGCCTATAATATTTTAATTGTATATTTATAAAGCCTTAGGGGGACTAGTTAACCATATATATATTATCTATTTAGATAAAATTTTAATCTACTTAAAAGATAAGGATTAGTATAAGTAATACGTCCGCAAAGTACTGGAACGTTTAGATAATTAGGGTCTCTACGCTAAGGCGTTAAAGTATATCTTTAACACTAAGCAGGTTAAGTTTTTGGGCTATATTATAACATCTATAGGCGTAGTTATGGACCTAGTATAGGTATAGACAATCTAAGAGTGGCCGGAGCTAGAGAGCTACTAGAATATTTAAGTGTTTCTAGGCTTTGCCAATTTCTATAGGCGCTTTATTTATAACTACTTAGACGTCACCTAATACCTATCTAACTATATTACTAAAGCTTTTTAAGACCTAGTCTAAAAAGTAAAAAGCTTAAAGGTAGAAGGGAAGAAAACTAAGAAAGGACTAACTAAATAATATAAACTATGGATATAGCCCGGAAAGATATATGAAGCCTTTTAAAAACTACACAAAAAGTTTATAGAAGCTCTACTATTACGGCATTTTAACCTAGATTAGCTACTAATAATAGTTGCTAATATATTAAATTTTGCCTTTGCTAGTATTTTACTATAACCTAATAGGCATCTAGACCCTACCTAGCTCCACTAGAGACTAATAGCATTCTATAGTAGAAAATTTTTGGGACCTAAAGTTAGGTATTATATCCACGATAAGGAACTACTAGCCATAGTTAACTACTTTAAATAGTGGCAATACTACCTTAAGCACGCGAGCTATACTACTTATATACTCTTAAAATTATTATAATCTACGCTACTTTATAACTATAAAGGAGCTTATACTTTAATAGGCTAAATAGGCAGAGAAGCTTATGTAATTTAATTTTAAGATTGAATATAAGCTAAGGAAAATAACCCTACTAACTGACCGTTATAACGGCTAGACTATACGAAAGGCTTTAAAACGGGAGAAGGAAAATAGATAATAGATATCTTACTCCCTATATTATAGAATAAGCCCCGGGTATAGGATACTTAAGTACCTATAGCTATAAGTATTAAGTCTTAGGCGGTGCAAACCCTATTAGCTTTTACTAATATTTCAGCTAGTACCCAGTCTATTACTAATAAGGGTCCAAATATACTTAGACAGGATGTCCCTAATATACTCTCGAAATTTAGTAATATACTACCTCTAATTACTAAGCTATCCCCTTAAACTAAAAGCGAAGCTATAGAGTAAGCAGAACCTAAAGCCCTATAATAACTAAAGGACTTTAACTTTATAGCGGCCTTCCTAATATATGCGCACTAGAGAGTTGTAAGATCTATAGTACCATTTAGTTGCGTATTTAGAGTAGTATAAGATAAAATAGCTTTTATCTAGGAACTATCTAAAAGGTTAATGGATTTTATCTATAAAGTATAACGGAGAGACGCCTTCTATACTATCTTTAACGCGGAAGTAGACCAGAAACGTAATAGAAAGGAAGCTGCTAGGCGCTACTATTAGGAAATAGACCTAATGGGCCTACTGCGTAGAAATGGTAAGGTTTAGGTACTATAAGAAGTAAATCTATAATAGAAGATTCTTATAAAGAATTACAATAATCCTCTAGGTGGCTATTATAGTTAAGCTAAGATATTGGAATTACTTTAACGGAAATACTATTAGCTAAAGCTTAATTAGGAAGTAAAGGAATACATTAGCCACTATAAGAAGTGTTAAGTATATAAAATCCAAAGGCATAAGCTATAGGGTCTACTTAAATCGGTTCCTCCTACTAGCAAACTATAGTAATATTACACTATAGATTTTATTACAGATCTTCCACTATTAAAAGATAAGCAAGAACAAATATATAATTTAGTCCTTGTACTTATCAATAGGTTTTTAAAGTACGTTTAATACTTTTCCGTTAATAAGATAATTAATATATAAGCGCTTATAAACCTAATTAAGGAGAAATGCGTTTTTAAAGTAGATTAACTATACTCTATTATTGCTAATAGGGGCAGCGTCTTTATAAGCTAGTACTAATTAAATCTACGCTTTTATTTAAAGATAGACTACTATTATAGTATAGCTTTCCATTTATAAACGGATGGGTAAACGGAACGCTAGAATTAGGAACTGGAGTCTTACCTGCAAATATATTTAAACTACTAGCAAGACAACTAGTGTAAGCTACTTTCGTACGCGGAGTATGCTTATAATTTAAAGTAATATATATTACATAAGTATACACTAATTTAGATTGCCTATGGCGTCTAACTATTTGGGTTTAATAGTATACCTAGAAATTACTAGCTAAGGCCGCATAATTAATTATAGGATCTTATAGGGAAGTTTAAAGATATTTACTAAAGAGTATAAGGATACCTTTAGGAATAGGAGGAATAATAGAAGTATATAAAGTAGACCCTATAAGATGCCTAAGAGTAGTAGAGACTCTTATATAACCGCAAATACTAAGATAAGCATTTTGGAGTAGGTAATAAGATTTTATTATATTTAACAAATATTAAAACCCGTTAGCTATTAAAGAAGCTTAATATAAGATACCTAGGTCCCTTTTAAGTTAAGAAACAAATTAGCAAGCTAGCCTACTATCTCTAGCTACCCCCATCTATATATTAGGTGAAACCTAAGTAGATAGTTATATAGCCGCAAGGTACGGGCAACCCTGGAGCAACCTAGGGGTGACTTACCCGTGAGGTACGTGCGCTGCACGTGCCTAGGGAAAACCCTTCCTACCTCGCACACAGACTCCTCCTTTTCCCTTAAGGATTTGTCTGTATATACAATATACCCTATTGTTCTATCATTGAACTCCCTATCCACATCCTCACCTCATACTATAGCCCATATATATTTAGTGTTTTATATAAACCTACTAGAGCTATAGTATAGACTACTACTGGAAAAGAACTTCCGTTTAGGCCCAATTAAATACCGTAAAGTAGTAGGCGAGCGGTATAAGGTTAAAGCTATATTACGCTATAAGTCTATTAAGAACAAGCTTTAATATAAAGTTAAATGGCTAGGCTGGCCCACTAAGGACTTTATATAGGAACTAGAGGATTACCGTGAATTACCGCAAAGATATTCTAAAAGAATATTGGGACTAAGGTCCGCAATCTATAAATTACAGAAAGCGCTTTAATACTATAGTGTTATCGTAACATATAAAGAAAGCTTATGGCAGGCCGTAAGAGGCCCTAAAGAGTAAGAAATAGGTTAAATTAGATATGGAATAGATAGGCCCCGGAAACTATAAGGATTAATTAGGGCTACGACCTAAGGCAGAATAGGTTCTAAGCCTTTTTACGTATATAGCATAGAATTAATAGGGTATTTTGCTAGAATTGCATTTCTATTTATTAGTCTATATTAGGAATAGTGTTCCTATACCTTCCCGAATGCCTTATAAGGCCTTTTTAAGCACTAATTAAGATTCTTAATTACTACTATATACAAGAGTTAATCCTAAATACCTAATTAAAAGCTAATTTGCCTTATCCTTAGGTAAAGGATTAGTATCTATTGGCCTACTAAGTAATAGCTAATGGGAATAAAATCTAGAACCCTTAGTAGAAGTACGGGTAGGTATAAAAATAGGGGCAAGCTGATAAGGTATAGAAGGAGCAGAGACTCTTAAACGCTTAGTACTAATATTAGGTCCAAACTAGTACTAACAAAGCTCTTAAGGTGTAAGCTTATAGTTAATAAAGACACACTTAAGCCTAGAATAAATAGAGATATTAGCTAGCTAATAAAGTCTAGAACCACTAAGACCTTACTATAGTAACTGTTAGTTACTTATCCGCTAGGTACCTAAAGGGTAACCTACCTAATACCGCATTATATTGTGCTTTTTTAAAACTTAATGCGTATACACGAACTCCTTCTTATAGTAAACGACGACCTTCTTCTTATTACCCCCATCCTTTACCCTATTCTCAGTATACTAGCCTTACTCCCTTATTAGGCGTTACTGGCTAGCTTACTAGGAATTATAGGCGGTATAAATAGCTGTGGTGTAGTCTTGGATTTAACCTAGATATTTAGCATTAGCGCTAGAATAAGAGAGAGCTTAGGCGATATAGTAGTTAAGGATATTAAAGGGTTATCACCACTTACGCCCAGGCTATTTAAAGCTTAAAGTTAGTAATGGAAACCTATTAAGGATAGGAAAGCTTACCTTAACATAACTGCCGCTCTTAGTATATATGCATTAATTATAAGGACTAAAGGTATTAGACCTTATATAATAAGTCTTGTTATAAGCATTTAGAATATTCTTATTATACTTCTAGTCTTTTAAAAACATATAGGCAAAATTATTTAGGTAGGACCAGTACTAATTGCGGGTTAGTAGAGGTTAAGGTTTTATATACAGCGGTAGGGCTAGGATACGCTAAGGAATTAGCTTAAAAGAGTAGTTAGTAGGAGAATAAAGAGGTATATTAAATTAATAATGGAAAAGAAGAAAATCTTAATAATATATTAAAGATATGTCTAAAATTGGATAAAGGTTAATAATAGGAAGTAAGGTGTCTCTATACTTTACCTTTTAATACCCTTTTAGTAAATAGCCGTAACCTTACCAATATAACTCTGTTATAATAGCATAATTTAAAAGGAAGGAAATACGTATATATGCTATTTAGCTATTACTTCCTTACAAAAACTAATTATGCGGCCGGGGAAGGTAATTAAGACGTCAATTACAGATTTATATAGGTTAAATTATACTTAATAACAAATATACTAGCTGTGAAAGGAATTCACGGATACCTCCCAATGGTCTTCTATATCTGACTAATTATATAGTATCGGAACCCTTAACAGAGGGCAAGGTGTCGACCTAAATCGGATTTCTTTGCCACCTTGACTCGGTCACCGACCCCTTAACTCGGTCACCGACTTAGTTACCCTTCTTATATATATATAGAGGCCCTAGAGCCATATTTAATAGACAGACTTCTTATTTTTAATCTGCGCACGGACTTTTAATTAATATAAGCCGATTTTCAAGTCACTTGCAAAAGGGGTTAGCAGACATATTTTTAAGCCCTAATTTGAGAAGGAAAAGGGTAGTAATTAGAAAACTATTTTAGCAAGTGCAGGCATAAAGCAGGTGCTGAGAAGGTACCAATAGTAGATATACGAAAATGAAAATGACTTCGATATAAATCTGTTCCCATATAAACAGCCCCATAGACCTAGTATGCCGGACAAGTTCCCATATAATGGATCCTATAGGCTTAAAGAACCGGAGAAATTCCCATAAGAGAAGCCCCACGAATTTAGCGACAAGTAGAAGTCCTACTACACTTCCTCCTAACCCTTTCCTACCACACTAGTAGAGGCATACAATCCCACTTAGTAGATTGCAATAGATGGAATAAGCGCTAAAGAGTATGCACTGGACATTATTCTTTAACTCTTTAATATATAAATCCATAAGCCCACTAACCTTGAACACGACTGGTACTTGCTTAGGATGTAAGTATTTTAGCTTAGAAAGAAACTCATAGAGTTTAGGGTTATTATCATATATTAGTTGTCCTTCATCGGTGATACGGTGAATAAAATCTTCTGCCCGTGTCAAGAAACTTGAAAGATTATTGTAAATTGTATGGAGCTCGGAAGAGGTCAAGCTAAGAGAGACAAAAGCGCGGATTTTAGAACGTAGATAGACCACTAGGCGTTTTATAGGCGTTCTACAGTTTCTTATTAAATTTCTACTTTATCCTTCCATATAGTATTGCACTTATAAAGTCTTGCCTGCTGAATCACGCCAAATCCCAAGTTCTCCATCGTCACTCGATGATCCGTCATCGTCACTCCGGCTCGGTTCATCAATATTAGTAGTATCGATTCGCCCTTCTACTGGGCTACTCAGCGCAATCTATTAATAGGGTGGCCAGAAGTCCGCAGCTTATTACTATCGTTTAAAACCACCGTCTTATCATTACTATCCTCTTCCTATCCTTAATTATCATTACCAGAGGAGTTGGTGGCAGGTTAATTATAAGGTGTAATATATAAAGCGCTAGGGTGGTATACACGGATCGTCTCCTAAACTCCTCCCGCAGACCTGCGAGAATTATTAGCAATCTAATTTAGGTTTGTCTGAGGCATTATATATAATAGGACTTGTTTAACAAGCATAGAAAAGAACTATATTTTAATGAGGCTTGGTATCTAAAGAAAAGGTAGCTTAATCTGGGGACATTTAAAGGTAAGGCAAATGTCCTTTATACTATTTCCTCCTCTGCTTAGCAGAGCTAAGACCAAGTTTAGAAAGGGAGGTCAATACTGCCCAAACGAGGCGAAGTATATTAGCGGCTCCTTCACCCTAAAGCTGGCGCGTAATATCCGTTGGCTATAATTACTCCTTATTTAGTATGCTGCCTATGCCTAAAAGCGTAGGCTACTAGACTAAATCTAATAGTGGCTGTTTAATTAAAGGAGGCATTACTGGGGGTAATTATTGGCTAAGCTGTTACTAAATATGAATACCTAACCAAAATATATTATATTAGTGCGGAAGGACTAACGCACCAGTCTCTGGCTTTATAAGTAGTGCTTAGTTATTATTGGTTATTAGATTATAAAGTAGTCTTAATAGACTCTAGCTCTCGTTAACATTAACACAAAGAAGCTTATATAAACGCTGCATACTATAGCGGCTAGAGAAGTTTGTATAAATTTGTTAACCGGAATCGTGTGAGTTACTTAAAGATTAATGTTTCTGCCTAAACCTATATAACGTAGGTAAAAGCAATGCCACTTTCCAAGCGCTATATTATAGTTTCTAAGGTATATAGTGTAAGTGAGAAGTTAGGAGATAAAGCTGCGGCGCATTTGGCCAGCTCTGGCATAATTAAGAAGAAGTTTAAAAATATAATTCCCACTCCATCTAGAACCGGATAAGGGGCTTTATATACCAGTGTTTAGGGGTAGCCCTAATAGTTAATTATTGTTTAAAACTGATAATCTAACCAAGCCAAGTTTTACGCTTAGAATTAGATAGGGGACTTATTTAATATTATAAGAAGGGCTTTAGACACTAGATACCAGTAGAGGCATTAGGCCCCTAAATACCCGGAAGCTACGGGCGGTAAAGAGATTATCCTACAACTGTTAATATGACTTAGTTTTGCGGCGAAGCAGCTTATATAGTTTAATGTTTTTAGATTAAAGCTGTACTTCTAGCATTAGTCCCAGGCGGAGAGTATAAAGGGCGCTATCGCGTAGTGTTTTTTTTTGCTTTACAGCACTTATAGTTCTCAATTCTTTCCTACTGGTCCTAAGCTCTCGCTACTAATGCTCTCTCTAGCTAAAGACCACTTGTAGCCGTCTAATTCCGGACAAGACTATAGGCGCCTAGAGTAATCTACGAGTGAGGAACTGCTAAGAGTAACCATTAGCTGAGCTGTTACCAAATATAAATAGCTAACGATGCCGTATGCCTTAGCAGGGTTTGGAGGCGTTTATATAAAGTTATAAACTAGAACCGGAAGCCAACAATAAATCCCTAATAACGCCTTACGCAGCAGGAATAGCATTATATAATCCACTCCTAACGCTTACCCTTCACGGAGCAGGACACTATTTAAGCAGTAGACTTACCTTAGCTAGTTAATCTTATATATTTACTCCCCATCTATAGTAAAGGAACTGTTAGTGCGTTATAGGGTGGTATAATTAGCATTCTAGCTAAGCCCTTTATAAGCGCTCTGCCTTATACAGACGGTATAATAACTCCTATTAATCTACCTTGCGCTAAGGGAGGACTTGTATTTAAGATATTAAGTAGCCGGTACTTAGAGGCACATAGACTTATACCCTTATTTATACGTTTTACTACTCTTAAGAATATACCTTTTGCGAAGGATATTATATTATGTTAAACATTGCCGAAGAAGTTATTATATTCTATATCCCTAACAGAATCAATTACAACTTCTCCTTAAGTAACATTACACAGCCCCCAAGTACCTGCAAGTGCAGCGTTCCTGAATTACCAGCTAGGGAGTGGGTATTTATAGATGGAGAAACTGACTTTAGGGATAGCAATAACAACCTAGAGGCGTTAACTAGTACGGAAAGTAACTCTAGCGATGAGGATCAAGAAGGGACGTAAAGACATTATTAGGCAGAGAAAATGGCTTTAGTACTAAGGATTAAGAAATAGGGGCAGACAGCAATAAAGAGATGGTTAATAACGAGACCAACGTTATTAATTAAATATGGGCGACAATCGAATATGGTGTCCTTAACTCTATAGTCTTAAGCTTGTAAGTGCAGGATATAAATATAAAGAAGAGTTCTAATAAAAGCTAGTAAAAGGATCAAACTTTTACCTTGTACTATACCCACCTTGGCCTCTCTTCGCCTAGCCTATCGCGAAACAAAACAATATTTTACCATTCCTACTAGAGCCTCTACCCGCTTAACTTATAGCGAGCTATAAAGAATTCGTAAGGATCTAGGCCTTCCTTTAGATAAACTTATTTACTACCTTAAAAGCGATAATAGAAGGCAAATCCATGCTAACAACCTAGGATTTTTTGAATTTCTTGCAGACCTAGAACGAATGCCACCTTAGCAACTATTGGTCGTGTTTAAGACCATGGTATTTATGGATTTATACCTTAAGAACATAAATATATTGTTCTATGGTGTGATTTCTTTATTTAAATCATTTCTCTACTTATTGTATCTATTTTGGTATAGGGAGGGGTGGTTAGGTTACGCGAGAGGGCTTGGACTTATGGCTACGCTTATAGGGCTACTCATATGGGAACTTCTTCAAGTATGTATAAGGGGGCTTTGGGTTATTACAAAGTTTATAGGAGTCTTTATATGGGAACTTCTTTAATATTTCTAGATATGGGCTTATAAATTTCTGTTATACGGGGACGTAGGTGTATAGTAGTATATAAGGAGACTTTATAAAATGGAAGAACGAATCTATATACTAGCAAAGCTATTACGTAATCGTAGGAAGCTCCTGTGGATATACCACTACGCCTACTAACAATTTCTTTTATTTTCTAGTTTTGGTATTTTTGCAATATTTACATATACTTTTAAGAGCACGTGAGCTGTCTAGTGGTGTAGGCGTTTATTAATCTATAATAGGTGACTTGGTATTGCATAATATAATTACTTTAATAGCGGCCGAGCATATTAAAGAGCTTATTAAACTTGAGGACTTCGCGGAGCTGGACGTTATAAGCGATTTCGCCATTGGCATTATATAGACAGCGATTACCGCATCTAAGGATATAGAGGAAAATTTTATATAGAAACTTTAAGCTGTCCAATCTTAGCTATAACAAACAAAATCACTACTCTAATCCGCAAGACCAGGACCTGTCGTAATATCAGTTGCAGCGCCGAGTTTATATACTACATTAAGGATAGCAGTCATCTATCCAACCCCAATCACCTTTATATACTTTATTGCTCAAAGTACTATCGTTATACATAAGTTAAGATATATAGCTTAGGAGATCAGCTTAGGTAGGAAGTCATTATATAATATTTCTCTTCCTTTCTCCGTTCGGGTTGATCTAAGAAATTCGAATGTATATCTCGTCTATAGTCGGTCCGTTAGATATTATATAGCAACTATATTATCCTATTAATCGGAAAACAAAGGTCAGAAAAGAAGAACTTATATAAAGATTAATCTATAAAGAAAAAGAGACTATATATATATAAGGTAGGTAGTAAGGGCTAACGACGATCTTAAACTGTTACGTCATTGCTACCTAATCGACACATCCATCCCCCATCTTACCCCTCACCCCACCCTATATCTTATCCTTTACCTTATCCTTACCTTACCTATTACCCTTCGTCCCCCCAGACAAATTACAAAATCCTAGTCATTATACCTATTTTACTAAATACTAGAACAGGATTAGATAACGATAGACTAAAATAAAATAAAAAGTGGTAAAGAATAATAAGATAAGCGCGCAATGACTAGGAAAAGGTCCTATATATACTAAGCGCATAGTTCTAAAGATGCATTTTGTGCTTAAGGGTCACTTTACAAACATTGCATTTAATCTTACCCTGCTATAGGAGTTTAGAGAGATACGCTTGTCAAAAATGCTTTGTAAGAGCAGCTGGAGTATAGAACTTATATATACGCTTGCTAATTATAAGCTTTTTATTCCCAAGGCAGATAAAGCATATTTTTGGTCTTTTCTCCTTATATACGGATGACTTTGCCCTCTCTAGCGCTTTAGCAGCTTCTGAAATCTTAGCATCTTCTTTAATCTTAACTTTGCTAAGGGCGACATTTATCCTAGACTATCTCTTATAATGATTTTGTTAATATAATCTGCCTTCCTCAACATTATAGTAATCTACAACCGCATTAATAGTATTATTGCGTCTGCATATCTTATCTTCTAGTAACACGCCAGGAAGCGTTATAATCACTTTAATAAGGCGTTTATGTTTAATTAATCTATCATTACTAAATTCCAAGGTTGCTTTAATATCCTCGCTAAATTTATCCCCGGAAAGTTGCCGCTTAATATTAATTACAGCTTATTTGTTGTCCCAATTCTTCTTAATATTTTTCAATAGCATATTTCTTTAACGTTGCCTTTTGTTTATGATTTCCCAGCTTGGCTTTTGGTATTCTATATTCCCTATAGCTTTACTCTTAAGTTTATACTTTAGCTTATTTTAAATATTAATTAAGGTATAAATGCGCGGGTTCTTATTTACTAATAAGGATTGTTCTATTATTAGGTGCTATGGCCGCCGCGGGTCAATTAATCGGCTTATTTAGTATACCACTTTTATTAACTTTTCTTAAGGCTCTAAGCCTCAAACAATTGCCTATATATCTACACTAACACGCTACAGAAGGTAGTGCTTTAGAAATATTTAAGCATTAGCGTGCTGCATTATTAGGTTCCGGATGGCGTTACTTATATTACCTAGGTAGTATAGGCGTTAGAAAGGTTTTAGTAGAACTAGCTCTATATAATAGAACTTACCATTCTTATTAAATGCCTTGCCTGCGCCGTAACGGAGACTATATAGGCGCGTAACCTGCCAAAATCCTATAATTACGCCAAGGTCCTTAATCTAGGGCAAAAGAGTTAAGTATAGTAAAGGCTGGTCAAGTAAGACCTTGTGGCCGTAGGGGGTTTTAATCAATCACCGAAATATAGGGATATTATCTAGGTCTAAACAGAGTGGCAGCGGCAACTTATTACGCCTAGGCTTAATATATAGCTTGCTAAGCTACTCTGCGGATGTTAGATTAGGAGGTGCAAAAGCTTAGTCAGCAAAGAGAAGGCCTAGGAGAAAGACGTAAGGGCTAAGAATAAGTAAAGGGTTAAAGATAATCTTAGGAATTGGGAAAGTATTACTAGTTATCTGTAAGCATAAGGTAAGAGAAATAGGGTAGAAAGAGAACATACGCTTCTTTTATGCCAAGATATTCCTTAGTAAATTTGAATATAAACTTAAGCACAGTCTTATAAGGCCTACCTTCTAGGTCGCGAATAAGTGTAACCATTATATATTAGTAGCATAGATTAAGAAGAGCTTTAGGTCAGCTTATAGTGCAAAAGCCTAGCTATAGCAAGAAATGGACTTATATCCAATGTCGTCTAACTATATATCTCTTCCTTATTGTAACTAAGTTAGTCTTAAGAACTAGGGCGAGATCCTCCACGTCTATAACGGTCTTTTCTTACTTTTTCTCGCTTAAGCTATATTTCTTCGCCAGTTTCTAAAGTACCTAAGAAAGATATCTTAGCTCCGCCTTATCTTACTAGGTTAAAGGGTTAACTAGGAATATAATTACCTTATATATCTGGCGGTTTAGTTTACCAGGAATTTTCCTACTGGTCGCTTTCTTATATATAAGGCAATAGTACTTTTAGTATAAGCTAAGCGAGCTGGAAGCCTTTATCCCGCGCCATTTCCTACCTCCTTTCCCTTATTTCTAATTTAGAAACTAGTTAAAGAAGCTATAAATGAGCTAAAGTAAGAGGACTTGGTATGTTTTCTTAGGGTCTTTCCCTATATAGGTGTAGTATCTAGAAATTATTAGCTCTCTACTAAGTCAGGCATAAAAGGAAGCCACTAAATAGGTTATTACTTACTAATACTAGTGCTCTTCAATGCGGTTAAGGAGAGTCGTACTACTATCAGCATAGTCCTGCGTCGTGAAATTGGATTTCTTAAACTCTTCTAACTGTTTAAGGTAGTATTCTAATAGATAGTCTTAATCCTTATGAAGCCATGCTTAAGCGGGCGCTTTATAAGCATTATTAGATCTAGCAATACTATCAGCGTCACAGTTAATGCCACTATTAGCGTCGCAGTTAGCGTCACTATCGGCATTACTGTCGGTATTACTATTAAAGACGGTCGGTTCTGTCCCGTAGCTGTCACCATCACTATCCATATCTATGTACTTATTATTAGTAACGCTGGACAACAAACTGCGATCCAATAGTTAAGCGCGCCGCATTCTATAGAGGTAGAAGAGAACTTAGGGTAATAACAGCGGGAAGGATCTAGAGAGTAATATGGGGTTAAGGAGAGAGGAGGGTAAAGAATAAAAGAAACGGGGCCTGGGTTAAATGGATTAGAGGTAGGAGCCATAGAGTATATATAGCTTTAGCGCCAGGCGTGTGGAAGGGTCACATTTCTAGATAAACTGGTCTGCCCGTAAAATAGGGCATAGGGCGGTAAGCGAGAGGCTTAACGTTAGACAGTAAGTAAGAGGCTTAGGGCGGCGGGGAATTTTGGTAACGCGACCTCTAAAAACAGCGACAGAACCCTCCTAAAACGGCAGTCAGATCTCCATTTTTTTTTTTAATAAAGTAAATTTACAAAGATTGCTAATAAAGTACTTACCTAAGTTATACGTTCTGTCCGTAAGAAATATAGTACACTGGGCGTATAGAATACAATTTATAAGATACTACTATAGGAGACGTCCCGTTCTACTATATATATAATTTAGCTTAACTACTAATAACTACCATATACTGTTTTCATATTCACGTTGTTAATTTCTAGGGGCTTTACAGTTTTAATAAGCTGGATTTCAAAATCTTACTTACAACATTTTATATAAGAAAAACCTGCTTTATAAATAACGCGTTAAGGGCCATATAATTCGTTAAGATTATTAGTTTAGCTATAACGCAATGTCTATACTATTATTCGTTGGCGCTGCTATGCTAATCTTGCACGTATTTGTGACACCAGAAGCCGTTTATCGGCATTACTTTAGGCGCGATAATATGTTGGATCACCTGTTCCTCTAGGGTAATTGGTTATGCTATAAAATCTGCTTTTACTCAAAGCATAAGTGGTTAAAGCTTGGCCGAGCTACAAGAGCGGTTAGTAGAGTGGTTAGTAAAGTGGCAGTTTTCTAACATCCCTAATTTGAGCTTTCTATTTCGCAAATCTCTACTATATAAGTTCCGGGAAACCGAATTCATTCTAATAAGCGCCTCTTAAGGAATGGGTTGCTGTCTAAGTTACTTTTATAAACTAGTATATAATGCGTAAACCAAGGCTACTATAGGAAGATTCTGAGAAGAACCTTCTCTTAGATATGTATAATTAAGAGGCTAAATAATTACAGATTGTAGATACGTTTCCAGAGAGGTTAGAACTTGTATATAGAAGAATACTTAAGAAACTACGTCCAGATAGTACGGGGCCGAAAAAACCACGTTGGAAAGATTTAGATATTTAACAGCTTAAGAAGTTGCATAGCGACCAAATCCCATTAAATGAATTGGTAAAGGAAAAAAAAAGAACCAAAAGGGTATATACGGAAATGCTTAAAAAAAGAAGTAGTTACTCTTTGCTTTAAATAAACCCTAGGCTATAGAAACCCTATAGTATATCTCAGCCTATTCCTGTAAAGAGTGGCTTTCTTTATACCTATATGCAAGCCTTATAATTATAGGCATTATATTAATGTCGTGGCAGATATAATAAGTGGCGTTGGCTAGTTATCCGCCGTATTTAGCAGCCTGCGCCTTGTCCGCTTCTTTGCCTAGCTATTTACTCGCCTTCTATTGTATATAAATAGCTGTCTTCTTACCTCTTAACGGCGGGACACTGCTTATTAAGCCTCTTAACCAAGTCAGCAAATACTAACCCCCAACACATAGCCGCAGAAAACTCTCTAACGACTATAATGCCGGCACAAGAGTAAGAGCTCGATAAGTCAAACGTAGAACAGCTAAGAATAGCGAGCGCTTTCAATTCTAATCTTAGTTTGAGTCAGCTTATACTAGCCTCCGACGCACTACTATAGGAAGGAACCCTATCCCTAGTTATGCTACTTATATCGCCGCTAGGGGAGGAATTAAATACTAAGAAGGGAAACCTAAAGGTAAGGGGGCAAGCATACTTCGTAACTTGTCTAATCCTTAAAGACTAAGAAAATGGTTCTAAATATAGATGGTGGTTTTGTAAAGGGGTCCAATAATAATAAGGTATATACCTAAGCCCACTTAAAACGCAAAGTACTTTACTAATTGCCTAAAATTAGCGATGAAAGCACAAGGACGCTCTTGTTCCTCCACCTCCTCCCCCTTTAAACTTCGGAATAACTGCACTATAGTAGAGGCTTGACATGCTTTAGGAATCGAACGAGCGATAGCTCGCAGAAATTCTTAATGGATTTAAAAAGCGAATTAAAATAGTAGGGGACGCTACACAGAAAGACTGCAACGAAATTGAGAGTTATATGGAAAGGAAAGTTGCAATTTAAAAGGAAGCTGTAAAGAACTAACGTGACGATATTAAGAAGTGTATAAGAGAGATGGTTGCATCTTTAAAGGAGTGTATAGCTAGGGAGCTTGGAGCTATCAATTATATAATATACTAGTCCCGGGATATACTTTAAGAGATATAGGCTGGACTATTAGATCTTACAGAAAAAGCCCTATTATTTTATCTGATATATATAGTTAGGTATCAATAGTTCTGCCTTTTAAGCACGTAAAATGGCTTCTACGGTACTATATTCCTTCCTCTAGCAACTAATTATAATATTTCCACCTGTCAGTCCTTCTATATTTAGCTATACTCGCCTCCTAAAAAGCCCGTCTACTTATTCCTTATAATTCCTTTTCTCTTTAACTGTTCTAAACGGGCCTGGCGACTTATAAGGCTAATAGCCAGTTATAATCGTATAAAAGACGGACCTAAGGCTAAATATATTAGTGGCCGGGGCTAAGACCTAGGGATCTATAGGATTACTAAAGCTAGAGTCCAGAAGGTGCCTACTATCTATATCTCTATATATAGATCCACCAAAGTCGTAGAGGTAAACATTAAGAGAGCCAGTAAAGTTTTAGTAAAGGAGGTAGTTTTTAGGTTATAGATCGGAGTATATTATATCTCTTATATGGATAAAGGCAATAGCTTCGGCAGCTTATATATACCATTTAAGTCGTAAACGGAGGTCTACTAAGTTATTCTAGTTGTTAAGGTATTTCTAAAGATCTCCGTAGCTCGCCTCTATAAATTGTAGTCCTTAAAGATTTAGTGTATTATAGGGTCCTAGATATCTAATTTATTAGCAATAGTAATATAAATATAACGGCGAGGATAACTTATTATACTTTATAATCCTAGAATGCTCTTCTAGAATCTTAAGTATCTACCGCTTGACGGCAAAGTTGTGTTCAACCTTAAACTTCTCCTTTGGTGATTTAAGCACCACGCCTTGTCAAAAACGGAAGACTACGGTAGTAGAGCCGGAAGTGCATTTTATAAGCGCCATAATGCAGTACATAGTGCGAAGACTAATGTTTATCCTAAACTGCTCGGCAAATCGGATTCTCTTAGAGCTAAATCGTTTTCGGTTAGCGTTATATCTTAGCAGCTGTGCTATAATAAAGACCAACGGATAAGACAAAGTTCTGCCTATTTAAAACAATGTTACAAAAACCGACATTACCAAAGACCTACCTTTATCGGACAGTATAGGATTTACGCTTAACCACGTTAAAATGTGCAAGGTCTAAATTACCACGAAGATATATAAGTGTGGTGATTGTATTGAACGAGAAAGGATAAGAGAAGGGTGTGCAAATCCAGGCGGCGAAGATTGCCTAGGTAGTCGCAAAGTGCCTATAGGATTGAGTAGGGTTAAGGGAAAATGTAGGCGTAAAGACTGCAAAAATCCTTAAAGATTGTAAAGCTTTGCACTAAAGAAAATCGGTAATCTTAGTAACAGCTTCTAGGAAGAGTGCTCTCCCGAAGCGATTCTAGGCAATAACGTAGAGGAACATCAGTATATTAGGACTGTAACATTTTGGATAGCTAGAATTGGTATTTTATTTGGAGTTGTGTATACTACTATTATTGGCGGCAGAAAGTAGGCATAAGGCGGTAGTAAAGCTGCTTCTCGCACGGGGTAGTATTAATCCAAATTCCAAGGATAAATGTGGTGCTATACCGCTATTATTGCCTGCAGAATGCGGACGCGAGGCAGTAGTAGAGCTACTACTTGCGCGGGATGATGTTAACCCAGATCCTAAAAGCGCTCTTAGAGAGACGCCGCTGCTATAGGCCGTAAAAAACGGGCATAAGGCGGTAGCGAAGCTACTACTTGCGTAGAGAGGCGTTAGCCTAAACCCCAAGGGCTTCTATAATCGGACGCCTCTATTATTAGCTGCAGAAAAGGGGTACGAAGCGATAGTAAAGCTACTGCTCTAAAGGGACGGCATTAACCTGAACTCTGCCGATATTTAAGGTCGGACACCCCTCTTATGGGCTGCCGGTGGTAGGTATACGACAGTAGTAGATTAACTGCTCGCGGATGGTGTTGACCCTAATGCTAATAACAATAATAACCGGACGCTGCTTTTATGGTCTGTATAAAAGGGAAGCGATGCGGTAGTAAAGCTGCTGCTTACGCAGAAAGATGTCAACCCTAACTCTAAGGATAGTAATAGTCGGACACCGCTCTTATGGGCTGCCTAAGATGGGTTTTAGGGTATAGTAAAGATATTACTTAAGAATAGTGTTAACATGGAATCTAAGGATAAATATGGTGAAACGCCGTTATGGTGGGCAGTGGAGGGCTGGCACGATATTAGAGAAATATATTCGTTAAATGCGCGGGTAGTGCGGCTTATAGATACAAGATATAAGCCAGTGATACAGTTGCTGCTTGCGGAGGACGATGCCGATATAGATATTAACACTATATATACCTAGTAAATCACTAGCTATAAAGGCGTAGCAATGATATATGTTTTTGTTAATTGCGTGGTCACTTAGATAGTAAAAGGCTGCCTAACTTCCGGTACCAAGCAAGCCGTATCGTTGACTCTGCCATCTGCCATCTCTCTAAACATCTCTATAGTAGCGATTCCGCATTTCTGCCAATTTACTCAAAAGACTTTTAGCAAGCTCTTAGCAGTCTCTATATATTGCGTATTCAATTTAAGAAATGCTGCTTTTAGTGCTCGTAATAGGCGGTCCTTATTTATCCACATAATAGAATTATAGCTCTTTCTTACCTTTGTTACTAAGAACGTCGCCAGTTATAGCGCACTTAGAGTTTTTAACTGTGTGCCTACAATTAGAATAAGATCTAGATCCTAGCGTTGGATATATTAAAAAACAGCTCAAATCGCTTCCTTGTTTAGAGTGCCTACTTCCCCATAGAGTAGTATATTAGGCCGAAGCTGGCCGACGCCTGTGGGCCATTTTTGTTTACTCTACTGCTTAATCTCTTTCTTTATACATTCTGGGCAGGGCGATGGTTGTATTCCTTAAAATTATTTCGGATCAAAGCTTATGCACTGCTTGTACTTTCGGCATACTACTAAATCTAGGCGGCCGTAAAGCTGTATCGTCTTTGCCTATAGGCCGCGTTTCATTAAAACACGGTCAGGCGACAATTTCAGGCATTGGCCCTTAATACTATTAATATTTTAAGTGAAATATTAAAGGAGACGTAGGGAGATCTCATCTAGAAGCCGGCAGAAGGGATAGGATTAGCATAAGAAGTTCGCTCCTTTATATTGCAAATTTCTCTATACAGATATTTCGTGGAGTCGTTATAATTATAACTATAGATACTAAGCACGCTCTATCCAGGCTTGCTCCTAGAAGTCGTATAAAGCTTAGGGACTATTAACGCTAAAGTTAGATAGTTGCTTCCGACGGCTTCTAAAACAAGACTTATATATATCTATTAAAATGCCAGCACCACTAATAACAATAATTTTTTTGCTTAGCATAAATAGACTTTTAAGTGTTCCCATTAATGTCTTTAAGGAGTTTAAGGATTTTAATTTGGAATAGGGGTTCCTATATTAAGTAAAGTTAAGTTACTCTTTAGAAGCGGATTGCTTAACTATTTTAGTTCTAATAAATCAAGAACGTAAAGAAAGGGGTAGAGTTAAGTAATAATAAGAATGGAACTTATTAGGGGATACTACTAGTTATACCTTGTTTTGCATTGGCGAAGATCCTAAAGGGGGCGAAGCTAGTATAAGGCAGATATAAAATGTATTTAGGGAATGAAGTTTCTTTTATATCCCTTATAATCCAATTAATATAATCACGCTACCTAATAAGCCGTCTCTACAGGGCTATCCGGAGGCGCTATATAAAGAAACTGAGGTAGAGCATAAACGACCTTGCCCTAATTATCCTAGTTGCTCAAAAATCTATATACAACGGGCACCAACCAAGGGGTCGCCTGCTATGTAAAGGCTTTAGGGATGGGCACAGTAGTTCCATATAACTAAGCAGGCTGGGGTTTTGCTGGAACCTAAAGTATATAAGCGAATAAATACCATAGCGCTTTTTAAGAGTATCGAAAGTAAGAAGGCTAAGCATGCTTTATATATCAGAAAGTAGATGCTACGGTTTGTAGCTGTCTGCTATAATATAGCGTCTCTGGCTGGCTTATTCCAGATATTTTAATTTATTTAGAGATTGAGGATCTGTTAGCTATAAAGTTAGCACAAGATTAAACACTTAAGGTTCTGCGTTACTAAAGGATTCTTGGGCTAAGGCACTGCAGTATTTATAACGCCTCAGCTCTGTTAGAGTGTCTCCCTTCTATAATTGAAATTTATGCAATGGCGGCCTTACGGAGATAAGACATAGCTGCGCCCTTCCTTTTAAGATACCGTCCTAGGCCTTTTACAAAGCCCAGTTTTGTGGAGGACATAAATAGGCCTGTCCCCAGCCCTCTAATTAAAGAAACTATCTTACACTAGGAGGTAAACCAGACAGCAAACCTATTCTCAATGGCTCTTATTCGTGGCATTAATAACGACCCTTTCTTAGAGAATAACTGTTTTGGCTAGAGCTTTATAGAAATCTCCAAAGATTTTATATTTAACAACTAGATAGAGAGCACGCTATTTCTAGGGCAAGACGTATTAATGGCGGACACCTTTATATTAATCAATAGCATAACTAGACCTAGAGGGGTCCGCATTAACGAATTTGGCTAGGCGCTTAATTCCAAAAAACAAGGTGCTAGAACTACAACAAATAATGAAGTTATGGGTGATATTGAATTTTTTGCCAAAGTCGAGGGCGCATTCTAAAATGAAGGTACGTTTTGGCATATCTATCTTTATAAAAAATCGGAATTTAAACCGCTGACCCCTTTTATTAGAAAGAACCTATATTTAAGATAAGCCGGAACCTTTAAGAGCTGGGTATAAAGAAATACCTTCTACTACGGGGCTACATCGACCTCTGTATGGCAACTGCGAGGTTCTTACTTAGAAGGACAAACCTGCTCCGCCTCATAGGTATATATTAACTATACAGCGTAAGCAAAAGGCCGTTGCGCCTCTTAGAAACACATCCATTATAGGTCTAATATCTACTAGAAAGAGCGCGCGTATTACAATAAGTCTTTCTAGGTAAGTGCGATATAGACGCAAGCCTAATTAGAGCACGTTAATAGAAGAGATAGACTTAGGGTAGACAAGAATGTAGACAAAGTAGTTAGCTTTAAAGGAGGCAATAAAAGGTGAGGAGGATTATATCTTACTAATAAAGGTACGAAAGTTTAAAGAGATCCTAGACTTAGAGATAAAGAAGGCGTGTGATGCAGAGCCTTTAGAGGCATAGAAATCTAGGCATCAAATCTAATAGGCATTAAGGCGTTTGTTCTTAGGCTTTAAAGAAAGGAAAGACATTAGGAGCTATAGGAATATCCTTAATAGTTTATATAAATAACTAGATATATTATATATGTGGAGCATATAATGGAAGAGTAACAAGAAGAGTTATTTTATCACCAAAAAAGGGAAATAAATCCACTATATTCTTAAGACTAGTTAGATTCAATGTCCAGAACGTTTATTTACAGATAATGCTGTATTATATATATATGAACTATATTAAAAATAAGCTTCGGTTTTACGCTAACCGTAATTTAAGCTTGGTACATCCTTTAGGTTTAGCAGGGAATTTTTTAGCCGAGTATATTCCGTAGCCGAAATTCTAGTTAAATATACTTAACAGTTATAACAGCGCAAAGAGATTATATAATAAAACTAAAAACTACCTAGATAAATTAGGTTATAAATAAGGAGCTAAAAATTATAAGATTGTTAGAAGAATATAGGAAAATCTAGTCTATTAGCCAGATAATAGGGACTTATCCGCACTCTTCCAATCTTTAAATTTTGTTAGTTAGCTATCCTAACACTAGTATAGGATCCTTACTATCGCCAAAATTTTTAAGGTTAACTAAGCTTTCTAGTTCTAATGCTAAAAGCTCTTCTCTCCCCTAGTAATCTAACTTGCTATTAAACGCTGTATACTAGTAAGCTAGAGGCCTTCTTTAAGTTAAATCAGCCTTACCTTTAAGAAATAATATCCCTGGATCGACCTGTTCCGTTGTCCAACTAGGCTTTATTACTTTAGCCATTAAACAAGACCTTATTGCTATAAGGGCTCGTAAAGCGTTATCCTTCTTTCTATATTTCCGGGCTGTGGTAATTTGATTAAGCGCTTACTCTAACCTTTCTATAGCTACTACGGTCCGTTTTAAGTATTCTTTATAACCATCAACCCTTCTCTTAATTCTGTCTGTGTTTTATTATATTTATAGTCAAAACTCCTAAAATTCGGATTAAATCTAGAGCCGCTTATCTTAGAAGGATTTAATAGTGACACGCTCTCTAGCAAGCTTTTCTTCAAGCGATTTCGTATAGAGATAACTCTAGTATTGCTCGCAGCAGTATAGATTAGGCTCGGTAGACGGTTTAATAAAGCCCTAAGCAGAACCGATCTTAATCGCATCTTCTCTTAGGTAAGTAGGGCCAGTAAAACAAGTGTCTAACAGTTCCTAAAATAAAAAAGTCTGATCCATTAGGGTATTTGTTAAGTATCGGTAATTGGAATTATTTTCAAGTTCTATAGTGCTGTACGCAGCGGCAAGTAGCTACGAGTGTCTATTTATATTGCATTTGTCTACGAACATAACGTAAAATAGGTTTATATTCTCTTGGCCGGCATGTCTAAATAGGCTTCCTAAGTAATAAGGAGCCCTGGCAGCTACACCTATATCTAAAAGGCAAAGAGGCTTGCGTCCTCTACGCCATCTTACTTATAGCTGGTGGCATACGTACAGTTAGTAGCGTGCATATTTTATGCAGTATAAGCGCCTAAGATAATAGGGCAGGCGATCTACGTATAGTCTTTAAATTCTAGCTCTTTAGCCACAGTACGGACATTATGCATATACAAGCCATGCTAAAATGTTATATATTACATTTTACTTTTAGCTCTAGAAAATGTAGCACGTTCTAATTTAGATAGAAGTGACTGATAAATTACAAGAGACTATTGCTTCTTAGCTTAGTAGAAGCGCTAGAGTAGAAACTTTATACTATTTACTACACCCCGGTTTTAACCAGGCGCTTAATCCAACAATTAAGTAGCTCTAACTAGATTCCTAGATCTGACGCTGCTTAATCTAAAGTAATTAGTTAGTAAGAACCGTGCCCCTCTTCTTCTATAGTTTAACGGTAGTAGAAAATGGCTGCGAGTTTTTGTTCCCTAGTGTATATTGCTTCCATTAGAGGTTTCTTAAGACTTGCAACTAATTAAAGATATTATCCAGCAATGTTAAAGTAGGGAAGTGACTCTAGCTCGAACTAATTGTTCTCTCTAGCTCTACTTAGTGGATTATGCTCTAAGTAGTTCCTCTTAAGCGTCCTCTGCTTAACGGTATGCTGCTTACTAAGTAATTGCTTTGCATAAAGGTATTAATTCTAATCTATAACGTACTGCTTAATACCCTAGAACTGCTGTACAATCTTAATAGGATTCTTTAAAGCAGTTAGTAATTAAGAAAAAACCGTTAATACTTAAGATAGTTAAATAGCTTTCTTCTTAGCCCGCTTTAGTTTCCTTTTACTAATCTTTTTATTTAAAACGAGTGGTTTGGGTTTTACGGTTTTATCTTAAGGTATAGTTATTTAATTAATCGGTCTTTGGGGAGAATGCGGCCTCGCAACTTAATAGACCTAAGTCGTTAGACCTAGTTGTGTCCCGCTTAGTAGTGGCAATAGGCGCCATAACGTCTTATAGCTATATTTACTGTAACGCAGAATACGAGTAGCAGATATGCTTTACACTGGCTATATTAACATAAAAGTTAGATAAGAATAGTTTGATATAGTTATAGTAAAAGTAAGGACCTTAGAAAAAACAAGGAGTTCCTCTAAGATATAATATAATAGCCAAGCGTTACAGATTTTTCTTTCTTTATTATAGAAGGAGGAAGCCAAGAAACCCTAAAAAATATTAAACGGAACCGAATATCTGGTAGAATTTTGGCTAGAGTAAGGACAAAATGCCTTGGTGGGATTCTGGATTTAAGCGCAGAAAGTTAGTTTTCTCAGCTAATAAGGGATTTTACTCTATAAGGAAGTGCAACCTATATACTAAAAAAGCCTATAAACGATAGGAACCCCTAGGGGAAAATGGGCCGTATAGGGCAAAAGTCCGCATAAGCGCATATCTTGGCTAGTTTTCTTATCCAATAAGGGATTTAGATCTATAGGGGCACGCAACCCACGCGCTAGAAAAAGCTATGCACCATTTAAACCCTTGCGGGAAAATTAAACTTTGCGAGTTTTCTAAAATACGCTTAGCTAATAAGAGAAATGGGATTCTAGCCCTTATAGACTTATTTCCGTATTCCTTACCGGAGGACATAAATAGGTAACCAGAAAAGATATTCTACGCGTAATAGTTTTCAGCTCCCAAAAACTATATAATTCTTAATTAGGGAAGAAAATGGGAAAATAGAAATAATAAATTAATTTCAAAACCATATCTAAAATTACTAATTAGGATAAGTCTCGCTGATTTCTTAGTCTATATAAGATTATAGTCATAACAAAATTAGTAGTATTTAGCCGAAATGTTATTAAATAATCCCTTAGCATATAAGGAACACCTTAGTGATAAAGGTAATCCAATCTATAACCTAGACTATGGTTAAACCAACTAACTAATTTAGTTATTTATATTTTAACTAGAGAGATTTAACAACTTCGCAAGGCGGAGCAGCAGCATCACGATAATATCACAACAAGTTTGGATGTAATGTAAAGAAAACTTAATATTAATTAAAACGACTTTAAAGAAGGGTCTACTATAAGCGGTAATAATTTTATCCTCCAAAAGTTTACCTTTTTAACAAGTACTATAGTATCAAAGAGCTTATATAGCAAAGGTTATTTAAAGTCACTTACGAGAGGAGTTAGAGCATATATTATTTAAGCATTTATTTAGGAGGCGTCTTTAAAGGGATAGGGGAGAAATTGGAAAACGGTTCTAGTAAGTATTAGTGTAAAGTAAATAATATAAAAATACTAAAAATAGGAGTAAAGAAATACAAGAATTTATAACCTAGAAAGTTCGGCTGATTTCCTATATAAGAAGTCCTAGGGGCTTTATAATAACCTCCCATATAAAAAGCTTTGTGAACTTGGCAACAACAAGAAGTCCGGTTACGCGCTCTTTTAGTCCCTCCCTACTATATTAGAATAGATATATAACAGCGTTAAACAAAGTAGAGAATAATTTAAAAAGTTTTCTGCAAATAAATTAAAGGCTACGCTTTAGCTCTCTAATATATACACCTATAAATAGCTTTATTTTAAACATGTATAAAGGAAACCAGGGGAAACTTACAAAAATTTCACTAAAAGGACTCTTAAGTAAGTACTTTAACTCCTCGATATATAAGTCCATAAGTACCGTATACTTAAATACGAAAAGGGGGCGCTGAGATAGTATAGTTGCGGCTTTATCTTTAGATTTAACTTCAAGTTCAGTAAAACACTAATTAAGTCTAGGGGTATTCGCATAAATTTCGTTTCCGGAGGCATCTTTGATAGAGTATATAAATTCATCTGGTAACAGATTAATAGTCTCTGCTATTTTCGCAAGCTCGTTATAGGTTAAGCTAAAAGAGACTAAGGTGGGGATAGTAGAACGTTCTCTAAGTCTTTTACTAACTTTTATTAAACCTCTTCTTTACACTTATATTCTACACTTACAAATTCCTATAAAAGAGCTTATGCGAAGCCCTAGACCTTCCATTGTGCCTTAATAACTCCGTAATTTCACTCCTACTTAATTTACTAATGTCGGCGTTATTAACCCATGCTTCCACGCGGTCATTCTGGCTTAATTCGTTAATAGAAACAGTAGTAATTAATAATTCATTACTATTACTTCCATACAGCGTCTTCACATTATTATTATCGATTATCTCCTATTCTAAATTATTATTCCTAGATTATTTAAGGCTTCTGGTAAATTAGCAATCTAGGATATTATCTCTAGGACGATAGTATATGGTAATTATTTCTTAAGCACTGCCTAATGACCTACAGGTTATATCAGCAATATCTCTATTAGAACTTAAAGTAATATATATAATACCTAATATTACAAAGATAATAATTGTTGGTCACACAGGGTATCTCACCAATAACGACTACTTGAGTAGGTTACAGTGATGTTGGTTAATAAGCTTGATTGTATTGGAAATAAGGAAGGGCGAGGAGCTTAAGACTCCTCGCTACGCTAGTGCCGCGGCGTTATATAATAACCGCTTGCCTCATTCCCAACACTAGCAACTCTTCTTTTGTGGTTGCCATCTATATACAAATACTGCTTGGCTAGTGTAATAAATATTAATCCTTCTTACCTACTATTGCCATTATAATATAAGTCTCACTATCCTAAAATTTGCATCTTAGCACGTGGTGCTTTCTTGCTTAGAGTTATAGGTGCATATTATATTAGGGCCGCCAAGGCGCTAGTTATAAGCAAGCCAATAGCGATTTTCTATCCTGGGGATGGAAAATCCTAATTAGCTAGTTGGAATTAGGGTCTATAGATTATTATGCTCCTACTCCCTTTTAACCTAACCTTTAACTTATATATATAGAGTGTTTGTGTTAACAAACGTTTCTAGAGCCTTATTTAGGTTTGCCTTTATCATTACATCTGCTAGGTTATCTTGGCCATTAATCTATCAAATCTTAAAGAGTTTTTGCCGTTTATAGGATTGCCAAAGTGCTATAATATCAATTATAAGGCGCTTCTCCTTTATGGTACTAAGCTTAACTAAACACTTATAGAGGGAATATAAGTTGGTGCACATAATTATAGAGATAACGGAAAGTGCGAGTTAATCTATAATTATCTTCAGGGTAGTTCCAATTGTAATTACCATATTAACTCTATTAACCATTCTATATATCTCTAATGCTAGAACGCTTTAGGTAACACGCTTACTCTTAGTTAAGCTCCAATAGATAAGATTGCCGTAGATTATAAAGTTATTCTCTTTAGTAGATTTGTTCGCAATAATAATTTTATATCCTAGCTAGGAGCTAAAATCTTTATTGTTTATAAATGATCTATTAATAAATATAAAGAGCTTAGCGGTAGGAAGATTAATAGGCATATAGAGTAGTCCCTAATTAAGATAGTTTATTTGCTAGGAAAGACGCTTATTTAGGGCAAGAACGTTATCCTTAGTTGGTTCCTGGTGTTAAGCGGCAATAAAGAGATTAAATAAAACCTTAGGTTAATAGATAGAAGCAACATAAGCTCTATAAGCGCGTTACTCCATATATCCTTGCTTTAGAGAATTAACGTTAATAACGTTGATCTTCTTGCCTTAATCTTTTTGGCGTAAAGCAATAGAATCCTTGTTTAGGGAGAGGATGCATCTATTAAAAAGTAATAGTATTATTAAATTAAGCTTTTCCTTTAGCTTTACTATAAGATTTGCCTTTACTAGCTTATCTTCTTTAAGAGCTAAGAATTAGTCATCTCCTAAGATAATTATATTATTGGTTTATATGCTAACGATTCCAAATAGAGTTCCTATAGTTATAATAAGGAAGTAGGGATTAAATATAGAAGTAGTTATTAAGAGCTTCTCTTTATAGTACTTACTATAAGTAGCCCACCAATAAGTTCCTACCTCTGCGATTCTATATAATGGCTTAAGTACAACTATAATTATATCTTTGGGATATTAGTAGCAAATTTACTCTAGAAGGTATGCCAGTATTAAGCGCTAAAGGCGCGTCTCTAATTGGGTATAGGCTTAAGTAATATCTTATAAATAAACCGCCATTCTATTCTTTATTAAGGAGGGAGCTAGCGTAATAATAACTTACTAACTAGCTTGTTAAATTATAGGGGATTACATAAGAATTACTTCCTTACCGTTATTGTTATAACCTTAAATGACCAGTCTTAACTTCTTAAATAGGGTGTTAGTAGCTTTGCCCTTAATGTTATTAACCATTTTTAACTTAAAGATGCGAACTCTATTAAACTTAGTAGGGTTATACTTCTCGAATTTAAAGACTCCTCTTATAATAAGACCGTTAATCTCCTACTTATTAGATACTTGGAAAGGAGCTCCTAGAGTTATAATACAGCCTTCCTTTTAAAGCTGTTTTGCGAGCTTAAAGTTAGCCTTCTCTTTAGCTGTTATAAAGGCCATTAATAACTTATCTCTACTCTTAATAGTGGTAACGAATTACTCTTCAAAATTAACAAGGTATTGGCAATTTTATAATCCCTTTAGGCGACCTCTACCGCGTTATAGTTGCGGCATATCTACTATAATTGCATTAGGATTATAGTCGCCTTCTAGAGTATATTAATTATAGTTCTCCTTTAGGGTATCCTCTAGGGCATCCTATAAAGGCTTAGAACTGTTATTTCTATAGTAGGGCTTAATAACAATTAAGTGGAATTAAGTGGGTCTATAGGGTATTTAAAGAGTGCAAGTCTAACTATTAATTATAATAAGTTTATATAGGCCTAACCATCCTCCCTTTTTATGCCATATATGTACCTTAGATTGGAGTGGCAGATTAAGTGTAGTTAAAGTATTTAGGCTATTTCTCATTCCTAGTGCGTTGTTAACCTGGCGTATAGCATAGAGACGTCATACCTCTTTTGTTGCTTTGCAAATAGCCTCCGCTTATTGCGTAATAGATAGGGATAGTAGAGAATTATTAGTTATTTAAGGGTAGGCGCTAAAGACTAGTAATATAGGTATAAGCCTATTTAGGCCAGCGGAATTATTAACAGCCTTAATAGCCATCTATAAGATAAGCTCTTTGCTAGCGCCCTCTAGTTCTAAAGAAATAATCTTATATGCTTATTATAATGGTGTGTAATATTGTTCTACTTTTCTAATACTATTATGTGCCTTAATAGGGACTTCCTTAACCTTAATTTCTATTACCTTTACCTATTGCTGAAACTTTATAGATAAAAAGTTCCTTCCTATATCATAAATAACTTAATTAGGGGGTCCTAGGTAGATATTAATCTAGCACAATTAAAGAGTATCCTATGCGTTCTTAGCTAATATATCCTTTAGGAAACGTACGGCTTAAAAGGAGGTTAAGAGGTTAATAACTTAGAGTACTAGCTTGCCGCTAAGATATATAATGTTAATAATAATATAGAAGTTAAAGTTATAGTTATCTTTAAGGGTAAACTTAAATCGGCTAGGGGACTTCTGGTTTATTTAGCAGTAATAGTAGTACTTTATAAGATACTTAATCGTCTTAGCCTTAACTTTATAACCTATTTACTAAAGAACCCTAAGCAATCTATAAACTAATAGGTAACTAAAGCGACAGTATAGTTAATATAACTCTAACTTAGTTAAATGGCTCTAAGCAATGCTTCTTTCTAGCTGTTAAAGGAGCAACTAAGGGTAACCCTACTTGCGTATAATAGGTACCTAATTCTCTCCCTAAATAAGCATATTCTTAAGGTTATTAAGCTTAACACCTAACTTATCTATATCTTGGATGTAGAATAGAAATGGGGTGTTTGCGGGAATAATATAGAAAGTGATATATCCTAACGGAATTTGGACCTTAATTGTACTAAGAGAGATTATAGTACCCTTGCTAAAGCGAATTATATATTGGCCTGCCATTAATTGGTCAATCTAAATAGAGCTATTAAGCTGCTAAAGAGCTTAAACTTAAGGTTCTCCTGCTATAGATACTCCTACGGCTCTAGTATCTAGTATAATACTATAGAAGACGTTTACTAAGTATCTGTTATTAAAGGAGAACGCGGAACTTTCTTTTGGCTTATTAAAGATATCTAACTTTATAACAGAATGGAGTATAGATTAGTCGTTAAGGACAGCAATAGTTTATGTGCCATTTACCTTACTATACTCAGTAAAGTATTAGTTAGGAGAGTAGTCCTTAATTTCCATATCTATAAGGAGCTATTTTGCCTTATTAACCTCACCCTTAAGATCTTCTTCGCCTTTATATTGAACCAGAAAGCTTTGGAAGTAGGCTATAGTAACCTTACAATTTCCAACGTTTTATACGCTCTGGCAAAACTTATTATATGCCTCCTTTTGTCTGTTAAGAGGGTGCTTAGTTAACTAGCAATTTGGCTTCTTATAAACATAGCATTTCTTCTGTTAATTATTTTAAGATAAACCTCTATAAGGACCTCTATAATTGCTTTATAGTCAACGTTAATTGTACCCTCTGCTGTATCCTCTACCCCAGCCACTATATATTTAATCAGTCCAGTTATAATTGTGTTAGTTAGTTGGGTTGATTAAAGTAGGTTAGGGTTAGGCGTTAAATTGCTATACTTCTTAAGAGCACAGAGCGGTGCCAATAGAGGATCTTAATTAAGCACACACTTTTTTATAAGTATTTGCAGGATTAAAGAGGGTAAGGTTATATTCTTTAACACCTCAGCATGCGCTAATAACTTAATTACATAGGCTGAAGTCCTCTTAATATAATTTGGATAAACTATGCTGAATTATCTAAAGTTAATTAAAGAGCTTTTAAAGACAGTCAAGTTAAGAGGCATCTAGGTTTATAGCAATAATTCTTAGGAAGGTAGTCTCTCTCCATTCTAATATATACTGCTGCTTATTCTCTTCTATTTTAAAGTAGCATCTTGTCTTATATATTATTTGGTTAAAATCGTATCCTTTTCCTACTAAATGATTATAATAGAAGGTACTGGCGCGGCCCTTAAGCATAACGGAATAAGCGTTATAATATTAGTTAGGTTCCAGTCCAACCTTCTAGCAATAGTCGTAGAAGATACGCAGCTTTGAATTAAGGATATTATACAGTTCCCCGCTAAACCTCTTCTCCTAGTCTAAATAGAGTTTTATAAGCTCTGTAAGCATTTTTAAGGTGCCTCCAAGCGGTATTAGGCCATGTTAAAATTGCATTAGAGATTAAGGTGGGGATTGCTTTATAGGCTGTAGTAGAGATATAGAGCTTAATAAAACACGGCGTGGTACCTAATCTTCCTATAGCAGAGTTTAAAGGTTATTAAATCGCAAAGTAAGGGGGTCTTGCGCTTGCTCTTAGGGGGTAGTAGTTAAAGTTATAGGTTGAATTAGTGGGAGCAATAGGTACGGCATATAAGAACTTATACCTGGAGCAATAGAATTAGAACATGTCTCTATTGGTATATTATTTGAATTTTATTGTGAGTTAAGCTTCTTTATATTACGTAGTTGGTGCTTAATCTCTTATAGAGTCTATTTATGCTCTTCTTTTACGTTAATAACTTGCTCCTAAATATTGTCTTTAATAGTGTCTCTATCTATAGGGACAAATACTCCGTTCTCCTAAAGGAAGTTACGGAAGTCTTATATAATATTCTTCTTTGTGAGGGCCTATGTTTCCTTTATCTATCCAACAAAGTCCTCCTTCATGCAATACCATAGTATAGTATTATTATATTCGCTGTCTATGTATTATGCTATGCAGTATAATAAGAATCTGTTTAGGTCTTATTGCTTGGCGTTTACAGGGTTAATGTCTTTATTCTATATCTCTAGGTTAATGTCATTCTTGTACTTCTTTAGGTAGGTTAACGCTATAATAGGAGTAGAATTAACGGGGTGTTGTACGTCGAAGGTAGGTAGGATTTTCGGCTTTATAGGATCTTGTAGGTTTGCTATTAAAAGGTAGGCAATTTAAGGCGTAGTTAACGCGTTTTGGATGTTGACTTGGGACCCTAGGTTTAGTAACACTTCTAACCTAAAGTACTTAACCAAATCTTCATAAACGTGATTGTTCTACGTAATAGACGCAACTTGGTATCTCCTAGTATTTAGTAACACTTCTGTTACTGGTTTTCCGTAAGCCTAAGGTAGCACAGTATCACCAGGAACCCCTGCACAAGACTATCTCTTCTATTAATAACCTAGCTGCTCTATAGTTGACTATGTGTTTAACCACTGATTAGTGTTGGTTATACAGGGTGACTTACCAATAATGACTACTCGAGTAGGTTACAGTGATGTTGGTTAATAAGCTTGATTGTATTAGAAATAAGGAAGGGCGAGGAGCTTAAGACTCCTCGCCACACTAGTGCCGCGGCGTTACGTGACGACCGCTTGCCTCATTCCCAACAATAATAAGCTGTAATATTAAAGAATTAGATATAAAAGTGGGGGTAAGTTAATTTAATAGTATAGGAGGACTAGGCGTATAACCTTTATATTTCGTTTCTTTCTTAGGGTGGAGTTACAGCAAAGATAATAGGGAGAGGTGGAGCATATCAGCCGCCCCTTGCCACATTATATAGAGTTTACTGTAAAAAATTTAATAGCTATGCTTACTTCTTAGTTTACGTATTATCTATACCCGAGACCATAAGCGCCTAGACTAATTTAATAATATCTATTAAAGATAAAGGAGGCAGTGTTAAGAGAAGCTATTGGCTAAGCTGTTACTAAATATAAATGGCTCACTAAGGCGTGTTATCTTAAACCTAATAAGTGTCTTATAATCCATTATATTAAGGCATAGTTACACTATTTTCAGTTATTCCCCACCTAGATACTCTATGCTAGCAATACGCAATAGACACCAAATGCCCCTGTAGGGCCTAGACGCATTTATATAAATATATAAGTTAGAATTAGAAGATTCTTTTAGATATATTACGTTAGGAGCTTCCGTAAGGGATGCTTCTGCCTAAGACTATACGATGTAAGTAAAAGCAATGCCACTCTTTAAGCGCTCTACTACACTTTCTAAGGGATATAGCCTTAGTAAGAGAGTTAGAATCTAAGGCTGTAATATATCTAGCTAATCTAAATACCTGTTCCCATTAGATATTATAAGGAAACCCCTATTTTTAAATACCCCTGGCGGTAAACAGTCTATACTACTAGGGTGGAAACGACTTACTTTTAGGGCGCAGTATAACTGGCTTTAGAGCTCTGCCTATATAATTAGTTTTATAAGTAATGGTATAAATAGAGTAGCTGCTCTGCTTGTTTTAGGTCTATAATGCTTACCACTCTTTAATTTGTTAGACTTCTTCTACCTACCCATATTAGTTTTTAGACCCCTATTAATACACTACTAACTATATCTTATAGAACTAAGGAACACTTATAGCTTTCCAACCTTAAATAGGAATAAATGCCTTCTATACCTACCCCAATATCTAAGGAGGTCAATCTTTACGAAAACGACGGTAATTAAGAGGGTGACACCCAAGAGGATCCAGAGTTGTACCTCGCGAGGTTCCATCCTATAGGAGATTATAGCGAGACTAAGAAAAGCTTATCTAAATCGATAGTAGACAATGGTAAGGCTAAGATAAGCTTGCCTAAGCCAATTAAGGACCGCATTAAAGCCAGGATAGGCTTACTAGATACCGTTATAGACTCTAAACATATTTCACTAGTGCCTAAAGGTATATTCCCAAAATACCTATATATTATTTTATAATGCTAATAGTTTAGTAAAGAACAGCTTAGCCACTTTTATAACCCCCTTTAAATATATACCTCCTCCATATAAGGTAGTAACAATTTGCGATTCCAAGGTCTTAAGCCGGAAACTAAAGTATCTTATATTGTGGTTTCCAAATTGTTACTCTCCTAACGACTTAACCTGTCTCAGAAATAATAAATATAAATTATCTATGTCTATATGTGGTCCTCTACGAATAGTAAACTGGTACCCTACCTGGATATTACCTAAGGCTCTACACTACGATAATCTTATATTATACTATGCTGGGAATCCGGATCTCCTTAAACGTTATGCTAAGATATTTAAACTACTAGAAGATATTATTAAAACAATAGATAAGCGTAACAGACAAAGATACGTAGGAAAACCATTAAACGGTCCACCAGAAGAGTTATTAGGGAGAAGAGTACGCAAGAAAAAGGCAAATCACCTCTAAAAAGCTAAAGGAATAAGGAATTTCTTATAAGGAAAGCTGTCCATAATTACACTCTTGTCTTTTAACATTCTGTTTAAAATTACCGCGTTAATTAGATTTCCTTAACTCGTTCTTTATGCGTTGCAGCTTAATTATAGTTTATTTCTATCTAAGAGTTTCCAAATTTCAAGAATATCTTATTATTGATAATTTGCTTACAGCTGTCTCTTCCGGTTAAAAGCCGGTATTGACAAGATATATATCTTGCTTATATAAATAAACGGCCTTCCTAATCGCACTCTTAAACGTTAAAGTTCTATAAACTACGCTACTATTAGAAAGGGAAGAGAATTAGCAAATATATACCTACTAGAGATTGCCATATTTCCAGCCTTTACCGACCACTTACTTTTAATATACTACGATAGATTAAGCGGCTAATTAGTCCTAAGAAGACAATCCTATACCAGTTCTTTCGCTACCTGTAACGGGACTAGCCCAGTTATAGTAGGAATGTCTCGGTGAAACATTTAACAGATAAATTTCGACACTTTGATTAAATTCTGCCAAATTCTACCAAGTCAATTAAATTCTGCTAAATTCCGCTAACTCGATTAAGTTCCACCAAATTCCACTAACGTAATGGAATTTGGTCGAAACCTGTTAAAATCCGCGTAGGCTCGTGCCTATGCGTCCGCTACTAAGACCTCGAATATTTAGTTATACGTTTCCTATATTCCTTTCTCTTCTTTACGCAACGTCTTGTTCTCTACAAGAGCTATATACCCTTAGATTTAGATAGAATTTATATTGTTCCTTTAAATCTTCCTTAAAGCCTCTTCGCGCCCTTATATTACGTTACGTTAAAAATAACTACTATTAAAATGGCAAACAACCTTAAATCCCACGTGTTAACCACGAGCATTATAACCCTAGTTAGGGAACAGTTAACTGCAATACAAGAAGCCTTTATAGATGCTTTAGCTTAGTAGCGGGCTGCACTAGAAGCCTAGCATTAGCGATTAATGGAAACACTCCGCAAAGAACTCCGTAACGTTAAAACACTTATATTAGAGACTATGATACCGCCTGTAAATGAAATTAAAGTAACTGTATCCGAGCCTAACCCCTTAAACGCGAACTTTAAACTAGTAATAGTAACTTAACCTATATCTATAATGAATTTAATACCTATTATAAAATCTAAAAAGCTTCGTAATCCTCTAATGTTTAATAGAAATTAAAATAACCTACGTCCCTTTATAACCAAGCTCCGTCTTAAACTTTTAATAAACTATAACCAATACCCTACCAAAGCTAGCAAAATTAGCTATGGAATGTCTTGTTTAAGTAAGGACGCTGCACGAACTATAGATCTATTCTTCCGTAATAGCACCTTTATTAATTTCGAAATCTTTATCTCCCTACTAGAATAAACGTATGATAACGCCAGCCGCGAATATATAGCGGTTACTAAACTTAAAAACCTACGACAACGGAACCGAGAATTTACCAACTTCTTTTTGGAATTTTTAGGCCTTATTGGCGAACTAGATTAGAATAAAGCCGCTAAAGTCGCTGCCCTTTAATAAGCCATTTTAGATAAGATTAGAGCCTAGTTAGTAGGTAGGAAACTGCCGAAAGACCTGCCTAAATTCGCTATAATGTGTTAACGAATTAATAAGGACCTTTAATATAACAAACAAACTTATTCTCTAAAGCCGACCACGCCGTATATTTAAAACTCCATAAAACTAATATATACTCTAAAACGCGATCCCTCTCTGAACCCGAAAAGTCCTATATATAACCCTATAGACCTCGATACCACTCAATCTTATACACCCTTAGAAACCAACAAATAAAAAACTCAAGCCATAAACAGAGAATGCTTTGGATATAGTAAAAAAGGATATATTTAAAAGAATTGCCGAACTCACCCTTTTAAAAAGGTCCGCCGTAGTTCCTCCCGGTTATTAAATCGCACTTATTCTTTAAGTTGTACTTACTTCTTAACTCGCACTCGTTCCATGAATTATACTTAGACGCCATAAAGCACCTCGCCTTTAGTTAACTTGGAAAACGAATCGTCCTAGGGCTAAGTCGCGCCTTAGGATAAAAAGTGGAAGAGTATAAGTGTCTAGGCTCTTCTAGCGCTAATACACAATACGACTCCCTTAATATACTTGGCGAAATTTGAATACTTAGAAAATGGAAGGAGGTATAAATCCTTATAGACAGCGAAGCTACCAGCATAGGCTTTATTAATACAAAATACGCGAAAATTTAACGCCTAAATTTAAAGAAACTTAATAAGCCCCAAGGCCTATAAGATTTTAATGGCAAACCCTTAATATATGGCGAACTAACGCACTACGCTCTTGTAAAATTGTGGATAGGCAAACACCTTAAATACGTTTCTCTATTTATAATACCTTTAAAGTATTATAAGGTAATACTCAGATATGAATAGCTAAAATAATACAACCCTTTAATTAGCTGGGTTAAAGAAATACTAAAGTTCCGTACAACCTATTACCGAAGTTATTACTTAAAAAACTATTTGCCCTACGAACATGCACACAACTATTTAAATTTAAAACGATATAAATTACCCTTGCTATAAACCTTAAACCAAGACAACAAAGCTATAACTGCCAATTATAGTAAAAAATATAAAGATGTCTTGTTAGAACCTTTTAAAATTTATATAATATAAGCCGCGCCCTTTATTTTATTAGCAAGAAAACGAGACTATAAAATTTTTGCTGTAATAATGGAAGATATTAAGAAAGCGCTAGAACTAAAGTAATATATTAACCCTTAACCTCTTATACCTAAAGAGTACCACAATCTAATTAACAAGTTTGAAAAATAATTTATAGACTAACTAGCCCTGTACTAAGATAAGCACAATTTTAAGATAGAACTTAAGCCTAGCATAACACTAAAGTTTGGTCCGCTATATAGTATATTATAAGAAGAACTACTTATAATATAACAATACTTTAACAAATATCTGGAAAAAGGATTTATTTGCCCTAGTTAATCTCCATTTGCCTTACCCGTACTATTTATTAAAAAGCTAGGAGGAGGCTTAAGATTCTATATTAATTATTAAGCTCTAAATATAATTACAATTTAAAACCAATATCCAATTCCCCTAATTTAAGAGACGCTTAACTATTTAGCGAAGGCATGGTACTTTACAAAGCTTAATATAGTTGCTACTTTTAATAAAATCCGTATACGTGAAGGAGATAAGAAGTATATAGCTTTTTGTATATAATAGGGACTTTTTAAATACCTAGTAATACTGTTTAATATAAAGAACGGTCCTAGTACGTTTTAATAATACGTTAATAATACGCTTCGTAAATTCCTTAATGTATTTATTACTGCGTATATTAATAATATCTTAATTTACTTGTCCTTGCTTTCTAAACATTGGAAATATATTAGAATGGTCCTTAAACGCCTACAAGATGTAGGCTTATAATGCGATATTAAGAAATGCAAGTTCCACGCGTCCGAAGTTATGTACTTAGGCTTAATTATATCCCGCAATAGAATTAAAATGGACCCTAAGAAAGTCGCTGCGATTCTAAATTAGAAAAGTCCTAGTAGTATATAAGATATTTAAGGATTTTTAGGATTTGTAAATTTCTATTATTAATTTATTAATTACTTCTTAAAAATTGTTTAGCTATTAGTAAACTTAATAAGGAAGAACATAAGATTTAAATGGACTACTAAATACAAACAAGCTTTTAATGAACTAAAACATTGTTTTATAACTGCTTCAATTCTTGCCTACTTTAACCCTAACCTTAAATATATTATTAAAATAGACTTGTCTAATTATGCGTTAGGGGGAGTGTTATCGCAATATAATAAGAACGGCGAGCTACGTCTAATAGCCTTTCTCTTCCGAAAACTCGCCCCTGCTAAATTAAACTATAAGATATATAATAAGGAACTACTTACAATTATTAGATGCTTTAAACAATAGCGTCCTAAGCTTAAAGGATTGTTATTCCTAATATGTGTATTAACAGACCACAAGAACCTATAGTATTTTATAACTATAAAGCAATTAACGCAGCGCTAAATTCGTTGGGCCGAATATCTCTTACGATTTAACTTTAAGATTATATACTAACTAGGCAAACTTAATTAGAAGCCTAACATATTAATATAACAATTATAGGACCTACCTATAAATGCTTTAGATAAATGGATTATAAATTAATTACGGATCTTATTGCCCCCTAAATATTTTAAAAAACTACGTCCTATATTCCTAGATATAGAACTTAATAGAAATAAATTAGAAGTTAATAAATAGGAAATAAAAATTAATAAGCTAATAGAATATAAATATAAGAATAATATATAGATAATAGATATAATAAAAGCAATTTAAACAGGAAAATGATAGTATAAGTGTAGCTAGAATATATTGCATTGCAATAGGAGGCAAATTGCCGCCACGTATAGCAAGTTGCCGTTACGTGTCACCGCGGCACTAGTGTGGTAAGGAACCTTAGGTTCCTCACCCTTCTTTATATTAGAAGACAACATCTATCTACAACACCGCATAGTATATATTATTGTGATATATATATTCTGCACGTTGTTAAAGCATACCAACACTAATTAGTGAGCGCGCACAGATTAGGAAACACGCAGATAGCTTAGAAGACAGTTATACTATCCACCTTACAGCAGATTGGAAGATAGTTATACTTATCCACCTTTTATATCAGCCTATTTCAGTTAAAGAGAAGAAGAGAAACCACCTAGGAGTACTTATTTGGTATCCATAACAACTTCTAGACATCTCATTCTATCTATTTTAGAAGACTACTACGCAGAGCACTTTACCCTACTTAATTAACTTAAACTATCTCCTTAACCACCTCCTTAACCGCCTCCTTAACCGTTCCCCTATCTTTACCTTTTAAACACTCTTACCTTCACCCTCACTTACCTAAATAATATATAATAAACAAGATGTCAGGAACAAAGAAAGACTAGAAGGAAGAAGTAGCTAAATAAGAAAATAGAATTAACCCAATAGAAGCCTCTAAAAATAAACTAACTAACTACCTACAATGCAAGATATACCTATATATAGAGATATATAACCAGCTTAACTTAACACTCTGGGAATCGTTCTAGGGAGATTTTAAGGACTTTATAGTTAATATCTTTACGCAAATCCCCTTATACTGGCTTTAGTAACTACATAACTGCCTAAACATTAGAGGAGTATAGGTTAATATTAACCATAAACAAAACAAAATACTCCCTTAGTCTTTACACAATATAGCATAAGAAGAAGATCAAACTAAATAGAGTAAAGAGATAATTAAATTAGCCAATAATAAGTATAGACCAACACTATTAAGATCGATTAAGGTATACATAACAGAGGGTACCTTAGAGGAGCAATAATAAGCTAAAGCTACCGCAACCCAATTAACTAGTACACTGACTACCTCTACCTTTATACCATCTATTATACCTTAATCTACAACTACGTCCACTTTTATACTATCTGCTACGCCTTAACCTGCAATAACAACATAGCAACTCCACATATAATCTATAGATGAGGAGAACCGCCCTATTACTATAACCGGCTATGGCAAGGAAATTGCAAACACAGCTAAGATATACACAAAGGAGTAGAAATACGGTAGCACGAACAAAAGCCTTAACTATAAATTAACAATATTCTACAATATCTGCAATCAAGTAGACGTACCCTAAGAAGCCTACCTTAAGGCATTCCCTACTATACTAAAAGGACTAGCTTTAGACCACTTCTATATAAACCAACTGTCCCGCCTACCATTTACTAAAGCTTGCAAGCACCTTTAAAATTTCTTTAAAGGACTAGGATTTCAACATAAGAACCTAGACAAGTAGAACACCATTATACTTATAATAGTAATAGCAGGAAATATAGATAAGTTAACAAGCAAATATCTCTAATTATTAATCCACAGACTTCGTCAACTATAGCATAGCCTTAGACCTACCTTATAAACTATAGACTTCCTTTATAACAAAATCGTCACTTCTTACCAGGGAATACCAGCATGCAAATATGCAGTCTCTAACCCACCAGACAACCTTAAAGCCCTTATTAACAAACTTCAATCGTCTATTATAGCATACAAGAAAGAGCATATAGAGAAGATATAAGCCTTCTTTACAGACCAACGGTTCTATAAAAGAGATAACAACTACGACCGCAGCAACTGCAATAACCCTCCATATAACCGCAACCGAAAGAAACCACATTGCTTCATATATAATAGGGAAGGATGTCACTTATAGAGATATACTAAGGAGGAGTAAGAAAAGTCTAAAGCCAAGTTCAAAACTGCCAATAGAGACAGGTTTAGCAAATTTAATAACCAATTTAAGAAACAACTTAACCAATATATTATAGATTACAAGGATAATAATACCAACTTAGAAGAAAAGCTTAAGGAAGCTTTTTAAGCACTAACTATTAATACAAGTTATAAGGCAACTGACAAGAACTTATAACTAAATATTAATTTCTACTATACCTCCCTTAGCCAAGTAGAATAGCAGAAAGTAATTTCTATAGCCACCACCCTAGCTAATAAAGCCTTTGGCCATTCAGTCACAACCATAGACAATATAGTACCTCTTATAACTGACCAGGACCCCTTTACCTACAATATAACCACATCCACATCCCGCTATACTGCAGACAAGTTTATAGGTATAATGATTAACACAAAAGCATCCAAACAATCCACAGCAGGATATAGCCAATTCTTGGCATTCTAGAGACTTAATACTAATATACAGCTCAATACCACCACACAAGGCATAGTTAATATACAGTTCAGCATCGGATTAACCTCATTAATTAGATTAGCCAAAGTAATCACCCTAATTAGCATAATTAAGTTTTATATTATCAAGGTCGACACCCTATTTTTGCTTTGCTTAGCAGACATAGATTACCTATAAGTATACTATAACAACCTAAAAAATATACTAATTACCCCTTAGAGCGAAGTACCCATCATATATTGCTTTAGCCACCCTTTCCTACTTTAGAACACATCCCTGTATACTTATTTAACTAAGTCATTCAAATAAAACCCCTGCTACCTCACCAATATAGAATTGAAGCAACTACATCGCCGTTTTGGCCACCCTTTAGCTAAGCGTCTTATACAAATACTTAAACGCTTAGGGCATAATGTTAACAGCAAGACCTTAGATTATCTTACATGTTACTACCACCATTATTAAAAACATAGAAAGTCACCTAGTAGATTCAGATTTACCTTACATAATAATATCGATTTTAACTATTTAATTGTAGTTAATATTATGTATATTAATGGCGCATCCCTTTTGCATATCATTAATAAAGGAACACGATTTCAAGCTAGCAGATAGCTGCAAAATATTAGCGCCAAGCATATATGGGATATATTACGAATGTGCTAGATTAATACATACCTATAACCTCCTGATATTATTACACACAATATAGGCAAGAATTTTATAAGCAAGGAATTCAAACAATACGCTATAATATTTAGAACAGTTACAAGAAGTGTACCTATTAAAGCCCACAATTCAGTCGGAATGGTAGAACGCTACTATAGCCCCCTCCGTTGCATATACCATATCATTACTGCAGAACTGCTAGATATTAGTAAGGACATAGCCCTATAAATGGCCTTTAAAGTAATTAACAATTCCGTAGGCCCTAACGGTCTTATACCCACCTTACTAGTATTCAGAGCTTACCTATATATGGTGGAATCCGACGCACCTAACCCTACAGTTATACTACGAGCAGCAGCTCTTAAAAAGGCTATAGAAGAAGTTAAGAAGCTTAGAGCTAAGCGCTAAGTAGCAGATGCCCTTAACATGCGCAATAGACCCAAAACAACTACAATCCATAACCTACCACTTAACTCACCTATATTAGTATGGAGAGAAGGACCTATAGGCCAACCTAGCTACTGGTCTGGTCCGCACAACCTACTTAGCATTAAAAATAAGACCTATACTATACAACTTCCCCACAGACCTACTAACTTCCGTAGCATAGTCGTGAAACCATATCTAATAGACCCTAAGATTATAGAGGATATATAACTAGAAGACGATAAAAGCGAACTACCTTAAACTAAGCCTAAACCCCTACCTTAAACTAAACCTAAACCCCTACCTTAAACTAAACCTAAACCCCTACCTTAAACTAAGCCTAGACTTTAACCCGTTAAGCGTAGAAGAGGTAGACTATATAAGTACCCTATTAAAGCTAGTGCCGCGAACATTTTAATATATCTATAAGATGAGGACAATGATTAACTTACAAAGTCTAATTAGTTTGTAGTATTACGCTAGAAGGAAATTAAAGGATTACTTAAGAAAGGAGTTTTTGAACTGGTTAACCCTAAAGATATACCATAAAGCAACAGAGTATTTAACTCTAGATTCGTTAATAAGATTAAGAACCCCAGTTCTAATAAAGCCTTTAAGAAGTTAAAACTAGTTATATAGGCATATAATGACCTAGAAAAAGACCTCATATTAACCCAATTACCTACAATCCAATAAGTCAGCCAACGCCTTATTCTCTATATTACGGCCATAACTTAGAACAGTGGCACACATCTTTACTTATAAGATATTTTACAGGCCTATATATAATTAGCTACAAGACTAAATCAAGACTTCTATATTAGGGCACCTCTTAAACTTAGTACGGCACTTAAAGTCTCACAAGGCACAATTCTAAAGGTTGTTAGACCTTTATACGGCATTCCTAAGGCAGGCAATTATTGGTTTAAGACTTACTATAACCACTATATCAAAGAACTAAACATAAGCCAATCTACTTATAACCCCTGCTTACTCCACCTTAACAACCCCATAAATTTCAAAATAGTTGGTTTATAGACTAATAACACCCTCCTACTAGCTAACTTAGTCTTTACAGCTTCAGAACAGGAGAAGATTAAGAAAGCTAAGTTCCTAACCAAGGAACGTAAACAACTTACGCCGGAACACCTAATTAAGTTCAACAGAGGCATTATCTAACAATAGGATTATATAATTATGCTTACACAGGAGCGCCAATGCCAGAACTTAACCCTTGTTAATATTAAGGAAGCTATTACAACAACTAGTTCTAAAGGCACTATTCGCACAGCACTTATACTTAAGGACTAATACATCGCCCAACAAGCAGGAGGAGCTTATATTACGTCCATATACCAGCCTAAAGCTTCTTTTGATTTATCCTACGCTGCCTAGGTAATCAACCCTAACAAGAAAGACGCAAAACTGCTTAATAAGAGGATTTAGTAGCAAATTGAGAACCTAATAAAAGGTTTAAACTTTGTTAAACTTAACATAGAGACATTATAACTACTTGTATTCACTAATTCCTTATTTGCAAACAACAAGGATCTCTTATTACAGATTAGATACATCCTAGTACTAGTAGACTTATTAAACAAGGCGAATATCGTCCACTAGTCCTTAGTTAAGTGCAAGAGAATTACTAGAAGCGTACTAGCCTCCGAATTATATGCTATGGCCCATGGTTTTAATATTAGTGCTGCAATTAAGGCTACAGTCAAATTGCAACTTAATATTAGCCTACCGCTTATCCTTTACACCGATTTAAAGTCAATCTATAAATGCCTCGTTAAACTAGGAACTACACAGGAGAAGAGACTCATAATTAATATTATATGCCTACGTCAGTTATATAAAAGACGCGAAATAGCTAAAGTCAAGTGGATCGATGGAGATAGTAACCCTATAGACGCTATAACTAAAAGCAAACCGTTATCAGCTCTTAAGCGACTTATTAACATAAACTAAATCAAGTTAAAGACAGTAGAATGGGTAGAACGTGCTACTAACAATAGCACTAATATAAAGGCATAGGGTAAGGAAGGAAGAAAGGAAGAAAGGAAGGAAGAAAAGAAAGAGAAGTGTATATATAGATTTTTAAACTGCACAGTTGTAGGATACTAGTCCTCCGCATTTTCTAAAGTACTCCCAGTGTAGCTAGAATATATTGCATTGCAATAGGAGGCAAATTGCCGCTACGTGTGGCAAGTTGCCGTTATATAAGGCAAGTTGTCGTCACGTGTTACCGCGGCACTAGTGTGGTAAGGAACCTTAGGTTCCTTACCCTTCTTTATATTAGAAGACAACATCCATCTACAATACCGCATAGTATATATCATTGTGATATATGTATTCTGCACGTTGTTAAAGCATACCAACAATAAGAATATTACACTCGCTAAATGCGAAATTTAAAATAATTAATTGTACTATTAACAGAAGATGGTAGTTCCAAATTCCAAACCTTTACAATTTAAGATACTTAAATTTGTATACAACTCCCCTATAGTAGGGCATTCTAGCCATGTAAAGACTTATAAGATTATTTAACGAGTATACTACTGGCCTATAATATATGACTACGTACGAAAATACATTTAAGCATATAGGATGTACGTACGTGGAAAGACCTCTTATATAAAGAAGCAAGGAGTACTTTAACCGCTACTAATTCCGATATAAAGATAGCGCAATATCTTAATTAACTTTATAGTTAACTTGCCTAGCAGTAATAGGTTTACGAATATTATAGTAGTTATTAACCGTCTTATAAAAATGCGATATATAATCCCCATGGACTTAATTAACGCGATATTAGTAGCCAAATATTTTATTAAGCACGTCTTTAAGCTACACGGACTTCCTAACTTAATAATATCTAACTGTAAAAGCTAGTTTATTTTAGACTTCTGGCAAGCTCTATATAAACAATTAAGCATTTAAATATAACTCTTAACTGCGTTTTATCTGGAGATAGATAGTTAAACTAAAATTGCGAACGCGATTATAGAACAATACCTATAAATATACTACTCCTACCTACAAGACGACTAGGAAAAATGGCTGCCTTTAGCTAAGTTTACTGTAAACAATATAATAAACGTATTAATAGGCGTGACATCGTTCTACGCGACCTACGGATAAGACCCTTAACTTAGTTTTAAATTACAACTTAAAATTAACATAACAGGACCTACAATTAAATAGATTTAGTTAATTAACACGCACAACTTCGCTGATTAAATAAAGCAGTTAACGAAACTATTACGAAGTGAATTAATGTACGCTTAAATGGTATAGGAATGGCATGCGAACAAAGGACGAGCTCCTATATAGGACTTTAAGGAAAGTAATATGGTTTACCTAAATATATAAAACCTAAAGACTTAACGGCCCTTAAAGAAACTTGACTAGAAGTTTACGGGCCTATACTAAATTAAGAAGAAACTAAGCCTATACGCCTATAAGCTTAAACTGCTAACTAAGATAAAAATACACCCAATGTTTTATATAAGCTTATTATAACGTTTAAAAGATAATCCTACAACTTACAAAATTCCGCTACTACCTCCCGTAGTTATTAACAATGGTAATAGTTCTTACTTTATTAACTTAATTAACGATATACAATAGAAAATATAATTTAAATAATTTAAACTTCTTATTAAATGGAAAGGATATAAAATATAAACCTAAGAAACCTATAACCAAATTAAGGCCAACGCGCCTTTCTTAGTAAAAGAATTCCATAAGGACTATCCTTCGCGGCCTACTCTAGCTAGATAGACACGATATAAAGGTAAACAACTACCACCTAATATAAAGACACGAAACACAATAGCAGGAAACTTAAAATTAAAAAGAACTTAAAATACGTTACGACGCTTATAACGCAATAAGTTATAAATTCTTAACTAAATTAAATTGTTTTGGACCTTCGGCTAAAAGGGGGGGTACTATAACGGGACTAGCCCAGTTATAGTAGGAATGTCTTGGTGAAACACTTAACAGATAAATTTTAACACTTTAATTAAATTCTGCCAAATTTTGCTAAGTTAATTAAATTCTGCTAAATTCCGCCGACTTGATTAAGTTCCACTAAATTCCACTAACGTAATGGAATTTGGTTAAAACCTGTTAAAATCCGCGTAGGCTCGTGCCCATGCGTCCGCTGCTAAGACCTTAAATATTTAGTTACACGTTTCCTATATTCCTTTCTCTTCTTTACGCAACGTCTTGTTCTCTGCAAGAGCTATATACCCTTAGATTTAGATAGAATTTATATTATTCCTTTAAATCTTCCTTAAAGCCTCTTTGCGCCCTTATACTACCTAACTAATAGCTACTAACCCTTAAGTTATATCTAGAACATAGAGGACGAGCGTAAAAATTAGCCGGCGATCTAACTTGAGCAATTTATATAGAAACTTAATGGCCTAAACTTCTTAATCTACTAAAGCAATTAGAAGCTTAATATAGACTTAAAAAAGATTGAAATTATACCCGCTGTCTTTAGAAACCATACTAACGTAACCTTATAAATACGGGCACTCTAGTTGTTATAAGCCTGTAAGAGATACCTAATAGAGAGGAGATAAGTAGTAATACCAATACTACTTATAATGAAAAGGACTTTATCAAACCCGTTTAAAGTCTATATTCCTCTATATGGGCCGTCCATAATTATAGAAGATTTGCTTTAGGATATAGTTAGAGTGTTACTAAAACCTTTACATTGTTGTATTAAGAGGATAATACTAGTGCTGGTGTTATCTGGGACTTTAAAAAACTATATAATGGAATATAGATATGCCTAAAGAAACCCGCCGTGGAGATAAGCAACGCCTAGAAGTCTTATATATATATACTAACTAGGCAAGATTTTCTATGGCTTTTTAAGAGTAACAGACAGCCGTATAGCCTGGGTGTTGTCACTCTAATATAGAAAGTCCTTTAAAGAAATTCTACCCACCAGACCTAAGCCGAAGTTTTAATATACTAGAAGAATAAGCTAGATGGTATAGTGCAAAAGCTATAGTCTAGAACCAATTAAGAGACATATTATCGCTCGAGTCCTAGTTAGTCTGATATAGATCTATAGCATACCTATAAGTGCCAATACAAGTATTAAATGTGATTTTAGGAAGATCTTATATATATAGCGGCAGAGGTAGAGGATTAAAAGTGTACTAAGCAAAGCAAGAAGAGAGATTAGCTGGAATTGCTTTAGTATAAAAGAAAGTTAAGGATATAGACGTAATAAACCAAAATATGTAAAGTTAAAGCAGGAAAGCTTAAGAGGTTAATAATCCCGTAAAGCAGGCCTTAAACTACGCAAATACGGCCAATCTAGCGGTGTAGGAGACTTAATTAGCTTAAGTTAAGCTGCAATACTTTATTACTAAACAGGCTGGTTCTACCGCCTAGGTATAATGGTATTATGTTAATAATAAAAAGAGAACCACAACGTTTCGCGAATTTAGTACTGCTTAAGACTCTAAAGACGCTAACAACAAGATTTACTGCAATATAGAGAAGGATATATAACGTCACAAGTACGCTCAGATCCGAACTTCCTTTTTATCGCTTAGTAATTAATATATAAACAAGTTTTTTGTGGAGAAAGGAAGAGACAAGTCTACGTCTTAGGGCGTTAATAAAATGCGAAAGTTTCCACAGCGTAAGAGCCCTTAGGGTAGTAGTGAAAGAGATGAGAAAGATAATGACTAATTATATAGTTATTCTATCGTACTAATTATTGTAGGCGGGTCTTGTATTTTATACCATTGCTGTTAACAGCTAAGGTTTAGTTTTATTACGAAATTATAGATTTGGATAGTAGCCAAGTTTTAGGAATGCAAATGCAAGATTGGACAAATTATCTTACCGCGATCCCTAAATCTAGAAAATGCCTTTTAAGTTTAACTTACATTTTCTGCTTTAGCCAAAAGCTTAAATCCCCGTTTCCCGGCGCAGATTATCGGCTGCAAAAACTGACAGTTGCTTTGGTCATTGGTTTAACAAGGTAAGATAAGATATACGGTTTTGCTTATCCCCAAGTTTTACTTAATTTAAACATTAAAATTCGCTAAAACGCTAATTTGGTAAATCGGGAGGCGGTCTACTAGCGCGAGTAAAACTTAGGGCTTAAGCCGTGTCTTACACTACGCTATAACCTTAAAGGCCGCGCGCACCCTAAGGTCCGTTTATACGACGCCCCTTATCGCGCGCGTTAACTATTACACAGCCTAGATAATTGGTAGCTTGGCAGATCTGCTAGGATGCCAGAACTAGGCCTAAAGATCCCCCTAGCTACAAAGAGTAGGACTAGAGAAATGAATCGGAATACTACAAAGACCACTACCTGCGCTTATTAATTACTATATTTATTTATCTACCATTACGCAGATTTATTAATTTATTAATTACTATCCTCTGCTTACTTTTATAACTGCCTAGGTTATAAAGAAGCTTTTCAACTGTTAAAAAGGCGGAATTAATAAGAAATACTATAAGCTCTAAAAGAGAGTCCCTAGGACAAAGATTAGCCTTATCATTAAGGATATAAGCGGTTATTAATATATATACCGCTCCTCTAAGGACTATAATTGCCTATTTATAGAATACTTAGTTTAACTTCCTCTTGTCTAGATTAAATTATGCTAATAAAGAGGTAACAGTAATAGGGTAATCTGGTTAACTATCTCCTATCTAATTTCTAGACTATAAGAGAGCTTTAAGATATAGGGATAATAATTTAACTGTGGTTTAATCTGCAATAGTAGAGTACTAGTCCTAGCCAGGTTCCTTCTAACCACGCTATAAGAATAACTATATTCCCTTTAAAGGTTATATTGATAGTATTGAAACTCCTGTCTTCTCTAACGCCATCTTCGTCCTAACAATAAGCAACTTTCCGCTAAACCCTTTCTATAAAGATAATAACGCCAAGAAAGATAACCAGGAGCTAGATAAGGATAACTCTAAGGACTTTAAGGACGATAAAGAATACGTTTATCTAGAAGGCATTAAAGAAGAGAATAACCCTAGAGAGGGAGTATTATCTATAAACTCTATTCCTAAGTAGATAAACACTAGGCCTTAAAAGAGACGCCGCTAGCTTTAGAACTCTAACTACTAGGACCCTATTTAGAAAGTAAGTTCCTCTTAAAGAAATAACTCGCCTTAGAGGATTACAATACCTCGTAGAGTAAGTACGCCTTAAAAGGGCAGCCCTCCTAAAAGCGGATTATTTTAAGCGGATTCTCCACGTCCGGCAAATAGAGTTATAAGGACTGGGCCGCAAGAGCGATCTATTAGCTATAGCCCCTATAGAATACCCGCGAAAGCCGTACTTCTAACTAGGTTAAGGAATAAGGATTTGTATAGGGCCTCTTTATTCAAATCCATGTAGTAGGTTCCGCTGCCTTTAACCTATAGTAGGAAGACTCGCGGTAGACAGTTCTAGAACATATAATCTTTTCTATAATTTTACAAATCTGTATTTCTTCCTTTAGTATTTTTTTATTAGGTCTTGTTAAATTTTCTTTAGTAGTATTTTAATTTTATATGGTCTTCTAATTTTTCATATTATAAACTTTACTTATACTATTAAACAATTACAAATCTTAAGTCTAACTTATGAATTAAATGCGATAAGTGGTTTATTTAATTTATTTCGCAGTTTTTAGAGGTATAGGAACCTCTAGTGATCTATTTAAACTGGTATAGCGTAGATCTAAGGTCAAATCCACTCTAATGCACTATACCTAGATAGGAATAATAGTAACCTATAGGCTAGCCCGCCATTTTAGATCTAATTAGCGCGAGTGTTTGCGCCGGTCTAAATAGGCCACTAGAAACCTGTCGATCTAAATCGGATTTTCTTACTACCGTCTTACTACTATCTTTAATGCCTAATACCCTATAACTTACTAACCTACTTTTACCACCTATTTTTATTGCCTGTACCTTCCTTATATATATAGACGTCCTAGAGCTATATTTAATGGATAGAGTTAGGGATCCTAATGGTATTTATATCCACTACTTCTTAACGATATATTTATTCATAAGTAAGTAATAACGATTAAATATTTTAAAATCCTTATAAATGAATATCTATAAGCTTATAAATATATATAGGAAAGTTAAAGCCTCGTTATAGTATAGAATTATAGTAAAAGAATGCTAAAGTATATACATAGTATTAATTTTATGCGCTATATTTCGCGTTAAAGTTATAGATAAAAAGTAAGAGGAAACTGCTAGTAAGTAATAAAGGGGGAATGCTAAGACTAGTAATAGACAGTGATCTACTTAGACTAGATCTAAAATCGCCTTATATTAGATCTAACGCAAAGCTATACCTCCCTAGGTAGGTATTTAGCTAGACTAGGAAGAAGCTAAGCCTAAAGTAATTTAGACTATAGTGGATTTGATCCCAAATCTACTCCACTTTAGTCTAGGTAGATCACTATAGTAATGGATATTTGGTTAAAATATCAATCCATTTATTACTAGGACCGCTAGATAGAGTCTTCCTTATCTTCTTCTAATCCAACTTTTAGAGTTATAGAAACCTTAACCTTTAGAGGTATAGGAGCGCCAATCTTATAACCTCTAGCCACTAAATTCTTATAATCTTCACCTATTTCCACTCTATAGGTTACTACTAGTAGCGGTGCTAGCCGTGTCTCTACTTAAGGTTTCGGTAACTTTTTCTTAAGCGTTGGTGCTATTTTTAGTGCTTTTAGTAAGAATAAAGTGGGATTTCTAACGACACCCTCCATTTGTTAAACTGTGAGGTTAGCCTTAGTAGGCGCTACTTTGCTGTATATTACACGTAGCTTATTTAGTTTCTAAGGAGGCTTAGATAGGTCTTCCCCACTATTATCCCACCTATGAAGCAATTCAAAAGGTGTCTTTTATTCGATTCGCCTTGTTAGAGCTATAGTCTCCCTAAAATTTGCCTCTATGGCCTCCATAGCCTCATCCTCTATAATATCCGCGTTTTTACCAGTATCTAAACGTATGCGTTTTATAATAAATCCGATAGTATCTTTGGCAAAAGCTTTTATATCTAAATCCTTTCCGAAATAGCAGCATGCGTTATTTTTACATAGTGACTTAAGCTGGCCATAATTGTCGTAAGCAACTTTTTGGAGAGTTTTACCGTTGTTAGTATATATAGTACAGCTTTGTACACCATAGTATTCTCAGTAGTATTAAACAAATTTCTTAAGTAGGAGCTCGTTATTTTCTAGAATATTAATCCAAACACTTCTAAAACCGCTAGAGAAAAGGAGCAAAAAGATCAAGATATAGTTATTAGGTAATCCGCCTATAAAAACAACGTTCCTAATATCCCTTAAATCTTAACAACGTTCTAATTCTACGTCTTCTTTAAGACGTCTTAATGCCACCATTACTATATTATCTGATATTTTGCTGTCGGGCATTAATAGCTCAATACGGTATCGGGCGGTTCTTCGTTCTGCATAAGCTACATTAGCGCCAACTAGTAGGTCCCTTTTTTACATATCAAGTATCTTATTCCAACGTCTTAAGGTCCTTATTTCCTTAACAGCATTCTTAACCTTCTATCTCTCTCTTTTAATATTATCTCGCTTGCTTTATAGTTATACCTATACTATATAGAGCTCCTCTAATTTACTCCAAAGCTAAGCCTACGCTATTTCTCTCTTTTAAGCTAGATTTACGTTTAAGAGGTCAAGTTTACCTTATACGTGATCTTTCTGTATTTAGAGTTTCTTAACTACGCTATCTAATCTTAGTTTACGCAGCAGCTTGGCTTCCATCGCTTCCGTTTATAATTGCAATTTGCTTTTTAGATCTATCTTATATAGTTCCAGTGCCTCTACTTTGGCCTCTAGGGCTTTGATTTGATCTTCTGTACTATATGCTGCTATATTTAGTTCTAAGTTAGAGTAATTTCCGAAGAAATTGTTGGGGTCACTATTATCTTCTAAATTTAACGGTTGGACCTCTTTACGCTGCCGCTTGAGATTTTGTATTATATACTAGAGCTCTTAAATCTTTATCTTGTTGGCCTAGGAATCGTTCTATACCTAGATGTGGTTTTATTTTATCCACTCTAAGTTTAAGAAGTACTTTTAAGAAATGTATTTCTGTACAGTTACCTCTTCTAGATACTTTTCTATTTCGTTTCTTAGATTAGTTTTTAGTTCTTTAATTATCCTCTTGTCCTAAATTTGCTGTTACTTCCAATGTTGTTAAGATGCCAACGTCCCTATAGCTAGCTCTTCTTAGTATTTTCTTTTCTTATTTTCTAAAGCAGCGTTCGCCTCCTTTAGCTTATCTTATAGCTCGCGCTTAAGATTCTTAAGGCGGGTGAACTCTTTATGCGTTATAGTTTCTTAAAACGTTGGTTTGAGAGTATCGACTTTGACCAGGTCGATTGTATCGATTAATAACTATAGAAAGTTAAACTTTTAGAATAATTAGTAGAATATAAAGATATAAAACTAGCCAAACTTACCTATTGCGTACTATCCTAAAGAAAGCTATAGTACAAGTTACGCTTAACATAAAAAGGCGTAATTTCAGTCCTAGGTTTATAGGTTAAAAAAAATATTAAGGGTATAAATAAAGAAGATTGGTCTTTAACATAATTATCTTTAAAAGGTCGGCCATAACGCTGGTCCTTTAGCAATATAGCCTTACTAGTAAATTAGGGATACTGTTTTCGTTTATAAGAGCTCCTTATAGATCTTAGCACTTTAGTAACTTAAGATATTTGCTTATTATAGCTACCTACGTAGTTAGGTTTTGCTTGTATGAGAAAATATATTATAAGTTCCTGGTTAGGATCTCGTTTCTAAAGATTAAGTGCTACTTAAGTCTAACACCCTATAGTTACTATAAGATCTCCTAACTCATGCTAAAGAGCTAGGTTTAATTCTTTAATTATAGGTTTTAGTTTCCCTTATACCTTTTTAGGAGCAATTAATATCATTTCCAAGAAATAATATATATAAAATGCCCATATATAAGCCTAGGCCAGCCATCGATCGCCCTTATAGGTAGTCGGAGAGTATGCTCTTCTGTTACCCTCTATAAACTTAATAATAGGGTTTTCTGGACAAAAATATGCAGCCAAAAAGCTTTTCTAAAGGGTACGCTTAGAACCTAGGATATGCCTTAGAATATTATAGCAAGGCTTAAGATACTTTAAATTTTTAAAGAATGTCTATAGACTAGGGATTAAGCAAGGGACTAATAGAATATTCTTAAGGAGATGTTCCCTCTAACGTGGATTTGTAATAATAGGAAATATGTCCTTAAAACATATACGGTTTGTAATAGAGAGACGGTCTCTTCCAAAAATGGCAGGTACGCAAAGCTCTAAATTTTGCACTAATATAGCATCTATAGCTAATATTGAAATATTAGAGTTGCTATAGCGAAGAATTTGGTTCTAAATTGTTAACACGTGCCTTAAATAATTAAGAAGCTCATTATCACATTTTAAGCTTAGTAGTCAATGTAGCGTCCCGAGTTTAATTAGGTACTATAGTCCTAGCATTTTGGTAAATAAATTAAAAGCTTTTATAAAACGTTTATCTTTTAGTAACTACCGCAAGTCTTTCTATTTCGTTGGAGTTAATTAAGCCAACTATCGTTTCTCGGCCTTTTCGTCACCTATTTTATAATACTGCTAGATCTTACGAAATATTTCGCCGTCTAAGAAGGGCTGCTGGTTTCAAAAAGCCTCGATTTTCCTTATTAAAGCATTAGTTAATAGTTCTTTATAATTTAGATTAAAACCTTTAAAAACTACACTAAATACAAACTTACGTTTAGAAAATAGCTTAACTACCTACTATTAATCATTTTAATCTAGGTGCTATTTAGCGGAGCTAGTGTGGTATAAGCTATTAAGGCAATCGACTTATAATAAAAGAAGTCTAGGAATTTCCCCTATGTATTCCGGCCTATAGCGAAATATATTTACCTTAAGACTAGGGGCCCTAAAAGCTTCCGCAAGCACATTATTATTAACAATAGCCTTAATAAAGTTTTTGTCGTCCAACTGAAGGCAACCCTCGAGTTTAAAAATATTTCTTAACTGTGCGATTCTTTTGTTAGACGGCTTACGGTGATAATTGCGTGCCAAGGGGTATTTAAAATTAAGCGCTGCCAAATTAATCCGTGCGACGCCTCTAAAGAACAATACTTTAATTTTCGCGATTTCGTCGGCTAAGGCGTCTATTGCTATTTTTCAGCACAATCTTTAGCACTCCTATATAAGGAGAGCGCGCTATAATATACTTAGGAGGACAGGCCAATGCTAGGTACTATTTACCATATTTTAACCTTCGAAAATAAGAAAATCAAATATATAGCTAGCATTTCCTAAGAAATGGCTTTCTTGCGGCCTATTTTAGATCTAAGATTAAATAATCGAAATCCGGATTTAATAAACATCAATTTAATCCGTACTGAGAATATAAGATATAAGCTGCTCTGCCGTATCTGCTACCTCTAAACACAAATCTCCTCTATATAGATATAAATAACCAACCCTGGGTGCGGATTACGCACACTAGGAGCAAGAGTTCGCTTATAGAATATAAGCCCGCCTTTAAATCTCTACTCCTATTAAGGCTAGGGTTGACCCCCTTATTTGTTACCCTAATTGGCAGAAATACTAAGGCTACGCTTTTTAGTTAGATACTCAGCGTACTAAACCATCTATCTTTAATAAATTGCTATAATAAGATATATCTTCGAAGTGATACAAGGACGAGAAACGATAAAAATCCACTAATATATATCAACAACGAGATTTATAGCCATAGTTTATCAAATTTAACGCCGCATCCTATACGTGGGAGTAAGACCTTAAGAAGGATTAAATGGCTGGAATTAGGCCATCGTTCGGCCAAAACAATTTTAAATCTTCTCTTAGCGAATGTACTTGCTCCTCTTTCTAACGTCGTCTACTACTTTACTTCCGATCTTAGTAGGCTTTATAGTATATCAAAGCTTCTAGCTGCCCAAGCGGTCGTACCTATACCATATAACCTTCCTTAAGTCATTCTTCCTTGTATTCTTATAGTTATTGGAACCTTGTCCATTAAGTTTAATTCTAGGATTATAGAAATACAACTCCATATATATATTACGAATAACATAAAGGGTATTAAAGATTGTAACTAAGAAGACGAAATTAAACAGGCGTTGCAATCTCATTTCCATAGTATTTGAGTTTTTGGATTAAACCAAGATCTAAACCGTATTATCCGTTCCTCGGTGCTTTATAAACGTCTTTTATTAATTTATACAGAGGCATAATAGGCCCGTTATTATAATAGGTTTCTCTTTAAAATCTCTTATTTTAAAGCGTTTTCTAGCCTTATACTAGAAAACTTTTATATAAACAACTCTCCGTTCCGTTTCATTCTCTTATCCTATCCTTAAGGATCTGCTATATAGGATCTTTAACTATATCTGCAAGAAGTAATGAGCAAGGTGCCTAGCTAAGTGTAGTTATAGCATTTTGTAGTGCCCTTAATAGCTTCGGCTTTAATCCTCGCAAGCTATACCCCTAGGTCTTACTATAAGAGCTATATACATTTAAATTAATAGAGTTACTAATTTGCAACCTAAAGTTTTTCTCCCCTTATCTGTGTTTAAAGAGATATACCTAAATGTATATAAGAACGCAATTCACGAGTATACTATTTACCATAATATGCAGGAGAAATTTGTTTCGGCGGTTCTTAAAGACATATAGTCTCTATTTACTAAGATAGTAATACAAATAAGTACACAGAACGCTTCACTTTTACATATACAATATCTTGAATCACTTCGGCCGCAGTTTATGCTATTTAAAAGTCATAAGTTATGCTTTTCTTATTTCATAAAAATGCCTAAAAAGGTTTTCAACTATGGCCATACCGTATGCGATGTTTATATTAAAACTTTTGGGTAAAAATCAAAGTCAGAAAAGCATACCTTTATCCTCCCTTGCTGTTTACTCTGCGGCGTAAACAATAAAATATCCACCTTTCGCTTCATCCCACCCATAGCTAGTATTCGCGTTCTTTGTATTAATGGAGGTGGCATTTATAGTATTATACCACTTACGTTTCTCAATTATATTAACCGGCAATTTCAACAACTTAGATGCCCACTCTATAATCACTTTAACTATATCTATGGTACATTAACTAGTAAGGAAACGTTTAGCTTATAGAAGTCTATTTACTAGTATACTTTAAAGATAGTGTAATTACTATAGAGATGTTTCTTATACTATGGAGCTCTTAACTATATATTAATTAATTTAAAGAGCTTACAGGAAAAACCTTTCCCCCATAAGATAGTAATAGACGGTCTTTTTTAACACGGCAATTTTAAAGACTTGTTAGCGCCTATAAAGATTACTAATATAGTTTAGCGACTATTAAGAAGGCGTTTTAACAGAATTAGGGTATCTCTCTAAAAAATGTTCAATCCACTAAGGGATAACACTAAAGTCGCGGTTACTATAACAACTGTATAATTAGCCATACCTTACCTGCTTTCTAACTATAATAGAGGTTAAAGATCTTAAGAAAGTGGTATATGGCCTAGAGAACTTTAACTATTCTACTTTTATTAACATAGCTTTAGTATATTATCTTATTCGGGCACAGGAACCTAAAGATAATATATTACTTAGTAAAGCGTAAGTTACTTCCTGTATTTATAGATACTAGACTTAACTAACTGGACTAACTAAGCGCTTTATACACGTCTGCAGCTCTATAGTTTTTTAAACCTAAGGTACTTAAAAATCTAGGCACTTTCTAAGATGGAGGTTTACAGCATAACAACCCTTCTAAGATTGCTAATTGGGAATACCAATTTCTCTAGCCGGAAATGAACTAGCTAGACTTTACACTCTCACTAGGGACTAAAACGTCTCTAACTTTACCCTATAAGGAAGGGCCACAATTTTTAGTTAGAGACCGATTTATTCTACGCCTATTAAAAGTATTTATAAGCCATTTAAACAGTAAAAAACTATAGAAAGAATTCCTTAGCACTGTATCTACTAATTCCTATAAACGGTATTATCGGCTTAATATATTCTTCTATAGTGCGGAGCCTGACATTAATAATATATCTTTACTTAACTATCTTAAACAACTAGCATAAAAATCAATTATATCAAATACATAAGTTATTTTAGCAATGGATTTAATATACGCTTCAATGTTCTACCTTAAACTTGATGATATCCCTTAGCTTATTAATGGAATTTTCCAGTATCACGGAAGTATCCTCTACTGTCTATTGCTTGACCGTCGCGGTAGAGAATCTCTCTATTGCGATCTTATTTAAAATTCTGCCTATTTTCTTATCTCTGGACAGCCTATAGCTTATACAGTCTCTGTCCTAAAAGGCGTTGCATTATATTAATACCGTATCCACTTCACTGTAGATAGCATAAATAAGAAGGTATATATATTAATTAGAGGTATTACAAGTAGCCTAAGGATAATAAGTGGACTTCCAAAAACACTTTAGCAATTAGTGCTTGCGCAAGGCCTAGATATTCCATTTAGATATATTAATTATAGAGAATTACAGAGACCTCTTCCTAGAGTTCCTTTAAAACGCAAGTTTCAGGAAATTATTAAATAAATTACTTTAAGCGATTTTCATATTTAGATTTACTTTATCTATATTAAGGAAAAAGACTTTTATAGAAATTGTATTCGGGAAAAATGTACTATTAAATATTACTCTTATAAATACCAACCTTTTTTAAGTTCTCAATTCTCACAAATGTTATTAATTTGCACTTTGTAATATATATAGATCTAAAATATAACACCGTCTTATTTTACCTACATAAAGCCCTTTAAATAATAATATAAAAGAACTATACTCTAAACTTTATATAGATAGACAGAAACTAAAAACCTCCCCTATTATATTTAAGCTATCTACCTTTCTATTAACATAACTTCCTCCGCCAAAATATATCATAACCCAACTATTAACGATAAAGCAGCAAAATATATGCCTTGGTCTCTGTCTTCAATCGATTTAACCAATTTCTGTATAGCTATCCCCCCTTTTGATAATCATATGCATTATTATTAAGCGGAATCCTTAGAGGCTATAGTAGAGAAGTTACAAGAATAATATTTCTAGTAGTGCTCTCTAGGCTAAGCTAATATAAATAGGCAATTAAAGGATGTTAAGACTAAATTCGAAAAGCTCCTTATGGATATAGAGGTATTAGAAAATTGGGTAAATAAGGTCTTGTTATAGGGCGTATCTATAACTAAGGTTCTCAGATCTTTTGTTTATAAGAGGCTTACAAACCAGGAGAGAAGGGTAGATAAAATCAATACTATAAAAGCTTAGATCGAGGAGACGGGTCAATAAAGAGGAAGTGTGACGTTTTGGTTTTGTAAGACCCCGCACCTAGCAGGCTTATGCATTCGCTGTTTCCCAAGTACGTGCATAAGTAATTTCCAAAGTCGTTTCCATTTTCTTATAATCTGATCGTGAGAATTTAAATTTCGTGATTAGATTTAAAGCGTAGCTTTAGCATAATATATAAACTATAATTTATTATATTATATCTAATTCACACTTATACAGCATAGTCCTAAGGCTAAACCCCAATCTTAAAGAAAGGAGTATAATAGCTGTTCCTTGGCCAAAGCAGCGGCGCTTCGCAAAGCGCTTTATTAATATCTTTATACCTTTAGTAGTAGCTTAACTACTAAATAACGCCTATAATCTGCGGCCAGCATAAGTGGCGTCCGACTATAACAGTCCATAATGTTAGTATCAATATCTTCGCAATCTAGAAGCAGCTAGACTACTGCTATATACCCCTTCTACGCGGCCCACAATAGTGGTATACAACTATCCTTGCCGGTATAGTTTACATTACTACCTCTTAGTAGCAGTTTAACCGCAGTTTCCTGCCTATACCTAGTGGCTATTAATAGTAGCCTCCAACTATTTTTAGGGTTACTTTCAAGTAACAGTCGCACTATTGCCTTATACCTAAGCTTTGTAGCCCAATATAGCGCTATATAGTAGTAGTTGGGATCTCTAATCAACTCTTTAATTTTAACTACATTATATAATATTTAGGCCGTCGTTTCTCGACCCTGTTTCGCGGCCCAAATTAGTGCTCAGTCTCCGTCGTATTGTACGTTATGGCGATAGAGATAAGGATTTAGAACGTAGTTAAGGCGGTGATTTATCTTAGCAAAAGCGTTAATATTTCTCTCTTTTTCTAAGTTGTCGGCAATAAATAGCAGCAATTTATTCGCCAGATTAAGTAGTAACATTCCTAAATATATTAGCAGGTAAGTAGGTAATAATGTTCGGGTAGTAAGAGCGCGGTATCTTACGGAATAAAATTAATATCCTAAGCTAGCTTAGCTAATTGCTAATACTTATTAAATGGGTAGATTGTGGAATGTGCGCACTCCTGCTAGATATTTATGTGCGTAGAATTTAAAATGGAGGATATTATATCTATCTAGGTCTTTAAGCGTATTAGTTAAAACTCTTAAGTGGTAAAGAGAGTGCTAAGTGGTTAACGGTATTTCGCTCCTAAATAACTTAAATTTGAAATCCTGATTCCATTTCTTTCCGTCTAAAATTTACAAAATTATAAAAACTCTACGACTTTTCTAGTAAAATATAGAAAATCAATTCCTAACTTAAAATCCCATCCTCTATTCCACGCTTATATTCTTCCCATAGCGCGCAGCATTCAAATAATACTAACTCGAGATAATATGCTAAACATTCCTGATCTTTATTATCAAAGGCCACAAATTAATGCTATTAAAGGTTAGTTATAGAATTGAAAACATTAGACTAATTACCTACCAACTTTAAAAATTTCACAGATGCTTATTTTATAGAATTAAAAAGATTATCTAAAAAGTCTATTAATTGCTTGCATCCACTCTAACACTTAGGGTGTTTAAGACTAAACACTTTATTAGTTGCCCTTTTATCTTGTACATAGTTAATATCCTTAAGCTTTAGTTGTTGGTGCCCCTCTATATACTCCAACAGTACAAACCCCAGGTCTATTAAGTCTGTATTTAGTAGGGCGTTCAAGCTATACTTTACCGCTTATTTAAAGTTCGCTATTAAACTTTAGCATAATATATTAAAAGTTTCTAGTACAACGAATAAACCTATAGAGCTATATTCGCGCACCACGACCAGATATTTAAATTATACTAAGATTAACCTGTTAGTAGGAGATCGCTAGCTTACCTATATAACTAAGTGCACTAAAGACCTAAATTCCTTAGCGATAATAAAATATTGTTTTAAAATAATATACTGAACATGCAATCTCTTATAGTTAATGTTCCTCTAAATCAATATAAACGAGGATAACCTTTTTAGGGGTAAATTAATAATATTTAAGCCTAATACACATAAAGCTATCAGCCATAAAAGCTTGCTTAATTTTGACAATCTTTTTATAGGCCAGCTGCCCTAGTACCTCCTTCTTAATTATCCTACTTCGTTTATTAAGCCTTCTAACTATTATTAATCCAGAGGTATTCTCCTTATACATATATATTGTCCACTGCGTTTTACCCTATATAAGTTTGCCTAGGGTAGCAAATGTCTAGGAAGGTGGTTGTTCCTTATAAGTAATAGGGTTTTTTTTTAGCATTGTCATCGAGTCTACTACTACGGTTGGCGTCTTTGCTTAATTTAGGAAAATACATATTACCAAAACCGCTAGGGAGGAGACGGATAGGCTAGTTACGTTAGTCTAATCTCTAGCTTTTTGTATTAGAGAGGACTTTATAGAAACAATTAGTGTAAGAAGGCTTAGCATCCTTTAAGGTTAAGGGTGCCTTATAAAAGCACTAACGATCGCATTTTAGTTGGGATTTGTGTCTGTTAATATGGCGTCTAGTAACAAGATTGCTTAAATAGATACTTACCGGTTATGTTAAGAGAAAAGAGACTATCTTTAAACATGGTCGTTAGGGTAAAACTTAAAGTAGACATTTAGGCGGTAGACTGGAAAGAGGGAAATGTTATTAGAAAATCCGGAACGAATCTAGAGGACTTACTTAGTTATCAAGATTATAAAGCGTAATTTCGATTTCGGTCTAAACAAAATTAATAGTTAAAATTAAGACTATATATAATACCCCCTATAATAAAACACTTAGTTTTATAGCTATCTCTACTTTATAGAAGGCGCGCTATTGCTATAAGCTTATTATGCCCTTTACTAATTCTCGCTTTTAATACCAGCTGAAAAAATGCTTAATATCCCTATCTTTAACAGCTTCGCCTTAGCCGGCTATATAATAGTCTTAAGTCCCCCCAACGGTATTCCGATTCTACTATATTAAATAAAGCGCTAAGTGGAGAGTTTATAATTAAACATAATGCCCTGTAAACCTCTAGCGATCCAGCGGTGCCTAAAAAAGATAGCTCGTTTGCACCGTTAAATTAGCCAAACTTTGCAACTATCTAGATATTTTGTCCTCCCTCTAAGCAGCATAGGCTAGTAGCTTATTCTCTTTAAGTAGAAGTAGAATTATATAACTAGACTTGGAATGCGTTTTATAAAGAGATTCGACTTCGCAACGAAGCTATATAGCGATTAACACAATTATCATTAAAAAACAACGCGTGGACTACTGCATATAACGATGTTATAGCTACTCTTTAGTAGTACACACAGGATTATATACAAGTAATTATAGAGAATGATTATCTAAGGGCCGAGGTTTAGGGGTCGTTTGGTTGCAATCTGACGCTTTTAAATCTGAACTGAAAGTCTAACAAAAAGAACGCGTTCCTTCCCAATTTGACACGCGTCTGTGGCTCTACGGGTTGCACGGACGTGTGCAATCTAAAGCCTTCAGATTGATCTGGAGTTTAATTGAGGAGCTTCGAGCTCCTTATTTAAACTAACGCCAAGACCTCAGTTCAGATTCTATATATAGTAAAGTGCGCCTGGTTTTAGCGCGTTTTTTGGGCGGTTAGAGGAACATCAAAAATCTATAGCTGAAGTTAAGTTGAACTGGAATTCAACCGAATAGTCACCTTAGAATTAGATTGGAGCTCCAGATCAACTCTGTTCTGAACTGAATTTGAGGCCTCCAGATCGCAACTGAACGACCCCTTAATCACTTAGAGCCTATGTAATATTTCCACTATTATTAAATAGCCTTCTAAATTAATAATTTATAGTCTTATTACTTGTTAACATTTACTTTAAGCCTAATAGCTGTAAAGGACAAACAGATTCTTATTCTTCGAAAAAAGCTCTCTTATATATTTAACGATCCTCGCCGTAAAGGGAATACAACTTTAGGAACGGAAAGCGGTAAACGCAAAGAGGAAGTAGGAGTATTAGACTATTCCTCCTTATTATACTCCCTAGAGGTTTAGTCATTATTCCATTTAGCTTATTATATTATAATTTATTAAGAAATAGAGCATTGTATCATCAAATCAATTATATTTGCATTTCCATTAAGATAGATTAATAATAATCTAACTAGTATTAATAATCTTTTGGATAGAACCTATAATGGCTTTTTATTATTCCCATTTGGTAACTATCTATAAAGGTCACCCTCGGCTTGCAATAATGTACACCGCCTCTTAGGTATCAAATTTTTATATATTTTTACTTTTTAGACTAGTTAAAATGCCTAGAGGAACGAGGAGGTAGGACAGAGGCCCTATAGAGCCAATTAACTTATAGTAATTCTATAGCAATGGCGACTTCTTAGTACGATTCTGGCGTTAAAGAACGGGTATAGCTTCTCTTTACCCCTTAACTACTAACAAGCGCACAGACTCTACAACCTCAATCAAGACTCCTTTAATACCTCTCTATAAAAACAAATAACTCCAATATAACGTTAGTCGCCTTCGTCAATTACGAGATTTCTACTACGTAGCTCTTTAAGCCGATGGCCCTTAGCTATATCCCCCTCAAAGCTTATAGTCGTAAGTCCTAAGCCTAGTTAGGAAATCGTACCACGGCCGGTAGATCCTTAAAAACTTGTTAAAGAGATCCTAGAACTTGCATGACCCCTAAACTCACATAACCCTCTTAGCTTAAACTAGATAGTAAGAAACAGGGTGGTAAGTTATAAGGTAGTACCTAATAGTAACCTTAACAGTCAATAGGAGCTCCTCTTTTTCGGTAAAACAGTAGCTCCATTTAATCCTATAATCTAATAAGTTATTATACGCTAGCAGGGATCGTGTTAACCTAAAATCTTAGGCTAGAAAGTAAGGATAAGGACTCTATCAATTAAATGCGGCTCTAACGCAGTGTTCTGTATTATCCAAGTGCCTGTATTTGCTAGGCATAAGGCGTTTTTAGAACTTTAACGAAAATAAGCTTTGGTTCTACGCTAACCGTAATTCAAGCTTAGTATATCCTTTAGGCTTAGCCGGGAAATTTTCAGCCATATATATTCCGTAGCCGAAATTTACTAGTTAGATTCACTATTAGGAAACGTTTATTTACAATTAGTGTCGCATTACGTATATATAAACTATATCAGACAAGATTGGTCCAAGTAATTTATAATTACTAATACAAGTATTTAATCCACTTTAAACATTTATCTATACTAATTATATACTGTACTTGTTCTATAAGTGCAAATTATTCTAATAAGGCTTTATTAGTATTATAAGGCTAAAGTTATTAGAAGTTCCTAGAGAAAGGAAGCTAGTACTATTCCAATAAGTAATACGTGCTATAGCACTTACTTAATTAACTTGAAATGTATTATACTTACCGTTACCGCCAAATATACTAATTAAAGCATAAGAGGTGATACGTTGGCCAGTACACTGCCTTATTTAAGTAAGTACAGACCTGTATAGAAGAGTTTAAGAAATTATACCATTGAAGAGCAGCTGTTCCATTTGGCGCGCTTTAAGGAATCTGGAAGCTCGCAGTTTAATCCCTAGGACAATTATTAGGCCTAATGAATACTAAAAAAGGGAGAAAGGTTAGATCCGCGAAGTTTATTATAGCCTTATATAATACGTTTTATAAATTAAAGATTCTGCTAGCACTTTAGCTCTGCGTCTTTATTTGCTAATTTTATAAGCATACTAGAAGTCTAGCTTGTCTTTAGCCTTAACTAACATAACTTGGTTAATTATACAAGGGAGAGAGTTCTTAAATAGTATAGAAATCTGGCCTAGGGAGAGGGTCGGGAGAAGGAAAAGAAGAAGGTTAATTATATTTATAATTTACTGCTGTGCTTAGTTTCTATGGAGTATAGGATAGGTATCCTCTTGCTTTAAATATCTGTCCCCCCCTTAGTTTGTAGCTACTAGAATATATTCTGTTATTTAGATTTTGTTAGTTATATAAAGTAACTCACCAATAACGACTACTCAAGTAGGTTACAGTAATGTTGGTTAATAAAGCTTTATTTTATTAGAATAAGGAAGGGCGAGGAGCTTAAGACTCCTCGCCACACTAGTGCCGCGGCGTTATATAACGACCGCTTGCCTAATTCCCAACACTGGCAACTCTTCTTTTGTGGTTGCCATCTATATACAAATACTGCTTGACTAGCGTAACAAATATTGATCCTTTTTACTTACTATTGCCACTGTAATATAAGTCTCGCTGTCCTAAAATTTGCCTCTTAGCACGTGGTGCTTTTTTTTTTTTTTTTTTTTTTTGGAGTCGCGGGTGAACATCGTGTCAGGGCCGCCAAGGCGCTAATTATAAGCGAGCCAATAGCGATTTTCTGTGCCGGGTATAGAAAATCCTAATTAGCTACTTTTAAATTGCTATATCTCCTACTCCCTTTTAACCCAACCTTTAACTCGTATATGTAGAGTATTTATATTAACAAATATCTCTAGTGCCTTATTTAGGTTTGCCTTCGTCATTGCATCTACTAGGTTGTCTTGGCCATTAATCCACTAGATCTTAAAGAGTTCTTAATGCTTGTAGGATTACCGAAGTGCTATAATATCAATTATAAGACGCTTCTCCTTTATGGTACCAAGCTTAACTAAACACTTATAGAGGGAATATAAGTCGGTATATACGATTGTAGGGATAATAGGGAGTTCGAGTTAATCTATAATTATCTTTAGGGTAGTTCTAATTGTAATTACTATGTTAACTCTACTAACCATTCCATATATCTCTAATACTAGAACGCTTTGGGTAACGCGCTTACTCTTAGTTAAGCTCTAATAGATAAGATTACTATAGATTATAAAGTTATTCTCTCTAGTAGATTTATTTGTGATAATAATCTTATATCCTAGCTAGGAGCTAAAATCTTTATTATTTATAAACGATCTATTAACAAATACAAAGAGCTTAGCAGTAGGAAGATTAATAGGCACGTAGAGTAGTCCCTAATTAAGATAGTTTATTTGCTAGGAAAGACGCTTATTTAGGGCAAGGACGTCATTCTTAGTTGGTTCCTAGTATTAAGCGGCAATAGAGAGATTAAATAAAGCCTTGGGTTAATAGATAGAAGTAACATAAGCTCCGTAAGCGCGTTACTCTATATATCCTTGCTTTAGAGAATTAACGTTAATAACGTTAATCTTCTTGCCTTAATCTTTCTGGCGTAAAGCAATAAAATCCTTATTTAGGGAGAGGATGCATCTATTAAAAAGTAATAGTGTTATTAAATTAAGCTTTTCCTTTAGCTTTGCTATAAGATTTACCTTTACTAGCTTATCTTCTTTAAGAGCTAAGAATTAGTCGTCTCCTAAGATAATTATATTATTAGTTTACATGCCGATAATTCTAAATAGAGTTCCTGTAGTTATAATAAGGAAGCAGGGATTGAATATAGAAGTAGTTATTAAGAGCTTCTCTTTATAGTGCTTACTATAAGTAGCCCACTAATGAGTTCCTGCCTCTGCAATTCTATATAATGGCTTAAATACAACCATAATTGTATCTTCGGGATATTGGTAGCAAATTTGCTCTAGAAGGTATGCTAGTATTAAGCGCTAAAGGCGCGTCTCTAATTGGGTATAGGCCTAAATAATATCTTATAAATAAACCGCTATTCTATTTTTTATTAAGGAGGGAGCTAGCGTAATAATAACTCGCTAACTAGCTTATTAAATTATAGGGGATTGCGTAAAAATCACTTCCTTACTATTATTATTATAACCTTAAATAACCAGTCTTAACTTCTTAAATAGGGTGTTAGTAGCTTTACCCTTAATCTTATTAACTATTCTTAACTTAAAGATGCGAACTCTATTAAACTTAGTAGGGTTATACTTCTTAAATTTAAAGACTCCTCTTATAATAAGACTGTTGATCTCCTGCTTGTTAGATGCTTAGAAAGGAGCTCCTAAAGTTATAATATAGCCTTCCTTTTAGAGCTGTTTTGCGAGCTTAAAGTCAGCCTTCTCTTTAGCTGTTATAAAGGCTATTAATAACTCGTCTCTACTCTTAATAGTAGTAACAAATTGCTCTTTGAAATCAATAAGGTATTAGCAATTTCGTAATCCCTTTAGGCGACCTCTACCGCGTTATAGTTGCGGCATATCTACTATAATTATATTAGGATTATAGTCGCCTTCTAGAGTACATTAATTGTAGTTCTTCTTTAGGGTATCCTCTGGAGCATCCTATAAAGGCTTGGAACTGTCGTTTCTATAGTAGGGCTTAATAACGGTTGAGTGGAATTAAGTGGGTCTATAGGGTATTTAAAGAGTGCAAGTCTAACCATTAATTATAATGAGTTTATATAGGCCTGACCATTCTCCCTTTTTACGCCATACGTGTACCTTAGATTGGAGTGGCAGATTAAGTGTAGTTAAGGTATTTAGGCCATTTCTTATTCCTAGTACGTTGTTGACCTAGCATATGGCGTAAAGACGTCACACCTCTTTTATTGCTTTGTGAATAGCCTCCGCTTGTTGCGTAACGGATAGGGATAGTAGAGAATTATTAGTTATTTAAGGGTAGGCGCCAAAGACTAGCAATATAGGTATAAGCCTATTTAGGCTAGCGGAATTATTAACAGCCTTAATAGCCATCTATAAGATAAGCTCTTTGCTAGCGCCCTTTAGTTCTAAAGAAATAATCTTATATACTTGTTGTAATGGTGTGTAATATTGTTCTACTTTTCCAACACTATTATATGCCTTAATAGGGACTTCCTTAACCTTAATTTCCATTGCCTTCACCTATTACCGAAACTCTGTAGATGAGAAGTTCCTTCCTACGTTATAAATAACTTAATTAGGGGGTCCTAGGTAGACATTAATCTAGTATAATTAAAGAGTATCCTATACGTTTCTAGCTGATATATCCTTTAGGAAACGTGCGGCTTAAAAGGAAGTTAAGAGGTTAACAACTTAGAGTACTGGCTTGCCGCTAAGATACATAATGTTAATAATAATATAGAAGTTAAAGTTATAGTTATCTTTAAGGGTAAACTTAAATCGGCCAGGGGACTTCTAGTTTATTTAGTAGTAATAGTAGTACTTTATAAGATGCTTAATTGCTTTAACCTCGACTTTATAGCCTGCTTGCTGAAGAACCCTAAGTAATTGATAAACGGATAGGTGGCTAAAATGATGGTGTAGTTAACGTAGCTTTAACTTAGTTAAGTAGCTCTAAGCAACGCTCTTTTCTAGTTAATAAAGGAGTAACTAGGGGTGACCCTATTTGCGCATAATAGGTACCTAATTATCTCCCTAAACAAGCATATTCTTAAGGTTATCAAGTTTAACGCCTAATTTATCCATATCTCCGATGCAAAATAGAAATGGGGTGTTTGTGGGAATAATATAGAAAGTAATATACCCTAAGGGGGTTTTAACCTTAATTGTGCTGAGAGAGATTACAGTACCCTTGCTAAAATGAATTATATATTGGCCTGCCATTGATTAGTCAATCTAAACAGAGCTATTAAGCTGCTAAAGAGCTTAAACTTAAGGTTCTCCTGCTATAGATACTCCTGTAGCTCTAGTATCTGGTATAATACTATAGAAGACGTTCGCCGAGTATCTATTGTTAAAGGAGAATATAGAACTCTCCTTTAGCTTATTAAAGATGTCTGACTTTGTGATAGCATAGAGCGTAGATTAGTTATTAAAAACAGTGACGGTTTATATACCATCTACCTTACTATACTTAGTAAAGTATTGGTTGGGAGAGTAGTCCTTAATCTCTATATCTATAAGAAGCTGTTTGGCCTCATTAACCTTACCCTTAAGATCTTCTTCGCCTTTATATTAAACCAGAAAGCTTTGGAAGTAGGCTATAGTAACCTTATAATTTCTAACGTTTTATACGCTCTAGCGAAACTTATTATATGCCTCCTTTTGTCTATTAAGAGGGTGCCTAGTTGACTAGCAATTTAGCTTCTTACAAATATAGCATTTCTTCTATTAATTGTTTTAAGATAAACCTCTATAAGAACCTTCACGGTTGCTTTATAGTTGACGTTAATTATACCCTCTGCTATATCCCCTACCCCGGCCACTATATATTTGATTAGTCCAGTTATAATTATATTAGTCGGTTAGGTTAATTAAAGTAGGTTAAGGTTAGGCGTTAAATTGCTATACTTTTTAAGAGCGCAGAGCGGTACTAATAGAGGATCTTAATTAAGCACACACTCCTTTATAAGTATTTGCAGGATTAAAGAGGGCAAGGTTATATTCTTTAACACCTTAGCATGCGCTAATAACTTAATTGCATAGGCTGAAGTCCTTTTAATATAATTTGGATAAACTACGCTGAATTATCTAAAGTCGATTAAAGAGCTTTTAAAGATAGTTAAGTTGAGAGGCATCTAGGTTTATAGCAATAATTCTTAGAAAGGTAGTCTCTCTCCACTCTAATATATACTGCTGCTTATTTTCTTCTGTTTTAAAGTAGCATCTTATCTTATATATTATTCGGTTAAAATTATATCCTTTTCCTACCAAACGATTATAATAGAAGGTACTGGCGCGGCCTTTAAGCATAATAGAATAAGCGTTATAATATTGGTTAGGTTCCAGTCCAACCTTCTAGCAATAGTTATAGAAGATACGCAGCTTTAAATTAAGGATATTATATAGTTCCCCACTAAACCTCTTCTCCTAGTCTAAATAGAGTTTCGTAAGCTCTGTAAGCATTTTTAAGGTGCCTCTGAGCGGTGTTAGGCCATGTTAAAATTGCATTAGAGATTAAGGTGGGGATTGCTTTATAGGCTGCAGTGGAGATATAGAGCTTAATAGAACACGGCATAGTACCTAATCTTCCTATGGCAGAGTTCAAAGGTTATTAAATCGCGAAGTAAGGGGGTCTTACGCTTGCTCTTAAGGGGTAGTAGTTAAAGTTGCGGGTTAAATTAGTAGGAGCAATAGGTACGGCACGTAAGAACTTATACCTAGAGTAATAGAATTAGAACGTGTCTCTATTAGTATATTATTTAGATTTTATTATAAGTTGAGCTTCTTTATATTACATAGTTAGTGCTTAATCTCTTATAGAGTCTATTTATGCTCTTCTTTTACGTTAATAACTTGCTCCTAAATATTGTCTTTAATAGTGTCTCTATCTATAGGGACAAATACTCTGTTCTCCCAAAGGAAGTTACGGAAGTCTTGTATAATATTCTTCTTTGTAAGGGCCTATGTTTCCTTTATCCATCTAACAAAGTCCTCCTTTATGCAATACCATAGCACAGTATTGTTGTATTCGCTGTCTGTGTATTGTGCTATACAGTATAGTAAGAATCCGTTCAGGTCCTATTGCTTGGCGTTTATAGGGTTGATGTCTTTATCCCATATCTCTAGGTTAATATCGTTCTCGTACTTCTTTGGGTAGGTCAACGCCATAATAGGAGTAGAATCGACGGGGTGTCGTATATCAAAGGTAGGTAGAATTTTCGGCTTTGTAGGATCTTGTAGGTTTACTGTTAAAAGGTAGGCAATTTAAGGCGTAGTTAACGCGTTTCGGACGTTGACTTAGGACCCTAGGTTTAGTAACACTTCTGACCTAAAGTACTTAACTAAATCTTCGTGAACGCGATTGTTCTGCGTAATAGACGCAACTTGGTATCTCCCAGTACTTAGTAACACTTCTATTACTGGTTTTCCGCAAGCCTAAGGTAGTATAGTATTGCCGGGAACCCCTGTATGAGACTATCTCTTCTGTTGATAACCTAGCTGCTCTGTGGTTGACTGTGTGTTTAACCACTGATTAGTATTAGTCACACAGGGTAACTCACTAATAATAACTACTCGAGTAGGTTACAGTGATGTTAGTTAATAAAGCTTCATTTTATTGGAATAAGGAAGGGCGAGGAGCTTAAGACTCCTCGCCACGCTAGTGCCGCGGCGTTATGTGACGACCGCTTGCCTAATTCCCGACAGATTTAGTAAAAGTTACGGTTTGTTTTAGGTGCCGTTTCTAGATCTATAAAACTAAGGTCCTAATTTATAATATTAAAAACATCTATAAAATCCTATTTCTTATAGAAGGTTTCTATAATACTAAGAGGTAAGGAGCATATATATTTATTAAGGCCCGTCCGTCATTATTAACAAATATGTCATACCCTTAATTAATCAATGGCAGCTATTTAAAGGAGAATTGTATTATATTTACTATACCAAACCGTTATGTTATACGCAAAATTAAAGAAAACGCCGCCTACAATAAGAATATAAGGATGGAAGTTACAGCAAAATTATTATTAAAAAGAGTAGATAACCTACTCTCACTCTTTTCTTATTTCAAGGTCAATATGTTATTAGTAGAGAGGAGGAATAAGATCTAGGTAAATCTTTTACATACTCCTACCTCCGCCATATCCTCCGCCTATCCCGATTATTGTTATACATAAGCCCAATTATACATCTACAAAGTCTGCCTTGCGGGTCTTATTAACTAATAAATTAATTACAAACGCAAATAACTCCGTAAATAAAAATATACTAGCGCAATATAAAGCAGATTGACCCCTTAATTCTCCCCCTCTATAATCTCAACTCAGACCAGTGTTATTTAAATATAAAGATAATGGCGACGACGGCGACGACGGTAACAATAAAAAGTTTCTATATAGTTATATATAAAATCTTAAATATCCTGGATTCCCCACCTCTACCACTATTGCATTTAAATGCCTTAGAATCGTCTAGTGTAGTCTTGAAATAAATTAGTATATGCGTAAGGGAGAGTAATGGGCACTAACATTTCACGCTTAAAGCGTCTCGTCCAATATTTATAAATAAGCCATGCTAAATCCTTAAGATCTGAGTATAGGACCTATGTAGTATTTTAAGTCATAGTATAGCGTCGAGATCCTGGCGGTGTATAGTGCAGTAATTCTTCGGGCATTAATTTAAGGGCTATACTTAGAAGCGGTTGCCCAAGGATATTTTTATAAAGTTGCTAAATACTTAGAGAACTAGGTTCCCATTCCACTAGATATAAGCTTTTATCGTTTTCCCGCCGAAAATCAACAAGTTGTTTGACCGGCCACTCAAGTAATTCAATTGCCACTTTATCATCCAATATGGTTATAGGGCCATAAGAGGATTATAGGCGAAAGGCTACCTCTATAGGGATAGTAGTGGTAGGGGCTCCGAAGACTGGAAGATTCTAGGGTAGATGGAGGTAAATAGAGGATATTGAAGAAGGAGGGGTATTAAGCCTTTAAAGGCTTCCTTATAAAATAGCAGCTAAATATAATAGCCTTTAGGGATTCTAGGGGGGGGCTAGGGGGGATTATAGGTAGCGTATTAGGTGTATAGTGGAAGTTAAGAAATCTATAGCATAATCCAAGAAACAGAATATTAGAAAGTAAAGTCCTAAACAAAAGCGTTTGGCGTAGTCTTAGCGAATTACTTCTGGAGGCTAGAACTTTATAACCCTAGAATATAACTAAACCTCGCAATATAACGGAACAAAATCTCTTTTAACCATTATTATAGTCGTCTATTTAATTTCTTTATTTAATAAAAACCACTTATTATTATTTCTTTCTATTTATAGCTACGGAATTCCACAATCTTATATAATTAAGGCTACTAGAACGCCACCAAAGCAATATAAAAAATAATGCACTAGCTCTCTAGCATCGTTTAATATTTCTAAAAGAATTATAGTCGAGCTTAGAGGTTTCCCGCTTAACGCAACTATACCAATAACTAATCGGCTTACGGCCGTGGTGGTTATAGGAATTGTTAAGACTACCGAGCTCATAGGACAAAAGGGGCACGAATTAGTAGTGGGAAGCTGCGGTGTTAATGCTTCAAGGATAGAGTTTCGCGCATTATTGATAAATTGGTCTGTATTGCCTCCTGGGTTCAAGCTAAACACCATACCAGCATTATAGTAAGACTTGCGGACCATTTGGGCATAGAAGAACCATTAGGGTTCTTTAGTACGTACTTTAAAATCTACCACAAATTTGCCACTAATATTTATTGGGTTAAATTGATTAAACCCTATATTAAAGGCCCCATCGCTCTCGCAAGGATTATTAAATTGACTTTACGTTAACGTATAATTAAGACCTAATAAATTAAAGCGTAACACCGTCCTAGTCGATACACTAACTAAAGTTAGGTTAAAAGCGAGCTGTCTAGCAGCCCCAACAAGAATCTGCACTAATTATTATAACGTAGGCGTATATACTGGGGATAAGCCGCCCGATGGGTACAGAAACGATTACAACGCCGAATCGTTCTATGCTACCGTGCGAAGTGCGAGAATGCTCCTCGGTGTAGCGGCGACAAGAGAGTATATAATGGCTTAGAGGAAGAATATAATTTCTATAAGTCCTTAATAAATACAGGGCGTTAAGCTATTTAAATTAACTTTGTGGTTAAGCACAAAAATAGAAATTGGATTTTAATCTTCGATTTTAGCATCTAGTGTTTAATAGGGCGATTTTTAAAAATAAAAAGGTCTTATTTAGATCTATTAGAGCTATTTCTAATTCTCTGTAATAGGAAGTCGGAAACTCCTAAAAAGGAAACCGTTACTAAATACTTTCGAAGTTTAATAGTTATATAAGAACCTCTACCTACTTAAGGAATTATTCTTTATTCACCTCTAAACAATTAATTAAGCAGGCATTTAATATATCAGCTTTAGTTTCTTTAGTTTACTTCACTTTACCTATACCATTTTAACTTAGATACTTACCTCTTACTATCTATTTCAAAATATAATGGTATTTACTGGTGTACAAAACACGCCGGGAGTTCCTAAGGTAAATTAACCTTCCGTTAAAAATAAAGATAGGACTTAATACAATCCACCTTCTTAAAGAGTTCCTCTACTAGTATTAGTATTCGGAGTAACGCAGTATACAGACCCAAAAAACATTGGCGGTAACTTTATCCGCACGGAAGATGCAGATATAGTACTTGATAATAAAGAACCTATTTTTAATCCTAAATAGGATGATTGAAATAATAAAAAAGAAATGGGTATATTCAAAACAATGTCTAAGGAGGAATGGGCGGAGAAGAAACGTAAGCAAAGGGAAGAAAGAATACATTAGGAGGAGCAAGAGGACTAAGAGGACGAGGAGAGAAGACGCTATATATTCGCAGAAGGAGCTAAAAATGCAGAAATTAATGACAAGAAGGTACGCGGCTTTACGCCAGTGGCGTATAAAATCCGCGAAATCCAGTATAAGGCGTTTCCTATATTATAAGAATAGTAAATCCACAAACAAGCTCAAGAGGATTTAGCTACTATTGGTGCTATAAACGTAAAAATTCGGATTTTTAACATCGACGCAAAGTAAGCCGAAAATCTTTTTTTGGTTCCCATAGGCGGGTTTAAAGAGAAGATTTAAACGTTCTCTAAAATTAACGCCAAATTAAAGAGTACTCCCGCTGGAGTTAAGTATAAAAATCTTATTTTAGCCTTAGCCGAGCAAGTACTCGTGACAGTTAATATGCTTTATAAGGTTGGAATTAATTAGAAGGACATAACGCCACAAAAAGTTTATAAAGAATTTACCTAAATCGCCTTATTAAGCACAAGAAAGGATATTCAAGATATAGTCACGCTACTTTAGAATTTATGGGCTAAATCTACACCTTAGCAGCTAAAAGTACTTCAAGCTATACCTAGCGTGTTAAAACAATTCCTTTCCAATATTAATAACGTAGATTCCCAATAGGATCTTGCAAAAGAACTTATAAAAATCAATTAATTAATAAGCAGAGTTAATATTGAAAACGGGTTAAGGGCTAATTCTTACCTAATACCTATTAATAAACTTGAAGGGATAGTAGAAGCAGGAGTTAACTATTAAAAGTAACCATTCCGTTAACGGTTAAGACGCCTAAAAGCCAAAATAGAAATTGCTAGAATTCCTAGTTTAGAAATAATCTCTAACAAACTTCTAAAGAAAATGCCAGAAAGTAAGTAGAAGGAATACTAAGAATGGATTATTAATTCAGTCTTTAAGCCTAAAGAAGAGCCTTCCTTCTTTAAACCGCTCTAGGATTATGTTCTATTATAAAATAGCACACCACCTTAGGGCCAGAATGACGTACTACCTTAGGGCTAGAACGGCGTACCGCCTTAGGGTCAGAATGGCGTACCGCCTTAGGACCAGAATGGTACGCCGTCTTAGGGCCAGAATGGCGTACCGCCTTAGGGATAGAATGGCGTGCCGCCTTAGGGCCAAAATGGCGTACCGCTTTGGGGACAGAATGGCGTACCGCCTTAGGGCCAAAATGGCACGCCATCTTAGGGCTAGAATGGCGTACCGCTTTAGGGACAGAATGGCGTATAAACTCTAGGACAAACTGGAGCAAACCCTAGTATAGTAACCTAAGATGATTGGGATAGCTCTACGATTTAAATACCAAATTATGCCTCCGGTATTACGGAGTTTAGAAAAGTTTTTGGCGTTAGAAAAGCCGGACAAGACTAGTATTAAGTATTTATTAACTAAGGAACTAAGGCACGCCTAATAACAATTGTTATAAGCGGCGGCAAGCTTATAAAAGGTGCTGCTGCGTAACTATATAATCAATTTCCAATAGAGAATAATAGTTGTCCTTTAAGAGAGCAACTGGTAGAAATTCTGGGCATTATTTAAATACCGTATTAAACAGTATCCAACAGGCATTTAATTACCTATTTCTCTGTACGTTAGGCGGACAATTAGCAAAGCTATATTACTAAATTAGATCAGTCTAGCAGGTATAGAAAAAAATTTACGGATTAAAAGGAAAAAGTGCTATTAGAAATTCGTGTAAAAAATATAGCTATGCTTAATAGGTGGAGATTATAGAATTTACACCCTAATACAAAACGACTATTGATAGAGGCTGATAGAGGACTAAGTCCATAGCTCTTTTCCTAAGCTTAGACTTATAGGACATCTAGTAGTAGTACCCAGTCGCAGTAAAGGGGTCTACTACTAACAGTAAACACCACAGTGTTTAACTAGAGGTAATAACATACTAATATCTTGTAGTTAGTTTAGTCTCTTATCTGCTCTAAATTTTTTAACTTTCTCTTTTAAATCCGTGCTTTAACTAGTATAATATTATAAGGAGTTTGGGAGTAGGAGGAACTAGATAAAAAGCAAACTAACATAGATAGTGGATTATGTTGGCGCCATGTGGCCAGATTATAAAGAGTTTATATATTTAATAACCTATAGTCCCTACCGTAGATAGCCTCTCTTCTTTATAAACAATCCCATATTTATAAGATAACTATTATATCTTAGTTGCTTACTGCCCTTATGAGCTTTAACTCCTTTCTCTTCCTACTTATATTTAGAAGAGATATTCCGTCAAACGGTATAAGGACACAAGATAACGGTCGACAAGGATTACTTTTATACGCTTAATAGCAAAAATGGGCTAGTATAGACGCTTTGCGAGTAGTAGAAGAGGTGTTTTGTAAGAAGCGAGTTATAAGGTAGCTAACTTATCGCTGCCAAGCATAGTTATAGTAGAGGACTTGTTAAGCTTACTATAAAGCGAGTTTTAACTTCAATTTAACGTATATATAAACAACAATGAGATACTCTTGATATGGAAGCAGCGTGGTTGATTAAGCGGCCAGTCTGTAGACTAACTGTCGCCCGATTAATCGCCCAAATTTTAGCTGCCCAATCCAGTTAGTTTATAAAGTTATCCGTCTTAATCCGGACTGGATCCAATTGATAGAGCTTTTAGTACCTCTAGATACACGTAAAAGAGGGGTAGAAGGGCGCGTTCGCGTTGTTTTTAGTCCGTGCACGGTCCGTGCATTCACTATTCCCCCTTAAACTATACTTAAAAAGGCTTAAAACTAAGCCATACAGCCCTATCCGCCGTCCGTAGACGTTTGCAATCGGGCTTTATTAATTAGGCCAATCCGACGGCTCTAATTAAGAGGCCAATCTAGCTGTCTAAGCCTTAACGATCTAGACGTCGGGCAACTAACTACGCTATATAGAAGCAACTAGATAGAAAAACAATACCAAGCCAAGGAAATCCTAATTAACGCCTTAATTCTTAACGCTAGAAAACAAGAACGTAATTGCAAAAGTCTCTTCTTATAAGAAATTTCTTATTTCTCTGGCTTTTTAGAGGCTCTATCTATGGTATAATCCACCTTTCTCTTACGTGTCCCTCTCCTTAATAGATCTTCTAATTAATCATCTAGCGCCTCTCCTGGTTAGTCTCTTTGCTTACTACTCCCAGCTATCTCTATTATAATATCTTTAAGCGGTTTATATATCCTAGCATAACGATAGAGGTGACGTGGATTCTTAGTATAGTATAATACAAGTCTCTTATGCGGTATACCCGCGGGTAAAACCCAGGTAGGATACTAGTATACTACTATAATAGGACTAAATGTGGATACAAATAATCTATATCTAGGGTTTTAGAGACGCTTTAAGTCCTCTATTATATAGCAAGTTAGCAACTATAATAAGAGATACTTTAGTTGTCCGTCTAAGATTATAGCATTGGAAATTGTTAACAATTTAGTTAGGGGAGCTACAACTCCAAGAGAGGTTATAAAATCGGCTAAACTATTTTCTACCTAATTATTAGTATTGCTAAATAATATATAGGTGTTTTATAAATATACCTAGAGGTACCAGCGATATATATTTAGGACCTATAACTATATCCGTTAGCTAGGATGAACCTTTAATATAGTTCTCTTTTAGTTAAGGCGAGTTTATCTTAGTCTCGCCATCGTCCTCTATTGGCTTATATAAGCTTGCTATTTCTGCATAGGGTTAAAAAGCTACAATTATTTCTTCTCCCTGCTGGCAGATTCCGTGTCTTTGTTATCGATGCGATTTTAGAATAATTTAAGGTTTCCAGTAGGTTAATAATTAGGTATATTATCTTCGGGGTAGTAGCATATAGTGATGTTTTTATAAGTACTAATTGAGGACCTATAGGTTATATTAGCAACGTATCTAAGCTTAGTTAAGGTAATATATATAATGTCTAGTATTCTTATAAAGATGGTAAGGGATATATGGTCAAGAGGTTAGATTTAAAGGTAAGTCAAATTAATGGCATATAAGAACTAGAAGTACGACGTTTATATTTTATTTCTCTCCTAAGGCAGAGTAAGGTAGAAGGGAAAGGTAGAGTATATTAGCCGCCCTTTTCCACTTTATATGGTGTCTGTGATACAATATTTAGTAGCTATAATTACTCTTAGCTTATATATCGTCTGCGCCCGAGACTATAGGTGCCTAGAGTGATCTATAAGTAAGGCATTATTGGGAGTAGCCATTGGCTAAGCTGTTGCTAAATTTAAATGGCTAACGATCCCTAACGGACGCCGCATGCCTTAGTAGGGTTTAGAGATGTTTATATAAAGTTATAAACTAGAATCGGAAGTTAACAATGACCCCTAATAACACCTCCCTTAGTAGGAATAGTATTATATAATCCACTTCTAACGCCCACCCTTCCTAGGGCAAGACACTGCCTAAGCAGTAGACTTATCCTAGCCAGTTAATCTCGTATATTAACCCCCCATCTGTGGCAAAGGAGCTATTAGTGCCTTTAGGGTGGTTTAGTTAGCATTCTAGCTAAGCCCTTTATAAGCGCTCCGCCTTATATAGGTGGTATACCAACTCCTGTTAATCTGCCTTATGTTAAGGGAGATCTTTTATTTAAGGCGCTAAGTAGCCAGTATTTAAAGGTCTATAGACTTATTCTATATCCCAACAGCATTGACTATAACTTCTTAAGTAGTATCCCGCAACCCCTAAGTACCTATAAGTGCACTGTCCCTAAATTGCTAGCTAGTAAGTGGGCATTTATAGATAAAGAAACCGACTTTAGAAATAATAACGGCAACGCAGAGGCGTGGACTGGTTAGGAAAGTGACTTTAGTAATAAGAATAAAGAATGGGACGTAAAAACAATGTATAATGGAGAAAATAACTTTAATACTAAGGATTAAGAAATAGGGGCAAACAGCAATAAAGAGATATTAATCGACGAGGCTATATAGGCGACAATTAAATTCGGTAGCCTTAACTTTATAGTCTTAAATCTATAAGTATAGGATATAAATATAAAGAAGAGTTCTAATAAAAGCTGGTAAAAGGGTTAAACCTTTAGCTTCTCTTTATTTAGTCTTTCGCGGAATAAAACAATATTTTACTATTCTAACTAGAGTCTCTGCCCGCTTAACTTATAGCGAGCTATAAAGTATTTGTGAAGATATAGGCCTTTCCTTAGATAAACTTATTCACTAACGGTACTTATAGTTTTATATCTTAAGAATATAAATCTATTTTTCTATAGTACTTTCTCTTTGTTTAAATTATTTCTCTGCTTATTACGTATAGCGGTTATTTATCTCTTTTGGTGTAGTAGGGAGAGGTGGCGTTATTATATAAGGGGGCTTAGACTTATGGCTAATAGGCCAATATTAAAGCTCTAGTTCAATTCAATTAATTAATTAATTAAATCGTTTGTAGTATTCGCTGGCTAGTTATTTAAATGATCGTTGTCTGGTTCTAGTAACGGTTGTCTAGTTTTAGGGTGGTAGTCTAGTTTTAGCGACGGTCTCTGGTTCTGGCGACGGTCGTCTAGTTCTAGCAATAGTTATCTAGCTCTGGCAACAGTTATCTAGTTCTAGCAACGGTCATCTGGTTTTAATGACGGTTGTCTAGTTCTAACAACGGTTGTCTAGTTTTAGCAACGGTTATCTAATTCTGGCGACGGTTATCTAGCTCTAGTAATGGTTATCTAGCTTTAGCGACGGTCTCTAGTTCTAGCGACGGTCGTCTAGTTTTAGCGACGATTATTTAGTTCTGGCGACAGTCCTCTCCTACTTGCCTACCTACCTATCTGCCTACCTACTTGTCTGCCTACCTACCTACCTACCTACCTACCTGCCTGCCTGCCTACCTACCTATATTAGTATCTAATTCAATTTGGGGGAAAAGTTAGCCTGATTAAAGGCTCTAATTGATTTAGATCGTTCTCTATAGCCGTTCGCTAGCTATATATTTAAACAGTAATCGCCTAAGGTGCCTCCCTAGGAGGCCTTAATTCGATTTAGTAATAGGCCGATATTAAATTTGATTGATCGATTAATTGAATTGTTTATGGTATTCGCTGGCTAGTTATTCAAAAGGTTATCGTCTAGTTTTAGTAACGGTTATTTGGCTCTAGGACGGTTATCTAGTTCTAGCAACAGTCGTCTAGTTTTGGTAATAGTTGTCTAGTTCTAGCGATGGTTATCTAGTTCTGGCGACGGTTGTCTAGTTTTGGCGATAGTCCTCTAGTTCTGGCGACGGTCCTCTACTGGCTACCGTTCCAGTGCCTCCTAAGGTAGGGAGGATGTAAGAAAGGGTAAAAAATAAGGTGGCTATAAAGAGGGTAACTTAGCAGAGGCACGTATAGGCTATCGGAATATAGTTAGCGGGGACCTAATATAGAGCTTTATATAGAGCCTCTGTATGCAGAGCTTTGCGTAGAGCCTCATGCAGAGCCTCTATACATAGAGCTTTATATAGAGCTTCGTGCAGAGCTTCATATAGAGCTTCGTACAGAGCTTTATATAGAGCTTTGTGTAGAGCCTTGTGCAGAGCTTCCAAGTGATAAGACTATATAAGACTATATAAGATTATATAAAATTGTTTTGATCCTAATATATATTATAAGCTAGTATACTATAGGCTAAGAAAATAGTAAAAATTTATTTACGCAATTAGCATATAACTTTACCTTAATTATAGGTTAAGAAATATAAAGATAGCTTTAAAAGTTGCCAAGTTAGCCAATTGCATGTCAAGAAATATATAGTTAGCTTTAAAAGTTGTTAAGTTGGTCAACTATATATCATTTAACTTTTAAATATGTTAAGTTGGTCAATTGCATATTAATTACGCGAAACGCGCTTAATAAAGTCGACTTAAAACTTAGCCTGCGAATATTTTCCCAATAGGTGTCGACCTAAATCAGGTTATCTTACCCCAACTTAGCTACTTACTTATTGATTTAGTCACCGACTTGGTTATCGACTTGGTTATTAACTTAGTCACCTACCCTAAGTTTCCATTGCCACCCCTTACCCCCTTTATCCTTCCTTTTCTATACCTTTCCTTATATATATATAGAAGTTTTAGAACCACATTTCAATAAACAGAGTCCTTATTTAATTCTTATAATTGGTATATAGATATCTGGTCAATAGAGGGGGCTTCAAGTTGTTATAAAGTTTATAGCAGTTTTTATATAGGAACTTTTTTAATGTTTCTAGATCTAGGACTTATATATTACTTTTTTTTCTAGTTCTAGTATTTTCCTAACATTTGCTTCTTACCAACTGCGTGCTGGGCGTAAATAAGTGCTAGGCCAAACTATATAGCCGTCAACCTAGCTTGTATAATTACCTAGCTTGTATGACTAGGGCTGCAATATTAATTGCGCACTAGTATAAATAAGTATTCTCCGCTCTTACCTACCCTTTAATACGGTTATCGACATAGTTATTAATATAATTACCGACTTAATCTACTACCCCTTCCTTATATATATAGAGAGCTTCTAGAGCCAGCTTTAATCAATAGAGTTCTTATAATTAACTTATCTATCTAATAGCTCCTAAGAAGAGGGCAAGATCCAATTACTATTAAACAGGTTAATATCTAGGCATTACTATACTACTAGCAGTAACTTCGGAACACTATGGCAATAGAACAACGCTATATTACATTTAATGGCTTGCGTCCTGCGCTCCTAATAGCTAGAGTATAGCAATATTGGGTTCTAATTTGGTAGCATTTTTATACTATAGAAAAACTAACGTTTTAAGCCTCTATGCCTGTCAAAGTCCCTTATTAGCTACTTAAATCCTTTATTATAGTTAACTAGGATAGCCCAGCTTCCGCTATTAGAGAAGAGAGAATTTTCTTCTATGCTCTATATTGATCTTTTTGGTATCCGTTTTGCCTAAGCAATTCTATCTAACCAATAAAATCGTCTATCCTATCTATTCTTAGTGATTCTGTCCAATTATTTATTAACTCTAACTTCTATAACTCTAAGTAACTATCTAACTGCAGCCCCTTTTAGGTACACTATATAAATACTAGAGAATTATATGGCTTTAAGGGATTGGGGCAAAAGGCTAATATTTTCTTAGTCTATAAAACAGTTAGAGTGTAAAATATATATATAAAGTAGCTCCTGACCTTAATAAACTTGGGTTCAGTAAATGTTATAGGGAAAATCTCTTTACGTTTACTTTCAAATTTCTACTTCTAGTCGTAATTGATACCTTTTTTTAAAGCCATTTAGTATTCTGCCTTGTACAGAAAGCTAAGATATAAAAGAGAGCGCAAAAGACTAAGGGAATTTCAGACTGATGAGAATAGGTCACCCCATTAAGATATAAAATATAGTAAACGACTAATCCAAATAAACTATAGATAACGAATTGAGGTGCTTTTATCTTCTGTATATCCTCTAATTCGAGGAAATAAGTACTAATTTTTGTTCTTATTATAAGGTATTCCCAACGTTGCTTTCAAGCCTTATGCGCGAATTTACTCCTACTAACGTAGGGCGTATAGTATAGTTAAATCAAACAGTCTCGTATTGTCATAGGGCTATAGTCGGCGTACTAGCCTCTATAGCTTAATTCTTTCTTATCTATAAGTATTAGGGATACAGAAAGGCGTATTAAGGTAAAGGTTGCCTAAGGCGAGATTTTTACACTAACTTTAGGCTTTATTGGTGGCGTCCAGGGACGATAAGCAGGTTGTGCTAATTAGAACGGTTAGAACGGTTAGAACGGTTAGGATAGTTAAAATAGTTAGAATAATTAAAGCGATATAATTGGTTAAGGCGGTCGGGTCTTCATCTTACCGTTATATAGGTTCTATTATGCATCTTATATAACCCCGCTTAAGTCACATTATATCGTCCTAATCTTCCGTTTTAACGCCACCATATCTTATAGGTCTAGCCTAGACGTATATACCGCTGCAGGATATATAGAGAAAGAATAGAGATACTTTCTAGTAAGCTATATATTATGTACACTGCAAAGTCTCAGTTAATACTAGGCAGCTCTTATCGCGTAAGAAAGCTAAGGATTTTACTAAATATAACGGAACCTTGTAGCAGGAACTATGGTGGGTCCTATTATTAAGCTAGATATGTAGGTAAGAACAGTGTTAACAATATAATAATAACTAGTAGAGTAGTTGCCTAATAGATTAACTCCAATTATATTCTAAGATTTACTATAAAGAGAGAACTATCTGGGTAGGGACTATAGTCCATTAAATATATAACCATACGCCTAAGAAATCCCTTCGCTCTATAAGGTATGTGTGCTCTGTTTACTCTATTATAGATTACACAGATTACATAGATTATATAGATTATATTATATAACCTCAGCTACTATTCCGTGTTATATAGTTCCACCAGATCTATTCTAGACCATGCCTATATTAACTAACTAGCTTCCTCCGACTCTTCTCTAAGTAGTTATAATATTGTACTTAAGCTATCCGTAATACTATCTCCCTCCTCTTTATCTTTATTCTTGAAGATTCCTAACATCTCCAAGTCGTCTACTAGAGGTGTAATGTCCGTTTAATTAGTCTGGTTAATATCCTTACTTATTATGCCTAAAGCATCTTTTTTTTCTTCTACAGCTCGCTGGTTTTGTACTATTGCTGCAATCTTGTCTCTAGGTAAGATAATACCGTCTCTATATTCTTACTGTGTAAAAGAGGGGTTGGTTTGCATTACGCTAGTAAGCCCTTTGTCTTAACAACCATCCTCTTATTTAGAGTGCACTAAAGCAAATATTTAATCGTCTTGCGACGTCCGCTCTATCTTTAACGCTAAGTGTACGCGTCCTATAACTCTTAATAGTCTTTAGGTTCCCTAAGTAACTTATTATAGGGTCTTGTATTTAATCTACTACTAAGAAACTTAATGGTAAACTAGCCTCTATGCTGCTTAAGGTTTAACGTGTCTTAGAAGAGTCCGTATATATCCTTAAAGCTTAACGTCTAGCTTATACTTATCTTTAACGTCTTAAATATATATATAAGAAGGTTCGTTCTAAGGAGTAGAAACTGGTTTAATAGGGTCTATTTAAGCTAGGTAATAAAAGGACTAGCTCTCTTCCTACAAGGGAAACAACTTTAAGTAGCTTAGCAATTGCTCCTCTTAGGTCCCCCTTAGGTGACTTATTTTTTAGTAATTCTTTTTTATTAATATTACCTAACCTACTTTCTTTTAATACTCCTGTACCTTTCCTATAGCGTTCTCTAGGTTGCTTAGTGGTTTTTAGGTAGTCTTACTATAGCCTATTTACTTTACTTTATACCACGTTTCGTTATCTACGTCCTTATAACTAATAATCTTTAAAACTTGCTATTTGTCTTCTTTTTATCCTCTATATATATCTGCCTTATAAACTAGTGGCTTAATATCTCCATATACTAGTTCTAGCATCGCGATATATTATATAGGGTAGATCTTTATTTTAGCTAGTAGGTTTAACTTGTATATAACTAATAAAATTCTTTACTTAACTTTAAAAGGTCCTAGTCTAACATAGTCTAACTTCTTGCTTAGCTGTTAACTCTTAAAATTTTTATATAGTAGCTATACTTTATCTCCCTCCTTTAGATTTGGTCCCTCAGATCTTTTAGTATTGTAGTACTTTTTTATTCGCTTTTATACTAGTTTAGCTGTTTCCATAAGGTTTATATAAAGATTTATTAATATCTCTATTCTTTATTTAGCTGTGCTACTTATTTTCTTTACTTAGTCTAATACGCTTTACTCCCTATATTAAACCTTTAGAATATTAGCTAGAGCCTATACTATACTATTAAACTAATGGCCGTACTGGCTAACTACTCTACTAGCGTAATAGTTTATATAATATTAAAAGGCAAGCTATGTTTAGTTCTTATATATCCTATCCAGACTATACTCTGTGCCCCTTTTTACTAGAATTATTATAAGGCGAGGCTCTGTAAACGCTAGTATATATAAGATGCTATAGTGTACCCGGCCTAACGCTATATATAGAGAGTAGTTAGGATGTCTAAGATAATATTTATTAAAGAAGATATAGAACCTTGCGCTACTAGTATTAAAGGTAGGGGTTTTGCTGCATAGCGTATTATAAGGGGAGAGCTATATAAAAAAGGAAGTCAGTAGGTACGCACTTAAAAATAGTACGAAATTAGTTAAAATTAAACCAACCTGCATTATAAGTACTTTTTAGAAAATATAATTAAGTTCTATACCTATAGGATATCCTACTAACTACTATAAATTTAAGTAAACAGTGGTAGGAAAGGATATTATAGATTATAGATTGTTTTACAATACTATAAGAAGGACTTAGGTGTTCTAAAAAGTAACTATTTCCTTAAGCTACTAAGCATATTAGCCTTAGCTATATAAGTTATTTAAATACCAGCATACCTATTAAATATTTGTAAAGGTAATATTGTAGCCTAAATTATTATATAAGTGGATAAACTTATTCTCTATAGTACTTAGACACTATTATAGCGGCTATTAACCAAGCACAAGTGTTAGAGCGTAATGCTCTACCTAAGTAGGTGGGATAGGAGGAGTAGCGCTTATTATAGTGGTTGTATATAGCACTAATAATACTATATATATATTAGTAAGAGGATCTGTTTATACGCTGCCGTTAAAGTATAAGCTAAAAATAAAGGTAAGTGTGTGTAAGTAACTGGCAATTAATAAGAGCTATAATGCGCGGTAAATTATATAATAAAAATTATAACTGGAAACAATATATTGGTATTAAAGTAACGTATAGGATTAAAAGTAAAATGGTAAAGATAGGCAGCGTAGTAAAAAGAGGGTAAAGTATATAGCTAAGGTAAGTGGCAAGGTAGAGGTGCGCGACAAGAACTAGGTAATAGGAAATAATTAGTGACCTATATTGTAATAGTAATAGTAATGGATATCTAACAGCTGGCGGAGAAGAGAAAGCGTTAGTAAAGGCTTAAATAGACGGCGTTAAAGGAGGTAGTGCCTAAAATAGTAAAAGAGGAAGATAGATAAGGTGGATAGTATAAGGAAGGGTAGAAAAAAGAGAAATTTAAATAGAAGCTAATATATAGTAGAAGGTAGAGGAGTCTTAACACATAAGTAAATAAGTTTAATTAAAGTAAAGTTATTACTATTACTTATAAGCTGTTAACTCCTATACATCTAGAGCCTAGTAAATTTTTAATATTATAATAGATTAAGGATAATAGGAAGTATATATATTTACTTTATAGTCTAATTCCTATAACTTTATTATTATTAAACTAGCCTTTAAACTTTTGTCTATACTATTAAGGCCTTATAATGCGCCGCTAGATTTAAAAGTGAGTTATTTACTTATATTAGCTCTAGGTGACTTACTCTCTACCTTATATACGCTCTTTCTCTACTTTATATACACACTCTTCCTTCTTTATATATAGTCTCTCTCTATAGAATAGGTGGAAAGCGGTAGAATTAGTAAAAAAAGGTATTATAGGGTAAGTCCTATAATAGGGAGAAAGGAGAGCAAGAAGATAAAAAATGCTTTTTATTAGCTATGGATATATTTCCTTTACTTTTAAACTTAGATTAAAGGGTAAGAAGCCTTTTTCTTTAGGCCGTAAACTTACCCCTAGAGTAAGAGGCTAAGGATAAAGGAGTAGGGCTATAGATATAATAGAAAAAAACCCCTTTAGAGAAGAGAAGAAAGCCCCCTAAAATATGCCTAAATAGGTACTTAGTAAACGCCAAATATAGGGTAGAGAATTATAGCTAGGGTAAAAAAGAAAGGAGTAAAGTCTAAGCTTAATTTATATATTGGGAAAAAGAAAGGGGGGAAGGAAGGGGAAGAGTAGTAGAGCATACTATTAGGCGGTAACGTAGAGAACGGTAATTACTATAACGTTCTTATGCCTAATAAATACTGGCCCGCTATATTACGCCTACATCTCTACTAGTAAAGCTTGGATTTAGCCCTATAAATACTTTATTAAGAATAGGGTTGTTATCTCTCTACTACTAAGGTGCTAGGTAGCCTATACCTTCCTTACCCTACCTAAGTGCTCCGCTAACTTGTCCTTAAAAATAGGCGCAACGCCCTTATTCTTAGCGTGGAAGTTAGTTATAGAAATAATATTAAGCCCATACCTAGTGGCTTAGCGGCGTACCTATACTTAGCATTTGTCCCAGAGGAAGTTAGGTGCATACTTTTACTATATAACAGCGCCCTAGCCGCGAGCCTCCGTCCTATTAACTATATAGGTGGCTACCAGCGCTTCTAGGGTTTAGAGGGAGGGGCATTTAGTGCCTTTAGCGGCGGGGAAGTCTAGGTATGGGACCTTAAGGTTTAAATACACTATTATTCTTCCCCTAGGCTATAGCTAGCTCTTTTAAAGGTATAGGGACTTATCTTGCTTATCCTAGGGCAGTATATTAAACACCTATAAAGCTATAATAATATTAAAACTGGTACGGCCTTATAGTAGCTAGGACCTTAGCGTACTAAAGGCCTACAGATCTATAATGTCTTTATAGGCGAGCCTAATAAGCTTATTTAAATTATCTATACTCCTAAACAGCCCAAAGCCGGCATTATAGATATTGGTTTTAGTAATATTTTTTAAAAGCTCCCTATAAATATTAACGCTAATATAGGTCCCTAAACTGACCTACTATTTAGCTTTTAAGAGGACCTAGGTAGAACCTATCCCTAAATCTAAGATGTATTCTCCTAAAATAGGCGCCGCAATGTTAATAAACTGCGCAATGTCTTAACAATATATGTGGTAGACGGCGTTGTATAAGTGCGTAAAGGGTATAAATATAGCTATAGCATCGGCGGTGCTAGCAAGGCGAGGCATAGTAGAGAAAAGGGGATTATATCTATTTAAGTATTAGTATAGGCGGTAATGCGGGACTAGCATAAGTAGGCTTTAGCATATAGTAGACTTACTAAAGGGATACCCTAAAAGAAAGGGAGATAAAGTAGAAGAAGAAGAGGAAAAGAGAGAAATAGCTAGTAATAAATTAGCGCTTATATACGTAAATGTGTAGCGGGTAAGAGATATAGTATACTACGGCTTAGAGGTTTAAATAGTTAAAGAACTTACCTATAAGGCCCAAAGGGTTAGAGAATTAATGGTTAAGGCTTAAGCGGATATATAGATATATAGATAAAATAGAAGACGCTAAAGGTTAGATAAAGGAAGTAGTTTAAATAAAGGGGGAATGGAATATATATATAGTTAAGGGGTTATAGTAAATAATAGCAACCGCATTAAATAATAGAAGCCATTAAATAATAGTTGTTAAATAATAGTTATTAAATAATAGAGGTTATTAAATAATAGAGCTTAATATTTAAACTAAGTCCCCCCGCAATTAAAAGCTAATAATAGAGATAGCAATTAAAAGCCTATAATAGTGATTAAAAGCCTATAATAATAATGGTGATTAAATTAAGTATACGCCTTATATTCTTAGTCAGCGTTAGTACTACTATACTATATTATATCGCCCTTATTAACGTTACTATAGTAGTTACTACTAGATAGTATAATTAAGTAGGCGCCCTTACCGGCTTTACTATAAATACTACCCTGCGCTATACCGTGTATACCGTTATAGATAGTATAGAGTTGCGTAGGCCATAATTGCTTACTAATAAGGTAGCCTTAGCTATAGAAGTTAGTAAATTAATAGCTATAGAAGTTGCGGCCACTATTATAGGCGGCCTATAGAGAAGCTAGTGGTAACTATAGGAGTTAACACCAACTCTAAAGATAAGGGCGGTTGGAACTATAAGTTTTAAAAGTACCTAAGCCAAAACTATAAAGCGGTATAGGAGAAAAGTTAGCGAAAATACTAGGCTAAAAGGGTTCTATATCTTGGTATTTATAGTTAAGCGCTTCTTTTTAAGTGCTATTCTCTAACATTAACGTTAAAGCTAATAGTTAGATATAGTTGTTATAACCTATAAAATATTAGTAAGTTTATTAAAAACCTAAGTAGCTTTACCCACTATCTCTATTACACATCCCTAAGCGTGTAAGCGCGGCTATGGTTAAGCCCTCTATTAATTTTAACCTAAGAGGGCTGTTTAGTAACAAAATAGGAATAACCTAGCTAAAACTTCTAGCTATTTAGAATTATATACCAAATGTTAATAGGGTTATCTTTAGGGAGATAATTAGGTTTAGTAAAGACGCCTTTATCTATATTAGTATATAAATAAAATCATTAATTGGACTAAAGGAGCCCTATATAGTAAATAGGGTGGCTTACTAATATAATAATACTTAGCCTTTAGGTTGTATAAAATTCTAAAAGCGCTAGAATTAGAAACGTCTCCTTCTATTATATAGCTTATATTAGTAATATAGACTGTCTTTCTGTTATAGGACTATATGGCTTATATTAGTAATATAGACTGTCTTTCTACTATAGTGCTCTATTTAGAGTTAGTTAGATAATGACTTAAAATATATAATTATTAGGATAGGCAATATACTAATAGCATATACTATTTCTCTTAATAACTGCAAGACCCCATTAGTTCTTATTAGGCGCGATTAAATAGCTACTATTAATACTTACCAACTCTAGTTACGCTTTAAGAGCACTGCGTATATTAGTATAGATATTAACTAAAATATATTTTATACTACCGCGACTAGTAGGACGCCTAATTTATAGATATTAGCTTAAAATAATCTAATTAATAAATAACAGTAATAATAGAATTTGGACTTAAGGCAATAATACAAGTCTACTTATAAAGTAAGTTAAAGCCGTTATATAGTCTTGTATTTAGATCTAGTTAATAGCTAAATTAAAAATAATATACTTTATATTAGCGACTTAGTTAATTAAGGCATAAGCATAGTAAGAGGGATGCGTAAGCTTATATAATTAGATTGTCTATAAATAAGGATCTAAAGCTAGAGAAAGGAAAGGAAAAGAATTATAATACTACTTAAAGTTTTATGCGGTTCTTAAGTTATATAAGCTTATATAACCCTATATTTATAACGTCTACTATAATCCACTAGCGCTGTAATACTTTATATCGCCTTTATAATAGCTTGGATATTGTCTCTAAGGGCTTTTTTATTAAAAGTGTTAGATGTGTAGTAATATAGAGTTTAAACTAACTGGATTAAGGCTATAGTGCTATATTTAAGTGCGGCTTATTTACTAACCTATCTTTAGCCAGAATTGCAGTCCTTAGCATTATATACCCGCCGCCATCTTCACTACTTTTAGCTATGCCGTACTACGCGTTATATAGGATAAGCCTAATACCGCCTGGCCTAGTGCACGGCGCCTATAGTGGCGGTCCACTAATATTACTGTGCTGTAATACTCTATCTTTATAGGTTAAGACAAATTATATTATATTAGTAGGGGGAGCTTCCTAAGATTACATAATCCTTGCTTAGGTTATATTATTACGGCGCTAGTAGAAAATAGTGGATCTTAGTAGATATAGATTATAGTAGATATAAGTTACGTGACTTAAGAACTGTATAAAATATTAAGTAGCGCTACTATTCTTTTCCTTTCTTTCTCTAGCTTTAGATCCTTGTTTATAGACAATTTAATTATATAGGCTTGCGCGTCCTTCTTCCTATACTTATGCCTTAATTAACTAAGTTGCTAATACGTATATATATTTGTTTATAGTAACAACTCTATTATAGTCTAATAACATAGTAAAACTATCTATTAGCCAGCGCCCTATTCCTTGGTTAATATCTTGCCTACTATATAGTAGCCGGTCTGTATTATCTTTAGTCCATAATGCTAGGTATCTTCTTTAGTCCGTAACCCTAAGTATTATTATCTTTAATATCCGTTGTTATTTCCTCCTACCGCGTTTTATGCCCTTTAGGCGGCTAGGTATCTAAGTCTTAATATATATATTATAAGTTAAAGAATAGCTATATATAAGGCCTTAGTTGCTTGAAATTAAAAGGGGTTACTATATAACGGAACCTTGTAGTAGAAACTACAGTGGGTTCTATTAATAGGCTAGGTATATAGGTAAGAACTAAATTAACAACGTAATAATAACTAGTAGAGTAGTTGCCTAACAGATTAACTCTAATTGTATTTTAAGATTTACTACGAAGAGAGAACTATCTAGGTAGGGACTATGGTCCTTTAAATACATAACCTTACTCCTAAGAAATCCCTTTGCTCTATTTACTCTGTTTACTCTATCTACTCTATCCTATAGATTATACAGATTATATAGATTATATAGATTATATAGATTACACAGATTATATAGGTTATATAGATTATATAGATTATATTATATAACCTCAGCTACTATTTCTTATTATATAGTTTCACTGGATCCATTCTAGACTGTGCCTATATTAACTAACTAGCTTCCTCTAACTCTTCTCTAAGTAGTTATAATACTGTACTTAAAGCGTCCGTAATATACTATATATAAAAACCTAAAAATAATATACGGAACGTTAGGTACCCTATATAAACTTTAACCTAAGTTTAAAAGCTTTAACTTAGAGCCTTATATATAGAGTTTAATTAATATAATAATATATATATAGATATAAGGTTTTCTAGGGGGAGACCCCCTAGACCCCCCCTCTATAGAGCTTTTACTTAGTTTAAAAGGAGTAGTAAGGCTAAAGCGCCTTAGTTACTACTAAGTAATATTATCTTACTAAGAGGATCTATTGTAGTAATTAAGGCGCCCTACTTAAGTTAGGCTTAATTTAGAAGTAATATATATATACCTTCATTATATTACGCTATGGGGGCTGCTTTATTATAAGGGGTAAGCTTTAGGTAGAGGCTTATATAGAGGCTTATATAGAGCTTTATATAGAGCTTTATGTAGAGCTATATATAGAGCTACATATAGGCGTGTAGACATATAGACGTATAGACGTGTAGATAGTTATACTAGTGATTAATTACAGAGATATTTATAGAGACGATTATATAGGCAATTATATAGATATTTAATTAATTGTTTATACGGGCGTTTATATAGGCGATTAATTAATTAATTAATTATATAGATATTTATAGAGCTATGCGTAAAGCCGTATATAGAGCATTTATAGAGCTATTTATAGAGATGTTTATATAGGCGTTTAATTAATTAGTTATATAGGCGTTTATATAGGTAATTAATTAATTAACTAATTATATAGGCGTTTATATAGGCAATTATATAAATGTTTGTAGAGCTGTTTATAGAGCTATTTATATAGACGATTATAGAGCCTTTCTAGTATATTAGTACTGCGTATTAGTAGAGCTTTAGAGCTCCGTATTAAGCTTTAAGTAAAGTTTTAGGTAGAGCTTTAAGCTTAAGGGGGAAACCCCCTTAGACCCCCCCTATATACTATATGCTCTATTGTAACTGACTATAGTACCCTACTAAAACACTACTGTTTTATTAGTGTACCACCTTATTTCTATTGCGTATCACCCTATTTTAGTTACGTATTAGTTTATCCCTTTGCTTATTATATACTCCTTCCTTATATATATATAGACGCTTTAGAGCTATATTTATAATTAAGTCATTTATTTAATTCTCCTACTATTATGGACCTTATATTAGCAGTAGTATAACTACTGGAAAGAGATATGAATAGATTAGTAGTAGAAGCACAAGAGGCGCTAGAACCAACTAAACTATAGGATAAGGGGTAGCCGAGTTATATAATATATTATATTACCAGTTCGGAATATAGGAACATGGGAATATAGGAACATAGGATATACTAACGTACTAACGTACTAACATACTTAGTATATTTTATAGGAGTTGGATTGTGTATTTAAAGGACTATAGTCCCTACCTAGATAGTTCTCTTTCCTTATAGTAAATCTTAGAATACAATTGGAGTTAATCTATTAGGCAACTACTCTACTAGTTATTACGTTGTTAACTTTGTTTAAATATCTATATACCTAGCCTATTAATAAGTCCACCATAGTTCCTACTATAAGGCTTTATTATACCTACACTATAAGCTTATATCTATTTACCGCATAGGCGGAGCTCTTATAGAGACTTTAATAGAGCTTTTAGTAAAGCTTTTATAGAGCTTTAATAGAGCTTTATATGGAACTTTAGTAGAGCTTTATATAGAGCTTTAGTATAGCTTTGTCTAGAGCTTTATATAGACTTTAGTAGAGCTTTATATAGAGCTTTAGTAGAGCTTTGGTAGAGTTTTATATAGAGCTTTATATAAAGCTATATATAGGCATTCGCATAGGTAATTAACTACAGAGACGTTTATAGAGATGATTATATAGGCAATTATATAGATGTTTAATTAATTATATAGATGTTATAGTACTGGTAGAACTTGGTAGGACTTAGTAGAACTTAGCAGAATAGCTATAGTCACATAACTTAAAGATTGTATAAAACTTTAAGCGGCGCTACTTATCTTCTTCCTTTTCTTTTCTCTAGCTTTAGATCCTCGTTTATAGATAATCTAATTATATAGGCTTGTATACATCCTCCTTACTATACTTATACCTTAATTAACTAAGTCGCTAATAATAGACGTTTGTAGAGCTATATATAGAGCCATTTATAGAGCCATTTATAGAGCCTTCCTAGTATATTATTACTGCGTATTAGTAGAGCTCTAGAGCTCTATATTAAGCTTTAAATAGAGTTTTAAGTATAGCTTTAAGCTTAAGGGGGAGACCCCCTTGGACTCCCCCTACGTACTATATATTCTATTTACTGTATAGGCAGAGCTCTTGCAGAGGCTTTAGTAGAGTATTTAGTAGAGCTTTTATAGAGCTTTATAGAGCTTTAGTAGAGCTTTGTGTAAAGCCTTATATAGAGCTATATACAGGCGTTTATACAGGCGTTTATATAAACGTTTATATAGATGTTTATAGAGCCGTTATAAAGGGATTTATAGACGTTTATAGAGACGTTTATAGAGACGATTATAAGACTTCCTAATATATTAATGCTGCGTATTAATAGAGCTTTGGAGCTCTGTATAGGGCTTTAAGTAGGGCTTTAAGTAGGGCTTTAAGTAGGGCTTCGAGCAGAGCTTTAAGGGGGAGACCTACTTAGACCCCTCTGCGCACTGCGTGCTTTATTTCACTGCGTGGCTAGTATACTAGGTGGGCAGAGGTGTTATAAAGCCTTTAGTAGAGCTTTTAGTAGAGCTTTAGTAGAGCTTTATATAGAGCTTTATATAGAGCTTTATATAGAGCTTTTGCAGGGCTTTAGTAGAGCTTAGTGTTTTGAAGTTTATTATGTGGATTCTGCCACAACTTACTATATATGGTTTTGTTTTTAACTAATTAGAAGCTGGCTTAGTAGGGGTTTGAAATCTAGGACCTAAAAGTAATAGACTATTTATACCTTAGGTTAATTAAATTCGTATAAGCTAATGCTATAGATATAAAAGTACCTAAAATCTTTAGGGGTGCGTAGATAGCTTTAAGGTATTAAGTAGAGTCTAACTATTTATAACTTAGGGTAGTGAAGTCCTCCACAATCCTAAAGTATATGCGCTTAAAGCATTTATAGATATATAGTGTGGTATGGTTTTTTCTATTAATATCTGCTATTCTTTAATAGCCGAAAGTCTCTAAGGCGCGCACTTATCCTATATTATAGAAGTTATTATTAACACCAAAGCCCTTATTATAGAGAAATTTAATATTGGCAGAGACTGCTACTCTAAAGTCTATATACCTGTATTTTGTAAACCATTGTATATAATGGCGCTATTGTATATTACCTACTAAATTCTGCTATATTCTGCTAACCTATAATTAGCCCGCCCAAAGCTAGCGCCTTAGCGGCTTATCTTATATATTTGTTTATATCGGTCCTAGCAACCCCTTTTCCTTCTCTTTAGCTTAGTATCTTTATAATACAGCATTTATTTAAGCTTTGGTTTAGAGGCATTTATTTAAGCTATAATATTATAGAGGATTTTACTGCTCTAAGTTATAAACGGTTAGAGTCTATTTAATACCCTAAAGCTATCCACGCGCCCCTAAAGATTTTAGGTGCTTTTATATCTATAGCGTTAACTTTTATAAATTTAATATTTTTAGGTTTTCACCTACGGTAACCCCCTTTAATTTTAAGCAACTAAGGCCTTATATATAGCTATTCTTTAAGTTATAACCTATACTTAGACGCCCGGCCGCCTAGAGAGTATAAAACGCGGTAAGAGGAAATAATAGCAGATATTAAAGAAGAAGATATTTAGGGTTATAGACTAAAGAAGATACTTAGGGTTATAGACTAAAGAAGATACTCAGGGTTATAGACTAAAGATAATAATACTTAGCATTATGGACCAAAGATAACGCGGACTGGCTGCTATATAGTAGATAAGATACTGGTTAAAAAATAGGGCGCTAGCTAGTAGATAGTTTTGCCACGTTATTAAACTATAATAATATAAATTGTCTTAACCTATAAAGATAGGAGGATCTAAAGCTAGAGAAAAGAAAGAAGAAGAAGAGCAGCGCCGCTTAAAGTTTAATATAAACCTCTAGTTACGTAAACTTATATAACTCTATATCTACTATCTTGTGTAGCTTACCTAATTGGCTAACCTATTATCTGTTATAGGATACCCCTATAACACTTTACACACGTCTACCTATTTCTATTAACTTAGCAATTAGATACTTAGGGTTATAGGCTAAAGATAATAATAATTAGAATTATAGGCTAAAGATAACACAGACTAGCTACTAGAGGGGCAGTAGGGCTATCTTTTAAATGCCTTATATTATAGCGCTGGTGGAAAACGGTAGAGAGTAAGGTTAGGTTACAGTCATAAAGTTTAGGGAGGTAGGCCTATATAAGGCAGAAAGCCACCTTGGGTGACCTAAATAATATATTATATATAGCAACTAGCGGATATTAAAGAAGAAGATATTTAGGGTTACGGACTAAAGGAGATACTTTGTATTATAGACTAAAGATAATAATACTTAGCAAAGATAAAGGTAAATAAAAAATAATAGTAAAGAGTAGTAATTTATAAAAGAGAATAGTAGGGGGATAAAATTAAGAGGTAAGAAAGGAGATAGAAAAAGATATTTTTTAAAGGTAAAAGTAGAAATAATAGAATATATAAGATAGGAATATTTAAATATTAAATAAATAGTTAAATAAATACCTATAGTATATTTTTTTTAGAAAGATACGGGTAATTATATATTATAGGATTATATAGCGGGGCATATAGATATTATTTTAATAGAGTAAGGGAATAAGAGGTTATATAAGAATAGTAGGTTTTATAGAGTATAGATATTATAGTATCCTAGAGGTAGTATATAATAAGTAAAAGTAGAAAAGAAGTTTAGTAGGTAAAGGGGGTATAAATAGAAGAGGGCTAAATATAGGGTTATAGGTTAGCAATAGGAGGTGTAGAAGGCATTAGTAGTAGATAAAGTAAAAAGTTTTAGAGATTAAAAAGTAGATAGATAAGAATAAAAGGGAGGATAATGAAGTAGTAATAGAAGTAGTAGTAGTAGTAATAGTAAATATTCCCCTAACTTATTTCTATAACCCATTCCTATAACCTATTTTTAGTAACTAGTTATATTAGATTTATTATAAAAAAGGTAGTAATAGTAGCAGTAAGGGTTAAAGAGAAGTAGAATAACTTACCGCCTATATATACACCTCTTTAATTGGTATACACGGGCCATATTTTATAGAGCGTTATTATCTATACAAGGGATAAGGAGTTAAGTATAAGTTATTAAGTAAAAAGGCAGTTTAATTAAATAGGTTTAATGCAGTAAGGCAATAAGTTAAAAGC